>FSSH01000500.1_pt2 | contig 34677 bp, 33 predicted proteins | sample 1166101 | NCBI WGS metagenome assembly FSSH01 (sample SAMEA32972668, study PRJEB13176) | freshwater metagenome | biome: Drinking water system; feature: Biomass in drinking water that filtered by 0.45 um membrane; material: drinking water | place: USA | collected 2012-12-20 | depth 0 m
ATCGTGAAGGCCGACCAGGGCCAGATCGACAATGCCAAGTTGCAACTGGTGTATAGCCGCATCACGTCGCCTATCGATGGACGGGTGGGGCTGCGGCTGGTCGATGCCGGCAACATGGTGCGGGCGAACGATGCGAACGGCCTGCTGGTCATCACGCAACTCATGCCGATCACCGTCGTCTTTACGATTCCAGAAGACAGTCTGCCGGCGGTCATGGCGCGGATGAAGTCGGGGGAGAAACTGCCGGTCGAGGCCTTCGACCGCGAGCAAAAGAAAAAGCTGGCGACGGGCACGTTGCTTACGATCGACAATCAGATCGATGCCAATACCGGCACGGTGCGGCTCAAGGCGGTGTTTCCGAACGAAGACGGGCAATTGTTTCCCAATCAATTCGTGAACGCGCGGCTTTTGCTGGAGGTCAAGCGCGGGGTCACGGTTGTGCCGTCGGCGGCCGTGCAACGAGGCTCAAAAGGCACCTTCCTCTATGTCGTGAAAGAGGATCAGACCGTCGCGGTTCGCCCGGTGGGGGCAGGGGCGGCTCAAGGCGACGACCTTTCCATCGACAGCGGCCTGTCGCCCGGTGAGGTGGTCGTCGTGGACGGGACGGAGAAGCTGCGCGAAGGCAGCAAAGTCGAGATCCGGAATCAGAAAGGCGCTCCCGCAAAATCCCCGGACGCGCCCGCTCCCCCTGCCGGAGCTGAGAAGCCCAAGCGAGGGGCTTCTTCGTGAATCCGTCCCGCCTGTTTATCATGCGGCCGGTGGCGACGGCCCTTTTGATGGTGGCGATCGTGCTCGCCGGTGCCCTGGCCTATCGCCTGTTGCCGGTCTCCGCGCTCCCCCAAGTAGACTATCCGACCATCCAGGTGCTCACGTTTTATCCCGGTGCCAGTCCGGACGTCATGGCCTCCTCCGTCACCGCGCCCTTGGAGCGGCAGTTCGGCCAGATGCCAGGGCTGAACCAGATGACTTCGACGAGTTCCGGCGGCAGTTCCGTCATCACGCTGCAGTTCAGTCTGGATCTGAATCTCGACATCGCCGAGCAGCAGGTGCAGGCCGCGATCAATGCCGCTTCCACCTTCATCCCCCGCGATCTCCCCAATCCTCCGGTCTATAACAAGGTGAATCCGGCGGATGCCCCGATTCTGACTCTCGCGTTGACGTCCGGCACGATGCCGCTCTCGCAGGTCGAAGATCTGGCCGAGACCCGTTTCGCTCAAAAAATCTCTCAACTGGCCGGAGTCGGCCTCGTCAGCCTCAGCGGAGGGCAGCGCCCGGCGGTGCGCATCCAGGCGAATCCGCGCGCGCTGTCTGCCTATGGCCTGACGCTGGAGGATTTGCGGGTGGCCGTGGCGGCCGCCAACGTGAATCAGGCCAAGGGCGCCTTCGATGGCCCGCGTCGGGCCTCCATCATCAATGCGACCGATCAATTACTGTCGAGCCTGGATTACCGGCCCCTGATCGTGGCCTATCGCAATGGCGCGCCCGTCCTGTTGTCCGACGTGGCCGATGTCCTCGACGATGTGGAGAATGTGAAGCAGGCGGCCTGGATGAACGAGCAGCCCGCGATTCTCGTCAATATCCAGCGGCAGCCCGGCGCCAACGTGATCGATGTGGCCGACCGGGTGAAGGCGCTCCTGCCGCAACTGCAAAGCGCCTTGCCGGCGGCGGTGCAGGTGACAGTGCTGACCGACCGCACGACCTCTATCCGGGCCTCGGTGCGGGATGTGCAGTTCGAATTGATGCTGGCCGTGGCCCTCGTGATTCTGGTCATCTTTCTGTTTCTGCGGACCCTCGCGGCCACGATCATTCCTGCGGCGGCGGTCCCGCTGTCGCTGGTGGGTACGTTCGGCGTCATGTATCTCGCGGGGTTCAGCCTGAACAATCTGACCTTGATGGCGTTGACGATTTCCACCGGCTTCGTCGTGGACGACGCCATTGTCATGATCGAAAACATCTCCCGCTACATTGAGCGGGGCGAGTCGCCAATGCAGGCGGCGCTCAAGGGGTCGAAGCAAATCGCCTTCACCATTCTCTCGTTGACCATCTCGCTGATCGCCGTGCTAATTCCGCTCCTCTTCATGGGCGATGTGGTGGGCCGGCTCTTCCGCGAGTTTGCCATTACGCTGAGCGCCACGATTCTCGTCTCGGCCGTGGTCTCTCTGACGCTGACCCCGATGATGTGTGCCCGACTGCTTCGCCATCGGCCTGCGGTGGAACAAGGCCGGTTCTATCAACGCTCGCAACAGTTGTTCGATCGGACGATCGCGGCCTATGGCCGGACGTTGCGCCGGGTGTTGCAGCATCAATCGACCACGCTGGCGGTGGCCGCCGGCACGCTCGTTCTGACGGTGATCCTGTTTCTGATCATTCCCAAGGGCTTCTTTCCCGTGCAGGACACCGGCGGGATCCTCGGGATTACCGAGGCGGAACAGTCGATTTCGTTCAGCGGGATGGTGGAGCGGCAACAGGCACTGGCCACTGCCGTGCTGGCCGATCCCGCCGTGGCCAGCCTCTCGTCGTTCATCGGTGTGGACGGGACGAACACGACTCTGAATAGCGGGCGCATCCAGATCAATCTGAGGCCGATGGCCGAGCGGGGAGTGAGCGTCCATGAGGTGATCCGCCGGTTACAGGCGCAGGCGGCCACTGTGGAGGGCATGTCGCTCTTCCTGCAGCCGATGCAGGACCTGACCGTGGAGGACCGTGTCAGCCGGACGCAATATCAATATACGTTGGAAGACGCGGACCCCGAGGAGCTCAGCCGGTGGGCGCCGTCGTTCATGGCGGCGTTGCAGGCCCTCCCGGAATTACGGGACGTCAGCAGCGACCAGCTTGATCGCGGGTTGGCCGCGATGCTGGTCATCGACCGCAGCACGGCCTCGCGGCTGGGGATCACACCGCAACTCATCGTCGATACGCTCTACGATGCGTTCGGGCAGCGGCAGGTGTCCACGATGTTTACGCAGCTGAACCAGTATCGCGTGGTGCTGGAAGTGATGCCGGAGTTTCAGACCGGTCCGCAGTCGCTGCAGTATCTCGATATCCGGTCGGGCGCCGGCGGGCAGGTGCCGCTCAACGTGTTCACGCAGGTGTCCGAGACGACGACACCGCTGGCCATCAGCCGGCAGGGGCAGTTTCCCGTGGTGACGATGTCCTTCAATCTGGCGCCGGGCGCCTCGCTCGGCGATGCGGTCGCTGCCATCGAAAAAGCCTCGCAGGAGATTAATCTTCCGGCCAGTGTTCGCGGGAGCTTCCAGGGCACGGCCCAGGCGTTTCAAGGGTCGCTGGCGAACGAAGTCTGGCTGATCCTCGCCGCGCTGGTGACGGTCTACATCGTCCTCGGGATTTTGTACGAGAGCTATATCCATCCGCTCACGATTCTCTCCACGCTGCCGTCCGCCGGGGTCGGCGCGTTGCTGGCTCTGATGCTGTTCCGAATCGAGTTCAGCGTGATCGCGTTGATCGGGATCATTCTGCTCATCGGCATCGTGAAAAAGAACGCCATCATGATGATCGACTTTGCGCTGGAAGCGGAGCGCAAGGAGGGCAAAACGCCGGAGGCGGCGATCTATGAGGCTTGCCTGCTGCGCTTCCGGCCGATCATGATGACGACGATGGCGGCGCTGCTCGGCGCGTTGCCGCTGGCGATCGGGTCGGGTGTGGGATCGGAACTGCGGCATCCGCTCGGCATCGCCATCATCGGCGGTCTGATCGTGAGCCAGGTGCTGACCTTATATACGACGCCGGTGGTGTATCTGGCCTTCGACCGGCTGGCGCGGCGCGTCCGGGCCGGCCGGCCTGCTCCCTCGACGGACGAGGCGTTGACCCCGGGCACGGTATGAATATCTCGGAGCCGTTCATTCGACGTCCGGTCGCTACCACGTTGTTGACCATCGGGGTCACCCTCGTCGGCCTCGTCGCGTTCCGCTTCCTGCCCGTCGCCTCGCTCCCGCAAGTCGAATTTCCGACCATCAATGTCTCGGCCACGTTGCCGGGTGGCAGCCCGGAAACCATGGCCACCTCGGTCGCGGCGCCGCTGGAACATCAGTTCACCCGCATCGCCGGCGTGACGGAGATGACTTCCACAAGCATGTTGGGGTCCGCGAACATCACGCTGCAATTCGATCTGAGCCGCAATATCGACGGTGCCGCGCGGGACGTGCAGGCGGCCATCATGGCAGCACGGAGCGAACTGCCCTCGACGCTTCCGAACAGCCCGACGTACAGGAAAATCAATCCGGCCGATGCACCCATTCTGATCCTCTCGCTGACCTCGGACCTCGTCAGCCGGGGGCGGATGTACGACGTCGCCTCCAGCATTCTTCAGCAGAAACTCTCGCAGATCGACGGGGTGGGGCAGGTCACGGTGGGCGGCGGGTCGCTCCCCGCGATCCGTGTCGATCTGAATCCCACGGCATTAAACAGCTACGGGATAGGACTCGGCGACGTCCGCCGGATGCTGAGCAGCACCAACGTGAACCGTCCCAAAGGGCAACTCTCCGACGGGAACCGGACCTGGGAGATGCGGGCCAACGATCAGCTCCACACGGTGGAGGACTATCTGCCCTTGATCGTGAGCTATCGGGAGGGCCGGGCCGTGCGGCTCTCGGACATCGCGACGGTCGAACAGTCGGTCGAGGATCTGCGGACGAGCGGCGTAGCGAACGGCGTCCCGGCGGTGCTCATTATTATCAACCGGCAGCCTGGCGCCAACATCATCGAGACGGTGGACCGTGTGCGGGCCCTGCTTCCACAACTGGAGGCGTCGATTCCCGGGAGCATGACGCTGAAGGTCGTGGTGGACCGCACGCCGGTCATTCGCGCATCGCTGCACGATGTCGAGCGGACGCTGGCGATCTCTGTCTGTCTCGTCATCCTGGTGGTGTTTGTGTTTTTGCGGGATGTCCGGGCCACGCTGATTCCCTGTGTGGCGGTGCCGGTCTCGCTCATCAGCACCTTCGGCGTGATGTATCTCTTCGACTATAGTTTGGACAATCTGTCGCTCATGGCCCTCACGATCGCCACCGGGTTCGTGGTGGACGATGCCATCGTCGTGCTGGAGAACATCAGCCGGTACCGGGAACAGGGCATGGATCCTTTGCAGGCGGCCCTGCGCGGCGCGCGCGAGATTACCTTTACCGTGCTGTCGATGACGATATCGCTCGTGGCCGTCTTCCTGCCGATCCTCTTCATGGGCGGCATGATGGGGCGGCTGTTCCGGGAGTTTGCCGTCACGTTGTCCGTGGCGATTCTCGTCTCGCTGGTCGTGTCGCTGACCACCACGCCGATGATGTGCGCCCGCGTGCTCACGGCGAAATCCGGCCACACCCATGGGAGATGGTACCGGATCAGCGAACGGTTCTTTGAGGGTCTGCGCAGCGGCTATGCCGGCAGTCTCGGCTGGGTGCTCCGCCATCCGCGCAGCATGCTCGTGGTGACGCTGGCCACGATGGCCTTCAGCATCTATCTCTACACGATCGTGCCCAAGGGCTTCTTTCCCCAGCAGGACACGGGGCGCATGTTCGGGAACATTCAGGCCGCCCAGGACATTTCATTTCAGGCCATGCGGCAGAAGCTCACCGAGGTGGTCGAGATCATCAAGAGCGATCCGGCCGTCGACACCGTCACGGGATTCAGCGGCGGCGGCGTCAGCGGGAATACCAATGCCGGCCGTATGTTCATCTCGCTGAAGCCGCTCGAAGAGCGGGAGCTCAGCGTGGATCAGGTGATCGCCAGGCTACGTCCCAAGCTGGCCAAGGTGACGGGTGCGCCGACGGTGCTGCAGGCCATTCAGGATCTGCGGATCGGCGGGCGCGCCAGCAGCGCGCAATATCAGTACACCCTGCAAAGCGTGGATCTTGCCGAGCTGAACACCTGGGCGCCCAAGGTCGAGCGGCAGTTGCGCACGTTGCCGGAAATTACGGACGTGAACAGCGATCAGCAGGACAAGGGCCTGCAATCGCTCGTGGTCTTCGACCGCAGCACGGCCTCCCGGCTGGGCCTGAGTCCCCAGCTGATCGACGATACGCTCTACGATGCGTTTGGCCAGCGGCAGGTCTCCATCATGTATACGCCGCTCAACCAGTATCACGTCGTGATGGAGCTGGCTCCGCAATATTGGCAGAACCCCTCGACGTTGCAGGAAATCTACGTGCGGTCGCCCGCGGGGGCGCAGGTGCCGCTCAGCGCTGTGACTCGCTTCGAGCCAACGAATACGCTCCTGCTCGTCAACCATCAGGGGCAGTTTCCCGGTGTGACGCTGTCGTTCAATATGGCTCCGGGCGCATCGCTGGGCAATGCGGTGGTGGCGATCGACAAGGCGACCCGCGAGATGGGGCTCCCGGCCGGCGTCAAGGGCACGTTCCAGGGCGCGGCTAAAGCCTTCCAGGCTTCCGTCGACAATCAACCGTTTCTGATCCTCGCTGCGCTGGTCACGGTCTACATTGTGCTTGGGATTCTCTATGAGAGTTACATCCATCCCCTGACGATCCTGTCCACGCTGCCGTCTGCCGGAGTGGGCGCGCTGCTCGCCTTGCTGTACTTTAAAACCGAGCTGAGCATGATCGCGCTGATCGGGATCATTCTATTGATCGGCATCGTCAAGAAAAACGCCATCATGATGATCGACTTCGCGCTGGATGCAGAGCGCAAGGAGGGTAAAACGCCGGAGGCGGCGATCTACGAGGCCTGTCTGTTGCGGTTCAGGCCGATCATGATGACGACGCTGGCGGCCCTGTTCGGTGCGTTGCCGTTGGCGCTGGGAACGGGGGTGGGGTCGGAATTGCGGCGGCCGCTCGGGATCGCCATCGTCGGCGGGCTCCTCGTGAGTCAGTTGCTGACGCTCTACACGACGCCGGTGATCTATCTCTATCTGGATCGATTGCGCCTGCGGGTTTCCCGCATGCGCAGAGGCGGGGAGGCGGGTCGGCACCTTCCTCCCGGCACCCCCCTGCCGGATGTCCAGGAGAGCTAGGACGCGACGGCGCTCAGTGCAGTGGTTGCGTAGTCAGGATAGACGGGCGTCTCAGTTGGGGCGGAGGCGGTGAGAAGATCGGTGACTCGTTCCCGGACTCCCTGACTATAGCGAAGAAACTCCACGCCCAGATGGCCGTCTTTGCACCAGCGGACGACGGAGACTTCCACTGCCAGCGGCATGGGTTCCTGCGCCACGGCAATCTCGATCGCGAGATAGGCCCCGGCATTCAGGTCGATGTCGCTTCTCATCCTGCAGCCGGTGGGCGAGAGGTCGAGGAGGACCCCTTCGCCTGTCCCGCTATCGCTATGGATATTCGCCGGGTAGCCGACGGGGATTCGAGTGCGACATCGTGGCTGCATGGTCAATGCCTTCCTAGTGAATCTACAAGGCATATCGGCAGGGATCGTGGAAACTTGACCTGTTGCCGGGAAGCTGGCGCCGGGCGGGGTGGTGTGGCGCTCAGGCTGCCACGGCTCCTGGCGCTGCGTCGTTCTTTGTGAGTTGGAGCGGCTGGGGGGATGCCAGGTCGATCGCTTCGGCCGTGACGGCTGTTTCCTTCGCTGCGGGGCCGATTCCATAGCGTTCCCGGCGGAGCTCATGGCCGAGCTTGGTCCGATAGACCAGCTCATCCGTCTCAAAATCATATTCAGGAATCTCAGGGCTTTCCCACCGCAACGAGAAGTAGTGGGCATAGAGTGTGTAGAAGCCGTGGTCTTTGGGGTTATGCCGCAAGACATATTCAGGCATCGATTGGATATCGAAGGCCGCGTGATAATGCTGGAGCCAGAGGTAGTCACCCAGGATGACCAGCTTGACTAACGGAGGGTCCGAATAGAATTTCAGGTTGATCGCTTTGCCCATGGCCTTCAGCCGTTTGAGCAGCGCGATACTCTGTCTGACTTCTTCCCGGAATGTGGCCAGCGTATGCTCCGGATGGCCGAGGGCTTGAATCCTGGTCGTGGCGTCGTGGCTGTAGGGATTCACAAGGAGAATCTTGGCGCCCAGACATTTATCGAGCACGGAGGACAAGTCGCCGACCTGGTCGACGAGCGTACTGTAGCCGCTGGATCCGATCACCATGATCGTCCGGCCGGCTCCGTGTTCTTCTTTGAGTTGTCGGATGCGCCGCTGCGCGCCGTTCGTACGGCGGGGGAAGTAGGAGACGAGGCCGGCTCCGGCCGCCACGGAGGCCATCGCGTGATCCCGGACGCTCCGGCGGAGATAGTTCAACCCGAGAATCAACATGACTGCAACGGTCAGTTCCAGGGCAATGAGCGAGAGCTTGTCATCTTCGATGCGGGACCAGAAGGCCAGAAACCGGGTGGCGCCGGTCGGGAGCAACAGGGCGATGCCGGCGCTGAGGAGCGCCACGACGATGTGATACAGACTTCCGGACACATCCCGCAGGAGTGCTCGGATCGAAAGCGAATATTCATGAAACACGGCAACCCCTCTTCCTTCTCAAATAGACACCCATTGCAATGCGGCCAGGCTTCACGGACGGCGAGGAACAGGCGATGACGCCATTGGACTCTCGTGAGCCGGTGCGGACGGCAGTGAGTGGACAAAAAAAGATCGCGTCAGACTCTCTGTCGAATCGGGGAAGATGCCCCCGAAACCGGAAGGTCTCACGCGATGGACTCCTACACGACCACCTCCTCATATCGGTCATCCTGGGGAATACTTGAGGTAAGAGCGAGGTATGGGGCGAAAGGGTCGGGCTGGGTTAAGCCTGTGCGGGTGGGGTAAGCCGCCTTCTGGCGCCGCCTTGGACGATGAGGAATTCGTAGAGGCGGCATTCGATGGCGCCGTTGAAGAGGGGCGTACGTTTGGTGGGAGCCAGGCCGATGAGCTTCGGAGCCCGAAGGTCTCCGGTGAAGAGATACACGCGCCAGCCGACGCACCGGGTTTTCAGCCAGGAGCCCAGCTTGGGATAAAACACATCTAGATCGGCCTGCGTGCTGAGGCGGACGCCATAGGGGGGATTCATGACAATGATGCCCGGCTCTTGCGGCGGGGTGAGGTCGAACAGATCGGTTTGTGTCAGCGCGATGTCGCTGGCGACTCCGGCGCGCATGAACTGATCTTTGGCGGCTTGCACGGCGTGGGCATCCCGATCAGAGGCATAAATGGGGACGGGACTGGAGGGCAATTGTTTGGCTTGTGCCTGAGCCTGGACCGTTCTCCAGAGTGCCGGGTCGAAATTCGAGAACAGTTCAAAGGCGAAGCGCCGACCGAGTCCGGGGGCTATTTTCCTGGCGAGCATGGCGGCTTCGAGTGCAATAGTCCCGCCGCCGCAGAGGGGATCGAGGAGTAACGTGGTCCCGTTCCAGCCGGTCAGCTGTACGATGCCGGCCGCCAGATTCTCGCGCAAGGGGGCCTCGACGGTGGATTCGCGGAAGCCGCGCTTGAAGAGCGAGTCCCCCGTGGTTCCGAGATAGAGCGTGAGATGGGTGGCATCGAGAAAGGCATCGATGCGAATGTCCGGGCGGTTTGAATTGACACTGGGGCGGGTGCCCTTCTGCTTGGTGAAGGTGTCGCAGATGGCATCCTTAATGCGCAGTGTGACGAAGTCGATACTTTTAAGCGGACAGTGCTGGGCGCTGGTTTTGACTTTGATGGTGCGCGCGGGGGTGAACCATTGCGGCCAGGAGAGGGCGGAGGCTGCGACGTAGATATCCTGTTCGGTGCGATACGGGACGTGCGCGACTTCCAGCAGGATGCGGCTGGCAATGCGGCTTTCCAAATTGGCCCGGTAGACAGCGGCGAGACCGCCGGAAAATCCGACGCCCCCCTCGGTTTGGCGCAGATCGGTGGCGCCAAGGGCGCCCAGTTCCTGCTGCAGCAACGCTTCAAGGCCGCGCGGACAGGGTGCAAAGCAGCGGTAGTTTGTGTTATCCATCCTGATCACCTAATGAGAAAGAGCCTGCCGTGAAATTCTGCAGTACCTGCGGGGCCCCGGTCAGTCAAAAGATCCCAGCCGGCGACAATGTGCTGCGCTATGTGTGTGACCATTGTCAGGCTATTCATTACCATAATCCCAAGATTGTCGCAGGCTGTATTCCTGAATGGGAGGGGCAGATCTTGCTGTGTCGGCGCGCCATCGAGCCGCGGCTGGGGCTCTGGACGTTTCCGGCCGGCTTTATGGAGATCGGCGAGACGACGGAAGAGGCGGCAGCCCGGGAGACGAAGGAAGAGGCGCTGGCGGATGTGGAGATTACGGCTCTGTATGCGGTGCTCAGTATGCCGCATATCGGGCAGGTGTACATGGTATTCCGTGGGCGCATGTTGACCCCAGAGTTTGGTGCCGGCACTGAAAGCCTGGAAGTTCGCTTGTTCCCCCGCCATGCGATTCCGTGGGAAGGCATGGCCTTTCCGGTGGTTGCTGAAGCATTGCGCCGCTATGTGAAGGATGCGGCCGCAGGGCAGTTCCCCCTGCATCTGGCGAGCGTGGATGATCGGATGCCGCCTGAGGCGGTTCCTGATCTATGACAGGCAGTTACCTGAGCAGGGCGCGTGGCACGATGGCGTGGATGTCCACGAGCGAGTCCGCGCGATCGATCGAATAAAAAATCCGCCAATCCCCGACCGCGTATTTCGACAGGCCCGGCAGGTCTGACGCGACCGACTCGTGGCGCAGGTTGTCGACGTTCGACGCGATCCATTTGGTTTTGTCGAAGAGCCGTTGGGCCATGGCGGGATCCACCTGTGTCAGGTCCTGAATGACGGTTGGTCTGAAGGCGAGGCGAAACCAGGCCATGGTCGGTTACCAGCGCAGCCCGAGTCGGTCGGCCACGTCCTCGCCCGAAAGCCGTTCGCTGCTGGTGAGGGACTCTTTCAAGCGTGCCTGTAGGGCGTCCCCCAATGCCAACCCGAGATCCGGATCGCCGATGAGTTCGCGTAAGCGATCGTCGACGAGGCCCTGGACGAGTTCTTTTAACTGTTGGGGCGTAAGCTGGGAGAGATCCATGGTTTGAGAGGATACGGAGTTGCTCAGGAGAATTGCAACATTCCTGTTGCCCGAGGCGAGGAAGGCTTAGGCGGCGTGCGTGGCGGAGGAGAGTCTGGTGATGAATTGATTGAGGCGTTCGAGTTGCGGGGGCGCGATCGTGAGGAATTCGATGCCGATACCGTGCGAGCCGGTCCAGCGGACGGCGGCATTTGTGATAATAATCGGGGTGGCTTCTCCGGGGAGTTGCAATGAGACTTCCAATTGCATGCCGGTAAACGGTCTAATGACGCTTTCGACCCGGCAGCCTTTGAGGGAGACATCGCGGAGGGCGGCGTTATACTTCAATCGATCTCGCTGGACGAGTGTGCTCGAGATAGAAGCCGGGAATCGGGGAAACTTCCGTGTCACCATTGTCAGGACTCCTCTGATAGCTGCTCAATCAATTGCGCCAACCGATCTCGCTCTGACTCCTGCATGCCGAGAAAGTCGACGCCGAAGTCATCTTCCATGGTCCATCGGACGGTGGCCGCATGGACATGGATCGGTCCGTGCGTGGGTGGGTGGAGTTCCAGTTTGAGGATAGCGCCGATTTCCGCGGTGACATGTGCGGCGCTCATAATCTTGCATCCACCCAGGCCGAGGTTGTACACGGTACCTGTGGTGACGCAGTCCCCGGTGCACGAGATGGGGAATTCGACGCGATAGCGGGTTTGTTGGCGCAACTCGGCCTTTTCCCGTTCGCGCTTGGATTGAGTGGCAAGTGACCGCATCGTAGGCAAATATTTCCTGTTCGCTGTCCCGGTGTGATTCTCTCTGAAGGCTATGTGGCAAGGGCTGGAATGTCAATAAAAACGCTGATCTGTGCGAGCGTAACTCACGTTCACAGTTGAGGAATCATGATTATGAAGAGAAAGCCTGGAGAGCCGATCTATTTAGGACGTCATGTGCTGGCGTTGGGACTGGCGGTGGTCTGTCCAGGAGCGCTTCCTCAGCTCTACCATATGATGGTGGCTCCAATTTCGATAGAGGTCAGACTGGTGGCAGGGTTACTTATTGCCGTGGGCGCGGGCTTGCTGCTTGTGCGACTGTACTCAGTGTCTGCGAGGAACGAGCCGTAGCGGCTCAGGGTCGCGGTTTCGTTCAGCGCCGGCCCCAATGGCGGTAGTGCCGCGGACCCCAATAGATGTGCGGGCCATAGTAGTACGGGTAACCATAATATCCCGAGCGCCCAAGATAGAGGCCCAGTCCCACGGCCGGTGGGTACACGTAGGTGTAGGCGCTGTAGGGGACAGAGGGAACGATAGCGGGCGGGGTTGCTAGTTGCCTCTGCATGTCTGCTGTGGCGGCGGCCTGCCGGTCGCTCTGCTGTTTAAGCTGTTCGACGGCGCCTTGTTGAGCCTGCAGCTGCCCTTTCAGCTTTCCGATCTCTTCCCGCTGCAATTCGATAAATGTATTGAGACAGCGGGTCTGTGCCTCGCCTTCGTACGTCGAACATTCCCAGGGTACAGATTGATTCTGAGCATGCGCTAGTCCGGCTGCCAGGAATAAAGCTGCCGCAGCGGCTCCTGCGATGAGGATGGACTTCGCGAAGTGCTTTGCGTAGAGAGGCGCCATCACGGTTGCCTGACGGGCCATAGTATTCCTCCTCTTGTGACGTGAATCTGTATACACGCTACCATGTGAGGTCAGTTTTGAATAGGCCTGCATGATTCACTCAACGCGTGAGCGTGCTCCCGGTTGACGAGCGGTGACCCTGCTCACTGTTTGCAGTCGCCGATCGTGGTTTGATTTTGAAGGAGCGGCCCCCCTAGAATGCGCCATCATTCACACGAGAAGCGTATGCGATCCTCCTCATCCAAGACGCCAGGGCGGAAGACCAGGACCAAGCCGAAGAATCCCACGCTCACACCATCCCAGAAGCGCCGGTTCCAGCAACGTTTACTCAAGTGGTACGGCGAACACGGGCGCGACCTGCCCTGGCGCAAGACATCTGATCCGTACCATATCCTCGTGTCGGAAGTGATGCTGCAGCAGACGCAGGTCGACCGGGTGATTCCTAAGTATCATGAGTTTCTGGATCGTTATCCGAGCTTTGAGCATCTGGCGGAGGCGCCCGTTGCCGATGTGAAGAAGACCTGGTACCCGCTCGGCTATAACATCCGCCCGGAGCGACTCCACAGCATCGCGTGTGAAACGGTGGAGCGATACGGCGGGCAGTTGCCCAATGATGCGGAGGAATTGCTGTCCTTTAAAGGGATCGGGCGGTATACGGCCGGGGCGATTCGTTCCTTTGCCTTCAATGAAGATGCCCCCATTCTCGATACGAACGTGACTCGCGTGCTGCATCGCGTATTCATTGCCGAGGGCGATCCCAAAACGAAAAAGGCACAGCTGTGGGAGTTGTCCGAGGCCTTGATCCCGCGTGGCAAGGGTTATGACTTCAATCAAGCGATCATGGATTTCGGCGCGATGGTCTGTACCGCGCGCGATCCCTATTGTCTGCTTTGCCCGATGAAGTCGATCTGCAAAACGTATCCGTTCGATGGCGCGTCGACCGGTAAATAGGGGAGTATGACAATCATCGAAGTTGCCGCCGGTTTGATTCAGCGCGATGGGCGGTACCTGATTGCCCGGCGAAAGGCCGGCGTGCATCTCGCCGGCTATTGGGAATTCCCCGGGGGAAAGCGTGAGCACGGAGAATCGCTGGAGGAATGCCTGCGGCGAGAATTGCGCGAAGAGTTAAACGTGCTGGTCGGCATCCCTCTGCCGTATCGAATAGTGCGGCATGAGTATCCGGAGAAGATCGTGGAGCTACATTTCTTTCGTTGCGCCATTGAAAGCGGCGAAGCTGAGGCGTTGGATTGCGCAGAGCTGCGGTGGGTGTTGCCGGAAGAATTCAATCAGTTCACTTTTCCACCTGCTGACGGAGTGATTCTCGAGTCTCTGCAGCGCGATAGGGTCATGGAGTCGCAATGAAAGTCGTATTGGATATTGAGACGGTTCAAGCGCCGCGTGCGGAATGGGCACACCTTATTGGAAAAGAGCATCCGCCGGAGGACGCTTTGGCCAGGCCAGGAGGACTGGACCTCTTTGAAGCCGGTGCCGCTGAGGAAGCGCGCCATGCTGAAGATGAGCAGTACGCCAAATCGGCGTTCGATGGGACGTTCAGCAAGATTGTCTGCATCGGCCTGCTCGAATTTTCCGATCAAATGGAAGCCCGTAGCGCGGTGGCCTGGTATGGGAGCAATGAGAAGGAACTCCTTCGTCAGTTCTGGGCCAGGATTGCGCAAGACCGGCCCACCTTGTTCATTACTCATAACGGCCTGGGATTCGATCTTCCGTTTATTAAAAAACGATCGATTATCCACCAGGTCAAACCGAGTTACGACATCAATCTGGCGAAGTTTCGCGCCGAACCGGTTTATGACACGATGGCGATCTGGAGTAATTGGGATACGCGTGGATGGGTCAAGCTGGATGTGCTGGCACGCGCGCTTAATGTGGAAACCAAGTCGGGGAGCGGATCGCAGGTGGCAGAGATGTGGGAGAAGGGGCAGGGACAGGAGCTGGCTCGGTATTGCCTACAAGATACGTATGTCACGTATGCCTGTTTTTGCAGAATGAATTTCCGGCAGCCCCTGTCCAGTGACGTTGTCTTGCTCCAGCCGGAGTTGCTGGAGCTCTTGTAGCTCTTGTAGCTATGGTTTCGCCCTATCGAGTCGGCTGAAGTTCAGCGGGCTTCTTCTTGGGTGCCGGCTTCGATGACACGTTCTTGGCTTTCATCGCATCGCGTTCGGCGGTGCGTTCTCGCAGTTCCTTCTTCATCCACTCTGTTTCCTTGCGAAGCATTTTGAGCTCCGATTCCTTGAGGGCGTTGGCTTCTCTTGCTTGGCGCAATTCGTCCAGCTTTCTATTGAGGATGTCTTCAGTGGTCATGTCACTCGTCGGTTTGTCCGCGGATGCGGACATGTCGCTGATCGCGACAGCTTGGACCGGTGCTGAAGACTCTTGTCTGGCGGCGACTTTCACAGGAGCCGAAAACGCAGGCTGTGCGACGGGTGCCGGAGTAGCCATCGCCGCTACGGGCATCGCAGCAGGCATAGATGCTCTGGCCAGCGCGGTATAGTCAATCACCATCGACATGGCTCCGGCGGCACCGTTGGCCGCAAACGAGGGGGCCGACTCGATGTGGGCAGCCGATTTCGGCATGAACCCGGCGGCTTTCATCCCCTTGGGGGAGGAGATGGTGAAATAAGCCGCTCCATGTTGCACGTAAAGGGTGCCCGCGGTGGGTGCAGCGCCTGACCCTGCCGATGAAGATACACGGAAACCGACAATCTGTTCCGGTTTCGCTCGCGACAATCCTTGGGCTAGCAGGGGAGCGAGAAACTCGGCATCTCCATCGCTGAATACTCTCATCGGCTTACTGCCACTCGCGGGCATTCTGCTGGAGGCCGAGGCGGCCTCCTCTGTCATGACACCTTTCACAATTTTCAGCATCGTATTCTGATCAATGATCGTCGGGTGATTGGCCTCGAAAGACCATTCAGACACTTCCTCGAGGTAGACAGAGCCTTTGGCGCTCTGATGCATGGACTGGGATCCTGAGACCATGGAACAGCCGCTAAAGAGCACGGCTGCCAGAAGCCATCCTGTTGTCCTGTATCGAGTCTGATTGTTGCGAATTGAATGCATGGCTGCTCCTTCTACTGTGGATAGAAAAATATCGGCATGTGTAAAGGGTACCGTCTAGATGCGTAACTGGCGTTTTGGGGATTACCAGATGCCAAGGCCCATGAGGACCATGCCAACAGCCATCCATCCAAAAACGCCCAGTGAAATAATTGTCTCGAGTGTCATGCGCCAGTCCGCTTGGTTTAATGATGAATGTTTTGGATGACTCTTTTTGGTCGCTCTCGTTCCTTTTGGTAAGCAAATGACATGCCATTGAGAAGTAAGGGGAAAAGTATCCAAGTTTTAAACAAGAAAGCACGTCTCTGAGGGCGATGGGAGTCATCTCTTCATATTAAATAACCAGCCAGAGAGGTGATGTAATGAGATAACCATTTAGATAAATCAGCTGGTTACGTAGATGATTATTGAGAGATGTTGTGGGTGGATGGGTGGAGTCTTTGGATACAAAAAAGAAGGGGAAGAGAGGCGAACGCTAAAGGAAGCTTCTGGATTGATGGGTGTTTCTTGACGGAAGCGTGTCAGAAAATGTTCAGTGTCTGGAATTGGCGTGCAAGAATGTTCCTGAGCTCACTAGGGTTTACTGACAAAGAAAATGGTGAATATTTCGGCAACCGTGATTACGAGTGGGATGCTTCCCACGAGGTTACTCGGCGAACAGCGCGGCCACCGATGAGTCGGCGATCCGACGATGCGTTAATCTGCCAGGCTGCAGCGGTTCAAGGGCTTTATCCCAGATGACCGCGATGTTTCCGTCGGTTTTGCCCATCCAGCGGTCCGGCGAACGGGTGGCTTCCCGTTCGACGAGCACTGAGAGAGTTTGGCCAACGTATTCACGATTTCTTGCCCCGCCGATCTCGCGCTGAAGCTCCACAAGCCGCTTCACGCGGTCGCCCTTCACCGCTTCCGGTATGTCGTCCTGAAATTTTCTGGCGGCGATGGTGTTCTTCCGTTCGGAGTAGGCGAAGACGAAGGCGGAATGGAACCGGGTTTGCTCGACGAGGCGACAAGTGCTCTCGAAGTCTTGCTCGGTTTCTGTACTAAACCCACAGATGATGTCAGTGGTCAGGACGATGTCCGGTATCATTCCCTTGATTTGGTTAACCAACCCGGAGTAATCGGCGGCGGTGTACTCGCGTCCCATCAGGCCGAGAATGCGATCGCTCCCGGATTGGAGCGGCAGATGAATGTGCTTGCAGATCTTCGGGTGCGAAGCGATGGCGTCAAGCAGCGAACGCGGGTAGTCCTTGGGGTGCGGCGAGGTAAAGCGGACCCGTTCGATCCCGGCGGTGTCTGCTACGGCTGAGATGAGTTTGGCAAAGTCCCAATCGTCGGAACGATAGGAGTTCACATTCTGCCCGAGCAATGTAATTTGTTTGTATCCGAGGGACGCAGCTTGCTGCGCTTCGGCCAGGACACTCTGGGGATCGCGTGAACGCTCACGTCCGCGGGTGTACGGGACGACGCAAAAACTGCAGAAATTGTCGCAGCCGCGCATCACAGTGATCCAGGCATTGACCCCGCCCTCGCGATCCGGCAGTACCCCTTCATAGGTTTCGTATTCGGACAGGTCCAGAGCAAAAGCCTTCTTGGCAAATCCCTGCTCTTGCGCCTGCAGCGCATTCGTAATCAACATCGGGAGCTGGCGGTAGGCATCGGGGCCGGCGAGGACGTCGATCAGCGGCACTTTCTTCGTCAGCTCATCTTTGAGGCTTTGCGCCATGCAACCCAACACGCCAACGACGAGCGGGCGTTCTTTCTTGACCGCCTGCAACTCTCCGAGATGCCCGTAGACCTTGTTGTGGGCGTTCTCACGAATAGCGCAGGTGTTCATCAGCATTATGTCGGCCCGCTCACGGTCTTCAGTGAAGGCAAACCCGTCCTGTTTGAGCAATGAGCGGACAAGCTCACTGTCAGATTCGTTCATCTGACAGCCGAATGTTTCAATATGGACAAGAGGTGGCGTAGGCTTGTTCGTCATAGCATCGGCAACATGGTCGTGGTGGCCGGGCGACCTGCGAGGTGGCCGACAGCCCAACGTTCGCTGGCGGCAGTGATGGTGACGGAATGCATCTGGTTCGTAAGTTCAGAACGCGAAGGGACCGCAACTCTCAGAAATGTGGACGTCGTGCCAACCGCGAAACCGTCATGGTGACCCGCTTCGAATAAGACCGGAAGCGTCGTTCCAATATGCCTATCATGGACGGCGAGGCGTTTGGCTTGTGAGAGACTCGTTAAGATGGCGGTCCGTTTTTTCATCTGCGTCACGTTGACAGGATTGGCCAGCTTCACCGCCGCGGTCCCCGGTCTTGGGGAAAATGGAAACACATGGAAATAGGCAAAGGGGAGTTCGGTGGCCAGCTTCAGCGTATTGCCGAAGGCTGTCTCATCCTCCCCGGGAAAGCCGACCATGATGTCTGTGCCGAGTCCCAGGTTGGGGATCTGGCGTAAGGCGCGCGTAATCAACTGCACATAATCCTGCGCCGAGTATGAGCGGTTCATCGCGGCCAAGATATTGTCATCTCCACTTTGGAGAGGTATGTGGAGATAGGGGCAGAGTTTGGATGACGAGGCCATCAGGTCGAGCAGCCGATCGGTGACCGTGGTCGGCTCGATGGAAGAAATCCGGATGCGTTCCAGACCGGGGATAGTTTCCAACTGGGTGATCACGGTACAGAGATCCGCACCGGCCTGGTGGTATTGTCCGATGTTCACTCCGGTCAACACGATTTCCCTAACACCCTGGTCGGCCAGGAGTTCGGCCTCGCGCAACAGATCGTCGAGCAGGCGGCTACGTTCCCGGCCTCGTGCAAAGGGGATCAGGCAGAAACTGCACATGGTATTGCAGCCGTCTTGAATCTTGAGCGGCGCACGGGTGGAATCCGGTGCGCCATACTCGGGAAGTTCAAAGTCTTCCGGGGCGATGGTCTTGGTGCGATGCACGACCGGCGCTGCGTACTTCTGCAGACGATCGCTTGGTGGCAGAAAGGTCGGGAGGTCGAGCTTGTATTGATTCCCGACGATCAGGTCGATGCCGGCCTGCTTCTTCAACCCTTCGGGGCCTGTCTGCGCATAGCAACCGGTGACGGCAATAAAAGCCTTAGGTGAATGCTTGAGCGTTTTGCGAATGAGATACCGAGAAGTCCGTTCTGCATCTTCCGTGACAGAGCAGGTATTGAGGATGAGAAGATCCGTTGGCTCGCCGAACGCGACCAGGCGATAGCCGTCTTGCCGCAATCGTTCGCCAAGTACGGCTGTTTCCGCCTGATTCAGACGGCAGCCTAGCGTATGGAGCGAGGCGCGTGGTTGTGCAGCGTTCGTGATCATCCCGCGGCATTATAGGGGAGGGGTCGCAAGAGGGGCAAGGTGGGATGCTGTAGGGCATCGAATTGACACGGATTTCTTAGATCGATACAGTGTGCGGACTTGCCGGGAGGTGTCGAGATGGTCTCACGAGCGACCTGGATGCGCACACTGCTGATCGCCTCCCTTTTGATCGTGCCTGCCCACACTGCGTCCCACGGAGTCTTGCCGGTTGAACCGGAACTGACCACGCGGCTCGACGAGCTCTACGACCATGAAGCCCGTCTTTTTCTGATGCTATATTCCTTAAAAGGCGACGGTCAGGTCGACTATGTGACGGGCAGGTCCGTGCAGGAGTATGCGCGGAGCAACTACGGCAATCCGGTCTATAAAACGGATGAGTACCCGCTCTTCTATTGGTGGGATCACACGATGTGGAATGATCCCGAGCAAGACGGAGTGAACGGGAACGAGCGCGTGTATCAGGAACACATTGACTTCGATATCTTGCGGTACAAACCCTGTGCGTTCAACGGCCAACCCTGTTAGCGTGATTCATTTCAACGTGTTGTTCGAACGGTTCCAGGCTCGTCCCTCTTGCGAGTTTGCGTGGATTCGAGATTCTGCTGCGGAAGAGTTCCTGTTAAATGGTATTCTGCTTTCTAGTTCTTCTGCAGGCGTAATCTGCATCTTGGGCGTAATCAATGAGTGACTTGTCGAATGAGTCTTTCTAGCCTCCTACCTCTGGCCTTGCTGAATCGCCGTTTGGCGGTCATGTTTCCCCTTGGGTTTCTGTCAGGGCTTCCACTGGCGCTCACGGCCGGGACGCTGCAAGCCTGGTTGACGGTGGAGGGGGTAGATCTGAAAACCATCGGCATTTTCACGCTGGTGGGATTGCCCTACACGCTTAAGTTTCTCTGGGCGCCGGTCATCGATCGGTTGGTTCCTCCCTGGCTGGGTCGTCGGCGTGGCTGGATGGTGCTGACGCAGCTCTGTGTCGCACTGGGTGTGGCCATGATGGCGGTGACAAGCCCGCGGCACCATCCGGAGCTGCTCGCGGCCTTTGCCCTGCTTGTGGCCTTTCTCGCGGCCTCACTCGATATTGTCTTCGACGCTTATCGGACCGAGACGTTGGAATCCCAGGAACGGGGATTCGGCGCAGCTGTATGGGTGAACGGATACCGGATCGCGTTGTTAGTGGCCGGGGCCGGGGCGCTGGTCATCGCGGATCTGGTGGGGTGGCAAACGACCTATCTCCTTTTGGCCGCGCTCATGGTGATCGGCACGGCCGTTATCTTTCTAAGTCCCGAGCCAGGCAGGGTGGCCGATTCTCCGAAGACGATGGGTGAAGCGATCGGTGCGCCGCTTGCTGAATTCTTCATGCGTCCCCATGCGGTCGGATTTCTGGCGGTGATTGTGCTCTACAAACTTGGCGATGCCTTTGCCTCTTCGCTCCAAACCGCGTTTCTCATCGGCGGGGTGGGATTTACCGCCGGGGAAGTCGGGTATGTGAAGGGTATCGGTATTCTGGCGACGTTGCTGGGAGCGCTGTTCGGTGGCCTCTTGATGGCACGGATGGGGCTCGTGCAGTCGCTTTTGCTCTTCGGCCTGCTGCAGGCTGTGTCGAATCTCGGATTTGTGATGCTGGCCTGGGCGGGGAAGAGCGCGGCGCTGCTTGCGGCCGTCGTCATGGTTGAAAACATCACCGGGGGGATGGGCACGGCAGCGTTTGTGGCGCTGGTGATGTCGCTCTGCGATCCGCGGTATACGGCCACGCAGTTTGCGTTGCTGTCCTCGCTCGAAGCCCTTGGTCGCGTCTTTGCCGGTCGCCCTTCCGCCGATGTCGTTGCGGCGGTCGGGTGGAGCCAATTTTTTCTCCTGACGTTTGTGGTGGCACTGCCTGGTCTCTGGGCGGTCTGGCGGGTACGTGAACGGATTTCTTTTGGCCCGCCCAGTCGTGGTGGGCCGGTTGTCCCAGCCGTCGTACCGGTTCAGCCGGTGGGCACCCGCTAAGATGACAGCTTGCGCTGGAGAAACAGCACGAACAGCATGAGGGTGGCCAGCGGGGCAAAGAGAAACGGCACGAGCCAGAGCCAGACATTCTTTCCGCGGACGCGGGCCTGGTCGATCATCCAGACAAAGACCCAGATCATGAGGCCGGCATAATTGAGAGCCATCCATCGGGTGGTGTGTATCTTCAGGCCGCTCCCGCTATCCGGTGATCCTTGAAGAAGGAAGACCATGAGCAAGAGCATGAAGCTTCCCAGCAGCGCGGCAACCAGGCGTTTACTCCAAACAAACATGAGATCCTCCTGTGAGATGTGGCCGCCCGATCGAGATAGGGAGCGGTGGTGCGGGGCTAGGCTAATCAGCCTGTTTGGGTTTGTCAAACTCATAGATTCTGGTGCTTTCGACGATCAACTGATCCCGTTGGAGGTGGTATGAGCCTTCTTCGTCTCGCGATCATCGTGGTTGCGCTGGGTGTGGCGGTGGGGCTGGCCTTGTCCAATCCAACGATGGACGACTATCTGCAGTTTGTGGAGAGGGAATTGGGAAAGGCGATCAATCGAATGGATCGTAGTGCTCCCAGCCGCGAGCAGCAATTTATCCGGCAGGTATTCCAAAGTCAGAGTAAGAAGATTCTCCAAGAGGTGGTTCGCCCTCATACGAAGCGGCAGAATTGGGGGATCGCGAGTCGGTATGTCACACAGGCTGTGAGTACGAAGATTGTTGTGATCGGTGTGGCGGGTCACTTCATTCCCATCGAAGGAGTTGAGGAGGCGACCATTAAAATTGGACGATTGGCTTTTTAGGCGGTCCCTGGCGATCAATTTCCTGCCATTTTGGAGTCCTATTTCTGTGGATAAGTATCTCAAAATCTCCGCAAGCTAGCGATCAGACACGCAGATTGACTGTCCCCAGGTTTTCCCCTCATATCCCGCTCCAACCACTATACTTGGTGTTGACAAAAGATCTGAATAGCTATATGTAGTCCATCCGCGATGGGAACCTCACATCACGGTCGTCCCGTACCAGAGAAAAGATCCTCAATTATGACCCCATTTGTACACAGCTACAGAACCCTCTTGAAGGAGGACTATTGTGAGAATTGAGCGGAGATTTACCCGTCGCGGCCAGGGCCCCTACGAGGGTCTCACGTTCGTCAAGCGGTCGTCGGAGATTCGTAATCCAGACGGATCTACGGTGTTCAAACTTGAGAACATTGATGTGCCTGAACAGTGGTCTCAATTGGCCATTGATATTCTCGCCCAGAAGTATTTTCGGAAAGCGGGTGTGCCTCAGAAGGATGCAGCGGGCAATCCTTTGGTGGGTGCCGATGGGAAACCGGTATTGGGTAGTGAGCGTGATGCCCGCCAGGTTTTCGAACGGCTTGCCGGTTGTTGGACGCATTGGGGCAAAGAGTACGGCTATTTTAAGACGCCGGAGGATAGCGAGGCTTTTCAGGACGAGGTCGGCTACATGTTGGCCAGACAGATGGCCGCGCCCAATTCACCGCAATGGTTCAATACCGGGTTGCATTACGCCTATGGGCTTTCAGGTCCGGCGCAGGGACACTATTACGTCGATCCCAAGAGCCGTGAGGTGGTGAAGTCGACCAACGCCTTTGAGCATCCCCAGCCCCATGCCTGTTTTATCCAGTCCGTCGATGATGACCTCGTCAACGAAAACGGGATCATGGATTTGTGGGTGCGGGAAGCCAGGCTGTTTAAGTATGGATCAGGAACCGGAACCAACTTTTCCCGTTTGCGAGGAGACGGTGAAGGCTTATCCGGCGGCGGTCGGTCGTCCGGCCTGATGTCTTTCCTCAAGATCGGAGATCGTGCAGCCGGTGCTATCAAGTCCGGCGGCACCACCAGGCGTGCGGCCAAGATGGTGTGTCTGGACCTCGATCATCCCGACATCGAAGAATTCATCGATTGGAAAGTCATCGAAGAGCAAAAAGTGGCCGCGATGGTCACAGGATCAAAGATCTGCGCGCAGCGGTTGAATGCGGTGTTGAAGGCCTGCCACGTCGTCGATAGCATGGGCCAGACGAAGGCAGAGATCGATCCAAAGAAAAATCCTGTCTTACGGGAAGCGCTGGCCGCCGCTCGCCGGGATATGGTGCCGGAAGCCTATGTGCATCGCATGTATGCCTATGCCCAACAGGGGTTTACCCATTTTGTGTTTCATGAGTACGACACGAACTGGGATGGGAGAGCCTATCAGACGGTCTCTGGGCAGAACTCCAATAACAGCGTCAGAATCCCGAATGAGTTTTTCAAAGCGCTTGAGAACGACAGCGATTGGCAGTTGAAACGTCGGATCGACGGCAAGGTCTGCAAGACCATTAAGGCCAGCGATCTTTGGGATCGGATTGCCTGGGCGGCGTGGATCTGTGCCGATCCCGGCACGCAGTACGACACGACGATCAATGAATGGCATACCTGTCCGGAGGATGGGCGGATCAACGCCTCCAATCCCTGTTCCGAATACATGTTTCTGGACGATACGGCCTGCAACCTGGCCTCGCTCAATCTGGCGTTGTTTTATACGGCGGACGGACAGTTTGAACTCGAGAATTTCAGGCATGCCGTGCGCCTCTGGACGATCGTGCTGGAGATCAGCGTATTGATGGCCTCGTTCCCGAGTAAATCGATTGCGGAGCGAAGCTATCAGTTCCGTACGCTGGGGTTGGGCTATGCCAATCTCGGAACGGTGTTAATGCGGCAGGGGATTCCATATGACTCTCCCAAAGCCATGGCAATCTGTGGAGCGATTACGTCGATCATGACCGGAGAGTCGTATAGCACCTCGGCGGAAATGGCCGCGGAACTTTGGCCATTCCCGGGATATACGAAAAATCGCGACCAGATGCTGCGCGTTATCCGCAATCACCGGCGGGCGGCCTATAATACCGCGGCGGATGAATATGAGGGGTTGTCGATCGTTCCGATGGGCATTCAGCCGGAGCATTGCCCGCCGGATCTGCTCATCGCCGCCCGCCGGGCCTGGGATCGGGCCTTGGAACTCGGAACGGCCTATGGTTATCGCAATGCACAGGTGACGGTGATTGCGCCAACCGGCACCATCGGGTTGGTGATGGATTGTGATACCACCGGGATCGAGCCGGACTTTGCCTTGGTGAAGTTCAAGAAACTGGCCGGCGGCGGGTACTTCAAGATCATCAACCAGAGTATTCCTCAGGCCCTCACGACCATGGGGTATTCCGAGAGCCAGATTCAGGACATCATCCGCTATTGCGTCGGTGCGCAGACGCTCAAGGGCGCGCCCTTCATCAATCATGAGACTCTGCGCAATAGAGGGTTTGACGATGCCGCGTTGGAACGGCTTGAAAGTAACCTGGTCCAGGCGTTTGAAATCGCGTTTATGTTCAACAAGTTTACCTTGGGTGAAACGTTTTGTATCGAGAAGCTCGGCTTGACCGATGCACAGCTGGCCGAAACGAACTTCAACATGCTCAAGGCGCTGGGGTTCACCCAGGAAGAAATTGCCGCGGCCAACGAGTATTGCTGCGGCACGATGACCGTCGAAGGGGCGCCGCATTTGAAAGCCGAGCATCTGCCGGTTTTCGATTGCGCCAACCGTTGCGGGCGGATCGGCCAGCGGTTCATCCACGTCGATGCCCATATCCGCATGATGGCCGCGGCGCAGCCGTTTATCAGCGGCGCCATCAGCAAGACCATCAACATGCCGGCGGAGGCCACGCTTGACGAGGTCAAGTCAGCCTATCAGTTCGCGTGGAAGAGCATGGTGAAGGCTGTTGCGCTCTATCGGGACGGCTCGAAGTTGAGCCAGCCGCTGAGTTCATCGAGCGATGGGGAGAAGACCGTCGAGGCGCCTGTCGACACGGTGTCGGCTGCCGCAGCGAAAATTACTGAGCGTGTGCTGGTCCGCTATCTGGCCAAGCGGCGACCGTTGCCGGGACGGCGAAACGGCTATACCCAAAAAGCCGTTGTCGGCGGGCACAAGCTGTATTTGCGAACCGGTGAGTATGAAGACGGCACGGTTGGCGAGATTTTCCTGGATATGCACAAGGAAGGCGCCGCGTTCCGGAGTCTGATGAACTGCTTTGCCATCGCGATTTCTTTGGGCCTGCAGCATGGAGTTCCGTTGGAAGAATTTGTCGAGGCCTTTGTGTTTACTCGGTTCGAGCCGAATGGGCCGGTCAAGCTGAATGATCGCATTAAGATGTCGACGTCGATCATCGACTACATCTTCCGTGAGTTGGCCGTGACCTATCTGGATCGGTACGATTTGGCGCAGGTCAAAGAGGACGATCTTCGGATGGATTCGATGAAGATGGATGAGCAAGATCCGGAATGTGTGGATGAAGAAGCGGACCTTGCTGCGCTGGCAAAATCATCGGTGGACATGGAGCATCTGCCGATTCGTCGGAATGGAACAAAAGAGAATGGGAACGGAAACGGTCATACCCTGGCCGCGCGTAAAGTCGAGCTGATCCGTGAGACTCTGACATTGACTGAGGTGCAGAGTGCCAAGGTCAAGGGCTATGAAGGCGATCCCTGTCCAGAGTGCAAACAATTTACGATGGTACGAAACGGCACCTGTCTGAAGTGCGTGAGCTGCGGCGCGACGAATGGATGTTCATAAGTCTTATGTAAGGGGGTCATCCATGAGTACGATCTTACGTGAAAAAGGGATTGAGACGATTCACGACCAGGTCGTTAGTGAGGCGGCCCAGCGATGGGCCAGGGCGTTTCACTGCAAGGTCACAATTAGGACAACGTCGGGTCATAATCCTTGGGCGGATCCTGGCCAGCAATCGGACATCGCCGGATGGTCATTTAGCCCGCGCGGCAATAGTATGCAATGGATGGCCGAAGTCGAAACCGAGGATTCGCTCCAGAATCCCGATACCCAGTATAAGTGGAAGCGCTCCGCCGTTGCCGGCGTACCGATGTATCTGCTGATCCCGCGGGGGAACCGGGCACAGGCCGAAAAGATCGCTGCGTCAATCGATCTCCGGTTCAGTAGCATCTATGAGTACGGCTTTGTGAATGGTGTGGTGCAAATTCTCTAACGGCTTCTTTGTGCTTCCATGAGATGCCTTGATTCTGATGCTGTACGTCAGCATTTCATCGATGAGTCTTATCGCGAAAGATGATTTCAGGTCGGCCTAGTGCTCTGTGGGCCAATTGAACGCGCGGATTGAGGAGAGGCAAAAGGAGCTGGCTGATGATGAACAGTTGGAAGCCATGGCGTGTCTGCTGTCCTGGAATGCGAGGGGCGTTGAGGCAGTCGATGAGGAGCCTCCGGCGCTCAGTACGGTACGACTGTGGGAGAAGGACTCAGGGTAAGGCTAGCCTCTGCTCGCGCATCAAACATCTCTACAAGTCTTGGTCTCCATTGAAAGACTCCGGGTTGGATGAGCACGAAAGTTGAATTCTCCCGAGATCCCAGGTGTCACTGAATCGCCTCTATCTTTGATTTCGACCGCAAGGAGGAGTAGCCCCAATGCCAACAACAACACAGTTAGTCATTAGCGGACAGAGCAAGCCAGGCGTGATGGCTCAGGTGGCTGCTGTTTTAGGAGAGGCGGGGGTCAATATCAAGGCGTTCTCGGCGCCCGAGGTGACGGGAACCGGAAAGCTGCGCTTACTTGTCGCGGATCTTGACGGGGCTCGAGTGGCATTGAAGGCCGCGAAGATTAAGTTCAAGGAAGAAACGGCTCTTCTGTTGAGCTTGAAAAACCAACCGGGTGCGCTCATGGATGTGGCCGACCTGCTGACGCAAAATCGCATCAATATCAAATGCGGCTATTGCACACCCTCGCGCGAGGGGAAGCGTGCGATTGTCGTCCTGACCGTCTCGAATACGAACAAGGCGTTGGCGCTGCTCCAAGACCAATCGCTAGATGAGTTCTAGAGCATGAAGGGCTCAAAGCCCGTTTCGGTCCGTCCTTCCCTTACTTTTACTTTTGCCGCGGCGCTCTTGGTCTGCACGGTTTTCACCGCTTGCCAATCCCAACCATCTCCAATTCACCGATTCCCTGGATATCCTGTCGGGTTTAATGAGCGAGGGGTTGCGTCCTGGTATGGTCCTGGATTCCACGGAAACAAGACCGCGAACGGAGAACGGTACGACATGCACAAACTGACGGCAGCGCACAGGACGTTGCCCCTTGGCTCTATTGCCGTTGTGCGATCGGTTTCCACGGGAAGACAGGTCACAGTGCGCATCAACGATCGTGGTCCATTTGCCAAGGGGCGGGTACTTGATCTGTCGCTGGCCGGGGCTGAAGCGATAGGAATGACCGGAACTGGAACTGATCAGATTGAGCTTCAGGTGGTTGGATATCAGGTCAGACCTGAAGGGATGGGGGTTTTGCGGGTTCAGGTAGGGGCTTTTGCAGATCCTCTGAACGCCCGAGGGTTGTTCGAGCAGGTCGGGGCCCAGTACCCGGGTGGTCGCGTCGTGCAGGTGGAATTATCTGAGGGCAGAAGATATCGGGTGCAAGTGGGGCAGTTTTTGACCGAAGCTGATGCCCAGACCGCCTCATCAAGGCTGGACGCTCAGTATCATCTTCAATCCTTTGTGGTGCGGGACGACGGGTAGATCATACGTAGTGAAGCGTAGATCCCTTTCAATAGTCGGCGAGTCTATCTTCGATCAGGCATATTCGAACTGATTGATATTCCTGTCAGTTTCTTTAAATCTCTTGCCCCTTCCCGGCTGGTGTGATAGATCTATCATCCGATGATCATCATAACTCCCACATGGTCCGTTGAATCTGGTCAGTCAGGGGAAGCGCTGCTTTCTCTCTGCTGCAGAATCCACGCTGTTCGCCCTTTCAGGCTAGCCTTCGTGGCTAGTCGTCCCTAATCAAGAGCCCTCATGGATATTCTGATCCTACTAGCATTGATAGGGTTATCTGCCGTCATTTCGACGGCTGAGATCGGATTCTTTTCGGTCAATGAGACCCGTCTTCGCGCTCTTGCCAAGAATGGTAACAAACGGGCATCCATGGCGCTGACGCTCCGAAGTGACCCCCAAAGGCTTCTTTCCACCATTCTTGTCGGAGACCGGCTGGTAGGAACCGCCATCCCAATGTATGCCACCTTCATTACCCTGAATGCCTACGGCGGGAAAACCGTATTTGAGGAGGCTATCGCCGTGATGGTGGGCGTCCTGACGTTCGTCCTGCTGGTGTCGGTGGACGTTATTCCAAAGACGTTGGCTGCCAAATTTGCCGTGCCGGTCACCCTGAACATGGCTTATCCCGTCTACGGCGTCCAGATTTTCCTTAAGCCGCTCCTGTTTCTCATGGTGCCGCTCATTCAAAAGCTGACCGGCGGCAAGGGCCTCACTCTCCCCTTAGTCACTGAGGAAGAACTCAAGATCATGCTGGATGAGGGTGGGAAGGCCGGCGAGTTGGAGTCCGAAGAAGTAAAGATGATCAAGAATGTCTTTCAGTTGAAAGATATTACGGCGGAAGATGCCATGACTCCGCGCATCTACGTCTTCTCTCTGGACGGGAATTTGCGGCTCAAGGAAGCGCAGGAGTTGCTGTATAACTCGAAGTATTCACGTATTCCGGTCTACGACGGGACGCTGGATAACATTACCGGGGTGCTCTATAAGACCAAAGCATTGACCGAACTGGCGAAGGGCCGATCAGATGTCCGACTCAGGGATATCGCCCATCCGGCTCTGTTTGTGCCGGCAGGGAAAACTGCTGATGATTTGATGAAGCAATTCCAACAGGAAAAGCGTCATATGGGGATCGTCGTCAATGAGTATGGCGGCGTGATGGGACTGGTTACGCTGGAAGACCTGCTGGAGGAGGTGGTCGGTGAAATTGTCGATGAGACGGATATTACTGAAGAGCTGATTAAGCGAATCGGGAAGAACCAGATTCTGGTCCATGGGAGGACCGAAGTAAGGAAGGTCAACGACTTCTTAAAGGTCGATCTCGGCGACGAGGCTCTGACCATTGGTGGGCTCATTCAGGGAGAACTCGGCCGTATCCCCAAAGCGGGGGAAGAACTCCACATCGCCCATTGCCGTTTAGTGGTACACGAGGCAGATCCCCGATCGATCCGCAGTGTGAACATTTATAAAGAAGAAAAGACTCCTGCCCCTGTGGAAACGCCTTCGCTGAATCCTGTCAGCTAGCCAGTTCTTCTTTCAGCAGATCGGCGAAACGCTGTTCGTCTAGGACTGCTACTCCCAGTTTCTGTGCTTGGTCAAGCTTCGAACCGGGCTCATGGCCCGCGACGACAAACGACGTGCGTTTGCTCACGCTCGAAGAGACGGTCCCTCCCAATCGCTCGACCAGAGCTTTAGCCTCATCGCGGCTGAAGCGATCAAGCCCGCCGGTGAAGACAAACGTCTTCCCGGAAAACGGGAGCGATTGGGGCGAAGCCGAACGAGCCTGCTCTGTAATCATCACGCCGAGCTCCCGTAGCTGGGCAATGACCCGACGATTGGATTCTTCGCGGAAATAGGACGTCAGGCTTGAGGAGATCTCAGGGCCGATTTCTCTGACTTCTAAGAAGCGCGCTTCATCCGCATCCATGATGGCGTGCAATGCTCCGAACTCCCTCGCGAGTACCTTGGCGATGTGCTGACCGACCTGGCGGATGCCAAGCCCCATCAAGAAGCGGTCCAGCGACACGGTCTTGCTCTGTTCGATGGCTTCGAGGAGGAGCGACGTCGACTTCTCCGCAAACCCCTCAAGTGGGAGCAGTTGATCGCGGGTCAGTCGATAGAGATCGGCCAAACTTCCGACCAGCTTGTGATCCACAAGCTGCGCGACAGTCTTTTTCCCAAGCCCCTCGATATTGAGCGCTTGCTTTGAGGCGAAGTGTTCGATGGCGCCTTTTAGCTGCGCGAGACACCCGGATTGGCCGGTACAGTAGTAATACGCTCCCTCCCGTCCCACCGCTGATCCGCATACCGGACAGTGACCCGGCATCGCAAATGGTTCAGACCGGGATTCCCCGGGAATCGGGATGCGTTCGGCAATGGCCGGAATCACATCGCCGGCCCGTTCAACCTTGACGGTATCGCCCACACGGATATCTTTTCGCGCCACCTCATCGGCATTGTGCAATGTGGCCCGGCTGATCGTGACGCCGCCGACTTCAACCGGTCGTAGGAGTGCGACGGGAGTGAGTGTGCCGGTACGTCCGACCGAGACGACGATATTCTGCACGATGGTGATTTCCTTACGCGGAGCGAATTTGAAGGCAATCGCCCAGCGGGGGCTGCGGGATTTGAATCCCAACTGTTCCTGCCAGGCCCGGCGGTTCACTTTCACCACTAGCCCATCGATTTCATAGGGGAGATTGTCGCGAATCTGCTCGGTCTCGCGGTGGAATGCGATCACCTCCTCAATTGTGTGGCACCGGCGGCGATGGCTGGGAATGGGCAGCCCCCAGTCGGCGAGCGCGTCCAACTCGTTCCAATGAGAATCCGGCGGTTCGGCTGATATTGCCATGGCCTCGTAGCAGGTCACGACCAACGGGCGGGCCGCGGTGATGGTGGAGTCGAGCTGCCGAAGAGAGCCGGCGGCGGCGTTGCGCGGGTTGGCAAAGGCCTCTTCGCCGCGTTCAGTCATGGTTTGGTTCAATCCATGGAAGTCGTCGAGCTTCATATAGACCTCGCCGCGCACGGCGAGATGGGCCGGTGGAGAAGAATCACTGCGCAGGTGAAGAGGCAGGGAGCGGACCGTCCGGAGATTGATCGTCACATCCTCACCGGTCGTTCCGTCGCCTCTAGTGGAACCCCGGACCAAGCGGCCCTGCTCATAGACCAGTTCGACTGAGAGTCCGTCGAACTTTGGTTCGACGGTATATTCGATGTGCTGGTGTTCGAGCTCCCGCTTCATGCGTTGATCGAACGCCAGGACGTCGGCCACATCCACGATCGAGTCGAGGCTCAGCATCGGCCGCTCGTGCTTGATCTTGCCCAGCTCGGCCAGAGGCGGCGCGCCGACTCGCTGGGTGGGAGAATCGTCGGTCACCAATTCCGGATGCGCCGCTTCAAGGTCGCTCAGGTCTTTGAAGAGCCGATCGTATTCGCCGTCGGAGATTTCAGGGCGGTCTTTGACGTAGTACAGGTAATCGTGCCTGCGGATCTCCTTGCGGAGCCAGTCGAGCTGCTCCGAGACCGGTGCGGAGGCATCAGGTCGCCGAGACGGCGGAAGATTATCGAATAAATTTGGCGGCATAGCTTCTGATCTCATGGCCATTGAGTACGTGGAAGCGACGAAGCCGATCAAGCGTCTGGCTCGAAAATCTCGAGAGTGGAATCGGGACGAGCGTCCTTCCAAATTGTTTGGCAATCCTCCGCCAACTCGCGCGGGGCGAAACGGGGGTGACGAGTGCGATGTGGGTCTCTCTCGTGTGAACGGCTGCCGCCGCAATCAACCGTTCCTCCAGCGTGGTCGCAAACGCGAGCAGAGGATCGCTCCAGATATCCGGAATGGGACGGGGTGGAAACATGAAAAAGGCGCCGCCATATCGTGACTGAGCGATGCCGGGTCCCACCATGTCATTGGCGAACGGGGTGGCGTAAAAGCAGAGCGTGGATTCTTCCTGGTGTTCGGCAAACCAGGTGGCCTGCCAGGAATAGGTCAGAGGGTCTGCGGGAGTGTCGAATAGGAAAATCACGACTTCGACGTTACCTCGTGCGGGCGGGATTTCTCTCACATAGAGATCCATGCGCGGCAGTGAGCTCAAGGCACTGCCGGACGGCGAACCGGCCGATCGGTTTCCGCCCAGCCATCGGCGAAGACTTTCCCGGAGATCCAACCCGTCTTTCATCGACGTCGTGAACTTCTCGGTCTTGGCTAAATCCGCGCCGATCAGCGCGGACGCTTGTGCGCGCACGTGGGTATTAAAACTCTCAATCCGCTGATCCTCCGGAGGCCAGGAACATTGCCGTTGCGGATTCCAGAGATGAGACCAGCGGCGGCTGGTTTTACGATCAGGCTTTGGTTTGAGCGACAGTTCACGCCAGACGAGCGGCGGCCCCTGGAGTCGATTGGTGGCGGCAGCGATGGTTCCATCTGGCAACTCAACGCCATGGAGACCGACGGTGATCGAATCAAGGTGGGAAACCGTCCGATCGTCCTGATAGCGATAACTCTTGGCCGTTTTGAGTAACATCACCGCGAAATCGTCTCCGGCCGTTTGCTTGGCGGCGAGGACGAGTGTGTAGAGCGACGGCGTGAGGCGGCGTTCAAGCAGGGTGAGATTCCGCACGTACTGCAGGATGACCTGAAGAATCTGTGGTGTCACCCAGTCGGGAATGGAGGCGCCTTCCGCCCGATGATGCTCGATCCACCTGGTGCGTGTTTCGATGAGGAGTTCCTTCACGCCATCGAGGGCCAGATTCCAATCAGAGTGCAGCGTTTCACGGCGTCGCTCGTACAGTTCAGTGAGAAAGGGAAGCTCCCCCAACGCGAAATAGAGGGAGTCGCGTGTGACGCGGCAACGGACCGGCCGTCCGGCTGTTGACTCTGGCCGTTCGTACGGGGCATTGCTGTGATAGGCGGCCCTGAGCCAGGGCCAATCCGTCATGTGACAGAGGCATAGGATGGAGGCATGGTCTAGCTCAAGTTCATGCAGCCGGAAGGCCATCCATTTGATTCGTCGGTCCTGTTGGGAACCGAGCGGCGGCATGGTGAGAGCGGGCAACGTCGCAGCCGCCAGCATGGGAAGTGAGACGGATTTGACGGCATAGGGATCCGGGCCAATAAACGGAATCGGTTCAAATCTGGCGACCTCCCGGTCAATGTAGGCGCGGGGGATGGATTCACCCATCGCCACGCGGATGCCCATAATAACGGCCTGGCAGGGGTCAATCGGGATCAGGCTGACGCTGGCGTTTCCCTCCTGCGTCGCTTCCGGCAGAACGATCATGCTGATCTCGGGTAGCAGGTCGACCGCCTGCTCGACGGAGCGTTCCACGGAAGGAGGGAGGGGAACGGCGAGACAGTCGTATCGTGTTCCGATTAACGTTTCGCGCACTTCCTGCGCGATGTCCCCGCTGCCATGGAGGATGGGAAGGAGATCGATGCGAGGCGACAGGCTGAGTATGCGTGCGTCGGTCGGCGTATGGCGAGACATTCAGCGTCCCGGGTGTAGAGGGTCGTCTTCCCCGAAAAAGAAATCACCGAAGCCTTTGGGAAGCGATTGATCGCCCATCGCCCGCTTTCTTCGCGTGGATTGTTCCTCCAGATCCAGCGACTCGGGGCCGAGCACTTTCAGCAGGGCTTCCTGCCAGATTCGGTCGAGTGCAACCGGATGCGACGCGTCCTGAGCGAGCCGTTTGACGGCGTATTGAATGAGATGCAACCCGTCGCGGAGCGAATATTCCAGATTCAGCTGATGGGCGTCCTGCAGGAAGCTGACGGCGATGCTCAGGATGTCTTCCTTTGCAAAGGGAAGATGGTAGCGGAGAATCGCCATTTCATCCTGGCGCGACGGAAATCCGAGACCGAGAGTCGGTTGCAGTCGGGAGAGCATGTAGTCCGGGACTTCATACGTAGAGGCATCCTCGTTCATCGTGACGCAGCAGCGGAAGTCTTCGTGCGCTTCGATCAGAATGCCGGCAATGATCGATTCGACGCAGCGGCGATGGTCGAGCAAGGAGGCCAGGGAGGCCCAGCTCTTCTCGTTCATCCGGTTGCCTTCATCCAGAACGCAGATACTCCCGGTGAGCACCGCCGTCACCAGCGGCGACGCGTGGTAGGCGATCGATCCCGATTCGGCCAGAACCGGTGTAATCAGCAGGTCTTCCGGACGTGTGTCGGCGGTGCATTGAAAGACATACAGATCCTGCTTGCGTTCCTTGGCGCCCGACATCGCCAATGTTGTTTTTCCAATGCCCGGAGGACCGGTAATTCTCGGCGACAGGGGGAGATCTCGTGGATCAACTTTGAGCCAGCAGGCGAGGAGTTGTTGGAGAGGCTCCCGACTCCCGATCCATTCCTGCAGCGTCGCAATCGGCTGTGCGAGGTGCAGGGTAATGCCCTGTACGGAGATGGTTCTGGCAGAGGAGGCTTGTGCGCGACTATCCATGGCTACACGTTTTCTGATGGGTCATCTTCATGGAGAGGACGGTAGCATAGGCCTATGAGTCGGTCAAACCCCGTGCCGGCTAATTTGTAGGCAGGGCTGAAAGGGCGTGGCGCATAAGTTAGATGGGCAAATGGTACGAGTGATGTCGAGGGTTGTCGGTCGTGGCGATCACGTAACTTGAGCTTGAGAATTGCGGCCTCCTAATATACTCGGTGCAGTTCAGCTGAAGTTGCATGCCTTGGGTGAGGGATGTGGTGGTAATGGAGCTTACGAGCCACGCTAGTAGGACAAGGGTGGCTGAAGAAGGAGTAGGTGGGTAATGGTTCCTGACATATCTTTTTTCACTAGGATTGCAAGGTGTTGGGTGTTCGGCATAGACTCCACTTTCTGAAAAAGCTGGGCGGAAGAATACTGGAGGGCAGTGATGAGGTGTTCTTACGGTTTTCTTTTTGTTACTGCTGTGTTTCTTACTTCATGCTCATCAAGCGAGGTGAAGCTCTCCTCTGCAACACAGAGCAGCTTGAAGGGAGAACAGCAAATTCTTGCCGTACACTACTATCCACCTGTATTTAGCGCCCAGACGCCAGAAGTCAGGAATGAAGGGTCTGCTGGAATGATGTTTGGTGCTGTAGGAGGCGCTATCGCCGGGGCTATATGAGGTAGGCTCGAAATAGTGG
>FSSH01001172.1_pt2 | contig 34623 bp, 31 predicted proteins | sample 1166101 | NCBI WGS metagenome assembly FSSH01 (sample SAMEA32972668, study PRJEB13176) | freshwater metagenome | biome: Drinking water system; feature: Biomass in drinking water that filtered by 0.45 um membrane; material: drinking water | place: USA | collected 2012-12-20 | depth 0 m
GGAGAGGCGAAGTGGGAGCTCGATAAATCATGACCAAGCAACTGATCATCGATGGCACGCCAATTGAAGTTGAGGACGGCACGACGCTGATGCACGCGTGCGAGGCGGCCGGCTCGGAAATTCCGCGCTTTTGCTATCACGAGCGGCTGTCGATCGCGGGCAACTGCCGCATGTGTCTGGTCGAAGTCCAAGGCTCGCCGAAGCCGGTGGCGTCGTGCGCGATGCTGGTCAACGATTTGCCGCCGAACAAGGACGGCTCGCCGAAAATCGTCTCGACCAACACGGCGCTCGTCAAGAAGGCGCGGGAAGGCGTGATGGAATTTCTGCTGATCAACCATCCGCTCGATTGNNCCGATCTGCGATCAGGGCGGCGAATGCGATCTGCAGGATCAAGCCATGGCGTTCGGCATCGGTGGATCGCGCTATCGGGAAAACAAGCGCGCGGTCGAAGAAAAGCATATCGGGCCGCTGATCAAAACGATCATGACGCGCTGCATTCATTGCACGCGCTGCGTTCGCTACATGACGGAAGTGGCGGGCGTGGAGGAATTAGGTCTGATCTCTCGCGGCGAGGATGCCGAGATCACAACCTATCTCGAAAACGGTATTCTGTCGGAGATGAGCGCCAACGTCGTTGACCTCTGCCCTGTCGGCGCGCTGACGCATCGGCCGTGGGCGTTCAATGCCAGGCCCTGGGAAATGACCGGTACGGAATCGATCGACGTTATGGACGCGGTCGGCAGCGCCATTCGTGTCGATACACGCGGCGGCGCGGTGATGCGCGTGCTGCCGCGAAACAACGATGCCGTGAATGAGGAATGGATTTCCGACAAGACGCGGCACGTTGCCGATGGCTTGAAATCGCAGCGTCTCGATCAGCCGTTCATTCGCAAAAATGGGCGATTGGAACCAGCGACATGGAACGCTGCGCTAAGCCTCGTTGCCGAGAACCTCAAGGCCGCGAAACCGGATCGGATCGGCGCCATCGCGGGTGATCTGGCGGGTGCCGAAGAGATGTTCGCGCTGAAGGATTTGCTGACGCGGTTTGGCGCCACGTCGTTCGATTGCCGCCAGGCCGGCGACAAGCTGGATCCCAAGCTCGGGCGCGCCAGCTATCTATTTAATTCGTCGATCGAGGGCATTGAGCTGGCCGATGCGATTTTGATCGTCGGCAGCAATCCAAGGCTTGAAGCGCCGATCCTGAATGCGCGCATTCGCAAGCGTTGGCGCGCGGGCGGCTTGAAGGTTGGCGTTGTCGGGACAGCGGCCGATGTGACGTATCCGGTCGATTATCTTGGAGCCGGGCCTGAAACGTTGGTCGACATCGCCAACGGGCGCCATCCGTTTGCCGAGGTGCTGCAGGCAGCGACGCATCCAATGGTCATCGTCGGACAAAGCGCATTTGCGCGGGCCGATGGTCTTGCCGTATTGGCGGCGGCGGCGCGGATCGCTGTCGACGCATGTCTTGGAAAAGATGCGGCATGGAACGGGTTTAACGTGCTGCACACGGCGGCGGCGCGGGTGGCCGGTCTCGATCTCGGTTTCGTGCCGGGCAAAGGCGGCAAGGATCTCGCCGGAATTCTCGGTGGCGGATTGGAATTCGTTTATCTGCTCGGCGCCGATGAGTGCGATTTTTCGGGCCTTGGCTCGGCATTCGTCGTCTATCAGGGAAGCCACGGCGACTATGGCGCGTCGCGCGCCGACGTGGTGCTGCCGGGCGCCGCGTATACCGAAAAGAGCGCGACCTACGTCAATACCGAAGGCCGGGCGCAGCAAACCGTAAAGGCAGCGTTTGCGCCGGGCGACGCCAAGGAAGACTGGACGATTTTGCGGGCGCTGTCGCAACAGGCCGGCGCGACGTTGCCATATGATCGGCTCAGCGAGTTGCGCGCGGCGATGTATAAAAGCGCGCCGCAGCTCGCCAATTTGGATGCGATCGAGACGCGCGTTGTCTCTGGCCTTGAAACTTTGGCGAAGCTGTCCGGCGTGGTGTCGCCCGATGCTTTCAAGCCGGCAATCACGGATTTCTACATGACCAATCCGATTGCGCGATCATCCGCCGTCATGGCCGGTATGAGTGCGCTGCGAACTGCGCATGATCAGAAACTCAGCGCGGCGGAGTGAATGTCATGATCGATGCGCTTTCGGCGGCGATGACCGACTACGGGTGGAACCTGCTGGCGCTGATCGGCTTCTCGCTGCTGGTCCTCGTCGGCCTGCTGCTCGTCGTCGCCTACTTGCTGCTGATGGATCGCAAAGTCTGGGCGGCGGTGCAGTTGCGGCGGGGTCCCAACGTCGTCGGCCCGTTCGGGCTGCTGCAATCGTTCGCCGATTTGCTGAAGTTCGTTTTCAAGGAGCCGGTGATTCCGGCTGGTGCCGATAAAGCTGTGTTCCTGCTCGCTCCGGTGGCAACCGCGATGTGTGCGCTGGCCGCTTGGGCCGTGATCCCCGTCAGCGAAAACAGCTGGGGTAAGTGGGTCATCTCAGACCTGAACGTCGGTATTTTATACTTGCTGGCGATCTCGTCGCTCGGCGTTTACGGCGTCATCATGGGCGGCTGGGCCTCGAACTCGAAGTATCCGTTCATGGGCAGCCTGCGGTCGGCGGCCCAGATGGTTTCCTATGAAGTGTCGATCGGCTTCGTCATCATCTGCGTGCTGCTGTGCGTCGGATCGCTCAACATGACGGCGATCGTCAATGCGCAAAAGGACGGCATCGGAACAAGTGCCGGACTGACGCCGTCGCTATTGGATTGGCATTGGCTGGCGCTATTCCCGATGTTCGTGGTGTTCTTTATTTCGGCGTTGGCCGAGACCAACCGGCCGCCGTTCGATCTGCCGGAAGCGGAATCCGAACTCGTCGCCGGCTTCATGGTCGAGTACGCGTCGACGCCTTATCTGCTGTTCATGCTCGGCGAATACGTGGCGATCACGACGATGTGCGCGCTGACGACCATCCTGTTTCTCGGCGGCTGGCTGCCCCCTGTCGATATCTGGCCGCTCAACGCGGTGCCGGGGGTCATCTGGTTTCTGCTGAAAGTCGTGTTCGTTTTCTTCATGTTCGCGATGGTGAAGGCGTTCGTGCCGCGCTACCGCTATGATCAACTGATGCGATTGGGGTGGAAAGTGTTCCTGCCGCTGTCGCTGGTCATGGTCGTGCTGACCGCCGGCGTGCTGCATTTTGGAGGCCTCGCCCCATGAAAGGAGGCGCTGTGAGTATTGCCCAGGGCGTAAAATCGCTGTTCCTCGCCGAATTCGTGTCGGCGTTTTTCCTAACGATGCGCTACTTCTTCGCGCCGAAGAAAACGTTGAACTATCCTTATGAAAAGGGACCGATCAGCCCGCGCTTTCGCGGCGAGCACGTGCTGCGCCGTTATCCGAATGGCGAAGAGCGCTGCATCGCGTGCAAACTGTGTGAAGCGATCTGTCCGGCGCAGGCGATCACGATCGAAGCCGGGCCTCGGCGCAACGACGGCACGCGGCGGACGACACGTTACGACATCGACATGACCAAGTGCATCTATTGCGGGTTATGTCAGGAGGCGTGCCCGGTCGATGCCATCGTCGAGGGTCCGAACTTCGAGTTCGCGACCGAAACGCGCGAGGAATTGTTCTACGACAAGGATCGTCTGCTCGCCAACGGCGACAGGTGGGAACGCGAAATCGCGAAAAATCTGGCGATGGATGCGAAATACAGGTGATGGATTTGATTGACGTGACAGCCGCCTCGTACATCTCCCGTTGTTTAGCGCGTCCGCGCGGTGCGCAGCGCGCCCTCGCCAAGGGGAGCGACTGATGGCGACGGCGGCTTTTTTCTATCTCTTCGCGGTGTTGGCGGTTGCTTCGGCGGCGATGGTCATCCTCGCCAAAAATCCCGTGCACGCGGTGCTGTTTTTGATCCTGACATTCTTCAACGCGGCGGGCTTGTTTATCCTGCTTGGCGCCGAGTTTTTGGCGATGCTGCTGATCGTCGTCTATGTCGGCGCGGTAGCGGTGCTGTTCTTGTTCGTCGTGATGATGCTCGACGTCGACTTCGCTGAGCTGAAAGCCGGTTTCATCAAGAATGCGAAAGTCGGCGCGCTGGTCGGCGGCGTGGTGCTGGCGGAACTGGTCGCGCTGTTCGCATTCCAGGGCTTGCAAATCGCGCCGGCTAAAGTGCTGGCGGCGGTAACGCCATCGGACATCTCGAACACCGAAGCGCTCGGCCGCTTGATTTACACCAAGTACGTCTACTTCTTTCAAGGTTCGGGTATGATCCTGCTGGTGGCGATGATCGGTGCCATTGTGCTGACGCTGCGCCATCGTGAAGGTGTCAAACGGCAATCGATCGCGGCACAGGTCGCGCGCGGACCGGCGACGGCGATGTCGATCGTCAAGGTGCCGAGCGGCGGCAGCGTCATTCCGGCGGCCAAGTCCAAGGAGGCGGCGGAGTGATGGTGGGCAACGGCGCGAAGGATCCGAATATCGCTTCACTCGATGAGGCGCGGCGGCGGAAAGCCGAGCAGGACCGCGCGACGAAGCGGGCGGCGCGGTCGGCAACCACTGGGACGATCGGTCAGCGCGTGTTTGGCATCGTGGCGATTGCCGTCGCCGTCGCGTATCTCGCATGGCTTGCCGGTGGACTGGGTGGCCCGGCAGCTCCTCCAGCGACACCTGTCGAGGCAACGCCATGAGCATCGGCCTTGGACATTATCTGACGGTGGCTGCGTGCCTGTTTACGCTTGGCATGTTTGGCATCTTCCTCAACCGCAAGAACGTCATCGTGATCCTGATGTCGGTCGAACTCATGCTGCTCGCGGTTAACATTAACTTCGTGGCGTTCTCGCACTTCAACGGCGATCTCGTCGGCCAAGTGTTCGCGCTGTTCATCCTGACGGTGGCGGCGGCGGAAGCGGCCATCGGGTTGGCGATCATCGTTGTCTACTACCGCAATCGCGGGTCGATCGCGGTCGAAGACGTCAACATGATGAAGGGCTGATCTGGCATGATCGACATCCTTCTCAGTTCAGTCGTTCAGGCGATCATGGACCCGCGATGGTGGCTCGCCGTCATCGGCGGAGCGGTAGCAGCTGTGCTTTTGATTGCGTTTCTGGTCTACGTGGGATTTCTCGCAGCATGATCTACACGGCCATCGTTTTTCTGCCGCTTGCCGGCGCGCTCATTGCCGGGCTTTTTGGCCGCGCGCTGGGCGACCGCCCGTCCGAGCTTTTGACGACGGCGCTGCTGCTGGTCGCGGCGGTTTTGTCATGGGTTGCCTTCGTGCAGGTCGGCATTGGGCATGAGACGCACAAGGTGCAGTTGCTGCGCTGGATCACGTCCGGCGAACTCGATACGTCGTGGTCGCTGCGCATCGATACGCTGACGTCGGTGATGCTGGTGGTTGTAACGACGGTGTCGAGCCTCGTGCACATGTACTCGATCGGGTATATGCACGAAGACGATTCACGGCCGCGATTTTTTTCGTTCCTGTCGCTGTTCACGTTCGCCATGCTGATGCTGGTGACGAGCGACAACCTGCTGCAAATGTTCTTTGGTTGGGAAGGTGTCGGCCTTGCCAGCTATTTGCTGATCGGGTTTTGGTACAAGAAGCCATCGGCCAATGCGGCGGCGATCAAGGCTTTTGTCGTCAACCGCGTCGGCGACTTCGGTTTTGCGCTCGGCATCTTTGCGCTGTTTTTCGTCTTCAAGTCGGTCAATCTCGACGCGATCTTTGCTGCTGCACCCAGTGGGGTTGGCCAGACGTTCGTGTTCGCTGGATACGACGTCGACATTCTGACGACGATCGCGCTGTTGCTCTTCATGGGCGCGATGGGGAAATCCGCGCAGTTCCTGCTGCACACATGGCTGCCGGACGCGATGGAGGGACCGACGCCGGTATCGGCCTTGATCCACGCGGCGACGATGGTGACGGCCGGCGTTTTCATGGTCGCGCGCTTGTCGCCGATTTTCGAATTGGCGCCGGATGCGTTGCAGGTGGTGACGTTTATCGGCGCGCTGACGGCGTTCTTCGCGGCGACCGTCGGGCTGGTGCAGAACGACATCAAACGGGTCATCGCCTATTCGACGTGCTCGCAGCTCGGTTACATGTTTGTCGCCTGCGGTGTGGGCGCCTACGGCGTCGCGATCTTCCACCTTTTCACACACGCATTTTTCAAGGCGCTGCTGTTCCTCGGCGCCGGCTCGGTCATCCATGCGATGCACCACGAGCAGGACATGCGCAACATGGGCGGGCTTGCCAAAAAAATCCCGCTGACGTTCGCCGCCATGCTGATCGGCACGTTGGCGCTGACCGGCGTCGGCATTCCGCACGTGTTCGGCTTTGCAGGGTTTCATTCGAAAGATGCCATCATTGAAGCGGCGTACGCGGCGGGCACCCCCAACAATTATGCGTTCTGGACGCTGGTTGTCGCGGCGCTGATGACGTCGTTTTATTCGTGGCGGCTGGTGTTTATGACGTTTTATGGCAGCGCGCGCGGCGATCATCACACGCACGAGCATGCGCACGAAAGCCCGGCGGTGATGCTGATTCCGCTCGCCGTGCTGTCGATCGGGGCGATCGGTGCCGGATTTGCCTTCAAGGATTTCTTTATCGGCGAAGCAGAAACGGCCTTCTGGGGCGCCTCGATCTTCCGGGCTGAGACCAATCACATTCTCCACGAGATGCATCAGGTGCCGGCCTGGGTTGTGTTGTCACCGCTGGTCGCCATGGCGGCGGGATTTGTCATCGCCTGGATCTATTACATCGGCGCGCCGTGGCTGCCGGCGGCGACGGCGAAGACGTTCCGGCCGCTGTATCTGTTCTTGCTGAACAAGTGGTACATCGACGAACTCTACGACGTGATTTTTGTGCGACCGGCTTTCGCCATCGGACGCTTCCTGTGGAAGGGCGGCGATGGTGCCGTGATTGACGGCGCGATCGATGGCACGGCGGCAGGCGTCAGCCGAGTTACGGGACGCGTTATCAAACTGCAAACCGGCTACGTCTATCACTATGCCTTCGCCATGCTGATCGGCCTGGCGGCACTGCTGACATGGCTGACCTACAACGCCGGTTTGATGAGCGGCGCCGGCCTTGGAGGCGTTGGCCCATGAGCAACATTCTCTCCGTCGTCACTTTCCTGCCGCTGGTTGGCGCGCTGCTGATCGCTTTGCTCAACGCCGATGCGAGCCGCAACGCCCGATGGATTGCGCTGTGGACGACGCTGGTCACTTTCTTGGTGTCGCTGCTGATCTGGTGGAATTTCGACAAAACGTCGGCCGGGTTCCAGTTCGTCGAGGAGTATGCCTGGCTCGGTCCGCTCAAATACAAGATGGGCGTCGACGGCATTTCGATGCTGTTCATTATTCTGACGACGTTCCTGATGCCGCTCTGCGTGCTGGCGAGCTGGGAGAGCATCACCGATCGCGTCAAGGAATACATGATTGCGTTTCTGGTGCTCGAAACGCTGATGCTCGGCGTGTTCTGTGCCCTCGATCTGGTGCTGTTCTATCTGTTTTTCGAAGGCAGGCCTGATCCCGATGTTTCTTGATCATCGGGGTGTGGGGCGGTAAGCGCCGCGTCTACGCCAGCTTCAAGTTCTTCCTCTACACGCTGCTCGGATCGGTGCTGATGCTGCTCGCCATGATGGCGATGTACTGGCACGCCGGCACCACCGACATCCCGACCCTGCTCCAGACCCGCTTCCCGGTCGGCATGCAGTACTGGCTCTGGCTCGCCTTCTTCGCCTCCTTCGCGGTGAAGATGCCGATGTGGCCGGTCCATACCTGGCTGCCCGACGCGCATGTGGAGGCGCCGACCGCGGGCTCCGTGATTCTGGCCGGCATCCTCCTCAAGATGGGCGGCTACGGTTTCATCCGAGTCTCGCTGCCGATGTTTCCGGACGCGTCGCACTACTTCGCGCCGCTCGTCTTCGCGCTCTCGGTGATCGCGATCATCTTCACGTCGCTGATCGCGATGATGCAGACCGACATCAAGAAGCTCATCGCCTACTCGTCGGTCGCGCATATGGGCTTCGTGACGCTCGGCCTCTTCACGCTGAACGAGCAGGGCATCCAGGGCGCGCTCTTCCTGATGATCTCGCACGGCATCGTCTCGGGCGCGCTCTTCCTTTGCGTCGGCGTCGTCTATGACCGGATGCACACCCGCGAGATCGCAGCCTATGGCGGGGTGGTGGAACGCATGCCGAAATATGCGCTCGCCTTCATGGTGTTCACGATGGCCAATGTCGGCCTGCCCGGCACCAGCGGCTTCGTCGGCGAATTCTTGACCTTGCTGGCGGCGTTCAAGGCCAACACGTGGGTAGCCATTTTTGCGACGACCGGCGTGATTTTGTCGGCCGCCTATGCGCTGTATCTGTATCGCCGGGTGATTTTCGGCGCATTGGAGAAACCGAGCCTTCGCGGCTTGCTCGATCTGTCGCCGCGTGAAGTTGCCGTGCTGGCGCCGCTGGTCATCCTGACGATCTTCTATGGGATTTATCCAGCGCCGGTGCTCGATGTCACGGCGGCGTCGGTGAAGAACCTGGTGCAGAATTATGAAACCGCAATCAAGCCCGCCGCTGCGGCGCTGGCGCCGTAAGGACTGATGTGATGGACGCCGCTTTCTATCTTCCCGTCCTTCCCGAGTTGATCCTCGCCATCGGCGCCATGACGTTGCTGATGGTCGGCGCCTTCACGCGTGACGAGCGCGCGGCTGGACGCACGGCGGCGTGGTTGGCGATTGGCGTGTTGATTGCCGCTGGCGTCGTCATCGCCATGCCGACGCTTCAGCCCGCAGCAGTGACGGCGTTCGATGGGGCCTTTGTCAGTGATGGCCTGACGCGCTTTTTGAAAGTGCTGATATTGATCGCGGCGGCGCTGGCGCTGCTGCTAACGATCGATGAGTTCGCCCGCGCGAAGATTTTGTTGTTTGAATACCCGGTGCTGGTGCTGCTGGCCACGCTCGGCATGCTGATGATGGTATCAGCCAATGACTTGATCGCGCTTTATCTCGGCCTCGAATTGCAGTCGCTGGCGCTGTATGTCATCGCCGCCTTCAAGCGCGACGATGTGCGATCGAGCGAAGCTGGGCTCAAGTATTTTGTCCTCGGCGCGCTGTCGTCGGGGATGCTGCTGTATGGCGCGTCGCTGCTTTACGGAATAACGGGTTCGACAGGTTACGAGGCCATTGCAAATGCGGTGAAGGCCGACGGCATGGGTGGCAACATCGGGCTGATTTTCGGTCTGGTTTTTGTGCTCGTGGGGCTGGCGTTCAAGATCTCGGCCGTGCCGTTTCATATGTGGACGCCGGACGTCTATGAGGGTGCGCCGACGCCGGTGACGGCGTTTTTTGCTGGTGCGCCGAAGGTTGCGGCCATGGCGCTGCTGTTGCGCTTCACGCAATCGGCCTTGCCGGCGATCGCGCCGCAATGGCAGCAGATCGTCATTTTCCTTTCGATCGCTTCGATGGTGCTTGGCGCCTTCGCGGCGATCGGTCAGACCAATATCAAACGGCTGATGGCATATTCTTCGATCGGTCATGTGGGTTTCGCGCTGGTTGGTCTTGCCGCGAACAATGCCGAGGGCACGGCCGGCGTTCTGATCTATATGGCGATTTATGTGGCCATGACGCTCGGCAGCTTCGCGTGCATTTTGTCGATGCGCCGCAACGGCGAGGCCGTCGAAGATATCAGCGAGCTTGCCGGCCTGGCGAAAACCGATTTGCGGCTGGCGGCGATCCTGGCGCTTTTGATGTTTTCGCTGGCAGGCATTCCGCCGCTCGCCGGGTTCTGGGGCAAGTGGTACGCGTTTTTGCCGGCGATCAAGGCGGGCCTTTACCCGCTCGCCATCATCGGCGTGGTGGCGAGCGTGATCGGCGCCTTCTACTATTTACGCGTTATCAAGATCATGTTTTTCGATGAGGCGGCGGCTCCGTTCGAGCCGGTCGAAGCCAAGGCACTGGCGGTCATGGGTCTGTCGGCGCTGTTCGTCGCGGCTTTCGCGCTGCCGTTCATCGGCGGGTCGCTGGTCGATGCGGCGACGGCGGCCGCTGTCGTGCTGATGCCGGGCGGTGTGCGCTAAGCTCATGTTGCAGCAATGATCCCGGACGACGCGCGCGTTATCCACCTCGAACAGACGGTGTCGACCAGCAAAGACGCTCTGAGACTGGCACTTCAGGGCGAAACGCTGCCGTTATGGGTGACGGCCGACCGGCAGACTGGCGGTCGCGGACGGGCTGGGCGCCAATGGGTTTCAGCGCCGGGAAATCTCCAAGTCAGCATCGCACTTCGCAGTCAGGCGCCGATCCGCCAGGCCGGCGAATTGGCGCTGATCGCCGGCATCGCACTGATGGACGCAGTTCAATCAGCGTGCCGCGCCACATCGCCTCTTGCGGAGACCATCCACATCCGGCTCAAGTGGCCGAATGATTTGCTAATCGCAGGGGCCAAGGCCGGGGGAATTCTCGTCGAGACGACGACGGCTGGCGCTGAGACGGGATTTATCGCCATCGTTGGCTTTGGACTGAATATCTGTGAACATCCGGGTGATCTGGCCAAAAATATAGGACGGGCCACGACATCACTCGCCGAGCAGGGCTGCCCTGTGTCTCGATCTGACGTCTTCGCCAACCTGGTCGTGCAACTCGACCGTTGGCTGACGGCTTGGGACAACGGCCGGGCATTCACGACCGCGATCGCGCCGGAATGGCGGCGGCGATCCGGCAGTGAGGGCGAAGCGATATCGGTGACGATGGACAACGCACACGTGCACGGACGCTATCGCGGTATCGACGGCCGCGGACACCTGCTTATCGAGACGGCAGACGGCGCGGTGCAGACACTGACACACGGGGACGTCGCGCTCGCCGACGCCATTGAAGGAAGCGGGTCAGAATGACGGATGCACCCACAAAAGTCCGCAAAAGCGGCCGGGGTGGCGACGAACTGGTTTTCATGGCGCTTGGCGGTCTCGGCGAGATCGGCATGAACGTGTACCTTTACGGCTATGGGCCCGAAAATGCGCGGCGCTGGCTGATGGTCGATCTCGGCATCACCTTTCCGGGCGACAGAGAGCCGGGCGCCGATATCGTGCTGCCCGATTTGCGTTTCATCATCGGCGAAAAAGGCGCGCTGGCCGGCCTCGTGCTCACGCACGCACACGAGGATCACGTCGGCGCGGTCATCGATTTGTGGCCAGCGCTCGGTTGCCCGATCTATGCGACGCCATTCACGGCGGGAATGGTCAAATCCAAGCTTGGTGAGTTTGGCAAGAATATCCGCCTGCCGATCACCGAGGTGCCGCTCGATGGGCGATGCACGGTCGGCCCGTTCGATGTCGAATTCGTTTCGCTGGCGCACTCGATCCCGGAACCGAGCGGCTTGGCGATCCGCACGCCGGCGGGCCTTGTGTTCCATACCGGCGATTGGAAGCTCGATACTGAGCCGCTGATCGGATCGATCCCGAACGTCGAAAAGCTTAAGGCGATTGGCCAAGAAGGCGTCTTGGCGATGGCCTGCGATTCAACCAACGCCATGCGCGAAGGGCGATCACCGACCGAGGGTGAGGTTTCGCGCTCGCTGTCGAAGCTGATCGCGGCGGCTCCGCGCCGGATCGCCGTCACCACGTTCTCGTCGAATGTCGCCCGCATCAAGGCGGTTGCCGATGCGGCGCACAACTGCGGCCGCACGCTCGTCGTGGCGGGGCGGGCTTTGCACCGCGTCATCCAAGTCGCGATCGATACCGGCTATCTGCCGGAGAATTTCACCTATCTCGATCAGCGGCGCTTTTCAGACATCGCCGCCGACAAAGCGGTACTTTTGTGCACCGGCAGCCAGGGCGAGCCCCGTGCGGCCATCGCCAGAATCGCCGAAGATGAGCATCCCGACATTTCGCTCGGCAAGGGCGATGTCGCGATCTTCTCGTCGCGCACCATTCCGGGCAATGAGAAGTCCGTCGGCCGCGTGCAGAACGCGCTGGCTGGTCGCGGTGTCGATATCATCACGGATGCCGAGGCACTGGTGCACGTCACCGGCCATCCGCGTCGCGACGAGTTGCGTGAGATGTACGGCTGGATGCGGCCGCAAGTCGTCATTCCGATGCACGGCGAAGCACGCCATCTGAAGGAAAATGCCAAGCTGGCACGCGAGTGCGGAGTTGGCGAAACGTTCATTCTCAATTGCGGAGATATGCTGAAGCTGTCGCCCGGGCCGCATAGCGTGATCGACGAAGCGCCGGTGGGGCGGCTGTATCGCGATGGCCGCCTCATCGTGCCCGACGCCGACGGCCCGGTGCGTGCCCGCCACAAGTTGTCGTTTGCGGGCATTGCCGTCGTCGCGCTGGCGCTGTCGCGGCGTGGCGATATTCTCGCCGAGCCCGACGTGGTGCTCGAAGGCATCCCAAGCGTCGATGGCGAAGGCGAGGATATGGTGGAGATCGTGCTCGATGCCATCGACGGCACGTTCCGGTCGATTCCGCCCAAGCGGCGCGGCGATATCGACATGCTGCGGGAAGCAGTTTTCAAGAGTGTTCGCGGCGCCATTAACGAAGCCTGGGGCAAGAAACCGATTGTCAAAGTGCTGGTGACCGTGGTCGAAGCTAAAGGCTGAGGCCAACTCGGTGTGCGCAAACTGGAGGCGCGGTGTTGGATATGTGCCGCGATGCCGCCGACTTGACGGAGATGGATGAATGATTGGACGCCTGAACCATGTGGCCATCGCCGTCAAAGATCTGGCGGCGGCGTCGGCGGTTTATCGCGATGCGCTGGGCGCCAAGGTTGGCCCCGCGCTGGCGCAGCCCGAACACGGCGTCACAGTCGTCTTCATTGAATTGCCCAATACCAAGATCGAACTGCTGGAACCGCTGGGCACGGGGTCGCCGATCGCCAAGTTTCTCGAAAAATCACCTGACGGCGGCATCCATCATGTGTGCTATGAAGTCGATGACATTCTCCAGGCCCGCGATCAGTTGAAGGGCCAAGGTGCCCGCGTGCTGGGTGATGGAACGCCGAAAATCGGCGCGCACGGAAAACCGGTGCTGTTTCTTCATCCGAAGGATTTCTGCGGCACGCTTGTCGAACTGGAACAGGTGTAGTCGGCGAGCCAATGCTCAGACGCTGACCTGAGCTCTCGACGATCGTCGTGCCGCATGTTCGGAACGCGAATCAGATTCAGCGTCGTTTAAAAATGCTTGAAGCCAGTCTCCGCAGCCAAGTTTCGGCAGCTAGACCGCAAACCTGAGGCGAAGAAGTCATGCGCACGTCGGTCGCCGTCGCCACATTCTTTTGTCTCTGGTTCATCACCTTGTTTGTGGTGTTGCCGTTCTTTGCGAAAACCCAAGACGAAGCTGGCGAAGTTGTGCCGGGCACGCCTGAGGGGGCTCCGGCAAAGATCAACATCGCCAAAGTATTTCTGGTCAACACGGTCGTTGCGATCGTTGCGTTTTCAGTCGTTTACGTCGTGATTTCGCGGCTGTGACCGCGCCAGTAAACGCACCAGTCAACGCAGCTGTGCGCGGGTGCATGCGCCGTCCCTGTGCGCTCGGCCCGGCGCCATTGCGCGGCCTGATTTAAACGGCTATTCCGCGATGCTGGATGGTGCGGTTTGGCGCTGCCAAGGCCTGACGCCGCTTCTCAATTTCTCAGCACGGATCACGCAAATGCGCCTCAGCCGATACTTCCTGCCCGTATTGCGCGATACGCCGAAGGAGGCCGAAATCGTCTCGCATCAGCTGATGCTGCGGGCCGGCATGGTCAAGCAATCGGCGGCTGGCATTTATTCATGGCTGCCGCTCGGTTTGCGGGTGCTGACGAAGATCGCCGAGATCGTTCGCCAGGAACAAAACCGTGCCGGTGCCATCGAGATTCTGATGCCAACGATGCAGTCGGCGGATCTGTGGCGCGAGAGCGGCCGCTATGAAGCCTACGGCAAGGAAATGCTTCGCATCGTCGATCGCCAAGAGCGCGATCTGCTGTTTGGGCCGACGGCCGAAGAGGTGGTGACGGCGATCTTTCGCGATAGCGTGCGCAGCTACCGCGATTTGCCGAAGAATCTCTACAACATTCAGTGGAAGTTTCGCGATGAGATCCGCCCGCGCTTCGGCGTTATGCGCGGCCGCGAATTTCTAATGAAGGACGCCTATTCGTTCGATCTGACGGCGGACGGCGCGCGCAAAGCCTATCAGCGCATGTTCGTTGCCTATCTCAGAACGTTCGCGCGCATGGGCTTGAAGTCGATCCCGATGAAGGCCGACACCGGACCGATCGGCGGCGATCTCAGCCACGAGTTCATCATTCTGGCCGAGACCGGCGAGAGCCAGGTGTTTTGTCACAAGGACCTGATCGAGGGAGCAATACCGGCGGCCGACACGGATTTCGACGGCGATCTCTCACCCATCATCGAGGCTTGGACATCGAAGTACGCGGCGACGGAAGACATGCACGATGCCGCGACGTTCGAGGCGAACGTGCCGGCCGATAGCCGCGTTTCGGCGCGAGGCATCGAAGTCGGCCATATTTTCTACTTCGGCACCAAGTACTCCGAGCCGATGGGCGCCCGGGTGCAGGGCCCGGATGGGCAAATGATCACGGTGCAAATGGGATCTTATGGTGTTGGCGTGTCGCGGCTTGCGGGCGCCATCATCGAAGCGAGCCATGACGCGGGCGGCATCATCTGGCCCGTGCCCGTGGCGCCGTTCGAGGTCGGCTTGATCAATCTCAAGGCCGGCGATGCCGACACTGATCGCGCAGCAACCGATCTCTACGTGAAACTGCAAGCCGCCGGCATTGATGTGCTCTATGACGACACCGATGAACGCGCCGGTGGAAAATTCGCGACGATGGATTTGATCGGCTTGCCGTATCAACTCATCGTCGGTCCCAAGGGCGTGAAATCGGGTGAGGCGGAAGTCAAAGCTCGCCGAACCGGTGCCCGCGCATCAATGCCGATGGACGCCGCCTTGGCGCACGTGATCGACAGCGTCGTCTCTCAACGCGTGCTCGTCTGATTGTTGATGATGAGCCTGTTGATCCCTCAAACTTTGGTTCGGAGCGGGCAAGTATGAGCACCTCAGTCGCCGACACGCGCGCCTTCTCACCGTTCGAGTGGCTACTGGCCAGCCGATATCTCAGAGCCCGGCGCAAGGAAGGTTTCATTTCGGTGATCGCCGGATTTTCTTTTCTCGGCATCATGCTCGGAGTGGCGACGCTGATCATCGTCATGGCGGTGATGAATGGGTTTCGCAAAGAGCTGTTCACGAAAATCATGGGCCTCAATGGCCACGTCATCGTCAACAAGATCGGCGAACCGTTCGAGGATTATGCCGACATTGCAGCCAAGATCGCCGTCGTTCCCGGCGTAAAATCGGCGCTGCCGGTGATCGAAGGGCAGGTGATGGTGTCGTCGGCCGTGCAGGCACTTGGCGGACTGGTGCGCGGGATCGATGAAAAGAGTTTGAAATCCTTGTCGCTGGTCTCGAGCAACGTCAAGGCTGGGACGATCGATGGGTTTGACGCGCAAACGGGCATCGCCATCGGCACGCGGCTTGCGACATCCTTGCGCGTCGGCCTTGGTGATTCGGTGACATTGGTGTCGCCACGCGGAGCAACGACGCCGTTCGGCACGGCGCCGAGGTCGAAGCCCTACGTCATCACGGCACTGTTTGAACTCGGCATGTCCGAGTACGATCGCATGATGATTTTCATGCCGCTGGCAGAAGCGCAAAAATATTTCTCCAAGGGCGGCGAAGTCGATGTGCTCGAAGTTGTCGTCGATAACCCCGAAGACGTCGATCGCTACAACACGCTGATCAAGCAGGCCGGCGGCCCGACAATTGTGGTCAACGACTGGCGGCAACGCAATGAGACATTCTTCAATGTGCTCGCGGTCGAGCGCAACGTCATGTTCATTATCTTATCGCTGATCGTGCTCGTCGCGGCCCTCAATATCGTTTCCGGCTTGATGATGCTGGTGAAGGACAAAGGTCGAGACATTGCGATCCTGCGCACGATGGGCGCGTCCAAGGGCGCCGTCATGCGCGTGTTCTTGATCACCGGCGCATCGATCGGCATTGTCGGAACATTGGCCGGCCTCGTGCTCGGCGTGGTGTTTTGCTGGAATATCGAATCGATCAAGAATTTCGTGTCGATGGTCACCGGCGCAACAGTGTTCGATCCGAACGTCTACTATCTGACCAGACTGCCGGCAGACATCGACGTGCGTGAAACCGGCGGTATTGTCGCGATGGCGTTGATACTGTCGGTGATTGCAACGATCTATCCGGCTTGGCGGGCGTCCAAGCTCGATCCGGTCGAAGCGCTGCGCTACGAGTGATAATGATGGATCAATTGAGAGCCAGCGCGGCACCCGATGCGAGCGGTCAGCCGAGCCTCATCCTCGAAGACGTGCGCCGGTCATTTCGGCAGGGAACGCGCGAGATCAACGTGCTGCAAGGCGTCAACGCTGCCTTGTGGCCAGGGCAGGCGGTGGCGCTGGTTGGGCCATCGGGTGCGGGCAAATCGACGTTGCTGCATATTGCCGGCTTGCTCGAACCGCCGACCGGCGGCCGTGTCATTGTCAACGGTCGCGACTGCGCCGGGCTCTCGGAAGCGGAACGCACGCGTCTGCGCCGCCACGACATCGGCTTCATCTATCAGTTTCATCAGTTGCTACCCGAGTTTTCCGCGCTGGAGAACGTCGTCATTCCGCAGATGATTTTGGGCAAATCGAAGCGCCAGGCCGAAGTCAGGGCTAGAATGTTGCTCGATGGGTTGGGACTGCAATCGCGGGTCGATCATCGCCCGGCGGAGTTATCGGGCGGCGAGCAACAACGGACCGCCATTTGCCGAGGTCTTGCCAACGCGCCGAAGCTGCTGCTGGCAGACGAACCGACCGGCAATCTCGATCCCAAAACGTCCGAACACGTGTTTCAGGAATTGATCGGCCTCATTCGCCAGCAAGGTGTCGCGGCCTTGATCGCGACCCACAACATCGAGCTGGCGCGCCGCATGGACCGCATTTTGCGGATGGAAGACGGGCAATTGGTCGAAATTTCCGCTGCCGCCGTCGGGTGAGCCGCCGCCCGTCTGCGAGCTCCATTCGTGGATAGAGGCGCGTGAGGCGCTGACACGCGACGGCAGAGTGGACACACTCGAGTCATGAGCAGCGCGATTCGCATATCCCCATCCCCATCGACTTTCGTGCACCTGAAAGTGCATTCGGCCTACTCGCTGCTCGAAGGCGCGCTGCCGATCACCCGGCTGGCCAAGCTCGCGCTCGGTTATGGCTTTCCCGCCATGGGGCTGACCGACACCAACAATTTGTTCGGGGCTCTCGAATTTTCCGACAAGCTTTGGGATGCAGGCGTGCAGCCGATCGTTGGCTGTTCGATCGATATCGATTTCGGCGATCATCGCGAGACGTCGCCAACGATGCTGCGGGCCGCCAGCAACGAGGCGCGCGCGCAATCGGCAGGTCGCATCGCGGTGCTGGCGATGAACGCGGATGGCTATGCCAACCTCATGCGGCTGTCGAAGGTTTTGTATTTCGAGGTCGCCGACGATGAGCCGCCGCTGGTCCGGCTGGCGAGCCTCGAACAAAATGCAGCAGGCCTGATTGCGCTGACCGGCGGTCCGGACGGACCCGTTGACCGCGCATTGAAGAATGGCCAAGCGGACCTCGCCCTTGAGCGCATGCGCTCGCTTGAGAAGATTTTCGGCAACCGCCTGTATGTCGAAATACAACGCCACGGGCTCGCCGATGAAGCGCGCGTTGAACCCGAACTTCTAAACTTGGCCTATACGCGGCAACTGCCGATTGTCGGGACGAATGAGTGCTATTTCGCGACCCGGTCGGACTATGAAGCGCATGACGCGCTGCTGTGCATCGCCGACGGCCGTTATGTGGTCGAAGACAATCGCCGCCGCGCGACCCCTGAGCATTGTCTGAAAAGCGCCGACGAGATGATCGCGCTGTTCGCCGATTTGCCGGAAGCGATCGCAAACACGGTGGAGATCGCCGAGCGCTGTGCGTTTCGTCCGACGGGGCGCAAACCGATACTGCCGCGCTTTGTTGCCAGCGACGACAGCCTCAGTGAATTGGAAAATTTTCGCCTCGAAGCAGCTGAACTGCGGCGCCAAGCCAAAGAAGGATTGGCGGTGCGTTTGGCGGCGACAGGTCCGGCCGCCGGCTTCACGGCCGAGGATTATCAGACGCGATTGTCATACGAAGTCGATGTCATCACGCAGATGAAGTTTCCGGGCTACTTCCTCATCGTTGCCGACTTTATTCAATGGTCGAAGTCGCATGGCATTCCGGTTGGGCCGGGTCGCGGTTCTGGCGCGGGCTCGCTGGTGGCGTACGCGCTGACGATCACCGATCTCGATCCGCTGCAATTTGGGTTGCTGTTTGAGCGATTTCTCAATCCCGAGCGCGTCTCGATGCCGGACTTCGATATCGACTTTTGCCAGGAAAAGCGCGACCTCGTCATCGACTACGTTCAGAAAAAGTATGGCGTCGATCGCGTGGCGCAGATCATCACGCACGGAAAACTGCAGGCGCGCGCCGTGCTGCGCGATGTCGGCCGCGTGCTGCAAATGCCGTATGGCCAAGTCGATCGGCTGTGCAAGCTGGTGCCGAACAATCCAGCCAAGCCCGTGACTTTGAAAGAAGCGATCGACGGCGAACCTAAACTTCAGGAGGAGCGGGATCGCGAACCGATCGTCGCCAAGCTTCTGGAGATCGCGCAAAAGCTCGAAGGACTGTACCGGCACGCGTCGACGCATGCGGCCGGCATGGTCATCGGCGATCGCCCGCTTGAAGAGCTGGTGCCGCTGTATCGCGATCCGAAGTCGCATTTCCCGATCACGCAATTCAACTGGAAGATGGTCGAAGCCGCCGGCCTGGTGAAGTTTGACTTCCTCGGATTGAAAACGCTCACGGTGCTCGAAAAGGCAGTGGCGCTGGTCAAGCGCGGACGCGGCATTGCCGTCGATTTGCTGGCGCTGCCGCTCGACGACAAGGCGACGTATGAGCTGTTGGCGCGGGCCGATACAGTCGGCGTGTTCCAACTTGAAAGCACCGGGATGCGGGAGAGCTTGAAGCGGCTGAAACCGGACCGCTTCGAAGACATCATCGCCATGGTGGCGCTGTATCGTCCAGGCCCGATGGACAACATTCCATCGTACATTCATCGCAAGCATGGCGAAGAGCCGGTCGACTATCATCACGCGATGCTGACAGGCATCCTGAATGAAACTTACGGCGTCATCATCTACCAGGAACAGGTCATTCAGATTGCCCAGGTGATGGGTGGCTATACGCTCGGGCAGGCCGACCTTTTGCGCCGCGCCATGGGGAAAAAGGACAAGGCCGAGATGGCGGCGCAGCAAGCGCGGTTCGTCGAAGGCGCGATGAAGAATGGTGTGCGCCGGGATGAGGCGATCGCCATCTTCGAGCTGGTCGACAAGTTTGCCGGTTACGGATTCAACAAATCGCACGCCGCAGCCTACGCGCTGGTCAGCTATCACACCGCTTATATGAAGGCTAATTTCTGCGAGGAATTCATTGCGGCATCGATGACGCTCGACATGGCCAACACCGATAAACTCGCAATGTTTGCCAATGAGGCGCGCAAGTCTGGCATTGCCATGCTGCCGCCGTGCGTCAATGCCTCGGGGGTTGATTTCGGCGCGGAACCGCCGACGGGTACAGCCAAGCGCGGAGCCATTCGATACTCACTTGCCGCACTCAAAAATATCGGCGCCGGCGCAGTCGAGACAATCGTCGCCGACCGCCACGCCCACGGCGCCTATCTATCGCTCGCTGACTTCGCCAACCGTCTCGATGCGAAAGCCTTGAACAAGCGCGGTATCGAAACGCTTGGCAAAGGCGGCGCGTTCGACGCGCTGTATGCCAATCGGGCGATGGTTGCTGCGAACGCGGATACGATTCTGGCGCTGGCGCAGCGGCGTCAATCCAACACGATGCAGGGCATGACTGATCTGTTCGGCGGAGGTGACCGAACGCCCGAACTGGCGCTGCGCACGGCTCCGGCGTGGACGCCGATGGAACGGCTGGCAGCCGAATTCGAGGCGGTCGGTTTTTATCTCTCGGGCCATCCGCTCGATCAGTACGACAAAGTTCTCGGAAAACTCGGGGTGCGAACATTCACCGAATTCGAGGCGCTGGCGGAACGCGGTGCGACGGCGGGGCGGCTTGCGGGCATCGTCATAGCGGCGCGTGAGAGGCGATCGCAGAAAGGCAATAAATTCGCCTTCGCGATGTTTTCGGATCGGACCGGGCAATTCGAGGCCGTGATTTTTTCAGATACGCTCGCCACTTGTGGCGATCTTTTGGAGCCGGGAACGCCTGTCGTTGTTTCGGTCGAGGCGGAGCGCGACGGAGAAACGCTGAAGCTGCGTGTTCACGGCCTTGAATCGCTCGACAAAGCTGCGGCCAGCATACCAAGAAGCTTGAAGATGGTGCTCGATCCTCGCGCCATCACGACGGCAGCGTCGCGGCTGGCCGACGTCAGATCGAAATTGAAGCCGACGCAGCGTGGCGGCGATGTGCGCCTGGTGCTACCGCTCGATGATCGTGGCCGCGAAATCGAATTCACGATTCCAGGTCGTTACGAGCTGACGCCAAATGAAACGAGCATCGTTGCGAGCTTAGCCGGTATTCGCGAAATCATCGAAAGCTGAGCGCATCTTCGGCGCGATTTAAAGCAATTGCGGCTGCTGAACGTCAGCTGCGTGAATGGTTCATGAATGATTTGCCATCAGCTGCGACGCGTTGGCCCGACTGCAATTTTTTTGAATGTTTGTCGGCGGATTTTCCAATGCAGCGCGTTCCTCCACACAGACGCGAAGACGGCGTCAGATTGAAAGAGGAACAGATCCCATGAAAAAAGCACTCATGATTGCAGCCGCGATGTCGGCGCTCGCAATGTCGGCGGCAGGTTCAGCAAGTGCCGCACCGATCGGCTCACAGCTCGGTGGCATCAAGGCGGGCGACAGCGGGCTGCAGCAAGTCCACTACAAGCGCTATCGTCACTATCATGGCCATAATGGCTGGAAGAAGCATCGCCGCTATCGCCATTGCTCGATCCGCATTGGACGCCGCGTCTGCGTCTGGCGCTAAGCGCTCGATACCAAGCGACGACGAGGGACGCAGCGCGAAGGCCGCGTCCCTCGTGGTCATCTGTCGAATTAAAACAAAAGTTTTGAGCAATCCGCCGTGTCGAAAAGCGAGGCAGGCCACGCCGATCCATCGGGGCGATTGCTCAGCCAGCAAACCTTGCATAGGTTGTCGCGGGGTTTCAGATAGTCCAACGGGAATCGAGGAGGTTTGAAAGTGCGAACGATTTTAGCTCTGGCAGCAGTTACATTTATTTTTGGTTCGGCAGCGCTCGCCGCCGACGCCAAAATTGAAGCTGCGGTGAAAACATTTAACGACGTCGCAGCCAATCCGGAAAAGCGCGCTGCTTACTGCGCCATGATCAAGAAGATGGAAGAGGTCGGCGAGGATGAGAAAAAGGCCGAAGCTGCCAACGCGGAGATGGAAGGCTATTTCAAAACGCTTGGAACAGAGTTCGAAGATGCCTGGGCAGCAGGTGAGGGCCTGAAGGATGGCTCGCCTGATCTCGAAGCTTTGGACGGGGCGATGACGAAACTGGATGAGTCCTGCAAGTCATGATCATATCGGCGACTACGAAACCGGTACCGCAAATGAAAGTGGCCCCACGACGGGGCCACTTTTTTATCTCGGTTTATACGCGCAGCACGGCGCGCGTTACGGTGCCTTGCGTTTGCGCGTCAGCATGTTGAGCCCTTCGATGAGAGCCGAGAACGCCATCGCGGCATAGATGTACCCCTTCGGTACGTGCGCGCCAAAGCCCTCGGCAATCAGCACGGTGCCGATCATCAGCAGGAAGCCAAGCGCCAGCATGATGATGGTCGGATTGTTGTTGATGAAGTTGGCGAGCGGTGCTGCCGCCAGCAGCATGACCAGCACTGTGACGATGACGGCAATAAACATGATCGGCACGTGCTCGGTCATGCCGACGGCCGTTATGATGCTGTCGATTGAAAACACGAGATCGAGCAGCAGGATTTGACCGATGATCGCCGCGAAGCCAAGGCCGGCTTTTCGATTGTCAAAGACGTCGGGCGTCGGGGTCGGATCGACCTTGTGGTGAATTTCCTTGGTGGCTTTCCACACCAAAAACAAACCGCCGGCGATCAGGATCATGTCGCGCCATGAAAAGCCTTTGCCGAGCAACGTGACGACCGGCGCAGTCATCGTGACGATCACGGAGATCGTCGCGAGCAAGAGCAAGCGCAAGATGAGCGCGGCTCCGATGCCGATCTTACGGGCCCGGTCGCGCTGGTCTTCGGGCAGCTTGTTGGTCAAAATGGAGATGAAGATCAGATTGTCGATGCCGAGTACGACTTCCATGACGATCAGCGTCGCAAGTGCGAGCCAAGCTGCAGGGTCGCTGGCGAGTTGCATGAGGTAATCAGTCAATGGAATTTCCCTGTGCCGTTCGAAAAAGATCTGGCTCGGGTCAGTCCGTATTTTGTGGAATCATGGACCGATCCTAGCACTCTGGTTTGTCGTGCTTCTTTGCGGAAAACCGGTTCCCACTTTTCTGGAAGCACTCTAGACAGTCCATAATCGGTTCGGCTGTCAAGTTATCAGGCGATGCCCGAATCGTCAGGCAGGTGGATGGAGCCATCCGATGGCTGCGAGATGGGAATGGTGTGTCCGTCGGCATCACGCGAGATCAGCGGCGAGCGAAGCGATAAACGGCCGTCCGGGCGTTGGCATCTCGCACCATTAGCAAGAGATAAAGCTTGCAAAATTTGGTGTTGCCACCGTGGCTGCTGCCGATCGTGCCGCTTAGCCTATCGAATATTTTCATGACCATCGCCTGTACGGGCATTTGAAGTTCAAGACGTCGCCGCTGTGGATTGCGATTGCGGCGAGTTGGGCGATTGCCCTCATCGGGTATTGCTTCGCGGTGCCGGCGAACCGCTACGGGCACGCTGTCTACTCGGCGGCCGAATTGAAAACCATGCAGGAGGCGATCACGCTGATCGTCTTCGCTGGATTTTCTGTTTTTGTTTTGAATGAAAGTTTGACGATCAACCCTGCCATCGGCTTTGGCTTGATCGTTGCTGGTGCTTTTTTGTGTTTAAAGGACCGATTGGATAGGCGGCGTACTGACGAAACGTTGCGACGCTATTTGCCGGCGCGTTCAAATAGGTCGCTATCGGCGTCGCGATTGTCTTGCGCCCAAGCAGCAGCAATTTCGGCCGCAACCATGCTGAAGGTGATGCCATTGCCGCCGCAGCCGAGGATCGCAAAGCAGTTGGGTAATTCGTCCAACGCCGTGATGATTGGCAACCCCGTTGGACTGGTGGCAAACGCGCCGGCCCAGGCGTAGTCGATGCGCAGCGTCCGTCCCGGCAGAAGCGTGTTGAGTGCTTTGAGGAGTTTCGCGGATTTCACCGCGATCGCCGCATCGCGACGCGCCGGATCGGTCAAGCCTGAATCTTCGCCGCCCGCAAGGATGCGATTGTCAGCGGTGGCACGAAGGTAAAGGTATGGGTCGGCCGCTTCCCAAATCAGACAACGGGTTGGCCAAAAAGCTTCGTCGGGTAGCGGTTGTGTGGCGATGGCCCACGACGACGTGATGTCGAAGAGACCCTTCGGCATACCGGCGACCGTTTCATAGCCGGTGGCGAAAATCACGCGCTTGGCGGTGATCGTGGCGTCGGTCGCGGTCATGAGTTCAACGTGGTCGGCGGTTGGCGTGACACAAGTGACCGTGCAGTCGGAATAGACACGGCAACCGTTGGCTTGCGCTGCACGCAGGGCGCCGGCGGTCAGGAGTGCTGGATTGAGTTCACCCGCACCGTTGGACAAAAGTGCGCCTGTGCGGTCGATGCCGAACGTGTCGCGCAGTGCGGCGGCGTCGAGATATTTAGACGGTAAGCCTGCGGCTTTGCGTTTTTTGGCTTCGATTTTCAGGCCTCGAAATCCCATCTCGTTGCCAGCGAGGTAGAGCGCGTCGCGATCAACCCAGTCGCAATCGATGTCGTGCTTTTGGATGAGACGCTTGAGATTTTTGACCGCCTGCAGCGAACGGCGATATGCACGAATGGCGCGCCGCGCGCCGATTTTTTTGCTGAGTTCCGTCAGCGGCGTGTCGAGCTCGAATTGAATCATCGCGGTGCTTGCGGCCGTGCTGCCGGAACCCGGTTTGCGGCGATCGACGACGACGCAATCAAGCCCGAGTTCGCTGAGCGTTAACGCCGTGAGCGCACCGCTGACACCGCCGCCGATGATGGCGACATCGCAGTGCTCGTGGCCAAGTCTGCTGCGGGTGCGCACCGATCCGCCGGGCGAATCGGTCCAGAGCGGCGTGCCGCCGCGCAGGTCTTTCTTTCGGGTGAGCATGGGGACCGAATGTTGGAGGTGTCTTGTGAGTGGCAACGCGGTCTGCGGTGCCCGTGTTCCGGCTTGGTCACGGTTGCCAAAAGCCGGCAATTCGGCCATAAGGCCCACATCTCACACGCGAGTTTATGCGCTAGGCGGATGAAAAGCCCCGCTCGGCCGCTCCGGTGGAAAAGTGCAAGCCCCTCAAAAGGCTCGTCTTTTCTTCTCAAAGCTCGCGGAGGATTAACCGGAAAAAGGATACGTTCTGATGGCAGTTCCCGCCTTCAATATGCGTCAGCTTTTGGAAGCTGGCGTGCACTTCGGCCACCAATCGCATCGGTGGAACCCCAAGATGGCGCCGTTCATCTATGGGTCGCGCAACAAAATCCACATTCTCGACCTGACGCAAACGGTGCCGATGCTGCATCAGGCGCTGACCAAGGTGTCCGATACGGTCGCCAGCGGCGGCCGCGTGCTGTTCGTCGCGACCAAGCGTCAGGCTGCCGACGGCATCGCAGAAGCCGCGAAACGCAGTGCTCAGTATTACATGAACCATCGCTGGCTCGGTGGCACGCTGACCAACTGGAAAACGGTGTCGCAGTCGATCCGCCGTCTGCGCCAGCTCGATGATATTCTGGCTGATCCGCAGGGCCGGACGAAAAAAGAAATTCTCAACATCACGCGCGAGCGCGAGAAGCTGAACCAGTCGCTCGGCGGCATCAAGGACATGGGCGGCACGCCCGACCTGCTCGTCGTCATCGATACCAACAAAGAAGCGATCGCCATCCAGGAAGCCCGCAAGCTCGGCATTCCGATCGTCGCCATTGTCGATACCAACTGCGATCCCGACGGCATCGACTTTCCCGTACCCGGCAATGACGACGCCGGCCGTGCCATCACGCTGTACTGCGATTTGATTGCGCGGGCGGCGCTGGACGGCCTTGAGCGTTCGCAGGGCAACTCGGGCGTCGATGTCGGCGCCTCGGCGGAACCGCCGGCCGAAGATCTGCCAAAGGTGATGTTCAAGGGCATCGAAGCGCCGCGTGGCGAGGCCGACGACCTGAAGCGCATCGTTGGTATCCATCCGAAGTTGGAACTGCGCCTGAACGACGCTGGCGTGTTCCACTTCTGGCAGCTGTCCGATCTCGACGCCGACCACGTCGCAGCCCTCGACCGGCTGTTGAAGCTCAAAGGTCAGGTTGCGAAGGAAGATTGGGTCGGTCAGGCCAAAAAAATCGTCGATTCCGCAACGCCATAAGGCTGGCGTTCGACAGTCGAACTTGAACGCTGATCGTTCATGAGGCGCCGCCTGCGCAAGGGTGGCGCCTCAACCTCACCGGACAAGTGTTGTATTGCACGCTTGGCTCCGCATTGTTTTGAGACGGCACGCATCGGCGCGCCACAAACCTCATGGGTGACACGATGACCACGATTACCGCCAGCCTCGTCAAGGAACTGCGCGACAAGACCGGCGCCGGCATGATGGACTGCAAGAATGCATTGACCGAAACCAATGGCGACATCGAAGCCGCCGTCGATTGGCTGCGCAAAAAAGGCCTGTCCAAAGCCGCCAAGAAATCCGGACGCATTGCGGCGGATGGTCTGATCGGCATCATCGCCAAGGGCAAAATCGGCGCTGTCGTCGAGGTCAATTCGGAAACCGATTTCGTTGCCCGTAACGATCAGTTTCAGGGCATCGTTCGCGATATCGCCAGTTTGGCGCCGGCCGCGAATGGCGATCTCGGCAAACTGCTGGCGGCGATTTATCCCGGCACATCCAACACCGTTGAAACGCAGGTTAAAGAAGCGATCTCGACGATCGGCGAAAACTTGAGCGTGCGCCGCACCGCCACTTTGTCCGTCAAAGAGGGCGTCGTTTCGGATTATGTGCACAGCCGCGTCGCCGACGGCCTCGGCAAGATCGGCGTTCTGGTCGCGCTCGAAAGTGCCGGCGATGAACCATCTCTGTTCGAATTAGGCCGCATGATCGCGATGCATGTTGCCGCCGCGAGCCCGATCGCGCTCGATGCCGCAGCTGTGCCAGCCGACGTGCTGGCTCGCGAGAGGGCAATCCTCGAAGACAAGAACCAGGGCAAGAAGCCGGAGATGATGGAGAAGATCATCGCCGGAGGGCTGAAGGCCTACGCCAAGGAAAACTGTCTGCTCGAACAGACCTATATCCACGATCAATCGAAGACCGTGGCGCAGGCCGTAAAGGACGCCGAAGGCAAGGTCGGCGCGGCTGTCAAGGTCGTGGGTTTTGTTCGCTATGCGCTCGGCGAGGGCATCGACAAGAAGGAAGAGGATTTCGCTGCCGAAGTTGCCAAGGTCGTCAGCGGCAGCCGCTAGGCGGAATCAGCAGCGTGCGATAGGTATCGGCTGGTCGGTGGTTGCCTGCCGGCCAGCTTTTTTGCGGCGCGAATGCCGACGATGCCCGTTCGACAGCGAGCGAGTGGTGAGAGAAAGTAAACAGCCATGACGTCACCTCGCACGGGTCTGCGCTACAACCGTTTGATGCTGAAGCTGTCGGGCGAAGCGCTCATGGGCCAGCAGGCGTATGGCCTCGACATGAGCGTGGTTGACCGGCTGGCGAAAGATATCGCCGAAGCCTCGGCAGCGGGCGCGCAGATCGCCGTGGTCGTCGGTGGCGGCAACATTTTTCGTGGGCTGACGGGTGCAGCCAAGGGCATGGATCGCGCCACGGCCGATTACATGGGGATGCTGGCGACGGTCATGAACGCGCTGGCGTTCCAAAACGCGCTGCAGCGCATCGGTGTCCCGTCGCGCGTTCTCTCGGCCATTCCGATGCCGACGGTATGTGAAGCCTATGTGCGGCCGAAGGCTATCAGCTACATGGATAAGGGCGATGTGGTGGTGTTCGCCGCTGGGACCGGCAATCCGTTTTTTACGACCGATACGGCCGCAACGTTGCGCGCCATCGAGATGAACTGCGATGCGGTTGCCAAAGCGACGATGGTCGATGGGGTGTATTCGGCCGATCCCAAGAAGGATGCCGCAGCCGTGCGCTATGACCGGCTGACCTATTCAGAGGTTTTGGCCAAGGATCTCAAGGTCATGGATGGCGCGGCGATCGCCCTTGCCCGCGACAACGGACTTCCGGTAATTGTGTTTTCCATCGAGGAGCCGGGCAGCTTTCTTAAAGTTCTGCGCGGCGAGGCGCGGCAAACGGTGATTGGCGGCTAAGGCTCAAACACGGCGCTCGCCGCTGTTCGCCTGCATCGATTGGCGCGTGTCGACAACCGCTCAGGGCCAACACAGCGGCCAGCAGACGGCAGCAGCAACGATAAGACAAGTGAAGGAGACGTCATGGCTGCGACCCACGACATCAAGGATATCGAAACCCGAATGCGGGCCTCGATCGATGCGCTGAAGCGAGAATTTTCGGGGCTGCGAACAGGCCGCGCCAGCGCCAACCTGCTCGATCCGGTGCAGGTGATGGTTTACGGCTCGCGCATGCCGCTCAATCAGGTGGCGACGGTCTCGGTCCCCGAGGCGCGCATGATCTCGGTTCAGGTTTGGGACCGCAGCAACGTGATGTCGGTCGACAAAGGCATCCGCGAAGCCAATCTCGGCTTGAACCCGATCATCGACGGGCAAGTCTTGCGATTGCCGATCCCATCGCTGACCTCCGACCGCCGCCAGGAACTGGTCAAGCTCGCGCACAAGTATGCCGAGCAATCGAAGGTCGCGATCCGCAACGTCCGGCGCGAAGCGATGGATGTTCTCAAAAAACTCGAAAAAGACGGAAAGATGAGCCAGGACGATCACCGTGGCCAGACTGAAAAGGTGCAGGAACTGACCGACCGGCTGATCAAGGAGGTCGACACGACGCTGGCAACGAAAGAGATCGAAATTCAGAAAGTGTGATAGCAACGCTGGTTGGCTGCGCGTCGGTCGGCTCGTTGGCGCAAAATAAGGCCCCATGTCGCAAGTTGACTGCCCCCGGTTGATCGTCCCACCTTTCCGCCCCCCTTATCGCGATGGAAGGCCGCCTCGGTGACGCTGATGAGCAACAGAGCTGAGACCGGTGTCGCTGCGCCCGTAACAGCGCCGCGCCACGTCGCGATCATCATGGACGGCAACGGCCGTTGGGCGAAAGAGCGCGGACTGCCGCGCACGCTTGGCCATCGCCAAGGTGTCGAAGCCGTTCGCCGCGCGGTTCGTTCGGCCATCGAATTGAAGATCACCTATTTGACCATCTTCAGTTTCTCGTCTGAAAACTGGAAGCGGCCCAGCGAAGAGGTCGATGACCTCATGGGGCTGATGAAGCGCTTCATTCGCCGCGATCTGGCCGATCTGCACCAGAATGGCGTTTGCATCCGCACCATCGGCGAACGCCAGCAAGTCGATAATGAATTGACGGCACTGATCGAAGAAGCGGTGGTGCTGACGCGGGCCAATTCTGTGCTGACGCTGGTCATCGCATTCAACTACGGATCGCGCGGCGAGATCACCAAGGCGGCGCGCCGGTTGGCCGAGGAAGTCGCCGCAGGAGCGTTGCGGCCTGAGGCGATCACGACCGATCATCTGGCGGCGGCGCTGGATACGTCGGGCATCCCCGATCCCGACATGCTGATCCGCACCTCGGGTGAAATGCGCTTGTCGAACTTTTTACTGTGGCAGACCGCGTACACGGAATTCGTGTTTCTCGATTGTTACTGGCCGGATTTCGACAAAACCGCCTTTGAAAATGCCATCGCAGAATACCGCTCGCGAGAGCGCCGTTTCGGCGGCCTCTCGAAACAGTCAACGGCGTGAGGCCGATCATGCCGGACGAAAACAATCAGCCATTGAATGGTCCGCCGCCACTGCCTGATGCCGGGTTGTTCGGGTTCATGACGGCGTTCGGTTTATCGAATGAATTACAAAAGCGCACGGTTTCCGGGCTCGTTGTTGCGGCAATCGCGCTGGCGATGGTTTACGTTCACCCGCTGGCGTTTGCTGCACTCGCTTTCGTGCTTGCGGCATTGATGAGCTGGGAATGGGGACGCATGGTGCGCGGCGACGGCATCGACACGGCGACAGTGGTGCATGTGGTGGCGGTGCTGGCCGCTGCCGTGCTGACGGTGATGGGCTTGGCGGGGCTTGGCGTTGCTGCGGCCGCGATTGGTGCGATCACAGTGGGATCGCTGCTCATCGGCAGCGGCAAGGCGCCGTTGTCGTTTGCAGGCGTTCTGTATACGGCTTTGCCGGTGGTGGCGCTGTGCTGGTTGCGCGGCGATGAGCCGTTGGGGTTCCTGGCGGCGGTCTTCGTGCTGCTCACCGTGGTCGTGACCGACACGGCTGCATTCGCTGCGGGACGCAGCATCGGCGGGCCCAAACTTTGGCCGGCCATCTCGCCGAATAAAACCTGGGCCGGACTCATCGGTGGCGTCAGTGCGGCGGCGCTGAGCGGCGCGCTGTTCTCGTTTCTCACGCATAGCGGCTCGGCGATCTGGCTTGCGATCCTCGGGCTCCTGCTGGGGCTTGTCGCGCAAGGCGGCGATTTGGCGGAATCGGCGCTGAAACGCGAGTTCGACCTAAAAGACACCAGTGACTTGATCCCCGGGCACGGCGGCGCCATGGATCGCCTGGACGGCGTCGTTACTGCCAGTATTGCCGCCGCGCTGCTGGCGTTCGCCATCGATGCCTACGCGCCCGCTCGCGCGCTTTTGTACGGATCGTAAGCGGATGGCATCACGAGCAAGCGTGCCGATGGGCGCGACGGCGCAGCGCCGCCTGTCAAATTCGGCCAGCGGATTGACCGGACACGGTGCAAACAGCGCTTGCCGGCTGACCGTCCTCGGCGCCACCGGATCGATCGGCCAGAGCACGCTTGATTTGGTGGCGCGCCATCCCGACCGATTCGAAGTGATCGCACTCACCGCGCAATGCCAAGTGCAGGCCTTGGCCGACGCCGCCCGGCGTCACAATGCCAAGCTCGCCGTCATTGGCGATGAAACGTTGCTCGGCGAGCTGCGCGACGCGTTGGCTGGTACTGGTATTCGCGTTGCCGCCGGCGCCAACGCCGTCGTCGAGGCGGCGCAAGAGCCAGCCGACTGTGTGATGGCCTCCATCGTCGGCGCGGCAGGTTTGCGGCCGACCTTCGCCGCCGCCGCGCAGGGCCGCCGGATCGCGCTCGCCAACAAGGAGTGCTTGGTGTCGGCGGGCGATGTCTTTACCGCCGAAATCACCCGGACCGGAGCCGAGTTGCTGCCGGTCGACAGCGAGCACTCGGCGGCATTTCAGGCACTCGCCGGGGCTGACGCCGAAACCATCGAGAAGATTGTGCTGACGGCATCGGGCGGACCGTTTCGCACCTGGGACGCAGCGGCACTCGAAGCCGTGACGCCGGAGCAGGCGCTTCGTCATCCCAACTGGTCGATGGGCGCCAAGGTGACCATCGACAGCGCCACGCTGATGAACAAGGGACTTGAACTGATCGAGGCCTTTCACCTGTTTCCGGTCGGTGTCGAGGCGCTGGATTGTGTCGTGCATCCGCAATCGATCGTGCATTGCCTGGTCAGCTACACTGACGGATCGGTCATGGCGCAGATGGCGCCGCCCGACATGCGCACACCGATCGCGGTGGCGCTGGCCTGGCCACGGCGCATGGCGGCGCCGACAGCCAAACTCGACCTGGCGCAGCTTGGATCGCTGACCTTCGAAGCGCCCGATGAGGTGCGGTTTCCGGCCCTGCGTGTCGCCAAGGCGGCGATGCGCCGCGGCGCCACCGCGCCGGCCGTGCTGAATGCGGCGAACGAGATCGCTGTTGCGGCGTTTCTTGGTCGCCGTCTCAAATTTCTCGATATCGCACGGCTCGTTGAAGACACCATCGAACTGGCCGAGCGCCAGGGCGCCATTGCACCGGCGGCGTGCCTCGACGATATCCTGGCCATCGACGCCATCGGGCGGCGGCTGGCCGCCGAGCAACTGGCGCGCTATGAGTCGCCATAGGTCGGTGCGCGGTTGGTGCGCCCAAGCACCTAAATCATCGGCATCGCGCCGCAGTTTGTCGCGTCAATCGCGCCGGCTTTGAAAGCCGCCCAAGGAGTTCGCAAGACATGGAGCAACTCTCGACCTTTGCCGGTTGGATCTGGAATTACGGCATCCTATTTCTGCTGGTTTTGACGATCGTCGTGTTCATTCACGAACTTGGGCACTTTCTCGTGGCGCGCTGGTGCGGCGTGACGGTCAAGGCGTTCTCGATCGGCTTTGGCCCCGAACTTTTCGGCTTCAACGACAAGCGGGGGACGCGCTGGCGGTTCGCTGCGATCCCGCTCGGCGGCTATGTGAAATTCATCGACGACGAGAACGCGGCCTCCGCGCCGGGCACCGGCAAGACCGACACCATGCCGGCGGCCGAAAAGGCGGGTGCGTTCCACGCCAAGCCGGTGGGGCAGCGCGCGGCCGTCGTTGCGGCGGGGCCGATCGCCAACTTCCTGCTGGCGATCGTGTTGTATTCGGCGCTGAACATGGCTGTCGGCATCCGCGTCATGCCGGCCTACGTCGACGCGGTATTGCCCGATACACCGGCGGCCCGGGCGGGTTTTATACCCGGTGATAAAATCGTCGAGATCAACGGCTCGACAATCGAAAAATTCGAGGATTTGCAGCGCATCGTCGGCAGTAATGCCGGGCGTGAGCTGGCCTTCGTCGTGGAGCGGGGCGGGTCGACGATAACCTTGCTCGTCACGCCGAACACCGATGAGCAGAAGGATGCCTTTGGCCGCTCGTTCCGCCGCGGGCTGATCGGCATTCAGCGGTCGATCTCCGCCGACAAGATCAAAATCGAGAGCGTCAACCCGCTGCAGGCCATCGCTCGCGGGGTCAGCGAAACTTATGGCAACATCACCGCGTCGCTGGCCGGCCTCAGAGACATCATTACGCAACGCCAGTCGGCGGAGCAGCTGGGTGGACCGATCCTGATGGCGGAAGTGACGGCCAAGGTCGCTGAGCTCGGCATCGAGCCGATGCTGCGCTGGGTGGCGTTTATTTCGGCAAACATCGGTTTCTTGAACTTGTTGCCGATCCCGGTTTTGGACGGCGGTCATCTTATGTTCTATGGCTATGAAGCGCTCCGCCGGAAGCCGGCCAGCGAGCGGTTCCAGCAGATGGGATTTCAGGTCGGACTGGCGCTGTTGATGATGCTGATGATTTTCGTCAATTTCAACGACTTGCTCAACGTCTGGCGGCGGTGGACGGGAACCGGCTGAATCTCCAGCGGTGACGTAAACTTGCCACTTCCAGGATGGTGTATGAATCGTTAAAAGCGTTCAAGTTGAGCAGTGTTTTTTGTTGCCGATTCGGGGGAAGCCGATCGGCTGACGGCAAGCACCGCGCAGCATGACTGTTCCGCCGTTGGTCGAGCCTGTGGGAGGGAGCGGCCAAAAAGTGGGGCAAACATCGGTCCAAACGACGTGCGTTTGGCCGGCGTAACGAACGAAAACTGTAGGCCAGCACGGCGAAGCGCAACGCCAGGTCGACGGTACGATAGACGAACTGCGTGAATGCGATGTTGCCGCCGACGGCTCGCATTCGGATTTGGGGGTTCGGCGGCAGACGAGGGCGACACCGCGTATGCAGAGACTACAAATCATCGTGGCGGGACTGCTGCGCCTGACTTTGGCGGCAGGTGTACTCTCGCCGATGATTGCGATTGGGGATGCCGCCTACGTTTCAGGCGCGGCGCGGGCTCAAGGCGTGATCAAGGACATTCAGGTCGTCGGCAATCGCCGGGTCGAGCCCGAGACGGTGCGCTCGTACCTGCAGTTCGGCCCCGGCGATGCTTTCAATCCCGGCAAGGTCGATGCGTCGATCAAGGCACTTTTCGCAACTGGGCTGTTCGCCGACGTCAGCATCGAGCCACAGGGCTCGACCGCGGTCGTCACCGTGCGGGAAAACCCGGTCATCAATCAGGTTGCCTTCGAGGGCAACAGCGAAGTCGATACCGCGACGCTGGTCAACGAAGTGCAGTTGAAGCCACGTTCGGTGTTCACGCGGTCGCGGGCTCAGGCCGACGCGCAGCGCGTTCTCGACGTCTATCGCCGCCAGGGCCGCTTCGCCGCGTCGGTCGAGCCAAAGATCATCGAGCTTGAACAGGACCGGGTCAATCTCGTGTTCGAGGTGACCGAGGGCATTGCCACCAAGGTCAAAGGCATCAATTTCGTCGGCAATCGGGCATTCTCGGATAGCCAGCTACGCGACATCATTTCGACCACGCAAGCGGGGTGGTTCGACTTCCTGAAGGGCACGAGCATCTACGATCCCGACCGGCTCAATCTCGACCGGGAGCTGGTGCGGCAGTATTATTTGAAGAACGGTTACGCCGATGCGACCGTCGTGGCCGGCAATGCTGAGCTCGATCCGGACGGCTCCGGCTTCATCATCAACTTCGCCATCGAAGAGGGCGAGCTCTACAACTTCGGTCAGGTGGCGATCGATAGCTCGCTCGCCGAAGTGCCGGCGGAAGAGTATCGCGGCGAGCTGCTCACCAACGCCGGAGAGGTGTACAACGCTTCGTTGATCGATAAATCGACCGAGGCGCTGACGCTTGCCATTGCCGAGCGTGGCTACGCCTTCGCCCGTGTGCGGCCGCGCGCGACGCCCGATCTCGCGACCCGCACCATTTCCATTTCCTATGTCGTCGATGAAGGTCCGCGGATCTACATCGAGCGCATCAACGTCATCGGCAACGACCGGACCAAGGACTATGTCATCCGCCGCGAATTCCGCTTAGCGGAAGGCGATGCCTTCAATCCGCTGCTGGTGGACCGTGCCAAGAAGCGCCTCTCGGGGCTCGGCCTGTTTAAATCGGCCGACGTCAAACGCCGCCCCGGCTCCGCCCCGGACCGTGTCGTGCTCGACGTCGAATTGGTTGAGCAGTCGACAGGTGAAATTTCGTTCGGTGCCGGCTATTCGAGCAACGAAGGCGTGATCGGCGATATCTCGCTGACCGAACGCAACCTGCTCGGCAACGGTCAATTCCTGCGCTTGAAGCTGGCCGGATCGTTCGAGCGCCAGCAGGTCGATCTGTCGTTCACCGAGCCGCGCTTCCTGGATCGCAATTTGGCGGCGGGCTTCGATCTGTATCACAAGGAAATCGACCAGACCGAACAGTCGGGCTTCCGTCAGCGCAAGAGCGGCGGGCAAATCCGCCTCGGCTTCCCGATTGCCGAAAACCTCTGGATGCAGACGAGCTATGGCCT
>FSSH01002917.1_pt2 | contig 34302 bp, 38 predicted proteins | sample 1166101 | NCBI WGS metagenome assembly FSSH01 (sample SAMEA32972668, study PRJEB13176) | freshwater metagenome | biome: Drinking water system; feature: Biomass in drinking water that filtered by 0.45 um membrane; material: drinking water | place: USA | collected 2012-12-20 | depth 0 m
ATGAAGAAGAGCAAGTTCGGCATTGCGGCGGATCGCGCGCTGGAAGAGTACAAGATGGCGTCCTCACTGAGCCATATCGACATTGTCGGTGTTCACGCCCACATCGGCTCACAATTGACGGACGTGACGCCGTTCGTGGATTCGCTGAAGAAGGTCGTGGCGCTTATCGATACGCTGAAAGGCCAAGGCATCAATATCCGCTATCTGAACATCGGCGGCGGGCTCGGCATCACCTATGATGCGGAGAAACCGCCCTTGCCACAGGACTTGGCCGATGCGATTTCGCCGCTCGTCAAGGATCTGGGCCTGACGCTGGTGATGGAGCCGGGCCGTGTCATCGTCGGGAATGCCGGCATTCTCGTCACAAAAGCCCTCTACCGCAAAGAGGGAGAATCGAAGACCTTCGTCATCGTCGACGCGGCCATGAACGACTTGATCCGCCCCAGCCTGTATGGCGCCTATCACGAAATCCGCCCGCTCGATGAAGCCGCCGGTCATCGCGACAAACAGCAAGTCGATATTGTCGGTCCGGTCTGCGAGTCGGGAGATTTTCTGGCCAAAGACCGGTTGTTGGCGACTATCCGCCCGGGAGAATTGCTGGCTGTGATGAGCGCAGGGGCCTATGGATTTGTCATGGCTTCGAACTACAACTCCCGGCCTCGTGTGCCTGAGGTGCTCATTAAGGACGGGGAAATCCACGTTATTCGCGCACGCGAAACCTACGACGACTTAATCAAGGGCGAAACCATTCCGGCTTTTCTCAGCTAAGAGGCGCCATCATGTTCACCGGTTCGCATGTTGCCATCGTCACACCGTTTAGGAAAAGCGCGATCGACGAGCGGGCATTCTCTGATTTGATCGAGTGGCAGATCGCCAGCGGTACAAACGGCATCGTGCCCTGCGGCACCACCGGCGAATCCGCCACGCTGTCCCATGAAGAACACAACCGGGTCATTGAGTTGACGGTGGAAATCGTGAACCGGCGCGTGCCGGTCATCGCCGGGACCGGCTCGAACAGTACAGACGAGGCCATTGCTCTCACCCGGCATGCGAAGCAGGCCGGAGCGGACGGCGCATTGCTGATCACGCCGTACTACAACAAGCCTACCCAGGAGGGCCTCTATCGCCACTACAAAGCGGTGGCGGAATCCGTCGATCTTCCGCTCGTGCTGTACAACATTCCCGGACGCACCGGCGTCAACATGCTGCCCTCGACCATTGCCCGCCTTTCGGCGATCAAGACGATCGTCGGAGTCAAAGAAGGCAGCGGATCGGTTCAGCAGGCATCGGATATCGTCCAGATGTGCGGCGACCGGTTGACCGTCTTGGCCGGGGATGATTCCTTGACGCTGCCGATGATGGCAGTCGGGGGAAAAGGCGTCATTACCGTGACCGCCAATATTGTACCGGCTGAAATGGCCGCTTTAGTGAACGCCTTTTCCAGCGGGAACATTGCCGAAGCCCAGCGGATTCACTTCAAGTTGTCGCCTTTGTTTGCGGCATTGTTCTTTGAGACCAATCCGATTCCGGTCAAAGAGGCACTCGGTATGATGGGTAAGATCGACCCGGAATTGCGCCTCCCGCTCTGTTCGATGGCGCAGGACACTCGAGACAAACTAGTCCGGGCCTTAAAAGACGCCAAGTTGATCTGATCGTTTACTTATCTCTACAACGGCAGGTAACCAGATGATTAAAGTGATTGTAGCAGGGGCAGCCGGACGAATGGGCTGTCGATTGGTGTCGCTGGTGAGAGACTCCACCGCTTTGACGTTGGCCGGAGCCTTGGAGGGAAAAGGGCACCACGCGTTGGGGGAAGATGCCGGAGATATGGCCGGAGCCGGGCATGCCGGCATCCCCATCACGGACGACCTGGCCGCCCTCATGGAACGAGGTGATGTCGTCATTGATTTCTCCGCCCCCGAAGCAACCCTGGAGCACTTGCGAATTGTCGCCCAGCATCGCCGGGCAATGGTCATCGGCACCACCGGATTTTCCCCTTCCCAACTCGACGAACTCAAATCCCTGGGTCGACAGGTTCCCTGTGTGCTGTCTCCCAACATGAGCGTCGGAGTGAATTTGATTTACAAGGTCATCGGCGAAATGGCCAAGACACTCGGTGAGGATTACGACATCGAGGTGATCGAAGCCCATCATCGCCTTAAAAAAGACGCGCCAAGCGGGACGGCACTCAAGATGGCCGAGATCCTTGCGCGGGGGGTGAACCGGGACTTGAATCAAGTCGGCGTCTATGCGCGCAAAGGACTGATCGGCGAACGCGCTAGAGGTGAAATCGGGATTCAAACGATCCGCGCCGGCGACATTGTGGGCGATCATACGGTGTTGTTCGGCGGCATGGGCGAGCGGATCGAAATCACCCATCGAGCCAGCAGTCGAGATACCTTTGCCCGTGGCGCGTTGCGCGCAGCACGATGGGTGGTCCGCCAGCATCCCGGTCTGTACGACATGATGGATGTACTGAGCCTTCGCTAATGACCGCCATCTACGGAGACACGTTCCGGCTTTCTCTCTGACTCAGCGCCTACCCGTGTGGAATTGCGCAGGACATTGGCCCGCATAGCGCATTCTCAGAGCACAGGGTAGGAGTCGACGGAGGAATCGGCACCTGGAAAGAGACCGGGCGGACAACGAAGCAGAAAACACACAGTGTTGTATGATTGTATCGACGGGGAATCATTCTGACGGTGCTATGCCTACACCTCTCCCAATGCACAGACTTCCGCCGAGTTTAATTCTCGTCCGGCAGCCTGCGACGAATCCTGCCACCCCGCCTATCACGATCGGGCAGGATTGAGAGACGAAAGCGGGAAGCAGCTTGCCGCCGCCTTCCGCTCATCGTCATTCATCAATTGGGATTGTAGCCTACAGATTAATGTCGAGCCGTGATGGGCCGGGGTTCCTGGTCCGCTGCTTTCCGACGACCACAATTCAAACAGGCAAATACCGTGATCGCAAGCCCAGCGTCCAAATCCACCGCCCGTTCAGGCAACATCGCACCGTGGCATTTATCGCATGTCTTCATGAATGGGACTTTAACATTTCTATTTCACGAAGCATATCCTCCTGAAGTACTGGATCGCAAAATGAAGGACTTCCCGTATCTGCCTAGTGCAGATGGTCCGTTTGGGCCCGTCATTTTTTCAGCCCTGCCAGAGCGAAGACCGGCCACTCCATTGACAGGTCGTACCCACTCCCATAGGATTGTAGGTATAGGACTATCAGACTACAATGTATAGACTTCTGTTCATTTCTGGACTTCTTGTCGTGTTCTACGTCTTGTTACGACAAGTCGTGCGCGGCTTTAAGAACAAGAAGATCGGTGACGGCGGGGCGTCAGTGGATCACGGTCAGATGGTCGAAGACCCGGAATGCCACACCTTCGTGCCGAGGAGCACGGCCGTGATTGAGAAAATTGACGGACAGACGTATTGCTTTTGCAGTAAGCAATGCGCCGTTGCATTTCAAAACCGGCAGGCAGGCTAGCAGCCTGAGTAGTTGTAGTCCGACAACTTATCTTCCTTGTCGAACTTCAGCGTTATCTGACATTGATTGGGAGAGAAGTTGAAGAATGGCGGGCCTGATTTTCCTCCGGCAATGCGATAATAGGTCCAGGTCTCGCCGCCGAAGAATCGGGGAGCTTTACCATCCGGAGTGCCCCAGTTTTTCTCGAACCAGGCCTTGTCCTTTCCTTGCATTTCTGCCGGTTTGAGTGACGCTTCAAGGTAGGGATTGCCTCCTCCGCAGGCCGTCAGGATGAAGCAGAGCAGCAAAAGCCAAACAGATCGTCGCATGGCGCTATCTCCGGGATCATACGCTTGTTAACATTGAATAACGCCCGAATCTTATCCCCCGCAGGAAGGCCTGTCAAACCGGCTGGTGAATAGAGAGATGGATTGCGATGAGATTGAGTTCTCCATACAATGGCCGATAGCGATACGTACGCATATGAAACCGCCTCAGACTTGAAAGGAGCCGCACATGCAATTTTTTCTCGACACCGCCAATGTGAAAGAGATTTATGAAGCCGCCAGTCTCGGCATCTTGGATGGCATCACCACCAACCCCTCGCTGGTAGTGAAGGAAGGCCGTAGTTTCAAGGAAATGCTGCAGGAGATCTGCAAGATCGTGGACGGCCCGATCAGTGCCGAAGTCGTCAGCGTGGAAGCGGACGCCATGGTGAAGGAAGGCAGGGAGCTGGCCAAGATTCACAAGAATATCGTGGTCAAGTGCCCGCTGATTCCGGAGGGGATCAAGGCGACGAAGAAACTTTCGGCGGAAGGCATCCGCGTGAACGTGACGCTGTGCTTCTCGCCGACACAGGCTCTTGTGGCCGCCAAGGCCGGAGCGTGGTGTGTCTCGCCGTTCATTGGCCGCCTGGACGATGTCAGCTCGGATGGAATGGCGCTGATCCGCCAAATCGTCACGATCTACAAGAACTACGACTATAAAACGCTGGTCTTGGTCGCCAGCGTTCGCCATCCGCAACATGTGGTGGAATCTGCGTTGGCCGGCGGCCATATCTGTACGATGCCTTACGGCGTGTTCCAGATGCTCTTCAAGCATCCGCTGACTGATGCCGGCCTGAAGAAGTTTCTCGATGACTGGAAGACAAAGGGGCAGCAGTAACAGCAACGGGACGGGCGTACTTTCTACGCTTCATCAGAAGACAGAACAGTTGCCTGTCCCTGTTTTCAGAATAACCAGTCTGTGCTGCGGAGCTGCTCAGGTACGCCCGATGGCCAGTTGAGCCTTGCGGAACACCGAGTGAAACATGGGGCGAGTCAGTTTCCCTGTAAACGTATTCTGCTGACTGGGGTGATACGAACCGAGCAGCGTCACCCCCCACGGCAAGCGATACATGACGCCATGGCCAAACTTGGGCGCGGGAGATGGGATCTCACGCCCTTCGACTCGGCAGGCTTTGAGATAGTGGTCGAAAGCGATCTTTCCCAGGGTCACCACCGCACGGACTTTCCTAAGAAGCCGCAACTCCTCCAGCAGGAACCGGCTACAGTGTTCAAATTCATCCGGCGCAGGTTTATTTCCGGGTGGAGCACAGCGCACGGTGGCTCCAATGTAGCAATCAGTCAATGCCAACCCATCGTCTCGATGGGTCGAGGTCGCCTGATTAGCAAATCCATGCCGATACAGTGCTTCGAACAGCCAATCCCCGCTTCGATCACCTGTAAATACTCGTCCCGTCCGATTCCCACCATGAGCAGCTGGAGCAAGTCCCAGCACATAGAGCCGCGCGCGAGGGTCGCCGAAACCAGGGACCGGACGTCCCCAATAGTTCCAGTCCATAAATTGACGCCGTTTTGTCTCCGCGATCGCACGCCGATAGGTCACAAGCCTTGCACAGGCCGTGCAATCAGTAATCACGCTGTTCAGAATAATCAGCGTCTTCATAGGGACGGGAAGTGTACCATGAACGAGAAGCTCGTTCCGCTTGCCGGTTACCGAGTCTGTTGCTAGCATGAGCAGTCGTCACACCCTTTGCTATACTTGATGTGCCTAACAGGAGTTTCTGAATGATTGCATTACAGGTACTTGCTTTTGCACTCGCAATAACGCTGAGCGGTTTCGCACGGCCCACAATGGTTTCGGCGGCCCACCCTTCGGATCAAACAGAGGACGACAAGGACCTCGTGCTTCCCGAGCCGCCGGACGGACAAGCTGAGCAGGAAGACCGCTTGGTGATCTTGCCGGAAATCAAGCGAGAAGGGGAGCGGTTCTTCCTCAGCTCGTTCAAGCTACCGGACAAAATTACCTTCGCGGGAGTGCCGGTTCCGCTCGATAACTGGCAGGTCAGAGAACGCATCGAGTACGAGTTTTATCAATTCCTGGAAGATCAGGGCGAAAGCATCATCCTCGCAAAACGGACCGGACGCTGTTTCCCTCCGGCTGAGAAACAACTGGCCGAAGCCGGCCTGCCGGACGACCTGAAATACATGCTGCTCGTCGAAAGCAAATGCATCTCGGCGGCGTACTCGAAAGCCAAAGCCTCAGGCCCCTGGCAATTCATCCCGTCGACCGGTCGCCGCTACCAGCTCAAGAGCGATGCAGTCCGTGATGAACGCCGGAACCTCGAAATGTCGACCGAAGCGGCCGTGAAATATCTTCAATATCTGAAAGATTTTCGACAGAACGATTGGTTCCTGGCCATGGCGTCCTACAACGCCGGCGAAGAACGAGTCCGTAAACTGCTCAAAGAGCAAAAGATCACCGACTATTGGAAAATGCACGGCCCACGCGAAACCATGCGCTATGTGCCGAGAATCATCGCGGCCAAAGAAATTTATTCCCAGCCGGAGAAGTATTTGGGTCTGAGCAAGAAAGACCTGTATATTCCGCTGGAGACAGAAACCATCACGGTGAATGTAAAAGAGTCGCAACGGACTCTGACCTCCATCGCGGAGGAATTCGGAACCTATTTCCTTGAACTCAAGATGCTCAACCCTGAATTCAAGAAGGACGTGCTCCCGCACGGCACTTACCATATCAGAGTTCCCCGCCAATCCTGTCCGAATCGTTGCTTCAAGCAAGAGACAACACCGTAGCACTCGTTCCTCATTATGCCGATACGCCTACCCGGCTCCCCTGCGCGATCGCTTCTCCGGAAGCTGATCGCTGCAGGACTCCATGCGGCTGATCCTTACCACGCGATTCTCCAGTCCGTTTCCTGCACAGGGCAATCCGTACGGGTAGGCCGCAAAACTCACGACCTCTCTCGTTTCAAGCGAGTATTCGCGGTCGGCGCCGGCAAAGCTTCGGCACGGATGGCCCAAGCACTCGAGCATGTTCTGGGATCACGGCTGGAAGGAGGGTTCATCGTCGTCAAAACAGGCCATAGCGTTCCCACCGAACGAATCACGATTGTCGAAGCCGCCCACCCGATTCCTGACCATTCAGGGCTCTTGGCTGCTAAACGGCTTCGAACATTAATCCAAGACTTCACTCCTCGCGATCTGCTGTTCGTGCTGTTATCAGGAGGCGCATCGAGCCTGTTACCTGCCCCGGTGCCTGGTGTAACTCTAGCCGATACGCAACGAACGACGCGACTGCTCCTCCGAGGCGGCGCAACCATCCAAGAGCTGAATGCGGTTAGAAAACATCTCTCCTTGCTAAAGGGCGGCGGCCTCGCCGCTTCCACACACGCAACAATCGTCACGCTCATTCTTTCGGATGTCATCGGCGATGACCTCGGCACAATCGGTTCCGGTCCGACGGCACCCGATTCGACAACATTCGCTGACGCGATCGACGTCTTGCGCCGGTATGGACTATGGTCGACCGCTCCCGAGGCTATACGCCGTCATCTGCTGGCAGGGAGGCAAGGGCGCGCATCGGAGACACTGAAAGCCGGCTCGCCAAGACTACTCCGCGTGCAGCATCATATCGTCGGCAATAACAGCGGCATGCTCCGCGCTGTCGTCCGCACCGCTCAATCGGCAGGTCTTCGGACTATTCTCTCGCGTCCTGCGTTGGTCGGAGAGGCGCAAGAAGCGGCACACCGGTTTACACGCCTTGCCAAACCCTATATCACGGGAAGAAAGAAATCGATGCGCCCGGTCTGCATCATCGCCGGAGGTGAGCCGACCGTCACGATGACGGGACGAGGAAAGGGCGGGCGGGCGCAGGAGTTTGCCGCCGCAGCCGCGTTGGATCTTGAGGGGATTCCGAATGCCTGGCTGGCGGCGGTCGGGACAGATGGCACCGATGGCCCGACTGAGGTGGCTGGCGCAGTGGTCTCCGGCACAACCCTGGCACAAGCTAAACAACGTGGCGTCGATCTTCACTCGGTACTCCGGCGTCATGACACCTACTCAGCCTTCAAGACTCTGGGATCCCACATCTACACCGGGCCGACGGGCACCAACGTCAACGACCTTTACCTCCTCCTCCTCCTGTAGGTACTATCGCCTTGATGACGCGTCCTTTCGTCCTTCCCCTCATCCACTGCACTGACCTTGCACTCGTTGGAGGCAAGGCCCTCGGCTTGGCCCGACTTGCAACAGCAGGATTTCCTGTTCCTCCCGGTATCTGTGTCACGACCGAAGCCTATGACCAAAGTCTGCGACTTTCCAATTTTTCAGCAAACGAGGCATGGCGCAACGCCTGCACCCTGTCAGGGCAAGAACGCGCGTCGGCACTGGCCGACTGTCAGGCCCGGATCAGAGGGGTGGACAGCTCGGTCCTTTCAACGCAATGGCTGACTCAACTACAGGCACTCGCTAGTCCACCCAATCAACGCTGGGCTGTCCGTTCATCAGCCACCAACGAAGACGCCGGACGCACAAGTTTTGCCGGCCTCTACCGCACTCACCTGGGCCTTTCCCTCTCTCAGATCGATGCCGCAATCAAGGACCTCTGGGCCTCGCTCTGGCAAGACGCTGTCGTGCGATACACCGTTGAGCGGATCGGTCGTCAAACAGTTCCCGCCATGGCGGTTGTAATTCAGCCTATGCTTGCTGCGCGAACCTCCGGAGTCGCGTATTCAATCCATCCGGTGACAGGCCGTTCGTTCCATGTGGCCGTGAACGCGGTGCCCGGCTTGGCGGCACCGTTGGTCGATGGACAGGTCACGCCAGACCAATATGTCGTCGAGATGGGCGAGGATCAGCAGCCGGCCAGAATTCGGCGACGCATTATCGCCTCCAAGCCACAGCGGTTGATTGCCACCGAGGAAGGATTGCGTCAGGAACTCATCCCCGAACCGGCCCGAACGCAGTCATCGCTCTCCGACGAGCAGCTGTTTGAACTCGCGCGCACGGCCAAGAAGGTTGAGCAGGCGTTCGGGTATCCGGTCGATCTCGAATGGGCGATTGATTCCCGGATGCTTTGGACATTGCAAGCGCGTCCCATTACCGGCATTCGCCCCTCGGCCGACTTAACCGATGACGACTGCGAATGGTCGCGTGCGAATTTCAAAGAAACAATGCCCGAACTGCCGAGTCCGTTGGGACTCTCATTTCTTGAACTGTTCATGAAGGAACATATCGTCGCGCCCTATCGACGGCTCGGCTGCCACATTCCCGAAGGCCTGACGTCCACACGCGTCCTCTATGGGCGCCCCTACCTGAATGTGACCCTCTTTCATTCGCTGATTGCACAACTGCGCGGCAACCCCTCTCTGCTGTCCGAACATATGGGGGGAGAACCAATCGAAGTCGCCCCGTCCGTCCAGCCTATCGGCTGGCTTGCATTCATGCGGGCGGGGATTCTCATGCTGATCGAAATGAGGCGCGCGGTCGCCAACGGAGACCGATGGTTTACCGACATGAAGGAGCTGGCCAAGCGATACGACGCTCCCGGGATCGGATCTCTGTCGTTTCACGACACCATTCGGAAACTGGATGAGTTGGGCGCCTGGCTTGACGCGCACGAGCTGACATTCGGCATCGCCGGCGGAGTAGCACAAAGTCTTGACGCCCTGGATCAGTTGCTGCCGCGCTGGTTGGGATCAGACTGGAGGGCGCTCTTGAACGACGCCTTGCAAGGGCAGGGCACGGTCATCAGCGCACAGCAGATTGTTCGCCTCGCGGAACTGGCGGAACTGGCACGCAACGAGCCCGTAACCGAAGCGTTTCTCTCCGCGAAACTATGGAGCCCGTCTGAGTTTCGGCAGGCCCTCAAGGGTACGGGGTTCCTTCGTGCATTTGAATCTTACATGAACGACTACGGCCATCGCGGATTAGGTGAATCCGATGTCATGTCGCCGCGCATAGCCGACAATCCTGAGGCCATTTTGGCGGTCCTGCGCGTGCAGATAAGCGCGCCCTCACCCGATCGCAAGACGATTCTTTCCCGCCAGGAAACGGTCCGAACGGCGGCATTGAGAACGATCAAACAACGCATGGGCCTGCGCCTGGATCGATGGGCGATCTTCTCCTGGTGGTATCGCCGACTCTGCCGGTTTTTCGCCCTGCGCGAAGCCAATCGCCATCACTTGATGTACTACTCGGCAGCGGCCCGCAATTTATTGCTGCACCTTGGAGATCTTCTGGTTGCGGAAGGTCTGTGTGATGCGCGGGACGATATCTTTTTTCTGACGATCGAGGACCGTGCCGCACTGGCGGCGGGAGGACAACGCAACTGGCGAGCCGCGATCGCCGCGCGGCGAGCGGAGCGGAGCCGCAATGCAGCGGTTCAGGTCCCCGATACCGTTCGTGATTGGGAAACAGCGAGCCGAGAAAACCCCTCCTTCGATCGCCGTGACGGAACCGGCCGGTTGTCCGGCCTGGCTATCAGCGCAGGATCCGTAGTGGGCCCGATTCGCCTCATCCAGTCCTTAGCCGATTGGGGGAAGGTGACACCGGGAGATATCATGGTGGCTCCCGTTATCGACCCCGGCATGGCCCCGCTTTTCGGTGTCGCCGGAGGACTTATCGTGGAAATGGGCGGCACGTTGTCTCATGGCGCCATCATTGCCCGTGAATATGGGCTCCCAACTGTAGCCAATGTCGAAGGGGCCATGACACGTCTACCAGAGGGACGACTCGTACGGCTGGATGCAAGGGCAGGAACCATCGATTTGGAACCAAGTTCATGACGGTCCTTCCGCTGAGTACCCATCGGCTAGGGCCGATTGGCTAGAGCTTTTACGCTCCTTGACCTTTTCCAAGTATTTCCGTAGGCTCCGCAGTCACTTGCAACAATTCTTGCCGCCTCACACCCGATGACAGGGCCTACGCACAACTCAGACGGAGTAGTCAGCCTGTGAGTGATATCATCCCCCTCTTAGCGAGCCTCGCAATCGGACTACTTCTTGGCGGCCTGCTCGCAGGCCTCTGGGTCACAAGCCGCTTGCGCGCCCAATCCCAGCGAGCCGAGGCAACGGTCGATGAACTGCGGAGACAATTGGATCGTGAGCGACAAGAGGAAGCAATGGTCCGCCAAGCGCTTGCCGAGGCTCAACAAGCGCGAACGGCCGCCGAGACCAGAATAGAAGACGTGACGAAACAACTTGCCGATCAGACGACGCTGCTCGACCAGGCACGTCAGGAACTTCTTGGTTCCTTCCAGGCTCTTTCCGGCGAAGCACTCAAACAAAACAACGAGGCGTTCCTGAAACTGGCCGCCGTTTCCTTTGAAGCCCTCCATGTCAAGGCGGAAGGCGAACTGGCCCAGCGGCAACAAGCGATCGATGGCTTGGTGCGCCCGCTGTATGAATCGTTGCAACGGTATGACGAACACATGCGTCTCTTGGAACAATCGCGCCAGTCGGCTTACGGCGGGCTTGATCAGCATCTGAAATCCCTGGCGGAATCGCACCAGCGGTTGCAACAGGAAACGGGCAATCTGGTGAAAGCGTTGCGTGCACCGACAGTGCGGGGCCAATGGGGTGAAATCACGTTGAAGCGGGTGGTCGAACTTGCCGGAATGGTGAGCCACTGCGATTTTGTCGAGCAGCAATCCATCACCGGCGAAGACGGCCGTTTTCGCCCCGATATGGTCGTGCAACTGCCGGGTGGACGTCAGATCATCGTAGACGCCAAGACCGTGCTCGCGGCCTATCTCGACGCGCACGACGCGCGCGACGATGCGCAACGCGCGGATGCGTTGCGCCGCCACGCCGAGCAGGTGCGGCACCGGATGGATGAATTGTCGTTGAAGGCCTACTGGTCCCAATTCGGCCGCGCACCCGAATTCGTCGTGCTGTTTCTCCCTGGCGAACAGTTCCTCGGAGCCGCGCTGGATCAAGACCCGCGTCTTATCGAAGAAGCATTTACCCGTGGAGTCGTCCTGGCGACCCCGGCGACGCTCGTCGCATTGCTCCGCGCCGTGGCCTATGGCTGGGGACAGCAACAATTGAACGCCCATGCCGAAGAAGCAGGCCGGCTTGGAAAAGAACTCTATGAACGCATGGCGGTGTTCGCCGAGCATGTCAACGACGTCGGACAAGCCTTGGGCAAGAGTGTGTCGGCCTATAATCGTGCGGTGGGGTCGCTGGAGACGAGAGTGCTACCGGCCGCGCGCCGATTCAAGGAGTTGGGCATCTCGTCGGAAAAAGAGATCCCGCAACTCGAAGCGGCAGAAATCGTTCCACGCAAAACCTTGCCGTTCGAGACCGACTAAGGAGATTGCATGACTGACGAGCAAACGATGGTCCAAGACTTTCACCGGAAATTCGAGATCCTGATCCAGACTGCCCCTACAAATCTAACTGACGAGATCAAGCAGCTTCGCGTTCGCCTCATCCAGGAGGAGTTCGATGAGTTGAAAGAGTCGATGGCTACGGGAAATCTGGCATCGGTGGCCAAAGAAATGGCCGACTTATTGTACGTGATCTACGGCACGGCGGTCTCGTATGGAATCGACATGAAACCGGTCTTCCAGGAAGTCCATCGGTCGAACCTCAGCAAGGTCGGAGGCTACAAACGTGCCGACGGCAAGTGGATGAAACCTCCGACCTATTCGCCTGCTATGCTGGGACCGATACTAGAGGCGCAACGGGAACAACCGGTAACCGACGCATCCTCCGCCCAATGCACCTCAACGACACGGCGGCTGCATCCATGACGACACTCCACTGCCCCAGCTGTGGAACGCCTTTCATCCGGGCCGTCTATAGCGAAGGATCAGTGGAGAAGATTCTTGGTCGCTTCCGCGTATTTCCGTTCCGCTGCCAACTCTGTACAATGCGATTCCGAGCCTTTTGGACGAAGCCCCCCGATTCTACATCTTCGATAGATCGGCGGCAGTACAAGCGCCTGCCCGCATCGTTTCACGCCGAACTCTTAGCAGAGAATGCCGAGCGGTCCACCCATCGAATCACGGAGATTTCCATGGAGGGCTGCACGCTCGAAACCTCCGAAGCACTGCCCCGCGGAAGCTTCTTCGAACTCATGATTTCACCGGCATCGGAGAAGGAGGCCATCACCATCGAAACGGCGATGGTCTGTTCAGCACGGCAAGAATCGATGGGCATCCGCTTTCTTGAACTTCAGCCGAACGAGAAACAGCGCCTCAGCCAAGTCGTACTCAGCTTGCTCGTCGGGCAAAGAGCCCACCCAAGTCTCACGTACTAGCCGGACGTGCTGGGGAATGCCTGCGTCTAACCCGCTGCTCCATGGCGCGTGCGAGGCACAACAACGACAAGATTATCGATCAGGCGAACAGAGCCGAGACGGACGGCACCCAGAAGCACTGCGCGCGAGGCGACCGAAGAAAGCGGATCCAACGAGAGCGGATCGCACACAGCAAGATAGTCAACCGTTAGAATAGATGTTTGTTCGATCGTCGTCGCCATCGCCGACTGAATGGCCTGAACGTCAGTCGTCCCCTTTCGCATCACCTCAGCCCCCGCCCGAAGACTCTTGTACAACGTCGCGGCAATGGTCCGCTGCTCCGGTGAGAGATACACATTGCGTGAACTCATCGCCAAACCGTCTTTCTCACGGACAGTCGGATAGACAATGATCTCCACCCCCATATTCAAGTCTTTTACAAGTCGCCGAATCAACGCCGCCTGCTGATAATCTTTCTGCCCAAACAGAGCAATGTCGGGACGGACCATACCGAAGAGTTTTGTCACCACGGTGGCCACACCGGCGAAGTGATGCGGACGTACTTCTCCTTCCCATCGGCGGGCAATGGCCGGAACTGCAATAGTCGTCTGAAACCCTTCCGGATACATAGCCGCCACGGATGGCTCAAAACACAGGTCCACGCCTTCCTCCCGGCACAGCCGCCGATCGTTCGCCAGAGGGCGAGGATATTGAGTCAGATCCTCGGCGGGGCCAAACTGAGTCGGGTTCACAAAAATACTGACCACGAGCGCATCGCATCGCAGACGCGCAGCCCGAATCAGCGCCCGATGGCCGTCATGCAACGCGCCCATCGTCGGCACGAAGCCCACAGTGACACCTTCCCGCTTGAGGCGGAGACTCCACGCCGTCATCATGTGAGGAGAATGGACGATCTTCATGCGCCGGGCGGTGAGCTGCATGCGGGCCGAGAACCGTACCGGGTCGAGGGTTGAGGAAACAGCAACCGCACCTCCGGTCGATCCTTCACCGCAGCGAGCAGCTGGGTGATAGTCTGCTGTAAAACGGGATGTACCCACAAGGGATCAAGTTCGCTCAAGGGCATGAGGACAAATCGGCGTTGATGCAGCCGTGGATGCGGGATCACTAAGCCGGCTTGATCGATCACGCGCTGTCCGTAGAAAAGGATGTCCAGATCTATCGTTCTGGGGCCCGATCGGTTGTCTTCATCCCGATCAAGCGAGCGCTCGATCTCACGGAGGATCGACAACAGACTGTTCGGGGTGATATCGGTTTCCAGTTGAACCACACCGTTGAGAAACCACCCCTCGCCTGGCTGCGCATGGTCATAGACCGGTTCCGTTTCATAGAGCAGCGAGACACCGATCAATTGTGAGTGCGGCAACAGGCTCAGCAATGTCACCGCACGGTCGCAGAAATCGACCCGATCGCCGACATTCGACCCGAATCCGATGAAGACTGTCTCCATTAGAAATACCGTGAGGTGTGAGGCGTTAGGCGTAAGGTGTTAACATGGCAATGGCATCGCCTCTCACACAACTCCCCTCACGCCTTACCCCTTACTCCTTACGAGGTTCAGAATCCGGCTTTGCGGATTCGCTCCACCGCTTCAGCCAGCCGCTCTTTAGATGTGCACACCGTCATGCGGATATAGCCTTCACCCGGCGCGCCGAAGCCGTTCCCGGGCGTGGTGACGATACCGGCCTTCTCTAAGAGGTGCGCGGTAAAGGACGCCGACGTGTAGCCCTTGGGCACCGTCACCCAAATATAGAAGGCCGCGGGCGGCGCATCCACTTCCAACCCCAGTTTTTTGAGCCCCGGAATGATCGTATCCCGGCGCTCCTGATAAATCTTGCGGATGCCGTCGGTCACCGAGTCGTCCAGCCCCAGCGCCGTGACCCCGGCGGCTTGCACTGCTTCGAACACGCCTGAATCCATCTGACTCTTCACCCGACCCAACGCGGCCACCACATCCTTGTTGCCGACCACGAACCCGAGGCGCCAGCCGGTCATGTTGTAGGTTTTGGAGAGCGAATGGAACTCCACACCGACATCCTTGGCCCCCTCCACTTCCATGAAGCTCGCGGGGCGCTTCCCGTCGTAATAGATCTCCGAATAGGCCGCATCGTGGCAAATGATGATCTGATGCTCTTGCGCGAACGCGATCGCCCGCTTGAAGTAGTCCTTGGTCATGATGACCGACGTCGGGTTATTCGGCGAATTGAGCCACATCAGCTTGGCTTTCTTGGCCACCTCTTTAGGAATCGCATCGAGATCGGGCAAGAACCCGTTGGCCTTCGTCAGGGGCATGATGTGCGACACGCCGCCACAGAAACTGGTGCCCACCGGATAGACCGGATAGCCGGGACTCGGCACCAGCACGACATCGCCGGGATCGACGAACGCCAGGTGGATATGCCCGATCCCTTCTTTCGACCCGATCAAGGTCAGTACTTCATGTGCCGCATCGAGCGTCACATTGAAACGACGCTGGTACCAATCCGCCACCGCTTTCCGAAAAGACAGCATGCCCTCATAGGAAGGGTACTGGTGATGCCTGGCATCTTTGGCCGCATTGGCCAGACTCTCAATGATCGGCATGGGCGTCGGCAGGTCCGGATCGCCGATGCCAAGGTTGATGATGTCCACACCCTTGGCAATCGCAGCCTGCTTCATTTTGTCGATCGCGGCGAACAAATACGGGGGAAGCGTCTTGATCCGTGTGGCAACTTCTATCGGGAAACCGGACATTCAGCTTGCTCCTTTCGTCAGTATCAATCAACTACAGGCAAAAGGCGTGGACGAGCGGGGATATGCGCCCCCGCCTCCGGGCCCTTGCCATATGGTGTGCACAGCCTACTTCATGGAAAGGTGTCCAATCAATGAGGGGCATGAATCTTTTCGAGAGAGGCAAGCTGTTGAATGTTGGATTGCAGAAGTAATTCTCTTTTTCGTTCGGTAATTTATCGTTCGCAATTGCAGGTCTTTCATGGATGGCCCAATTGCACGGATTCAAATATGCTCACCTTATACCTTAGATAACGGTCAATCAGTGAACAAGGAGGGGTGCTATGAGGTATTTATCCACTCTAATCGGTTCACGTCTCGCATGGTGTCGGCTTCAGCGGAAGCGAGCGCTCACCAAGGATGAAGCAGAGAAGTTCCGCGCCGAAGAAGCAGGACTCCTTGATGCCTTGCATGAACGAACTCGGAATGGACTGTACGGCCAAGATCAACGCGCCTGTCGGGAACGCTATGAAATTGGCCTTCATGATGGGCAAGCACTTATGAATTTGCAGCGATGGAACGATGTGCGAGAGCAGACCGCAAACATCAATGCAGGGCGTGCGACTTCTCTTTTCTGCCAGCCGACTGAATGAGTGCAGGCCCTTGCAAGCCCATCCGTCATGACTCTGAGGATGCAGTATGAACTGCCCGCGTTGTAACGGATTCATAATCCATGAGTATCTTGTGGACTCAAGGGAGGGTTGTCTGTCTGGATTTCATGGATGGCGGTGTATTAATTGTGGCGCGATCGGCGATGACCTTATTGACTCACACCAGCAGCCCCTGCCCCCTTGTGTCGTCGACCGAAAATAGAGGCCTGACTGGTGAGGGCGAGCGGGGGTCTCGCTGAGCGGTACGCGAGCCAACGAGGTGTGGCTTCTCTCAAGTTGACGCTGGCACTCGCTCGGCCGATCTCTCCCGCACACTGTCTTCACTCCAACCAATTCTCCTTAGCTCCCTGCCGACAGAATCTCTCCAGACTAACTCATCCGTATCGAAATCATATTCTGGCGTCTTAGAATGCTCCCACTTCTTCATGAAATATTGGTAAAAGAGCATATAGAAGCCGCGGTCCATCAGGTTGTGTTGAAGCACATATTCCGGCATGTTCCGGACTTCGAGACTGCTGTGATAATGCTGGAGCCAGAGGTAATCGCCAAGAATCACCAATTTGACGAGCGGCGGGTCTGAATAGAACTTCAGTTTGACATCTTTGCCGCCCGCTTTGAGCTTTCTGAGGCACTCAATGGTTTTTCTCCCCTCCTCCCGGAGATGATCGAGAGTGAAATCAGGGCGCGAGAGCGCCCGCACGCGCACGCTGGCTTCCTTGCTGTAGGGATTCAGCAAGAGGATATTCGCCCAAAGACATGTCTGCAGCACAGGGTGAAAATCGCTTTGCGGGTCGGCAAAGGTCTCATAACCAGTGGATCCGATCACCATCACGCTTCTGCCGGTACCATGCCGTTCCTTTAATGCCCTGATACTTCGCCGTACACGCAGACCTCGGGTAGGCGAGAAGGATACCAATCCCGCGTTGATTGCCACGCGAGCCAACCGCCTATAGCGAACGCTGAGGCGGAGAAAGTTGAAGAGAATGATCAAAGCACTGGCGACACCGAGTTCGGTCGAAACCAGCGAGATTCCTTCATGGTCCACGCGAGACCAATATAGGAGAACCTTCTCAGCGATCATCGGCAAAGACGAGGCGATTGCGGCACTGAGGGTGACTACCAGAATATGGAATCCTATCTCCGCCACGTACGGGAATTTCATTTGGCAACTCCTTCTCGTCTGTGTTCGCTTGGAGCACGCTCAGGCCGCGCCCGGAGTCCCCCGGAGTCTGCTGCCCGTTGGAAGTTCAGGCTTCGGCTGGAACGAGCACGGGGGCCGCAGGGTCAAGCGCATTCGCTTCGCACATCTCGGTTTCATGGTGTAATCCGCACAGTACAGCCTTCATCGCGATGCCTGTCCTGGTGCTGGCGCCGATTTTGGCAATCAGGTGCTTCATGTGCTCTTTGACCGTCTGTTCTCTGATGCTGAGCGCGTTCGCGATTTCCTTGTTGGTCCAGCCCTTCAGCAGATGATGCAAGATCTCCGTTTCGCGCCACGTAAGTTGAAACTGTTTCTTCGACCGATCGAGTATGTGCCCGTGCCAAACGGCTGAACCGGTTACCTGCATGACAATCACAATTTTTGACTGTGCCATATGGACATCAGCCACGCTGAATCCGCACAACAGCACCGCATGTTCCTGGTTTCCCACAACACGTCTGACCTGAAACTGTTCCCAATCTTTCGACTGAGGCCTGATCTTAAGAAGCCGATGGAGTTCATCTGCCAGATTTGTTACGGCGACTGGCAAGATACCGTTTACCGTTTTCGCGCTTTCCCATCGCATAATGCTTTCGCATAACTCCATGGCTCGCTGGTTTCTGTAGCACGATCGTAGCGATGCTGTGAACACCAACAGGCCCGCCCTATCGAAACGTGAGTCAACGGTGTCATCCGAGCCGCCTGGGTTTGCGACAACGTCCATGTCCTTGCTAGTCATATTGTCCTCCTCCATGTGTTCGCACGATCGCGCCTCGGCCATTACACACCAGGAGAAACACCGTATCGATCAGGTGATTTATGTAATCTGTGGGGGGGGAAATCCTTGAAAAATGCTCTGACCGAGCGGGAAGTTGTTTACGGCGATACGAGCCCAATCCGAATCGCATACCGGACAAGACTGGCAGTTTCATGGATGTTCAGTTTCTGCATGATTCTAGTACGATGAGACTCAGCAGTCTTGACGGTGATTCCCAAGACCGCGGCGGCCTCCTTAGTGGTTTGCCCTTCCGCAATGAGCTGGAGAAATTCCCGCTCTCGCGGACTGAGCGGTTCCGATGGAATATCGGTCTTTGTTAAATACGCTTGGATGACGGTTTCCGAGACGCCCGGAGTCAAGTACATCTTGCCGCGCGAGACTTCTTGAATCGCCTGAACTAGTTCTTCTGCCGCCTTGCTCTTCAAGACATAGCCCTTGATCCCCGCACGGAGCGCTCCCAAGATTTGATGATCTTCGGTGTGCATGGTCAACAGTATGACTTTGGCCTTTGGACATGCCTGAAGGATGGCGCGGCCCGCATCGATGCCGTTTAGCAGCGGCATCGAAAGATCGAGCACGGCAACGTCGAACCGCAGGTTCTGCGCCAACTGTAAGGCCTCACGGCCATCGGATGCTTCTCCCACCACGCTGAATCCTTCACGCTCAAGAAGGACTTTCAGACCTTGGCGGACGATGAGGTGATCGTCTGCCAATAGAATTTCACACACCATGCAAGCCTCCCGGTGGACTTGAGGATGGAATCGTGACGGTGATCTCGGTTCCGCAGTCGGGACTCGACAGAATCACCAACAAACCACCTACGCTGTTCACGCGCTCTTGCATACCAATCAAACCGAGCCCAAGCTTTCCGGCCTTATTCAAGACCGTCGGTACGTCGAACCCGATGCCGTTATCTTTGATGGTACAGCGTATGCACTGCGCCTCTTTTTGTAGGACGACTTGAACCCAAGACGCCCTGGCGTGGCGAGAGACGTTGGTGAGAGACTCTTGGACAATTCGGTACAAAACCGTGCCCAGTAGAGGAACCAGGGTAAGATCAGAGTCTCCCTCAATGTCGATATGTAAGCCGGATCTGGCCGCAACCCCGTCGCACAAGAATTGGAGAGCCGGCAGCAGCCCAAGGTCGTCCAGAATCGTGGGGCGAAGTTCGTGAGAGAGTCGCCTGACTTGGCTTTCGATCTGGTTAAGCAGTTCTTTGATCTGATCAAGATCTCCCCGGCTTTGAGGCGTGTTTGTGGCAGCCTTATCCAAAGCCAGATACACTGAAGCCAGCAACTGCCCTGCGTCATCATGAAGGGTGTGAGCAATCCGCTTACATTCTTCTTCAAGAGTCTGATTGAGGCGATGCAGGAGAGTATTGCTTTCCCGGAATCCCCGATGCGTCATTTCGAAAGGCGATACGCTTTCGAGGAGAAACAGGTTAGCCGATGTCGTCATCTCCAACGTTCGTTGCGGTATAGACGTACTTCGTAACAGAGCTCCCAGCGCTTCGTGATGCAGCGCGATCATGTCGAGAAGGCCTACGCCTTGATTCAGAGCGTCACGGCCAAGTTCATATGCATGATGAAGCGCTGTTTCTCCACCCCCAGTCAGAAAATCTCGAAGGCCGGCAGCATATTGTTGCCGGATAGCCGACAGGCGATCTGTCATCATAATCCTACATAACGCGCCACCAACACCAACGCATCGTCATCATCCCGCTTGTGAGAGGCCATGATGGAATTGGCGATCTGCTGGGGTGTGGATCGCAGGTTTAACCCCTCATCGAATCCCGTTCGAATCCCGTCGGTCGACAAGATCACGAAGTCGCCAGGGGATACTGTTTTGATAGATGCTCGCACGCGAGGCAGACGATCTCCAATCACCCCGCTCCCTAGCATTAAGGAGTTTGCTCGAGTTGCCGAATCTATTCTGCGACGAATGAGAAGGCCTTCGACATTGCCAACGCCTGCCCACGTCATCGTCCTATCGGCAGCGTTGAAGAGCGCAAGGCTCATGACGACGCCCCGAGTCCCTTTGAGTTGCTCGTGACAGCGCGCAAAGACGGAAAGGATCGAATCTTCCGTGTACTCGTAAACTGTAGAGACTGCAAGCTTGGCAGATTCAGCCGCTTGCTTGCCGTGCCCTAACCCATCCACGACGGCAAGAAGCGCTCCACTATGAATCAGTTTCACAGCATAGTAATCTCCTGATTCCCCGTCGCAATCCAACGACCTGGACGCAACACCCCATTCGACCAGTCGAGTCATTTGGGTGCTGTGATTACTCATGTTGCGAGACCCATTTGATTGCGGTGACGGTCGTGCCTTTCCCGATGTTCGACACAATTGCGAACTCGTCCATCAGTCGTTGAACCCCGGGTAGTCCCAAACCCAATCCGCCAGAGGTCGAGTACCCTGCCTGCATGACTTGCGAGATGTTGGAAATGCCCGGTCCCTTATCTTTGGCGACAATGGCAATACCGCATTTCCCATTGTGCTGAACGCTGTCGAGAACGACCTCTCCCTGCTTCGCATAGTGAACGATGTTCCGCGCCAGTTCGGAAATCGCGGTCGCGATCAGAGTCAAATCAGTCGGCGATGAGAACCCGATTTGGCGAGCAAGCGAGCGCCCCATCTGCCTGGCTGCTAAGATGTCGGCGGAAGAATTGATCGGAACCCTGGTTGTCGGCATGGAAGCCCTCGCGCCGCAAATACCATCCTCTTCTCCGGCCAGTATCGAGACTTCCTCTTGTGGAGAGGCCTATCTGCGTATCGATTTCGTTGACTTGTTTAAGTAGGCCAACCCCTCTTCTAGATCCAGCGCGGTGGCGACGCCTTCCAGTTTCATACCCAGCTGTACCATGGTAAATGCGACTTCAGGCTGGAATCCGACGATCACGGTTTCAGCTCCTCGCAATCGGATCATGTATGCGATGTCACGCAGCGTTCGCGTGGCGAATGAGTCCATGACGTCCAGCACGGTTACATCAACGATGACGCCTCGCGAGCGATACCGTCCGACTTGCTCGACCAACGCATCCCGCACACTCATTAAGTCAGTATCCGTGAGTTCGGCTTGGAAACTTGCGATCAAGTAGTCGCCTTGCCTAAGAATGGGAACTTGCATGCCATGCCCCTAAGTGGTCGCCGTTGTTTCCACGGAGGGAACCACTTTATACCCCAACAGTCGTTCGGCTTCCTCGATGCCGCCCTGCAGATCACCGACGGTGTTCATTTTTCCGAGATCCACTCCGATCGTAACTAGGGTCTGAGCGATTTCCGGCGAAAGACCGCTGACGATGACGATGGCACCTAAGAGTCGGGATGCCTCGACGGTTTGAACAAGGTGGTTGGCAACGGCTGAGTCCATCGCCGCGACGCCGGTGATGTCGATGACGACGACCTTAGCTCGGTTGGTCCGAATCCCGCGAAGCAGTTGTTCAGTCAACTGACGAGCTCGTTGAGGATCAATCGCACCGATAATAGGAAGAATCAACAGGCGCTCGCGAACCTGCAACACGGGCGTCGAGAGTTCTCGGATGGCCTCTTGCTGTTGCCTGATGATGCGCTCTCGTTCCTGAACGAATCCTACAGCGACGGTATTCGCGATGCGATTCGCAGCCGGTTCGTAGGCGTCCAGGATGCGGTTGAGTTTCGTGAAATCGTTCTGGTACTTGGCGAACAATGAACGGGCCAGTACGTCCCGAAGGAGCAGCACAATGCCCACAACCTCGTGGGTCTCAACTCCTCTGGGAATGATGCGCTCAGACAAATTACGGGCGTAGGCTTGGAGCGCTTCAAAGGTCCCCGTTTCCAACGCTTCGACGTAATTGTCGTATACCGAGGTTGCTTCCGCAAAGATTTCCTCCTCCGTCATCGCAGTGAGCAGACGGGCCTCTGTGATCCGGCGCGCCCACTCTTGGCGAAGTTGGGTGCGGTGCTGGCGTAGGTGTGCGACAAGCTCGCGCAACAATGTTTCGATCGATTCAGAGAGCGCGTCATTCAGTAGCGATTGGTTCTTGGCTGTCATGGTTGACCTCCGAGTAAGTAGGCGGTGGAATCTTTCGCCTGTCGCTCGAACATTCGCGGGAGCATAACGAGCCGCTGTTACTTTGAGCTGGGTAACGGATTTCCACACCTCTCATTCCGTCCAGCTGTTAGAATGATTTAACCAAAATAACTCACTAATCTCCTCCAGGTAAACACCCGAATTAAGGGGAGGATCATACCGGATAGTGAAAGCTGTCGGCTCGGCGGTTTCTCCATGTCCAACAGGGAGAGGTCGTTGGAATCAGTACGCATAGCGCTTCGATGTCGCTCTACACGATGTCATCGGGAAATATGAGATTATTGGAGTGAGGTCCGGCTATTTGGGAGGACTGCGGTACTCAACGTGCTGGCGCGAGCAGATGCCCAATTAAGCGATCGGCTATCTCGTGCGACAGCCACATGTGAGGGAGGAAGCCGATCGAGACATTCGACGCTGCAAGACGGGCCCGATCGAGGTCAGGGGCGCACTCCCGACAGAGAGCATCGATCCCTTCCGTCTCGATTTCCAAATGGAAGAGCAGACCGTAGGCGCGGGACCCGAAGCGGAACGCCTGTAGCGGTGCGATTTCTGAGCCGGCCAGGGGCACGCATTCATGTGGCAAATCGAAGACCTCCCCGTGCCACTCAAAAACCGAGAGAGCCTCCGGGAACGCCCCGAACACAGGGTCTTGCCTCCCCTGTTCGGTTAAATGGACGCGGGTCTTCCCGATTTCCAGTGCTTTCCCCGATCGTACCGTGGCGCCAAGGGCCTTTGCCATAAACTGGCTGCCCAAGCACACCCCGACCACTGGTTTGCCGGCGAGCAGCGCAGATCTGATGAAGGCCGTTTCTTCGGCAATCCAAGGATCAGGATCATTCACCGACATCGGCCCGCCCATGACGATTAACAAGTCGCCGGCATCGCTCGGCAGACCGTCCTTCGGCACGAGGACATGCTCAAGCTCCACCCCTCGATTCGCGAGCGATGCCGCAAAGGCACCAGGCCCCTCAAAGGGAACATGTTGAAGGCAAACAGCGCGCATGAGCCCTTTACTGGCACAGCAGCCTGACGGGCGTCAAGAGCCTCCACCGTACATTGGGCAGCCGCTGCCCGCGAGAATCCAATTTTTCATAGGTACCGGACCTGGTCAATGGTTAGATAGTTTGGAAACAAAAGAGACGACCATGAGACGGTACGTCATGGCTTCGTCTGGTTTGTCGTACTTTGCTTCGGCATCTTGGGCGGCAGCATTAAGGAGTTCAAGCTAGGCTGGTGATTATCTCACTTGGAGGTTTGGCTGTTGTCGCGAAAAGCAATCAATCTGAACTACTTCTTAGGGTTGTTGATGGTTATACCCATAACCATGATTTGGATCAACCCCGGAATCAATCGATTCATAGTATCTTCCAGCGATAAAGAAACTATCTCTTACGATTTGACCTACATTGAGATCGCGGGTCTATCCTTTCTCCTTGCCGCGATCTGTTGGTGGCGCGGCGGTCTCGTTCACACCCCAACGACAGCTTTTTCCTTGATTCTATTACGAGCTGGCACGGCCGTCGTTGCCCTGGGAAACTTCGCCATCATCCTGGCAACTTTGATAAACATTGTCAGTGGGATATTCATCCGAGATTGGGGCCTCGCAGCAGGCTATGTCTATATGTTTGCCCTAATGTTCGCATATCCAGTCAGTTTTGGCGGAATCGTTTTTATTGAGATCTCTCGCTTGATGAGCGAAATTGACTATTGATCTACCCAAACCTGATACGGCTGCGAGTCGATTCATGTCTACCGACACACCCGTCAGGTCCTTTCGGCTCGCTCCCATGTCCCCTATGATCCTCGTCCTCACGCTCGTGCTTTTAGCGCTGCCGGTCGGCTTTCTTATCGCGGTGCTGGCCGGAGCACGGTTTCATCTCGCTACATGTGTTTTTGTCACCGCCGTCTATGCGTGGATCTGGTCGCGTTTCCGCCCGACCCGCTTCGTCGTGCACGAGCAGGCATTCGAAGCCATCTGGCCCCTGAAGCACCGGGTGATCTCACGGAGCAGTATCTCTGGAGCGCGGCTGCTCGACCAGGACGCGTTGAAACAAGAAATCGGCTGGGGCATAAGGGTGGGTGCCTGTGGATTGGGCGGCGGCTTTGGCTGGCTCTGGACGAAACGGCGAGGGATCGTGCACATCTATGTTTCACGCACCGATCGATTCGTGTGGATCGACTGCAAGAACGGCCGCCCGTGGCTCATCACACCGGAGCATCCTGGCGACTTTGTCCGTGTACTCTTGAACGGCTAGAACCTTCCGTGCTTAATATCCACACTGTGTCTGGCCGTTCCGCCCGCCTTGCGCTACAATTGTCCAATGCGACACACGATCAAGACCGTTGAAGACCTCCGCTGGCTCATCGCCCACACGGGCGGATTCCGCTCCGGCTACGTCACCGATGTCCAGATGTCCAAACGCCGCCTGTTCGATGAGGAAACGGGTCGTGAGGTTCCGGCAGGCACCACCGTGTCGGTCACCATTCGCTATCAGGTGCGCGGACTGGTGCGGGTGGCCAGACTGATGATGACCGGCGTGACGGACTTCTCGCTGTTCGAGCAGGAGGGCGCGGACTGTTCGTCGCTGGACATCATTCAGGTTGAATACGACGCGGGCCGGTTCAGATTCTGGTTCGATCCGCAGGGGGAGCTCTACATGGTTTGTGAAGAAGCGCACCTGGAAGAAGTGTCCGCGCCGATCCTCGGTTCTTCCCCCATTGCCGAACTGGCACGCTGGACGTTTCAAGGGCAGACAGCCAATGGTCCCACGGTGCAGTGGCTGCTCGATGAGTTGGACGAGGCCGGCATGCCCTGTTCCTGGAGAGCCACCAAACGGATCTCTGCCATCCATCCGGCCATTCAATGGGAGGGGGACCTTATTCCCTCGAACGATCCCTCGGCGAGCCGAACGAATATGGTGCATGTGATGGCCTATGGCCCATTGGATGGACAGGGCTTCGGCCTGATGCTGCGAATCCTTGGCGCGCAGGATCGACAGATCTCCCGAATTCTGGAGAACCTGGCCGACCGTATCACACAACGATTCACCGGAAACTGTCTGGTCGGCACAACCATTATTCCAGGGCACGAATGGGAGACCTGGGTTACACAGGATGGCCGGCCGAAACTAGGGTAACGCGAAGAAGAGACCAGGGAGTCGGGTTAGCTTGCAGGTTCGTGCGAATAACGGCTGTTACTGTTGCCATTGCCGTTTGAGTAGGACTTGGCGCCGTTGCCGTTGGGATACGCTGCTGTGCCATGCCCTGCGCCATTACCGTTCACAAAACCGTGATCGTTTTTTCTGTTCACACATTCCACTAATGCCCACAGCCGGAGCGGATTGACCTTTTGCTTACGGGCAACGTGTAAAGACGTGCCTTCCAAGACAGTATTGAGCGACAGGTCGGTCCGCCAACCCAAATGTTTGGTGATCGGAGAAAGCACCTTTTCGACCGCCGCAATGACTTTATTCCCATTACTGAAGTGGTTCAGCATGATGATGCGGCCGCCGGGGCGGCACACACGGATCATTTCGTTGACGACCTTTCGATAATCCGGGACTGCCGTCACCACATAGGCGGCAACCACGGTGTCAAAACTGTCGTCCTCGAATTCCATGGCTCCCGCGTCCATCCGATGAAGCTGGACGTGGTCCAGGCGGTGAGCTTCTGCCTTTTCCTTGGCTTTCGCCAGCATGCCTTCGGAAAAATCGATCCCGACAATCCGGCAATGCCGCGGGTACATAGGAAGCGCCAGGCCGGTCCCCACGCCGACTTCGAGAATGTGCTCGTCCGGCTGTACATCCAAATTGCGAATAACCGATTCCCGGCCTTCGTGAAACACCTTGCCGAAAATCCGATCGTAAAATCCTGCGTAGGATGTGTACACGCGCTCGATCTTTTTGAGATCCATCGTATCCTCCAAACCTCAGACGACTTGCGCCCTGCCCGCCCCGAAGTGCAGGAGTTGCAGGCAGCCACATCGACGCGTGTAAAAACCTCCAGCCGGGAAAGTGTTGGCAGTAAGAGATTCCCGCCGAAACCGTAAGCGGGGCTTACTCTAGCCAAGTCACTGGCATGAGTCAACAGAATCTTGCCCTCAGAAGACCGTGAGGAATGATATCGTGATGCATGAGAAACAGCGCCCACGCCCGCTTGATTCGCGCCAGGCCCCTGTGGGATAGGTACGCCCGATGATACTAGCCGGACTGTTTGCGGGCGTGCTGTTTATCGGGCTGATCCTGGGCGATTGGTTCTACTTTATCCAGCTGACGCCGGATGCCATTCGGTATGGGTGCAGTGTGGGGAGAACTCAAGACCGGTGGACATCAAGCACCCTGGCAACCCTGCGTGATCGGTTCACTACCGACGGTGTGTTGATGCTCCCGCATGGTGTGGCCCGCTTCTATCCGGAACTGTCTCAGATTGCGATTCGCCCGCAGTATGCGCTGTTTGCCAGCGGGTTTCGCACGGCCTGGCCGATCAAGGGTCTCATTTACCTCTCGACGAACGAACTTGGCTTGGGGGCACTTTGCGTCAAGCGGATCCCCTGGTCGTCGGCCATCATCACACTCATCTGGTTTGCACTGGTGTCGATCGGATCGCTGGCGTTCGTCGCGACCTATCTAGGGGACGGAGGATTCGAGTCGTTGCAAGGCCTCCTTCTGGGTGCAGGCCTCACGGCCGGCGGTGCGCTCGTGTTGATCATCGGCCTCGTGACCGTAATCCTGTCCTATCGCTTGGAAAACAGCCGCCTGACGAAAGTGTACGAGGAACTACGCGAAGCGCTCGAAGGCCAGCCACGCCCTGAATCCTGATCGCTATGCAGTGAATAGGGTTAGGAAATGATCGTACTCAGCAGGCAAATCCACCGCGGATCGGTCGCGCGCCAGCCCGGCGATGATTCCGCGATGTTTCCTGGAAAGTCCCGAGGTATGAAACGCGAGCCGGAATTGTTCCCACCGTGCGGCAGGATCGGACATGATTCGGGTTTGTTCGGCCTTAGGCAGAGCGTGCACCGCCGTCGTCAAAGCCCGAATAGCCTTCTCCACGCTTTCGTACGGCGGGGCCAATTTTAGCCGTGCGTAAAAGGTTTCGAGGTGAGCGCGAAACTCGTCCTGGAGGATATGAAACTGGTCCGCCATTGTCGGCATGCGATCTGACATGACATTCGACCGGATAATACGGTATCAAGAAGGAGCGTGACAACTCTCACAATGGAGGAGCGTATGAATCGGATCTATAAGGGATTGCTTGGCGTGTTCGCAGCGGCCGTGCTGGCCGGCTGCTCGTCCTATCACCACCACGGCGCGATGGGAGCCGGGAACAGCGATGCATACTGGCAGAAAGGCCAGCAAGACATGGCGGCGTTGATTGACCGGACAGTGACGGATCCCGAAAAGGCAAAACTGGTGAACGGGTTTGTCACCGACATTATCGCCGAACTCAAAGCAGCCCGCGAGCAGGAGCGCGCCTACCATCGGCAACTCTATACGCTGAACGCCAGCTACACGACGACACCGGAAGAGTTCTCCAAGATTCTGAACGAATCGGCCCAGCAACGGATGGGAAGATCCGCCAAGATTCTGAGCCTGCGCTTCAAGATGAAAAATCTCATGACCGCCGACGAATGGAAGGCCCTGTCCGATCAGATGCTGTCCTACAGCGGACGGTATCAGCATGGCGGCGGGACGAAAACAGGCTACTAGGAAATCCGTGAAGCGTATCTCGTGAAGCGGCGGTGCTTGCGAAATACGAGCACAAGACACGCGGTATTAGCTCGGAGCCGGCGCGGTCTTCAGCGGCACAGCCGTCCACGTCGCGCCGGCGTCTGTTGAACGATAGAGACCGCTACCGTTGGTGCCGGCGTAGATCGTCTGGGAGGTATTCGGCGCCATCACCAGCGCTCTGATGTTCAGCGTATCCAGCCCGTGATTCATTGCCTGCCAGGTCTTCCCGCTGTCTGCGCTTTTCCAGACACCGCCTGGTCCACCGACATAGAGCCGCGACGGCTCTGTCGGATGAATCACAATACTGCTGACGAACGGATCGGGCAGCGACAGCCCGATCCGTTCCCACTGTTCCCCTTTATTCCCCGTACGAAACAACCCCTTCGTGGTCCCGGCATAGACGATGTCAGGATTCACGCGGTCGATCTCGATGGCGTTCACGCCCAACGCCATCGCGGCCATCAGCTCACTCTCCGGGATCAGCCCGTTGTTGATCTTTTTCCAGTTCATGGCTCCGTCATCAGACCGATAAATCCCGCCGGTGGTGCCTCCATAGAGAATCGCCGGATTCTTGGGGTCAATCGCGATCGACGTCACGATGTGCACTTCTTTCATGCCGTTCATCCGCTCAACCCATCCACGGCCTGCGTCCTTCGTGAAGAACGCGCCCACAGTCGTTGCCGCGTAAATCTTCTCGCTCACCGCCGGATGGAAGACGAACTGGTTAATGAACGACACGTGTTCTTTCAAACCGACGTTGTGCGGCAACCAATGTTGCCCGCCATCCGGACTCTTGTAGACCGCATCCCCCATGGTCCCGGCATAGACCGTCGCCGAGAGCTGCGGATCGATCGCCAGCGTCGTCACGCGCCGCGCGCTGAAGCTCGGAAACTTTTCCCACGTCCCACCGCCGTCACGCGACTTATAGACCGCATCGTTGGTGGCAACGTAGAGAATATTCGCGTTGGTGGGATGCAGCGCGATGGAAACGACAGACTCGCTCTCCTTTTGGCAGCCAAGCGAAGGAAGCAGAAGGGAGAGCGAAGCCAATATAAGGACAGTACGAAGCAACATCATTGTGTGGCGGGACGTAACCATAGCAACGAGATTGGAGTCAAGGACAGAAGCTTGGCCGGACAGTCGTGTAAGTCATCAGCAGTAACAAGTGAGATGACCCGGAAATTACGGACATCTCAGAACGTGACTTCTCACAGCGAAAGGCATAAGCTTTGTGGTTGTCGTGAGCGATGAACTTGATATATTGAAATCGGTCGCCGCACGGCTGCAGACTGCCGGCATCGCCTATATGGTGACCGGATCCATGGCGATGAACTTTTATGCCACTCCGCGAATGACCCGCGATATCGACATCGTCGTCGAGTTGAGGGAAGCGGACGTGGCGCGGATCGTCAGTCTCTTTCAGGGTGAGTATTACATTGATCGGGACATCGTTGAGCAGGCCATTAGAAACAGGTCGATGTTCAACATGATTCACAATGATGCCGTGGTTAAAGTCGATTGTGTCGTCAGAAAAGAGAGCGAGTACAGACGCGAAGAATTTGCCCGGCGCCGCACGCTGAATCTCGACGGTGAACCGATCACCGTCGTCGCACCTGAGGACCTCATCCTCTCCAAACTGGAATGGGCGAAGGACAGCCATAGTCCCATACAACTCGACGACGTGCGGAACATGCTCAGGTCTGTGAAGAATCTTGACCAGGCGTATCTAACGCGATGGGCGGATCACCTGGGCCTGGCCGCGCTGTATCGCGAGGTGCACGCGTGAATGACACCCCGCCTGAGGTGGAGGAACAGTACCGGGCGATGCTGATGCAGCGCACGGGAGAAGAACGGCTGATCATGGGGTGCGCCATGCGCGACACGGCCCGCACGCTGGTGGAAGCGTCCTTGCGGGAGCAGAATCCGCTGGCCACGGAGGCGGAGATTCGCAAAGGCGTATTCCTGCGTTTCTATGGCCACGAGTTCGATGCCCCGACACGCGACAAGATCCTCGCCGCGATCGAGCACGCAGCGTCCCAGCGAAACAATGCTTCCTGACACCGTTTTCTTCCACCCGACTCCGTGAAAGTCGAGTTTCTTCTCAGCGCCGCATAACTCGTCGTGCTGAGACAGCTGCCAACCCACAGTGCAGGCGGTCTCCCCACACAGGCCAATCAAGCGATTGAACCGACACAGCCAATAAAGAACACCTAGGGCTGGACTCCTGAAATGTGCATACCGTCCTATTGCGAGGGAACCGACATGGACTTGTACTGCCTTCGAATCCATCCGGATTCTTATACAGAACCAGATAATCCATAGTTGGAGAACTGGAAAGCGCATGGCTAGGAGATCTTGATGGCGATACCCGACTATCAGACGGTCATGCTCCCGCTTCTTCGTTTCCTGAAGGATGGAAAGGAACACAATATAGGCGAGGTCGTCGACTCGTTAACCGACGATTTCAATCTCTCAACGGAAGAGCGCCAACAGTTGCTCGGAAGCGGCCAGCAAACCGTCATTCGAAACCGAGCACGTTGGGCTCGGACCTACCTCAAGAAAGCCGGTCTAATCGCGTCAACTCGTCGCGGGTTTTTCCGTATCACCGAGCGCGGTCATTCCGTTCTCGCCTCCAAGGTCGAGCGCATCGACGTCAAATACCTGGAGCAGTTCCCAGAATTCGTGGCCTTTCGAGAACTGCGACACGAACAGGCCAATGAGGCTCTCGTTCCAGTGACCACCTCTATCGACGCGACCCCTGAGGAAGAGCTTGATGCCGCATACGGCCGTCTCCGCCTTGATCTCGAATCCGAACTGCTCGATCAAGTGAAAAGCGCCTCCCCGTCATTCTTCGAACGCCTTGTCGTCGAAGTCCTTGTCCGGATGGGCTACGGGGGAACTCTTCGAGATGCCGGACAGGCTGTTGGCAAGAGTGGTGACGGAGGAATCGACGGGATCATCAAGGAAGATCTCCTTGGTCTGGACGTGATCTACATCCAAGCAAAGCGCTGGGATTCAACCCTGGTCGCCCCGAGATCCAAAAGTTCGCTGGAGCGCTACAAGGACATCGCGCACGCAAGGGCGTATTCATTACAACATCGTCATTCTCCGCTGATGCACTTGAGTTCACATCGAGAATCGACAGCAAGATCATACTCATCGACGGCGCGGCGCTCGTGAAACACATGATCGACCACAACGTCGGCGTGTCCGTATCCAGATCCTACGCGGTCAAGAAGATTGACTCCGATTACTTCAGCGAGGAGTAAGCGCAAGCTATCCAACAACAGCATGCGGCTGACTGCTAGAGTTAGACACTCCTAAACCCTCATGAGCATCTACGCGACGCTCTGGCGTCTGAAGTTCCCGCGGCATAGGGACGTCCACACCGGATGCGAATGGGTTGAAGTAACGACGCAAGGAGTGCCACCCCACATTGGCTCTTCGACACCGGGACTCGGTTATGAGGACGGAGACCCGTATGCCGATTTCCTGCCTCCAGCCATTGTCACGGATGAGGACGGTGATGCCGAATTTATGCGCGCAGTCGTGATCATCACCGAGGAGACGGTGAAGGGAACCGCGCGACATCCGCAAGAGTATTCGAATCCCCTCCTGATGCTTGACGGGAAACAATACGCGAGGATAACGTTCGACGAACTTCATAACCGCACCTGCGATGCACTGCGCGGTGCTCGACCGCGACTGGCTATTGAAACAATTGATTCGGATGGTCGGCATTCGCTTCATTTCGAAGATGGAACGTCTCGCAACTTGTGAGAAGGCAGACGTTGACCCTCAGAAAATTGGTGGTCGAACCAGACATTGTTCGTGTCTAGACAGCACCACTACTCTGCCCTTCTCCACTGCCCTCTCCAAAAAATAGATATTGCGGTTGTCTGCGATGAGTCGCGAACAGCAGCTCATGATGGACTCGTGCTCGTCTTATATCTGCTAGGATACTCAATCCATCCTTTGGGGAGACGCAGTGGAACTATTCGTCGTGTGCGTCGCGGCATTGCTGGCTTCGGGCCTCACGCTATTTTCTGGATTCGGGCTTGGTACGCTGCTGATGCCGGTGGTCGCCCTTTTCTTCCCCTTGGACCTGGCGATTGCGATCACGGCCATGGTCCATCTGGCCAACAACCTTTTCAAAATTGGATTGCTCGGGCGAAAGGCCGATTACTCTGTGCTGCTGAAGTTCGGGTTGCCTGCGATCGTGGCGGCCTTCGCGGGAGCTGCGGTGCTGACGTATCTGGGGGAAGTCACACCGATCTACGAATACCAGGCGTTTGGGAGTGACCGACAGGTAACGGTACTCAAGCTGATCATCGGGGTCCTCATCATTTCCTTCGTTGTCTTGGAGCTTTCTCCCACTTTCTCGAAGGTGGCGCTCGATCGCCAATGGCTCCCGCTCGGCGGCATCATCAGCGGGTTCTTCGGCGGATTGTCAGGGCATCAAGGCGCCTTTCGCAGCATGTTCTTGATTAAAGCAGGTCTTGAGAAGGAAACGTTTGTCGCCACCGGCGTCGTGCTTGCCGTCATGGTGGATCTCTCCCGCATGGTCATCTACGGCGCCGGCATATCGGCCCATGGTGAGGTCATCGAGTGGCAGTTGGTTTTTGGCGCGAGCGTTTCCGCCTTTACCGGAGCATACGTCGGAGCGAAGATGCTGAAGAAGGTCACGCTTCGGTCTGTTCAGTTGGGTGTCTCTGCGCTGTTGATAGTGGTTGGAGGTGGGCTGATTGCGGGTGTCTTATGATCAAGCCCTACGCACGAACGTCAGCATACGATTCCCGACGCGATTCTCATTCGCCATTGGAAAGTTGAGAGTACGGCGTGGGAACAGGTGGTGTGCCTATGAAATCAGGGCTGCTATGTTCTGTAAATTCTCTTGCCTCAACGATTCGATCCTTCATAATCAGCGCAGTACCCATGGTCGAACCACGAGAACCCTCATAGCCAGTCACGGAGCGCGATTATGCCTGCCACCACTGTCCTGCTATCCATAGTCCTCTTCCTCTGTTCGATTCCTCAGATTGCGGGAGCCGGTCTTGATTCCGGCGTCTCGGCATTTGAGCGAGGAGACTATCAAATCGCGCAGCAAGAGTTACGACCGCTCGCTGAGAGCGGCAATCCGAAGGCGCAGTATTACATCGGCCTCATGGCGTACAGCGGAAAGGGTATCGCGCCGGACAGCGCCGAAGCGATCAAATGGATCAAACCCGCGGCGGAAAATGGGATGGCCGACGCGCAGTACATCTATGCCCTCTTGTTGGAGGGGGGAACTCCCGGGGCGGCGGGAAAGATCGAGGCGATCAAATGGTTCACCCTGGCTTCCGATCAAGGCCATGTTGACGCCCAAATGAAGCTGGTTGACCGGTACAGTCGGGGCGACGGAATCAAGCCAAATCTTGTCCAGGCCTATACATGGTGCGGCGTGGCTCACCTCCATGTCCCGTCACGTTGTAATCCCCAGGAGTCCGTGTCGGCCTATCAGATGACGGCCGAGCAGAAGGAAGACGCGAAACGGAACGTGCAACAATGGGTGACCCAACATCCCGTCAACACCTCACATCCATCATTCAAAAGCGCGCAGCGATTGATCGCTGAGCTCGATCGGGCCGACTTCAAGAAAAAGGAGGAAATCAAGGCATCGCTCGTTCGTATGGGAAATGTTTCAACCCCGGCCATGTTAGAAGCGCTGCACCAGCGCACGTTCGCACACACCAAACTGCTCACGGACGTCCTGTGCGAGCGAGGGCCTGAATCCTCGAGTGCCATACCGGAACTCATCCGCCTCTTGAACGACCCAAGCGTGTTGCAGCCGATCAATTCCCATTTCCTGTCTTCCCTCGCCTGCATCGGGAAAACCTCCCCTGAGGTTCAGTCTTTTCTGATTTCGCTGTTGAAGGGGGGGAGCGATGCCATGCGGCCCTGGGCCGCCATGTTATTGGAGAATTTTGAGTCAAAAGAAGCCGTGCTTGCGCTCGCCGATGCACTTGATGATTCACGGCGAACCGTACGCGAAACAGCCGTGAGAGTCTTATTGAGCATGGGACCCAAAGCCGCCCCGGCTGTCCCGGCCCTGTCAAAG
>FSSH01003683.1_pt1 | contig 34176 bp, 20 predicted proteins | sample 1166101 | NCBI WGS metagenome assembly FSSH01 (sample SAMEA32972668, study PRJEB13176) | freshwater metagenome | biome: Drinking water system; feature: Biomass in drinking water that filtered by 0.45 um membrane; material: drinking water | place: USA | collected 2012-12-20 | depth 0 m
TCTCTGCTAGTCTAGAGCCATCCAAAATATCCATCATCGCTATTTTGTAAAACCGTAATTGGTAATTGCACAAAATAGCGAGATATCAAATATTCGATTATTGCCCTCCAGATTTCCCTGGCTGTTTACCCGCCGCGCGCAAATCGACAATCTTATTCAACAATTGAAACCAGAATGGTGCGCCTAGCGATCCGGCGAAGGTCGTGATCAGAATCCCCAGGATTTTGACCAGCCATTCCATAAAACCGAATCCCGCGACAGCCCATTGCCCATCCGGTTTCTTCCAGCCGATGGGCAGATGCAACTCTCTGATTTGTCCGATCAAGGCACCGGCAGTTCGGGCGGATTGTTCAATCCCTTTGATTGCGTCAGCTCTTGTGGTGGCAGTATCCGCTTCCACTTGACTGTCTGGTAGCTCTGGCGATTTATCATCCTCGGCTGTTGGCGTTCTTTGTTCCGCTGGTTGCTGCGCCATCAAGCTCGTAATATCCGTTGATGAAGCCATTTCAACCAACGCTTGTCTGAGCGCAATATCGCGCCACAATGTTTCGGAAATTTTGATGGCATCGATGTTCAGTGCGGTACATACGATCAGCGCAACGGCAAAAATGACGATCTGCGTTTTCTGTTTGTACCAGCCGCCCACCCGGTCCATCGCATCGTTGTACCAGTTCTCCACATTCCTGCGCGCTTTCTCCGCATCGTCTCCTGCTTCATGCAATAACAGGATGATCGACTTCCCCGCTTCGGTTTTCGCGAATAAGCCTTGCTTCTCGATCGTCTCGATTAACGCTTTGTTGTCAGACGGCAGCTTGCCGGTGTTGCCGGTCATGATGTCCATCAATGCCAAGGTGAAATTCTTCGGCGGGATATACGACGGTTTTTGTCCTGTTTTTGAAAGCCCGTTGATCAACGGGTGCCTGTAGAGATCGTCCACCAGTTTGTTTCCCTCACCCGATTGCAGCAGATTTCCCAATCCTGCCTCAAGATTCTTCGAACGCATGCGAAAAACTTGCGCAATCATTTCATTGACTGCGGAACACAGCAAACTGACTAAAACAAACAGAAACACCATGCCCAAGGCGATATCCAGAATTGAAGAATTCAGCATTTTTCCTCCCGCAATTGATAGTCGTTACACGTCATCAATCAGTTTAGCGCACGGAACCGGAGACGGGTTACTTTGTTTGACAGCTTTCCGGGTTTTCAGTATATTCTGGACTGAAGCGGGGTTATTATTTTTCTATTCCAACAGAAAAATGAAATACGAACAAAGGGTTAATGTTTCATCCATAAAAATTAATAACACGCATACCCACCTAAAAAAACCCTACACCGGAACACGTATCCAGTCGGCAAATCGGTTGCTGATTAGCAAGGATTAGTAAGTTCAGTCAAATTAGAAACGTAGTAACAAAATTCACCCGTAAGGGGATTTCCGTACCAGCATCACCGCATCTGATCGTTTTAAGTCATCTTTGATGATAAGCGTAAGTTGAATAATTAAGCGCATCACTGAGTGTTTCCCATCAGCTGATGGCTTTATTAATAGGTGGTTACTATGACTGCAAATGCCTCGTTCAAATTGACCGGCCACCCAGGCGCTTTGGTTAAGCATTCCCTTGATGCCGCATTGCCGCGTGTCGGCGCTGCCATCAGCAATCTGAAAGGCATTTATCAATTCCACCACATCAACGTCGGCTTGGGCACGCTGGGTTTCCTGGCAGTCAAACGTAACGCTCCGGATGGGGAATCGCTGGTGCTGGTATCCAACCGGCATGTTCTGTTCGCCAACGATGCGGAACACGATGAAATTATTTTTCAGCCCGATTATGAAGAGCACGATGACCATGTCATTTTCGACGCGCCGCGCTTGAATGCCATTGCCAAAATCGATGGCGAAGGGTTGTACGGGCATTTCTCCTTTGCTTATCCGGGAGAACCGGAAAAACCTTATTACATCGATTGCGCAACAGCCAGCCTGCTGCTGAAGCAAAGCAAAAACCCGCAGCGGATGCAAGGAAGAACCCGTCACTTCGCAAAAATCGCCCGGGTGCATCCGCTGGATACGCTCAGAGGGCGGGAACTGAAAGTACGCTTGTTAGGCCGCTCTGACTCAACGTGGGGAAAAATCATTGACAGCGCAGCCACGGTCGAGACTATCCATGGCGAACTGTGCCGCAACACGCTGATCATCGAAGCGCTACCCGATCGTCACGGCGTTAGGCATCCGTTCTCACGTAAAGGCGATTCCGGCGCTTTACTCATCGACCAATACCAGCGCGCAGTAGGGCTGCTCTGGGGCCATCACATGCACGATCCCTATATCTCCTATGCGTGCCACATTCATCCGGTGCTCAGTTGTTTGCAAATTACGCCCTGGTACTTCGATTTTTGCGCGCCCCGGTCTATCAATAAGGACTAACGTTATGTCACAGAAAAAATGCATTGTATTCGCGCACTGCTGGCCGATTGGATGGAGGTAACGTAATGGATCAAAAAGAACTGGCTGCATTACACGCGGAAGCCGAAGCCGAACTGAAAAAAATTCCCGGCGTGGTCGGCGTCGGCTACGGTTTGAAAGAAGTCGGCGGAAAAACTACCGGCCAGATTTCGTTTCGTGTATACGTCAAAGAAAAACGCAAACTGGAAGATTTGAATCCGGCCGATGTCATTCCGAAGGAATACAAGGGTATACCCACCGATGTGGTGCTGGTCATTCAAACCAAACCGTTGCATTGCGAAGACTTGGATCAACATTCACCGTTGATCGGCGGCATATCGATTACCAATTTCAAAACCAATGCGTCGAACGACGTAGAAATAGGTACGTTGGGATGCTTTGCCACGTTGAACGGTGTCAGCGGGCCGGAAAATGTCGTACTGCTCTCGAATAATCATGTTCTTGCTGCCAACAGCGCAGTCAATGGCGATACCGTTTATCAACCCCGTTTCATTAGTAGCGGCGGAACCATTAGCGTAGACGCCACCCAAGAACGGCGCAATCCCATTGGAAAAATACACAATGCCGGGCAAAAAGCGCCTTACTCCTACACTTACCCCAGCGAAGGCGCACAAGACTATTACCTGGATTGCGCTATTGCCAAATTGGATATTTGCATTTCCAGCTGGTGCCATACCAATTGCGGCGTGTCGTACAAAAACGAAATCCGCGGATTGAATATCGGCGGCAACAGCAAACTGGAAGATATCGCCCGTGTCGCGCAAAGCGATCTAAGCGGCGGCGATTATGTCGTCTATAAAGTTGGCCGCACCACCAGCAAAACGACAGGCAAGGTCATTGACCCCATCGCCATCGAAGCTGCGGGTGGGCGTTTTTTACTCATCGAAGCCACTCAGCCGGATTGCAACGGCATATTGCAATTTTCCGCACATGGCGACTCGGGTTCCGCTGTAGTCAATGCGCAAAACAAAATCGTAGCGCTTTTGTATGGGGGCGATGCAAGTAACCCAGCCAGATCAGCAGCTTGCCATATCCACCCCGTCATGGCCTATCTCAGCATCACCCCCATCACCACTGCCAACCCGCCGGTCGGCCCCGCCGGGCAGACGCTGAACGATGTCGAGGGCATCTTCACCGGCATCAACCACACCACCGAAGTGCGCGAACGCTTTTTGAACACACACAAAGGCGCTGAGATTTATCAACAGATTCTCGACCACCGCCAGGAAGTCGTCGCGCTCGTCAATCACCGGCGGCCCGTTACCGTGGCTTGGCATCGCAGCAAAGGCCCCACGTTTCTGGCGCACTTCGTCAACAATGCACGCGATCCGGCGCATCTGATTCCGTTTGAAGTGGAAGGCATCAGCCGCGATTACATGATCCGGCGTATGGCCGAGGTGCTGACGCAACATGGCAGTGAAGCTTTGCAGCAAGTCATTCAGCGCTACGTTGAAGAAGTGATGGGATTCATCAACAGTTTTGACAATCTGCACGAATTTGTTAAGCAGTTTGAAGACGCACCTGGCTCCAGTGAATTCAGCGATCATCCCGCACGCATGGAGGAAACCACCGATGTCAAATGAAGTGGATACCTTACAGCGCGTTTTGCTGCAAATCTCCAACGTATTGGAGCCACTGGAACGCGAACTGAATAGCACGCGCGCGGTGCAAACGTTTGCCGAACTCGGCATTACGCTCAATAGCGGCCAGGTGTCGTCGCTGGCATCGCCGATGCAAGCGCTGGTCGCCAGCAGCAAAACCGTGCTGCAAAAAGCCGGGGATTTGGTACAAGCCATCGAAGACGAAGACATCGGGCAAATTGTCTCCATTAGCACGGAACTGATCAGCCAAGTCATCACCGCGATCCAGAAAATCGACCAATTGCAAACCGCCGTACAGAGCATCGGCGGTATTCCAGCCAGCGTATCCAGTCACTTTGCCGAACGGTTGTTTAACTACCTGCTCGTCCGTGCGCTGGATTCCGCCAACGGTGTCAACGAGTTTCTCGAGTTGCTGGGCATACTCGAGCGGCAGCGTAACAATACCGGTTCCACCGATCCCGGCAATCCCGAGTTTACAATCTCTACCTTCCATTTCAACGAACTAGGCAAGTGGTTGGAATCGCCGGTATCGGCATTACAGTCGCACTATAACTGGGGCAGCAACAGCCTCGATGCAGCGAATTTATTGCAGCGGCTCGAACGCTTGTTGCTCCATCTCAAAGCACCGGTTTTCTATGACGACACCGCACCCACGCCGATTCTCGAAGCGGTCATTTTTCAACTGCGGCCGCGCACCGATCTCAGCCCCAATGGCTTGAGCCTATCGATCCGGCAGAACCTTAGTCCCGGAAAAATCGAATTTTCCGCCGACGATTTAAAAGTCGTACTGGATTTGCAAGCCACGCTGCCGTTCGGTGCCGAACTGGTGATTCAGCCCCCCGCCAAATTCACTTTTCATACCTCCGCAGCGGATACGGTTTCCGGTTCGTTGAACCTCAGCGTCAGCGCCGACCGCACGCAAGCTGCAACACCGTATCTGTTGATCGGCGACCCGGATGGCAGCCGGTTAGAAGTCGGTAAATTCGGCGTCAACTTCGGTGGCCGGATTCAAGGCAGCGGCGGCCAATCGGCAGCCGATTTTAGCGTCGGCGGCGAAATCGGCGCCGGTAAGCTGGCCATCTCGTTTGCCGACGGCGATGGTTTTCTTACCGATATCCTGAGCGGCGTTCAGCTTAATTCCGATTTCGGCATGGCGTTTGGTTACAACAGCAGCAATGGCTTGTTTTTCGTCGGCAGCAGCGCGCTGGAAATTCAATTGCCGCTGCACCTGAATCTTGGCCCGGTCGAAGTCAGCGCGCTAACCTTCTCGGTCGGTATCGAAAACAACAAATTCCCTACCGCCATTTCAACGGATATCAAAGCCGCGTTGGGCCCACTCGCCGCTGTCGTCGAGAATATCGGTTTGGCCATTGATTTCGCCTTGGTCGATAACCGCAGCGGCAATGCCGGGCCGGTCGATATCCAGCTAGGATTCAAGCCGCCGAATGGCGTCGGCTTGTCGCTTGATGCCGGTATCGTCAAAGGCGGCGGCTATCTCTACTTCGATTTCGACAAGGAAGAATACGCCGGTGCATTGGAGCTGATGTTCAGCGGCATCGTTACGGTGAAAGCGATCGGTTTGATTACTACGCGCATGCCCGACGGCTCCGAAGGTTTCTCGCTGCTGATCATTCTCAGCGCCGAATTCGGCACGCCGTTCCAGCTGGGTTTCGGTTTTACGCTGAACGCCGTCGGCGGGTTGCTCGGCCTGAACCGCACCATCGAACTGGAAGTGATCGCTGCCGGGGTGCGCACCGGATCGATCAACAGCATCATGTTCCCGGACAATATCATCGAGAATGCGCCGCGCATCATCAGCGACTTGCGCCAATTCTTCCCGCCCGCACAAGATGTATTTCTGCTCGGCCCGATGGCCAAACTAGGCTGGGGAACGCCGACGCTGGTTAGCGCTTCATTGGGCATCATCGTCGAAATACCGCCGGGCAATATCGCCATTCTGGGTGTGCTAAAAGTCGCGCTGCCCGATGAAGACGCGGCGTTGATCATCATTCAGGTCAGTTTCATCGGCGCGTTGGAAGTCGACAAGCAGCGGCTGTGGTTTTATGCCAGCTTGTACGATTCCCGGGTGATTTTTCTCACCATCGACGGCGATATGGGTCTGCTGATCGCCTGGGGTAACGATGCCAATTTTGTCATCAGTGTGGGCGGCTTTCATCCCTCCTTCAAGCCGCCTCCACTGCCTTTTCCCAATCCCAGCCGGATTGCGATCAACATCCTGAATACTTCATTTGCACGGATCCGCGTGGAAGGTTATTTCGCCATCACTTCCAATACCGTGCAGTTCGGCGCCAAGGCGGAAGTTTATTTCGGTCTCAGCGCCTTCAATATTTCCGGTCATGTCGGCTTCGATGCGCTGTTTCAGTTCTCGCCGTTCTATTTCATCATTACCATTTCCGCGTCGTTCGACGTCAAAGTGTTTGGTATCGGCCTTTTCGGCGTGCACATGCGCGGCGAACTCGAAGGCACATCGCCGTGGCACATCGAGGGTGAAGGCTCCATCTCACTGTTATTCTGGGATATTGATGTACCCTTCAGTCACACCTGGGGCGAGGATGAAAACACCACCTTGCCGTCCATCGACATCATGCCGCTCATCACTGCGGAATTCGAGAAACTGGATAATTGGACAGCCGAATTACCGGTGTCCAATCAATTGCTGGTATCACTGCGCGTCATTGAAAGCACGAGCGATTTGATTTTGCACCCGGTCGGCGTATTGCGCGTCAACCAGCGCGCCGTTCCGCTCGATCTGGATCTCGACAAGGTTGGCAATCAGAAACCGAAAGACGCCAAACGGCTGACTGTTGAAGTGATCGACACTGGTTTGGCGAAGGTGGCAGATACCAAGGAATCGTTTGCCACGGCGCAATACAAAAACTTGAGCGACGCCAACAAACTGAGCGCACCCTCCTACGAAAAACAAAATGCCGGTATCGAACTGTCGGTGAGCAACCAGCAACTCAAATCGTCGGCAGCGGTTAAGCGTGTGGTACGTTACGAGCAAAATATCATCGACAACAATTTTGTGTCATTGCTGATCCGTTTTGTCGCCATCGGCGCCGAATTCTTCAATCACTTTTTAGGTAGAAACGCCGCGTCGAAATCAGCACTGTCGGCCAGTTACAAGGCGCAAAAAGCACCGGTCGAGCAGAAAGTCATCGTAAAAGAAGCCGGTTACGTGGTCGCTTCAACCATGAACAACAGCCCGCATAGTAAAGAAGCATATTTCACATCGCACGCCCAAGCGCAGGATTTCCTGCGCACGCAAGTGAGACAATCGCCCGGGCTGCAAGACAGTCTGCACGTCATCCCGAGCACGGAAGCAACACCTCTGCAGGAGGCGGCATAATGGCGATCGGCACGTATACTTTTCTACCATGGCTACGGCAAGGCGTCGCCAATAATATCCAATCGGCGGATCTGGATGCTTCGGTCAAAACGCGCGCCAGTGTCGCCGTCAGTCTGAATATCAAAGGCAGCGGCGGCGAAGGCGGCGATGTAACCGCTCCGGTCAACAAGAACGTTGCCCTGTACGGCCCCGGCGATATTATCGGTATTGAGTCGAGAGCGATTATCAAAACCGAACCGCTCAACTGGATTACCAACTTTGAACCGAATTATCTCTGCCATATTGAGTTCTACGACGAAGATTTTCCTTGGCGTTACACCCCGGCCGCACCGGCGGGATCGCGGCTGCGGCCTTGGGTCACGCTGCTCGTATTGACCGAAGCCGAATTTGCCGAAGGCGGCAATATTTCCGGCAAGCCGCTACCCTTCATCGACATCAAGGCCAATCCACTCGCAACGGTATTTCCCAAAGCCGAGGAACTGTGGGCGTGGGCGCATGTGCACGTCAATAAAAATATCGCCGGTGGTCAAGATGCGCCGCAAGCGCCGGACATCAACACTGCGCTGTCGCAACTGCAAAACGTGCTGGCGCAAAATGCCGACGAAGCCTATTCGCGCATCGTCTGCCCGCGCAAACTGACTCCGAACGAACGCTATCATGCCTTTCTGATTCCGACCTTTGAAACCGGCCGTTTGGCCGGATTGGGGATGAACCCTGACGATGCGCCTCACGCGACATTTTCAGCATGGGGCGAGGGCCGTCCGGCACCGACGCAGTTTCCGTTTTATTACCGCTGGTTCTTCCGCACCGGTTCGCAAGGCGATTTCGAGTATCTGGTACGCCTGCTCGAACCGAAACCGGCGGATAGCCGCGTCGGCCGCCGCGACATGGATGTACAGAATCCAGGTTCCAACATCAGCGGCATTCAGAATCCGGATCTCGAAGGTGTGCTAAAACTCGGCGGCGCGCTGCTCGCACCATTGAGTAAGGAAGCCGAACAGGAAATCGCCAAGTGGGAAAACTGGGATCAACCGTATCCGCATGTGTTCCAGCAGGAATTGGCGGCCTTTCTGAATCTCGCCGACGATTACGCCCGGCTCGCCGCCGATGCGGCTCACCAGAATACCGATTTGCCCGATGCCATCCAGGCCGATCCCGATCCGTTGATTACGCCGCCGATTTACGGCCGCTGGCATGCGCTCAGAAACCGCGTACTGAAAGAAGCCGACGGCAGCGATGCGCCCAATGACCAAAATTGGCTGCACCAGCTCAACCTCGACCCGCGCTGGCGCAGCGCAGCCGGTTTCGGCACCGACGTCATCATCGCCAATCAGGAAGAATACATGGATGCGGCGTGGGACCAAGTCGGCGACGTGCTCGAAGCCAACCGCCAGATCCGGCTGGCGCAGCTCGCCAAGATCACCGCCAATAGCTGGTATCAGAAGCAAGTACTGCCGTTGCAGCAAATCAGCCACGATAAAATTCTGTTTATGACAGCGCCGGTGCAAAAACGCGTCATTAGCCAAGGAATCACGGTTTCTCATCGAATCAAACAAAGTCCGGTCACATCCGCGCTGACTTCCGCGCCGCTACGGCGCATGCTGCGCCCGAATGGCCGCTTGCAAAAGCTATCGGCCTTTGACGAGCGTATCCATCCCAACAATCTGATCACCCGCGTCAACGATGGCATCGTTACTGCTGCGCCGCCGCACGTGATTCCCGCTACGTTGCCGTCGCTGGATCATCTTTCGCAAGATACGCAACCGAAGAACGTGCCATCCTGGTTGCTGGATTTGCTGAAACGCTATCCGTTCATCCCTTATCTTTTGCTGGTATTGATTCTGCTGCTGATCATCGTGCTGGTAGTCATCGGCGCCAGCACCGCAATCTGGGCTGTAGCGGCAATCGCTGGCGCGGGATTATTGTTGGCTTACCGTACTGCGCAGCGTTTAATCACGCAAATGAATCAAGCCGATTCGGTAACCGAAACCGGACAAACACCGGCTGCAGTCGATTCGATGCCGCCCAGCAGTAATTTTGTGCTGACGCCGGAATTGAATCCTTTAGCGCTGGATCCGGCCAATCCGCCGCAACCCGCTAGCGCTGGTGGAGCCGATAGCATTCAATCAAGCCGCTTTAAAACCGCGCTGAAAGATTCTTACACACTGCTGCAAAATGGCCTGCAAGCCGGTGTCATCCCGGCAGCCGTACCGGTAAATGCCGCCCAACTGGCGACCGATACATTGGTCAAACTGAACCCGGCGGTTACCATTCCAAAATGGACGCTGGGCAACATCCTGTTACCGGCGCATATCATCGGGTTGATCGGCGAGAAATTTGTCGAGGCGATGGCGTACCCGGAATTCGATGTTCCCATGTACAAACCGCTGGTCGATAAATCCACCGAATTGTTTGTGCCAAACCTGAATTTCATCGCACAAAATACCATCACGTTACTTAAGACCAACCAGCCATTCATCGAGTCGTACATGGTCGGCCTCAATCACGAATTTGCGCGCGAATTGCTATGGCGCGAGTATCCGACTGATCAGCGCGGCTCCTACTTCCGTCAGTTCTGGGATGTCAGCGGTTTCTTGAGTCCGACTGAGGATAGCAAACAACGCCGCGAGGAATTGAAAGACATTCCGCCGATTCACCGCTGGTCGCGATTCTCCAAACTGGGTGAGCACGACCACCGCGAACAAGGCCTGGAGAACGAAGAGGAATTGGTGCTGGTGATTCGCGGCGAGCTGCTGAAAAAATACCCGAATGCGGTCATTTATGCGCAAAAAGCCAAATGGCAGCCGATCAGCGCTACCAATCCGGCGCCGAACAAAAAAACCGAACGGGTATTCGACGACAGCGTGCCGATCAAAACACCGCTGTATGAAGCACAAGTCAAACCGGACATCTACTTTTTCGGCTTCGATTTAACCGAGGAAGAAGCGCGCGGCAATCCCGAGGTCGACGACGAACCGGGCTGGTTTTTCGTGATCAAGGAACGTCCCGGCGAACCGCGCTTCGGCCTGGATATCGATCGTGAAGGTCCGATTCAGGTCTGGAACGACCTCGCCTGGACCGATGTCGCGCCCGGCATCAGTGATGGCGAATTTATCGACATCGCCGCCGCACCCGTGCGCAGCCTGCCAAACACAGCACCGGGCGGCACTGCACAGGAAAAAGCGGAGCAATGGAAAGAGGATCATTTACTGAGCTGGACAAATAATATCAATTCGGCGGAACTGGCTTACATTCTATTCCAGGCGCCGGTACTCGTCGGTGTGCATGCTGCCGAAATGCTGCCGCGCGATTAAGCATGGTTACATAAGTACAAAATCTCAACCGACAGAAATGGCTTATGACTCAATTTAAAGACACGCAAGAACAGATCGATCAAGCACGGCGTCAGCACCGGCAAAGCCGGTTAAGCTTGTCTGCCGCCAGCGAGAAGCTGCAAAAATCCGAGCGCTTGATCGCAGCATTGCGCCGCCGTTCCGACGGTGCAGCCAAGGAACAATTGCAGACTTTACTGAACGAGCAAGAAGCGCTGCGGGCTGATACCGCCAAGCTGCAAGCCGAACTTGAGCGGAACCGGGAAGTATTGACCGGACGGGAATCGCTGTTCGAGACTTTTTCCGATCCGGCCAAAAATATCGGTCAATTGAACGATATCCATCCGATCCTGCTGTTTCCGCTACGCATCGAGACGCGCTTCAAAACAATCGCCAATCCCGATGAACGCGATGGCATCTCCAATCAACTATGGGTGCGCGTCTACCCGGATGACATCAGCGTCGATACTTTTGAAGAAATTCCGTCCGAAGTCGAAATCAGCAACACCCGTGTGTATTGGACCAATATCTGGAAAGCGGGCGGTATCGACAGCGAAAAACGCTCCGCGTGGCAAGCGCTGGTCAAAAGCCACGGCGCAGGCCGGGCGTATTGGCTGAGCCAATTATTTAAACCGCTGAATCTGACTGAAGAACCGGTCAAAGCCGACGGCGATTATATTTTGGTGATTGTTTCGGAACAGCCGCTGCCCGAGGCGGAAAAACCATTCGTACAACAATACTGGCAAGCCGTTTTCAGCGCCAATAACGACGCCACGGCGTTGGACACAGCGTATACCAAACTTAAAGACGATCTCGGCGAAGCACACGCACAGGAAATCATTGCGTCGTACCAGCCGCAAAATCTGAACGTCAAACCCGCACCATCGCAAATTATCACTAACGTGCGCGTCGAACTCCTGGAGTTACCCGTCGTCGATGGAGTCGATACGCAGCTGCAAGCTTGGTCCAATCCGGCACGCGTGGCGCTGTTGCCGGAACGCTTTGTGGTGATGGGTTTCAACGGCAAGGAACAAACGTTACAGCATATCGGCCGCCCGGTACCCTCGGAACTGATCGTCGGACCCAATCCCAACGCACCGGAAGATCAGCAATTACGACTGGAAGACGACGAGCTGATCGTACCGGACGAAATGAAATGGGTCACTGATTTTGACGAAGCGGTTGCCAAAGGCATGGGGTTCAAGATTAATCTCACTGATGCACAAGCACGGCGGGGTTTCGACCGGCTGTTTGTGCTCGGTGTGCGGCTCAGTACCGACGTCGATAAAAGCCGCGAGCAATTGCAGCAGTTGATTCAGCACCATCAACGCAGCCGCAAAGGATTCAGTTTCCTGATGCAGGGTGCACCGACCAATAACGTCGAAGATCAAGAAAGCGGCTACACCTGGTTCAGCGATGCCGATGCCAGTTACGATCATTATTTCAACCAGTACGCCGCCGACGACGATCCAGCCGATTGGCGCACGCGCAAAGACGGCCGCTGGCTGACAAACAGCCTGGGGCTCGACCCGTCAGTCCTGAAGCTATCGCCACAATATTACGCCAGCGATCAGCTGGAAGCCCGGGCGATGAACGAAGCATTATGGCCGGCAACACTGGGTTATTTCATGGATCAGATGATGGAGCCGGTGTTCAGCGACGACACCATCACTGCTACGCGCAATTATTTCAACCGCTACGTGCTCGGCCGCGGCACACTGCCAGCGATCCGCATCGGCAAGCAACCGTACGGCATCTTGCCAGCCACGCCGTTCTCACGCATGGCATGGATCAATCGCAAATTATTTAACGACGACCGGTTGGAGCCGCATATCTCCGGTTCATTCCTGTTCCTAACCCGGCTCTACAGCCTTATCAAGAAGGCCGACGAGCGCTGGGCTTCACTTCTGCCGCAAGTGTCGTACGTCGGCAAACCGCAAACCGATCCGCAACAAGCCTTGCTCGATATCGTTGGTCTGCATCCGGCATCGGTCGAGTTTTATCAACGCTACGCGGAGAGCGCCGAGCAGCTCTACAACCGCTATAAAACTTCCGGCATCAACGGCGCGATTTACGCCACGATTGCCTCGCTGTTTTATACCCAAAGCGGCCTTAACTTACTGGCGCAATTGGGCTACTCGGCGCAGGACCATAACAAGATTCCCGATATTCTGAACAAATTTTTCACGCTCACCGCCAACCTGCTGAAAGGCCCGCTGATTGACGATCAAGCGTTGTCCGAATTCAACCCGGCGCGGATTTATCACACTACTAACACAAATTATCTTCAGTGGTTGGTTACCGCAGCGCGCGATTCGCATAACACCCTGCGCCTGCAACAAGGATTTATCGACGATAAGCCTCCGGCTGCCTTGCTCTATTTGATGCTGCACCATGCGCTCGATTTGTCGTACCTTGATACCAGTCTGCGTCTGCACCTGGAAGCGAATGTTCTGAACCAACAGCAATTCTCTGTGGCGAAACGCGAACCGAAGTTCATGCACATTCAGGAAATCGAAGACGACAAAGGCAGCCCTTGGCAATATCTGTACAAAGCGGAACCGGCGATCACCAGTCAGCCGAATTTGCAAATCGGCGATTTCATTCCGCAAATCCTGACGCTGCGTAACCCTTACCTGAATATCCAAATCAACGCGCTGGAACGTTTGCAGCACACACCGACGGCGCGGCTGGAACGGATTTTCGCCGAGCACATCGATTGTTGCAGCTACCGTCTCGATGCCTGGTGGTTAGGACTGCTGAACGTACAACTGGACATCATGCAGCAAATCGCCGGGCAAGCGCAGCCGGAGCCCGGCACGACACCGGATCATGGTAACGCTGCCAACTCGCATGGTTGCTACTTGGGCGCATACGGCTGGCTGGAAGATGTCCGGCCGGAAAACAAAAATCTGACACCGGTCAAACTGACCGAGGAGCTCGATAAAATTTTCAATAAGCCCGGTCAAGCACCGTTGGTCGAGGACGACAAGAATTTTGGTTATATCCACGCCCCATCTTTAAATCATGCTGTCACCGCCGCGGTGTTGCGCAACGGTTATCTGGCCAACGCCACACCCGGCAATCCCGATAGTCTGGCGATCAATCTCACTTCCGAGCGCGTGCGGCTGGCGATGAACGTCATCGGAAGCATGCGCAACGGCCAGAGCCTCTCGGCGCTGCTGGGTTATTACCTGGAGCGCGGTCTGCACGATGCCGGTGATTTATTTCTCGATAGCATCATTTTCGATCTGCGCAAGCAATTCCCGCTCGCGGGCGACCGGTTATCGACTACCGCAACTCCCAGCAACGAGCCGATCAGTGCGGTGGAAGCGCGCAACGTCGTCGACGGGCTGGCGCTGATCGAACATGTCCAGGCGCAAACGGGAGTGAACCGGAATTATCCATTCGGTATTACGCAACTCCCCACGATTACCGAACAAAACAAACTGGATGCGATCAATCGCGAAGTGCAGCGCATCATGAATATCAACGATGCCGTCGCCGATCTCGCGATGGCCGAGGGCGTGTATCAAGTGGTGCGCGGCAACTATGAGCGCGCCGCCGGAACACTGGATGCCTTCAGCAAGGGACATTTCCCGCCGGTACCGGAAGTGGTGCAAACGCCGCGCAGCGGTGTCACGCTCACGCATCGGGTCGGCTTGCACTTGCGCGCCGGATTGAACCCCGCCGATCCCGCCAACAGCACGCCACGCGCCAAAGGCGAACCGGCCATCAATCAATGGCTGACGCAGCTGCTGCCGTCCATGAGCGATATTTTCTGTACCGTCGATTATTACAACCAAGGCAATGCGCAACAGGAACAACAAACGATCAGTGCGCAGGATTTGGGCTTGCTGGCCATCGACTTGATGTACATGCTATCGAGCGATCAGCAGCAAATGACCGCGCTCGATGACCGTATTTTTACTCATGTTTATGCGATTCCCGGCGTGCGCATCGATAGCAATATCAAAATCCAATACCGTGGCAAACAAGCCGGAAAATATTCGTTCTTTGAAGTGATGCCGATGCTAAACGACCTCAAAGCATTGATCACCCAATCGCGGCCGCTCAGAACCACCGACGTCAAACTGCCGAACGAAGCATCGCAGCAAGAAGATAGCGTGGCCGCGATCCGTGTGGAAAAAGTCACCACGGTGCGCGATTCGCTGCTGCCGCAGCAAACGGCCTTGAATGCGCTGAAAACGCAAATCGATACCTGGCTGAACGATCCCGATCCGGCTGCCACGGAAAGCAACGCGCTCAATCATCTCGATGAAATGATCAACGGTTATTTGCCGCTTGCGCAGGCGGTCAATCGATTCGGCTTGAGCAGCGCGGCAACCGGCTTTGTGTACGATTGGCGGCGAACCCAATTCCTGGCGCCGCTGGAAAAACTGCAAAGCATCGTTACGCGCTGGCAGGCGGCTTTACTCGAATTCGAACAACGCATTACCGGCTTTGGCGCATTGGATCCTGCCATGCCGGTCGAAAGCAAAATGCAATATCTGATGGAAACCGCGTTATTGATCGTGACCGAGTCGATTCCGATCCCGGCATCAAATGACCCCAACGATTTACTGACTACACTGAATACCACGCATAAAACCAGTTTCCAGAACAGCCTGACCCATCTTGAAAATCTGCTGGCAAGTGCCAGCCAGGTTGGCGCGTTGTATGCATCGCTGCAAGCCAAGGAAAGCGACATTGCATTGCACGACACGCAGACATTGGATATTGCCGACAACAAAACGGCCCTTGTTAGCTTTGCACAAACCTTACAAGCCAAAGTGCAAGGTCTGGCGGCGGATATCGACAAACGCGTGGCGGCAGCCAACGGTTTAATCACCGGTGATGCTTCAGCTTCCGCCGAGCAACGCATCGACGAGCTGACACAAGCGATCCGGCAGTTAACGCATGACGATTTCGTCATCCTGCCCGAGTTTAATCTAGCCGCCGCTCACGGCAGCGAGTGGCAACAAGGCTACGATAATCGCGCGCAACTAATGAATTACCAGAAAAATGACCTGGGTGTAGATTTCCCCGAAGATAACTGGCTATACGGCGTTGCACGGGTGCGGGAAAAACTGCAACGCTGGGAAAGCGTAACGCAGTTTGGCGAAGCATTGAACAATGTCAGTTTGAGTCTGACGCCGTTGCAGTTTCCTTATCGCACCGATGATCACTGGCTGGCGTTGCAATACCCCGACACCCAGCCCGGCACAGGCGAACCGTTTGTGATCGACAGCGATAAATTGCTGTACACCGCGCATTATGTCGATGCTTTTGCACAAAATACTGCGATTTGCGGGTTATTGCTCGACGAATGGACTGAAGTGATTCCCACCACCCAGGAAACCACCGGGTTGACGTTTCATTACGACCGCCCCAATTGCGAAGCGCCGCAATCGCTGCTGCTGGCGCTCCCGGCAAACTTCAGCGGTCACTGGCAGTGGCAGGATTTGGTCGATACCTTGCACGAAACCTTGGATATGGCCAGCAAGCGCGCCGTTGAACCGGCGCATTGGAACGAAACCGAATACGCGCGCTTCCTGCCCGCCGTGGTTTCTTCGGTAACCCGCTATCCGATCATGATGGCGCTTGATCTGGCCTTTAATAACGCGGTGCAATTCAAATCCAATGTAGAGAGTTAACCATGAACGATTTTATTGCGATAAAAAATATCCAAGAAGTCATTGATCGCAAAGTCTTGCTGCCCACGGTAGTGCTATGGAACCGGCTAGAAGGACGGCCACGCACCAAAAACTTCATCCGCGCGTTGCGCGCCGAAGTCCGCGATCCGCTGTGGATGCTTTGCAAACAGTGGCAAACCGGGGAATTCAAAGGCGACGATGCCGGATCGCCGATTTTCGCTAAGGTGCATATGGCCACCACCGAGTTGACTCAATATCAACCGGGCGATGCTGCAGTACAGGATTTCGACCGGTCGGCGCCACTGGAAGCGATCGTCGAACAACGGCCGTTACCTTACAACGGGCAGCAGCACATTCTGTCGCTGGATATCCGTCTGCTGATGGGGCGGCAGTGGTTAAAATATTTGCAAGCGGCTGGTTTATCCGCGTTAAAGCCGCAATACCTGCAACATTCCAGTTATCGCATCGCCGAACCCGATCCCGCCAGCCGCAGCGATGCTTTCCTGACCGCACATCCGGCAGTGTGGCAAAGTTTCTCGGCGATGGCAGGGCGTGCCATGGATGGCGCCAATCTGTATTTTTATCTGAAAGCCGACAGCCAGCATCACGCTTACGACGGCATTACCTTGGCCGACGACGGCGATAAAACGACCATCGACGGCTTGGCCGGAAAATTCGTGCAATGGTACGAGCAATTGTTTTATCAGCCGGATCAAGGCCAAAACGATGCCTGGCTGCCGCAGCAACTGGAATATCAGTTTGCGGTATCGGCACCGCAACTTGGCGCGAAAAAAGTCATGACCGCCGAGGAGTATTACCAAGGCAGGTTGGATTGGTACAACTTGGACATCGATCCAGCCCGGGAAAGCTTGGATGGCGGCAATGGCAGTCCCCCGGTGGAAGGAAAATCCACATTGTCGTTCTTTCCGACTGCGATTCAATTCGAGGGTATGCCAAACACGCGCTGGTGGACGTTTGAAGAAGGAAAAACCAATTTCGGCGATATCAAACCCGATACCACCGACATCAACAAACTGCTGCTGATGGAATTCGGCCTGGTTTATGCCAACGATTGGTTTCTGGTGCCTTTCCAGTTGCCGGTCGGCAGTATCGCCGATGTGCAAGGTCTCGCGGTCACCAATGTGTTCGGTGAAAGAATCTGGGTCACGGCATCGGGTTCCGGCAGTGATGAAAACTGGCAACGCTGGGCGATGTACAACCTCTCAGTCAAAGGCAGCGACAACGTGCGTGCCGATACCTCGCTGCTGCTGTTACCGACTGTGCCTAAAATTCAAGAAGGAAAACCGTTCGAAGAATTGTGGTTTGTGCGCGATGAAGTTGCCAACATGGTGTGGAGCATCGAAAAAAATATCCCACTGGCGACGGGCCGCAGCAAACCGGGCAACGAAGCGGGACGTGAATTCTTCAGCCGTTTGGAAAGTATCCTGGATGGCGAAATCGATGGCGGTCTGGTGGTACCGGAAATCCCGGAAGCAAGCGCCGCCATCCGCTATCAATTGATGCAAGGCGTACCGGAGAACTGGATTCCGATGATTCCGGTGCATCGGGATAACAACAATCGCGAAATTCAATTGCAGCGCGCGTCGATGCCGCGCATTATCCTGGGTGACCCGAATCCGCCGGAAAAAATCAAACCGCGCACGGTATTATTGCGCCAAGGACTCGATCAGCAACCGCCGCAACCTTACTTTTTGCACGAAGAAGAAGTACCCCGGGCGGGCATACAAGTCACGCAAGCGTATCAGCGCACGCGCTGGAACAACGGTCAAGTCTTTTGCTGGCTCGGTGTGAAGAAACAAACCGGCCGTGGTGAAGGCAGCAGTGGTTTGGCTTTTGATCGCGTCAAACCGTCTAATCAACGCTTGCGGCGGGCACTGCGCGGTCAGTGAGCAGATAATTCCTTTTATCTGCCGGAGAACCCTCCTTCGTAACAACCTCTTTTTCCCAGCTCGCGTTGTATCCGCTCGACGGCCATGCGCGTAGTCAGGCCTATCTATATTCATGGCAAATCCTTGGTTAACCACGAGTGTCGCTGGCAAGCTGAAAAAATTACTGTCATCAGTATATAATTTCCCCTTTCATTTCTTCTTCGCTAAAACAAAATGCAGGAACCTGAACCCCCGGTTATACAACCATTCACTTTTGTTTTCAGTTGGCGGCGTTTTCTCGTGCACAGTGCAATCATGAGTATCTGCATACTGCTCGGCTTGATGACGTGGTATTTTGGTAAACCGCCTAGCATCCGTTTTTATGAAACAAAATCCGAAGATACGCTGGCCACTGGGATAGCACCCGGTATCAACATGGCGCTCGATACGCGCAGCTCCGTCGCGGTAAAAGAAAGTCAGCCGCTACAAGTCGAACTATTTAAGGGAAATGTGTATTTCGATATCAAAAAGGATACGATCAACCAACTTGAAGTCAAAGTCGGCAATGCCATCATCAAGGATTTCGGCACTCGCTTCAGCATCAAGATGCATAAGGATGGCAGCAGCCATATTGCAGTTGCGGATGGACACATTAAGATCCAGGTCGCTTCAGGAACTTATCAGATCAACGCGCTTGAACAAGCTGATTTTGATGACACCAGTATCAGTAAACACCGGTTAGTCACAGAAAGCGACATTGCACCTTGGCGCTCCCTGCCACAGTAAAAATTAGAGGAGCCTGAGCTCCTCTAATCTCCGGAATAAAATTCCCTTTAAGAAATCTTACGGCGGCGTGCCATGAATCCTAATAAGCCCAACCCTGCCAGCAACATCGCATAGGATTCAGGTTCCGGTACCGGAGTCAGAATTGCTGCCGTTAGAAAAATTCCATCTTCCGGTTGATTCGGGAAGGTACCGATAATGCTGGTGCTAAATGCTCCAGCCGCGCTATCCCAAAATATATGGTACATGTTGTGATTGCTTTCATCGGTAATCACTGCATCGCCCTTATAAGCCGAGAACTCGCTTGCATCGGCTTTAATCACATTAACCGGATAATTCGCTGCATAAAAACCCTCCAGTGGATTACCGCTGTCACCCAAGTTTAAGGGTACAAAACTCAGCATCTCGGGTGTGCCAAAGTGCAACCCCAAGTCTTTTTCCGTGCCATCGGGTGAAATGGCTGTCAACCGCCCAGTTCCTTCGGACACAACGACCAAGGTATGCGCTGGAATATCGCCGAATGCTTGAGGTGTGAAATCCAGGCCTTCCGCATCTGCACCGACATTGGCTAATAAAGAAGCGGATCCGGTGCTATCGACGCTATACACATTACCCGTTTGAGTTGTCACGATCATGTTGAAACCATAATTACCGTAAGGATCAAAAGCGATGCCACGAACATCGCCGCTCAATCCAGTGGCAAACAGCGATTGCGTCGATCCGTCGTTAGAGAAACGGTAAACATTGCCTGCCGCTTCTGATCCGGCAAATATATCACGCGCCCCAGTTGATCCAAACCCGCCCAGTCCCAAGGAACTGGAAACGTATATTTCACCGATACTACCACTGCTGATAGGTAACGGCGCTCCGAAAGGCAGAAGATTGCCACCGCTGAGATCCGTTTGATAGAGTTGATTGTTAAAATAATTTGAGCCTACGAATTTATTGCCCGCATAGGCAAATCCGATGGGCGAGCCGCCTGTGCCGCCTACAAAAGTACTGAAACTAACCGCAGACGCATTGCCCGCGCACAACAATGCGAGACTTCCTATTACAGATAATGACGTTACCAATTTCTTTTTCATTTTATTCTCCTGTCGATCAAAGGTAATTATTCTTATTGGGTAAATGATCATAAGCTTGAAGAGCCCCTTAAATAAGGGAAGTCTGTACTGTTTGATCTAGGTTATTTGTCCTACTTTCGGGGTATTTAACACCTATAATCAAATAGTAATGACAGGAGTAGCTTAGCACAAATTTTACCGGAGGCCTAAGATATCCAGCTTCCGGTGTTGTCCAGCCAATTCGATGAAAAAAGTTGTTTTATAGGGATCTTACGATCGCACCACAAGACATCCCATTCCCTGCCGGACCAGACTCTGACAGGCGGTACGCGCTTGGTTTTCTTGCAAACCGACCAGACGCGCCCGGTACAATTTGCGATTACTGACTTCCACTTCGGTGATTACCACTTCGCCTGGTATCAAGCGCGCGGCAACCTGAGCTTGCGCGCGCGCCCTGTTCGATTCCTGGTAAGAACCGATCTGCACCGCCCAACCATCGTTTGGCAACATAGCCGCCTTCTGCGGCTGCGATTGCGGACTGGCTGATGGTTTGACGGCCAGTTGCCATGCCGTGGGCTCGGCTGTTTTCTCAGCAGTCAGCGCCGATTTGGGAAGCGGAGCTTGGACTCTGGCTTTCTCTTTCCGCTCGCTAGGCAATGCTGCCGGTACGGTTCGGCTATCAGTTGTATTACTGGCTAAATGAACCGCACCCTGATTAAAACTGCGCTCCAGCAATTGCGCCATGTGTTGATCGCGCGCCACCGCAGTGTTTCCTCCCATCACCACAGCAACCACGCGACGATTGCCGCGCTTGGCGGAAGTAGCCACATTAAAACCGGAAGCCCGGATAAATCCGGTTTTTAGACCATCCACACCCGGTGTATTACGCACCATGCGGTTGTGACTTTTATAAGTGGTGCCTTTGTGGCTGAACGATTGGGTGGAGAAATAATGATAATACTGGGGAAAATCCTTGATCAGCCGTGCCGAGAGGGTGGCCATATTCCTTGCCGTTGTCTTTTGTTCAGGATTGGGCAGACCCGAAGCATTGCGAAAAGTAGTGGATTGCATACCCAATTTATGCGCCTTATCTGTCATCATACGGCCAAAATTCGTTTCACTGGCACCCAAAGCCTCGGCCACCACAGCCGCCACATCGTTTGCAGAACGCACAATCAATGCCGGAATCGCTTCCCGCACACTGATACTATCCCCTGCGCGCAAACCGATGTTCGTTGACGGCATCGACGCCGCATGCGCAGACACCGGCATGCGGGAATCTAGCGTCATCTTGTGTTGCTCGATCGCCTCAAACAGCAAATAAAGCGTCATCATTTTAGTCAATGAAGCCGGATAACGGCTCGCATCCGCATTGGATTCATGCAGTACAGCGCCTGTACTTGCATCGATTACGATAGCCGCGGAGCGCGGATTCGCTTGCGCCGGACTCACCAGAGTCAATAACACCGCGAGAACAAAAAAAACTTTCACTCCTGCGCGCTCCGGTATCGTCATACGATCCACTCCTTCTGAAAGCTTGCCCATAGAAAGAAGCTTAAATGACCGGCATGAAGTTTCCACACTCCGGATCAACGCTGCTCCCGCTTGCTGAAATAATGACAAATACCCATTGATAGCTGCTTTTTTATTATTTATTTTGCTGATCATATATCGATAACTCAAAAATTTCCGTGGCGTAATTTCTCATCTGCGCATTTTACTGGAACAGCGTAGTTCTATATTTCGTAATAAATAGCATATTTCCCTCTATCTACAAAGAAGTATTTTATGCTGCAGCGCGATGTTAAACGCCCGGCAATTTCGCCCCTCAGTTCCAAAATGAATAATCCAGCAAGAAAAGCATAATGCTCATGGCAATGAGCAGGCTGTTAAAAAACCAAGATACTGCAAGACTATCATCTTGATTAAAAGATTCTAATGACTACCTGGCAAACACACTAACCGTGACTGAACCGGCGGAAAATGCAGCATGCTGCGGAGAATGAGTGTGGAACAGAATGCGCTGACTGGCTCGCCAATCAGCGCAGTGCAAGGAGATATTGTTTTTAGAAGTGAACTACTACAGGTAACAACCAAGAGCACCGCCCCGCACGGCAACGCTCTTGTACAAATGCTTAGAACTCTTCCCAGTCAGCACCACCGCCAGCAGCAACCTTACGCGGTTGAGCTTCTTGTGCTGTCGAGCCCGAGTTGGGATTGGCGGCAATTTTTCTGGTAGCAGCCCCGCGATTAGGCAGTTTTGCAACCGGCGCCACGCGATTGCCTCTTCTAACCGGCGTGGCTACGGTACTGCTGCTGCCATGCGATAACTTGAAGGTGCTGACTGCTTGTGTCAGGGAGTGCGCTTGGTCTTGCATGGATTCGGCAGCAGCAGCGGCTTCTTCCACCAATGCTGCATTCTGCTGCGTTACCTCATCCATCTGCATGACGGCTTGGTTCACTTGCTCAATACCCGAGCTTTGCTCTTGGGATGCAGCTGAGATCTCCGCCATAATATCCGTGACACGTTTCACAGCATTGACGATCTCATCCATCGTTGAGCCCGCTTCATCGACCAGGCGAGAACCATCTTCCACTTTGGCGACCGAATCACTGATCAGCTCCTTGATTTCTTTAGCTGCTGCCGCTGAGCGTTGCGCCAAGGTACGCACTTCCGTCGCCACCACCGCAAATCCACGCCCTTGTTCACCGGCTCGCGCTGCTTCCACTGCGGCATTCAACGCCAGAATATTCGTTTGGAATGCGATGCCGTCGATAACGCTGATGATGTCAACAATCTTTTTAGAACTTTCATTGATCGAACTCATGGTTTGCACAACCTGACCGACCACTGCTCCCCCTTTCACTGCAACTTCGGAAGCACCTGCTGCCAGCTGATTCGCTTGACGGGCATTATCGGCGTTTTGTCTGACCGTGGAAGTGAGCTCTTCCATGGAAGATGCGGTTTCCTCCAGGCTGGATGCTTGTTCTTCGGTACGTTGGCTCAGATCCGAATTGCCGGAAGCAATCTCACCGGAGGCCGTTGAGATTTGATCTGTACCTGCACGCACCTTATTCACCAGATCCGCCAGATTGTCATTCATGGTTTTCAGTGCTTGCAACAACCGTCCGGTTTCGTTGTTTGAATTGACTTCAATGCGGCTGGTCAGATCACCGGCGGCGACTGCGTTCGCCACTGCGACAGCTTCATTCAGAGGACCGATAATTGCACGTATCAGAAGAAAGCCGATGATTACTGCCAGCAGTATTCCTAATGCAATCACCACCACACTGGTGACCAAAATATTCTCGTAACTTTTTTGCGATGCCGCGTATTCCTTAGCACCCTCATCACGCTGAAGATCGATCAATTTGAACATGGTGGCATGCGCCCCATCAAATTTAGGCGTTGCATTAGTAGCATTTACAATCGCCGCATCAAAATCTCCAGCCGCTGCCAAGACCATTGTATGATTACGAGCCTCCACATAGGCTTTCCATTCGTGATTAAAGTTTTCTATCAGTGTTTTTTCTGCTGGCGTCAAATTGGTTGCCAAGTACTTTTGCCAAGTTGTGGCAATCTCGGCATCCCGCTCATCGTTCATGGCCTGCCGTTCTTTTACCACTTCAGGCTTACGCGCATACGCGGACAATACTGCATTCAAACGCGTACGTTGCATCCGGTCAATAACCAACCCCAAATGCCCCAGGGGTACAGCGCGATCCTCATAAACTCCTCTGAAAGCGTCATTTGTTTGATTTAGCCCATAGATACCTAAACCACCGATACCGGCCAGCAATATCGACAGCAAACTAATTACAAACACTAATCGCGATTTTATTGTTAAGTTATTAAACACTGGTGCCTCCTTAAAGTCTTTCTATTAAAAAATTACCTTACCTATCAACCTATGCTTCGTTCAAGCAAACCCATATCGCTATTACTCATCATTTTTTCGATATCAATTAGTATCAGCATCCGTTCCGCAACAGTTCCCAATCCCGTGATATATTCGGTATCGATCACAGCGCCAAATTCAGGCGCAGGGCGGACTTGATTAGCTTCAAGTTCAATCACATCCGATACGCCATCCACGACAATCCCCATGACTCGCCCGGCGACATTCAAAATAATAACCACAGTGAATTGATTGTATTCCACACGATCCAGCCTGAATTTGATCCGCATATCGAGAATCGGGACAATGATCCCCCGCAGATTAACAACCCCTTTAATAAAATCCGGAGCATTCGCTATTTGCGTAACAGAATCATATCCTCTGATTTCTTGTACTTTGAGTATCTCGATTCCGTATTCTTCATTACCCAAGCGGAAGGTTAGAAATTCATTGATCATATGTTTAACCGCTGAACCGGGTGATTCAATAGGTACATTAACCGCTTGTTCCTGCAACATGTTTATGCTCCTCCATACACTATCTAAAAACTGAATCAATCGATCATGAATAATTTTTTATCGATTCTTCATGAAGATTTCTTCATAAACCTCTTAATTTTCATGGGTTCTTCTATTTCATAAAATGCAGTTCATTCTTACGGAATTCAAATCTATATATTTTGCCGGTCGATTCTTCTTTTATCTTAAGAATTAACGGTATAGGTTTGCAGGAATTATCTTACACAATCGGAGCAATACTATTATAACAATATGATAATTATGAACATTACGACTTCAGTTAACAGCTCTGATCAATAAAACTGTTCTCAAGAAGGGTAAAGGTCGATCAATACTCGGGAGGGAAAACACCGTAGGAGTATTTAAGTGGAAAGTGAGATAGTTATTGTAGTCTGTCGAAATCGTTTTCATCACAACAAAAAAACAAAGGGCTTTAACTACAGCCCCAAAAATTATCTTTAATCAATTTTAAAATTTCAATTGCATTATTGATTTATTATCATTGAATTAAAGAAGATATTAATTTGTAGGAATACAAAACTTTTCATCATTTATTTACAGGTTCAGCAAAATGGCAATTGAAGGCATGAATCATTTCACTGTAGTGAGCAATGATTTGGAAAGAAGCAAGGCTTTCTATATGAATGTTCTTGGATTGAAAGAAGGCTATCGCCCGCCGTTTGCATTTCCGGGCGCATGGCTTTACGCCGGCAATCAAGCGATTCTGCACATCATGGCGGGCAAGCCGATGCCGGTCAACGCAACCGGTGTCATCGATCACATGGCTTTTACGGCAAGCAATCTGCAGGCCACGGTTGATTGCTTGAAGCTACACGGTATTCAGTACGACTTGCACCGCTTGAAAGGATTGGAAATCTGGCAGTTGTTTTGCCATGATCCGGATGGCGCCAAAGTGGAATTGGATTTTCCGGCCAGTGAGCCGGAACCCAAGGCTTAGATCGTTATTTGGCACACTTCGGATTCTTACCCGCAGCACGCGCTTGCTGCATCAATGCCGTAGCTTTGGGTAAATGCGCACGTAAATCGTCGATACGTGTTTCGTGTGAAGGATGGGTTGACAGGAATTCAGCCGGTTGCGCTCCCTGACTGGCTTGCGCCATTTTCTGCCACAGTGTGACGCTTTCGGCGGGGTTAAATCCGGCTTTCGCCATTAACTCAACACCGATCATGTCCGCCTCACTTTCGTGCAAGCGACTAAACGGCATGATCACTCCATATTGCGCGCCAACCCCAAGTAGACTTACTGCCGTTTGTCCCATCGGCGTCGTTGGCGCAGCAACTGCGGCAATCAGTGAAATTCCCACTTGCGCGCCGAGCTTTTGCGACATCCGCTCATTACTGTGCCGCGCCTGCACATGGCCAATCTCATGCCCGATCACCGAAGCCAGTTGATCCTGATTATCCACAAGCTCAACCAAGCCAGTATGCACACCAATCTTATTGCCCGGCAAGGCGAAGGCATTCAGCGTGGCATCTTCAAACACAACCACTTCCCAAGCACCGCCCACTTCACGTGTAATCGCATCGGTAACACAGCTCACAAACTGGTTTTCTTTCGTGTCTTGATTGATTTTCTTTCCCTGTTTCAAATCCGAGAAAGCTTGCAACCCCATCGCATCCACTTCACTATCTGGCATAAAAACCAGCTGACTTCTACCCATCGGTGAAGTGGCGCAGGCCGTCAAAGAAAATATAATCAACAAAGCACATAGTATTCTGAACTTCATATCAAACTCTCTCCATGGGGTGGGTGTAGGCGATTTTTCTCGTCGCCGTCATGATATTCCTTTTAGCCAGCAAAAAAGCAATTTTCTTTACCATCATTATATTAAGATTCAGACGTAGCGGATCACTTAAAGTATGATATAACGCATTTTTTAACCTATAAAAGGGAGCACCAAAATGAGCGATCATGTTTATAAAGTTATCGAAATCGTTGGTTCGTCGACCAAAAGCAGTGATGATGCGATTCAGCAAGCCGTCGCCAAAGCGGGTGCATCCTTGCATAACCTGGATTGGTTTGAAGTAGTGGAAACACGCGGGCATATTACCAATGGCAAGATTGCACATTACCAGGTTAAATTAAAGATCGGTTTCCGCTTGGATTGATGGATTAGCGCATCGATAATACTGCAACAAAGCCTCAGAACTTGAGGCTTAATCCCAACAAATCCTCACATTCTCCCGCTAGCGGTTATTTACCAAGCATCGCGCCGAGAACAGCACAAGTTGTTCCCTCTCCCGCCCTCATCGCAGCATTCTCTCATCTATAAGCCAGCGTCAAGCCTACCGGTTCGCGGTATAATCAAACAATTTATCCAATAAAAACATCGTTCCCATGCAAGAAAAATATCATCCCCAGGAAATTGAGAAAAAAGCCCAGCAGCACTGGGAGCAAACCGCAGCATTTAAAGCCGTTGAAACCCCCGGCAAACCGAAATATTACTGCCTATCGATGTTTCCCTACCCTTCCGGCAAACTGCATATGGGACATGTGCGCAATTACACCATCGGCGATGTGCTGTCGCGTTACCGCCGCATGCAGGGCTATAACGTATTACAGCCCATGGGTTGGGATGCATTCGGATTGCCTGCGGAGAATGCTGCGATGCAAAACAATGTGTCGCCGGCCAAATGGACCTACGACAACATCGCTTACATGCGCAAACAATTGAAAAGCCTGGGATTGAGTATCGACTGGGAGCGCGAGATCGCCACCTGCGATCCGAGTTATTATCACTGGAATCAGTGGCTGTTCTTGCGCATGCTGGAGAAAGGATTGGCGTATCAAACTACCGGCACGGTCAATTGGGATCCGATTGATCAGACGGTGCTGGCGAATGAACAAGTCATCGACGGCTGCGGCTGGCGCACCGGCGCACCGGTGGAAAAACGCGAAATCCCGATGTACTACCTGAAAATCACTCAGTACGCCGACGAACTGCTGGCGGCACTGGATACACTGACCGGCTGGCCGGAGCGTGTCCGGACCATGCAAGCCAACTGGATCGGCAAAAGCTACGGTGTCGACATCACCTTCCCGGCCGATCAGGAATCGGGCACGCCGCAAGATCTGAAAGTATTCACCACCCGCGCAGATACACTGATGGGCGCCACCTATGTGGCCGTCGCCGCCGAACATCCGATCGCCCTGCATGCCGCGCAAAATAATCCAGCGCTGCAAGCCTTCATCCAGGAATGCAAACTCGGCTCCGCCAAGGAAGCCGATCTCGCCACGCAGGAAAAGAAAGGCATGGATACCGGTTTGTTCGTAATCCATCCGCTCAATGGTGAGAAACTGCCGGTGTGGGTCGCCAATTATGTCTTGATGGGCTACGGCGAAGGTGCCGTCATGGCAGTTCCTGCGCATGACGAACGCGATTTTGCTTTTGCCACGCAATACCGGTTACCGATAAAAGCGGTCATCAAACCATTGGAAGGCAATCTGGCACTGCCGCTGGTCGAGGCATACGTTGAACGCGGCATCACCTTCGATTCCGGCGAATTTTCAGGGCTGGATTTTCAGCAAGCGGTCGATGCCATCGCCACAGCACTGCAACAAAAAGGACTGGGTAACAAGCGCGTGCAGTTCCGCCTGCGCGACTGGGGCATTTCCCGCCAGCGCTATTGGGGTTGTCCGATTCCATTGATTCATTGCGCCGATTGCGGCGTGGTGCCGGTACCCGACGATCAACTGCCGGTGGTGCTGCCACAAGATCTGGTGCCGGATGGCTCCGGTAATCCGCTCGGTAAAACACCGTCCTTTTATGAGTGTGCTTGTCCTAAATGCGGCAAACCCGCGCGCCGCGAAACCGATACCATGGACACATTCGTCGATTCCTCCTGGTATTACGCCCGCTACGCCTGTCCGGATCAGCATCGGGCTATGACCGACGAACGCGCCAACTACTGGCTGCCCGCCGATCAATATATCGGCGGTATCGAACACGCGATTCTGCATCTACTGTATTCGCGTTTCTGGAGCAAGATCATGCGCGACTTGGGCTTGCTGAAACTGGACGAACCGTTTACCAATTTGCTGACACAAGGCATGGTGCTGAACGAGATTTTTTACCGCAAATCCGGCAACGGGCGCATGACCTATTTCAATCCGACCGAAGTCAGCCTTCAGTATGATGAGCAAGGCAAACGTTGCGGCGCAATCTTACTGGCGGATAATCAGCCGGTCGAATCGGGCGGTATCGGCACGATGTCGAAATCCAAGAACAATGGCGTTGATCCGCAAAAACTGGTGGAAGAATACGGCGCCGATACCGCGCGTCTATTCATGATGTTCGCCAGCCCGCCGACGCAAACATTGGAATGGGCGGACGCTGGCGTCGACGGTGCGTACCGTTTTCTGAAACGCCTATGGCGGCAAGCCTACTTGCATCTCCAGCATGGCGCGGTCCAAATCGACCCGGCATTGCATGCCACGTTACCGGCGGAACTCAAAACCCTGCGCTGCCAGTTGCACCAGACCATCGCCAAGGTAACCGACGACCTGGAGCGCCGCCATACTTTCAATACCGCTATTGCCGCGGTGATGGAATTGATGAATGGCTTGGCAAAATGCCAGGACACCGACGCCGCCAGCCGCAATCTGATGCAGGAGGCATTGGAAAATAGTGTACTGCTGCTGTCCCCGATCGTTCCGCATATCTGCCATGAGCTCTGGCGCGAACTCAGACCGGGCACCGAGCTATCTGGTCAACCTTGGCCGCAGGCGGACAACGCCGCGATGGCGCAGGATGAAATCAAGTTGATCGTACAAGTCAACGGTAAGCTGCGCGGACAAATCAATGTCGCCAAGGATGCCGGAAAAGAAGCCATTGAGCGTACTGCCTTGGCCAACGAGCATGTACAGAAATTTATCGAAGGGGAAACGGTGAAAAAAATCATTGTCGTACCTGGCAGACTGATCAACATAGTCGTATAAAAATACTGACGTCCATACCCCTATGAAACTGAGTAAACAGCACATTCTTATCCTGGTGATCTTATTCCTGCTGACGGCTTGCGGTTTTAAACTGCGCGGGCAAATTTCCTCGCTGCCGTTCAAAACCCTGTATATTTCCGCTCCGGACGGAAACACCATTGGTATGAATCTGGAGCGTGCCATCGGCACGTCGTCAACGACCAAGGTGGTTGCCAATGTGGAAGAAGCCGAGGCCACCTTGGAGGTCATCAGCGCCACCCATGAAAGGATCATCCTGTCGCTATCCGGAGGCGGCCGGGTACGTGACCTTAATCTGCTGTATCGCGTCAAGTACCGTCTTTACGACAAACAAAACGTAGAAATCGTCCCAAACACGGAGATCGCCTTAACGCGCGTCCTCCCGTTCCTGGATGCGCAAATCTTAGCGAAAGAAGCGGAAGAGCGGTTGCTGCAAAAAGATATGGAAGCCGATGCTATTCAGCAAATGCTGTGGCGTTTATCGACCATCCAGCGATAGTCGGATCCGCGGATTGGGGATTTCACTGCTTCTAATCCACACGGCGCCATCATGCGGATAAAATTCGAACAGCTTCACCAGCAGTTGCAGAAACAAACCGCTCCGCTGTACACCTTATTCGGCAGCGAACCCTTGCTGATTCTGGAAGCCGCCGATCAAATCCGCGCACACGCGCGCCAGCAAGGCTACATCGAACGTGAATTATTCACCGTGGATCAGCATTTCGATTGGGCGGAACTGCTCAATGCCGGCAATAACCTGTCGTTGTTTGGTGACCGCAAAATCATGGATCTTCGCATCCCTTCCGGCAAACCCGGCAGGGAAGGCGGCAAAGCGCTCGAAACCTATTGCACCGCGTTACCCCCCGATACCGTCACGCTGATCACACTGCCGCGCATCGATAAACAAGGACAAGCGAGCAAATGGTTCAAAGCGCTCGAAACCACCGGCACGATGATTCCGGTGTACCCGGTCGAACGCGATCAATTACCCGGCTGGATTGGTCAGCGTCTCGCCAAACAACAGCAAAAAGCCGATGCCGCCACTTTGCAATTTCTCGCTGACCAAGTCGAAGGCAACCTGCTCGCGGCGCATCAGGAAATCCAGAAACTCGCGCTGCTCTATCCTGCCGGTAACCTGACATTCGAGCAGGTAAAAGACGTGGTACTGAACGTCGCGCGCTACGATGTCTTCCAGCTATCCGATACCATGATTACGGGCGACATCGCTCGTTTTATGCGTGTTTTGACTGGATTACAAGGCGAAGGCACCGCCCCGCTGCTGATTCTCGCCACCCTGGCTGAACAAATCCGCCAATTGATCGTTATCCGCAAAGGCCTGGATAACGGTCAGCCACCTGCGCAATTACTGCAAGCCGCCAGAATTTGGGGTGACCGGCAAAAACCGGTCATGGCCGCCGCCCAGCGCATTAGTCTGCGTATGCTGATGCAAGGACTGACCGCTGCTGCGGAAATAGACCGGATCATTAAGGGCGTGGCGCAAGGGGATGCTTGGGAGGGATTGCTGCAATTGGGGTTGAATTTTACCCGCCACAAATTCAGCAGTTGATCAATTACATTCGATAGCCGCAAGAATCCGTTATATTTCCCGCTACTTTTTCTGATCCTCAGCCTTCTTGTCCTTTGTAATCGGATTCTGAACGCCATAGCCCGCTTCCTTAGCCTTATAGCCACCATACGCACCAGCTCCCCCTACCGCAAGAAGCCAACAACCCGATAGCATTGGGATCATGAGCAGAATGATCATGTAATGTAATAATCTCGCTTTCATCGCAACCTCCAAAAAATTCATCAAAATCTTTACACTCGCTTTCTCATTCTATTACTGACCCTTGTAACTAGGGAATAAGCATAATGCTTATTTCCAATTCAATTCTTGATCAAGCACCTGAATAATAATGAGAGTCGACAAGTGCATCATGCAGCATCACGCTCATAACATCGCAAAAAAATGGGAGCCAAAGCTCCCATTTTTAATACACGATCAATCCGGATTATTACACCTGCGCTGCTTTTCTACGGCGTGCGGCGAAACCCGTTAACACTAAACCAGCCAGTAACATGGCATACGTTTCAGGTTCGGGAACCGGGGTTACTTCAAATCCCGCATACCGCACATTTTCCTGTGAATTATTGTAGAAACCAAACTGTCCGGAAGTGAATGATGTATCAACGACCGTAACGTTCCACAATTCGGTAGCACCCTGTTTTACAACGATATGAATTTCGCCTGGATTCACATTAAAATCAAGGTGGAAATTGTATAGCACATTGTCCGCCCACCCCTTGGAACTGGAGTGATTGGTAGCAAGAACTTCCATATCGCCAAAATTAGCCGTGTTCTCCCAGAACTCTTCCAATGACAAGTCTACGAGACCGTTACCTGTAGCACCATGAAATTCCTTAATGGTCATACCTTCCGCTGCGGTACGGCCAACATAGCCTTGCGCCGCTTGTTTCCAGTCAAACAAATAAAAATTACTCGAATTCTGGTAGCCAAAGACAAAACCCATGTAATCATCATCGCTTGTTGTCGTAACCTGCCATGAGCCATCGACTGAATAGCTGCTAAGATTCAGATTATTCAAATAGAAAGAAGGATCGGCATTAATGACTTGCTTAACTGCCGTATTGCCAGGCTCCAACACCCAGCTGCCAGCACCTTGCCCGCCTGGATAATTCAGCGTTAATGGTGTCCAGCTCGATAAATCGATCGGTGCAGCTTGCGTAGTAAGCGGGATTAACAAAAATAATCCGGCTGTTGCCAAGTAACGTAAATTTTTTTTCATCATGATAGGTTCCTCTAAAAAGTTTTTATTATAACAAGGCACTCCCTCATTAATAGTATCTTATTATTATCAATAATTTATCTTGCATTTTTCTGGTGTAAAATTAACTGTTGCCAGTTTCACCAGTTCCGATACTAATACTTTCAGGTAATAAATTGAAGCAAAATTTACTGGCTTTCTGAGTCGCATCGCATAGAATGTGCCGGAAAAAATAGCACCTACACTTTCTACAGACGGCACATGCGAGTGAACCTGCTCGCATGTGTTTCTTACAAAATTTACCGCTCGTACGCCAGCACCGGGGCCAGCCAGCGTTCGGCTTCCTCCAGCGCCCAACCCTTGCGCTGGGCGTAATCTTCCACCTGGTCTTTACCGATTTTTCCAACCGCGAAGAAAGTAGATTCCGGGTGCGCAAAATAGAAACCGGACACCGCCGCGGTCGGCACCATCGCGAAGGATTCGGTGATGATGATGCCGGTGTTCTCGGTGGCATTCAGCGTGGCAAACAACGGACCTTTTTCAGTATGATCCGGGCAGGCGGGATAACCCGGCGCGGGACGGATGCCACGGTATTCTTCGTTGATCAATTGTTCGTTGGTCAGTGTTTCGTCCTTGGCATAACCCCAGAATTCGCGCCGCACGCGCGCATGCATATGTTCGGCGAATGCTTCCGCCAGCCGGTCCGCCAGTGCCTTGAGCACAATCGCGCTGTAATCGTCATGCGCGTCCTCAAACACTTTGATCCGTTCGTCAATGCCGAACCCGGCGCCGACGGCAAATAGACCGATGGTATCCTTGATACCGGTTTCCTTCGGTGCAATAAAATCCGACAGGCAGCGATTCGGTTTTCCGGACGGTTTTTGATCCTGCTGCCGCAGGCAGTGGTAAGTCATGGCGATTTTGCTGCGCGACTGATCGGTATAGATTTCGATATCGTCGCCAACCGAATTGGCCGGGAACAAACCGATCACCGCGTTGGCGCTGAGCCATTTCTGCTCGACGATTTTCTTTAGCATCGTCTGCGCGTCGCGGAACAACTGGCTGGCCGTTTCTCCAACCACTTCGTCGGTCAGGATATCCGGATACCGTCCGGCCAATTCCCAAGCCTGAAAGAACGGTGTCCAGTCGATATACGGTACGATTTTTTCCAGCGGGTAATTGTTCAATGTGCGCACACCGATCAGTTCGGGTTGATACGGCTGGTAATTACTCCAGTCGGTTTTGTACGCATTGGCGCGCGCTTCGGCAAGCGCCAGCAGTTTCGCTGGGCCTTTTTTGTTCTTGTGCTGCGCGCGTACTTTCTCGTACTCCTCCTTAATTTCCTGGATATAACCCGCTTGCAAATCCTGCGATAGCAGATTGCTGCACACGCCTACCGCGCGGCTGGCGTCGGGCACCCACACGGTCGGGCCGTCGTAATGCGGGGCAATTTTGACGGCGGTATGCACCCGCGACGTGGTCGCGCCACCGATCAGCAACGGAATAGTGAATCCTTCGCGTTGCATTTCCTTGGCCACATGCGCCATTTCCTCCAGCGAAGGCGTAATCAAACCGGATAAACCGATGATATCGGCTTTCTCGCGCTTGGCCATGTCGAGAATTTGCGCGCTCGGCACCATCACGCCCATGTTGATCACTTCGTAGTTATTACATTGCAGTACCACGGTGACGATGTTCTTGCCGATGTCATGCACGTCGCCCTTGACGGTCGCCATCAGTATCTTGCCCTTGGGCTTGTTGTCGCCGGAGCGCAGCTTCTCCGCTTCAATGTACGGGATCAAATGCGCCACCGCCTGCTTCATCACGCGCGCCGA
>FSSH01002085.1_pt1 | contig 34157 bp, 30 predicted proteins | sample 1166101 | NCBI WGS metagenome assembly FSSH01 (sample SAMEA32972668, study PRJEB13176) | freshwater metagenome | biome: Drinking water system; feature: Biomass in drinking water that filtered by 0.45 um membrane; material: drinking water | place: USA | collected 2012-12-20 | depth 0 m
GGATTGCTTCGCTGCGCTCGTGGGTGACGGGTGATCCTACATTACGGCACGATGCTCAAAAGCAAAACTACCGAAAATCTCCGCGCTGAATCACTCAGCCGCCACCGGCGCGGGCTTGCGGCGCTTTTCGGTAATCCAGATGCCGATAATCGCAATTTCGTACAGGATGATCAGCGGAATCGCGAGCAGCAGTTGTGAACCAACATCGGGCGGCGTCAGCACCGCTGCGATCCCCACCGCCGCGACGATGGCATAGCGCCGCGCCCCGATCAGCTGTTTGCGCGTGACAATCCCGGCGCGCTCCAGCAGCATCAACAAGACCGGCAGCAGGAATGACAGCCCGAACCCGAACAGAAACTGCATGATGAACGACAGATAATTGTCAATCGCGGGCAGCGCCTCTCGCTCAACCCCGCCGATACTTCCCTGAAAACTCAGCAGAAAACCCAGCGCCATCGGCACCGCGATATAATAGGCCATGGCCGCACCCAGCGTGAACAGCACCGGTGTGGCGAGCAGAAACGGCAGCAGTGCGCGCTTTTCCTGCCGGTACAGCCCCGGCGCAATAAACTGCCATAATTGATTGGCGATAACCGGGAATGACACCATCGCCGCCGCGAAGAACGCTACCTTGATCTGAACGAAAAATGCCTCAAACAACTGGGTATAGACCACCCGGTGCTGCCCCGCTTTCAGCAGCGGCTGCAGCAGAAAGCCAAAAATCGGTTCGGAAAAATAAAAGCACACGCCAAATGCCAGCGCGATTGCAATCGCACAGTAAATCAGCCGACGGCGCAGCTCGATCAGATGGTCCAGCAGCGGCGCGCGCGACTGATCGATCTCGTCGGCAACATCGGTATCGGTGCTCATGCGGGCGACCCCGCCGGTGTCCCGGGCTGCACCGGCAACATCACCGGCACACCCTCTGCTGCCGCAATCTCGTCATCAGTCAGCGCGGGTGGCGCGTCGCGCAGCAACGGCGCTGAGGTAAGCACGGGGGGGGCGGTCAGCACGGGGGCGGCATCGTCGTCCAACGCCGCAGCACCATCTTCCAGCGCTGGCAATGCGGCAGGGGTTGGAGGATAGGCGCTCATGATGCGGGCATTTTCCGCCGCCCAGCGTTCTTCCATTTCCTTCAGCTCAGCCTCGCGCACCATGGTGTCGAAACCGGCGCGAAACTGGCCCATCACCCCGCGCGCCTTGGCGACCCAATGGCCGACAAAGCGCATCGCCTTTGGCAAATCCTTGGGGCCGATAACCACCAGGGCAACGACCGCCAGCAGCATCAGCTCGGATGGGGCAACGTCAAACATGCATCAGGCCCGGCAGCAGTAGAAACGGTAACGCGTAAAGCCGCAATCAGCGGTCGTCGCGGGCACGCTCGGCAGCGGGGTCGAGCACCACATCGGCGTCGCGCTTGGCATCAATCCGGCCTGGTTCGCGCTTTGCGCCGGCATCGTCTTCTTCGGCCATGCCTTTTTTGAAGTTCTTGATACCCTTGGCCACATCGCCCATCAGGTTGGAAAAGCGGCCGCCCCCCAATACCAGAATGGCGATGACGCCGAACACCAGCCAATGCATCAGGCTGAAACTACCCATTACGCGTCTCCTTCAGGATAAGCCCCTAGATAGGCCTCTTCATCGCCATTTGCCACCTCCGGCTGATCAATCGCCAAATCGAGCTGATCATCTTCGCCGTCGCCGATCTGGCCCATCGCCAAATCAACCGGATCGAGCAGCCCGGCCGCGCGCAAATCGTCCAGTCCGGGCAGGTCACGCCGGGTCGCCAGCCCGAAATGCGCCAGAAAATCAACGGTGGTTGCATAGGTCAACGGGCGGCCCGGCACTTCCCTTCGCCCCGCCGGCCGCACCCAATTGGCCTCCATCAGCACATCAATCGTTCCTTTTGATATCTGCACGCCGCGAATCGCTTCAATCTCTGCCCGCGTCACCGGCTCATGATAGGCGATAATCGCCAGCGTCTCGATTGCCGCCCGGCTCAGTTTGCGGGGCTCTTCGCGGTCGCGCCGCAACAGATGCGCCATGTCCGCCGCGGTCTGGAAATGCCAACGCTCGCCGCGCCGCACCAGGCTGATGCCGCGCCCGGCATAATCGGCCTCCAGCGCCGCAAGCGCGCCGCGCACATCACCCTCCCCGACATGCGCGCGAAGTTGATCCACCGTCATCGGCGCATCGGCGGCGAACAGCACCGCTTCCACCGCGCGGACAAAATCATCGGGCGCGTTCATGCCGGTCGCCGCAGATATAGGGGCGCAAAGGGTGATTTCTGCTGCAGCTCCACTCGCCCCTGCCGCGCCAGTTCAAGCGCCGCCAGAAAGCTGGATGCCAATGCCGATTTGCGAAAAGCTCCATCGGCCTGGGGCGGCAGAAATGCCTCAATCGTCGCCCAGTCAATCTGCGCACCCAGCAACCGCGCCACGCGTTCCAGCGCCACCTCCAGCGTCATGACCGGGCGGTTGGCGACAATGTGCATCACCGGGCGGGTGCGCGCGCTCACCCGGCCATAAGCGGCGATCAGATCATAGATTTCGGCCTGCCACAGCGCCTTACGCATTGTCCGCAATCCTTCGGGGGCACCGCGCGCAAACACATCACGCCCCAGCCGGTCGCGCGCGAGCAGCCGCGCGCCGCTCTCCCGCATGGCATTCAGCCGTTCGAGCCGCAATTGCAGCCGCAGCGCAAGTTCTTCGGGACTAGGCTCAACTTCAGGGTCGCGGGGCAACAACAACGCCGATTTCAGATAGGCAAGCCACGCGGCCATCACCAGATAATCCGCCGCCAGTTCCAGCTTCAGCGCGCGCGCCTGATCGACATAGGCCAGATATTGATCGACCAGCGCCAGGATCGACAGGGCCCGCAAATCCACCTTTTGTGACCGCGCGAGCGCCAGTAACAGATCAAGCGGCCCTTCCCACCCGTCGATATCGACGGTCAGTACGTCCATTACCGGCATGTCCGGGGGCGTCAGTAGATCGGGCTCGGTCGTCATCGGCTCTGGTTAGGGCCAATGACGTTTCAGGGACAAGGGCAATCGGTCCGGGCGGTCCATCGCGATCATTCAGGGGTGCGCAGGCGAGCGGCGGGGTATGTTCGCGCTGCACGGTGGTGCTCCACCTGTCTCGCCAGTCACGCGCACATCGGATAAACACCGCGCTCATCGCGTGCCATCAACCGAAATCCGGATGCTGGTCCGTTAGAACGAATTGTGATCAACCTATTCACCCCTCCCCTTCAGGGGAGGGGCAGGGGTGGGGGCTCTCCCCAAGCGCCGCGCCTGTTGTGAGCCCCCACCCCAACCCCTCCCCTGAAGGGGAGGGGCTTCAGGGTCGACGTCTGGCCGCAAACAGCGGTTACGTTCGCCGCTCCCCCAAAAGACAATCACACTTGCGCCAGCAAGCTATCCCGCTTGGCGATGAAGTCGGCGATGTCGCCCTGCGGCGTGGACCCGGAAATCGTCGCCATCGCCCGGTCCAGCCGGTCGCGTGACACTGGCGGCATGTCCCCGATCAAGCTCGCAATCTCGACCATCTCATCCATTCGGCCCCAGCAATCGAGCACCACATCGCACCCCGCTGCCAGCGCCCCCGCCGCTTTTTCGCCAGCGGTGCCCGACAGCGCCTTCATGTCGATATCATCGGTCATCAACAGCCCGTCAAAACCGATGCGGTCGCGGATGACGTCGTTGATGATGATGGGCGACAGCGTCGCCGGGCGGTCCGGATCCCAGGCCTGGAAAATGATATGCGATGTCATCCCCATCGGCGCGGTGTTGAGTGCACGAAACGGTTCCAGATCAATCTCTAGCTCGGCCTCGCTCGCGGTGACCGTTGGCAACAGATAATGCGTGTCGACCACCGCGCGGCCATGCCCCGGCATGTGTTTCACCACCCCGACGATACCCGCCTGCCGCAACCCCTCCATTATCGCGCGCCCCATGGCGGCGACGCGCATCGGCTCATGGCCGTAAGCGCGGGTGGCGATTGCCGGGGTCGTATCGGGCTGCGACACATCGAGCAGCGGCCAGCAATCAACGTTTATCCCCACCTCGGCCAGCATCAGCCCCACCGCCTGCGCATTGGCCCGTGCCGCTTCAATCGCGGACATTGGCGCGACATCATACAGTGCATCAAACGCTGGCCCGGCGGGCGATGCGGGCCATTCCGGCGGCCCCATCCGCGCGACGCGCCCGCCCTCCTGATCGATCAGGATCGGCACATCATCACGGCCGGAAAGCGCGCGAAGTTCACTCGTCAGCGCCCTTAACTGGTCGCGGGTCGCCACGTTGCGCTTGAAAAATATATAGCCGCACGGGTCTGCGTCACGAAAAAACGCGCGTTCATCGGCGGTTAGCGACAGGCCGGACAGCCCATAAATCACTGGTTTCATGCAGCAGGGCTAGCCTAGTTCTGCGCGATGAAACAAGCCTCTCCGGCAAGTTGCAGCTTGGCGCAAAGTTCGCGCGCCTGTGTCGCGCTGCCCGCGTTGACGCGCAGCCGGTAAACGGTGCGGCCCTTCACCTCGGCGCTCTGCACTGATTTGCCCAGCGGCCCCAGATAGGTGAACCGTTTGGCCGCGCGTGCCCAGGCGGCATTGGCCGATGCCTCATCCGGGAAAGACCCGAGCTGCACCACTGCGCCACCCGATGTGCCCGCCGCAACCGGCTTTGCCATCGGCATCGCGCCAGGTGCCGGTGCCTTCAGCATACCGCCCGACGGGGGAACGATTGCGGCCCCGGTTTGGCCCTGGGGCTTGGCCACACTACCCGGCGTCGCCGCCATCGGTGCTTCAGCGACAGCCTTCAGGTCAATCGACGCATTGCCGTCGCTCTTGCCCTCGCTGGTGGCAAAGGCGGTATCACCCTCTCCTTCAACCTTCATCCCGCCTGGCGTATCCGGCTTTACCTTATAGTCGCCTTCCACAGCGGCAATCAGCTCGCCGGTACCCTTCAGCTCGTCGCGGTGCTGATACCAGTAAACGCCGTAAATCGCCCCGGCGATGATCGCGAGGCCAAGCAGGACCAACAGGCCAATCCGCAGAATCGACGGCCCGTCATTATAGTCGTCCTCAACGGTTTCCAGCCATGGCAGCCGGTCTTCGTCGCGGATCTCATATTCACCGGCGGTTGCCATTAATTCATCTCCAGAACGGCCTCGACACCCATGATACCCAGACCACTACGAATTATTTGCCCTATCGCATCTGCCAGAAAAAGTCGCGCGCAGGTAAGCGGCGCATTATCCACAATCAGGAAGCGGCGGTCAGGCCGATCATTGCCCACATTCCACGCCGCATGAAAAAGTGCTGCAAGATCATATAGATAAAACGCAATCCTGTGGGGTTCACGGGCGGCGGCGGCTGTCTCAACAATGCGCGGGAATTGGGCGGCGAATTTCACCAATGCCAGCTCTTCTGTATCAAGTTGGGACAAATCAACGTCAGCGCACGCGATTCCTGCCTCTTCAGCCCGCCGATGTAGCGATGCGACTCGGGCATGGGCGTATTGAACGTAGAAGACCGGGTTGTCTTTTGATGCCTCCACCACCTTGGCGAAATCGAAATCCATCTGCGCGTCGGCCTTGCGCGTCAGCATCGTGAAGCGGACGACATCCTTGCCCACTTCATCCACCACATCAGCCAGCGTGACAAAATTGCCCGAGCGTTTTGACATTTTCACCAGCTCGCCCGCGCGCAGCAGCCGCACCATCTGGACAATCTTGATGTCAAACTTCTTCGCGCCATGCGTCAGCGCGTTCACCGCCGCGACGATGCGCTTTACAGTGCCGGCATGGTCTGCGCCCCAGATGTCGATCAGCTCATCGGCGGTCTGTGTCTTTTGATAGTGATAGGCCAGATCAGCGCCGAAATAGGTCCATTGCCCGGTTGATTTGCGGATCGGCCGATCCTGATCGTCGCCAAATTGCGTCGACCGGAACAAGGGCAGCACCACCGGCTCCCAATCATCAGGCGTCTCCCCCTTGGGGGCTTCGAGCACACCGTCATAAATCAGCCCGCGCGCGCGCAATTCCGCCTCGGCTGCCTCTGGCTTGCCCGCCGCTTGCAATTCGGCTTCCGAAGAGAAAATATCATGGTGGATGCCCAGCTTCGCCAGATCGCCCTTGATCAGCACCAACATCGCCGCAACCGAGCGTTGCCGGAACAGCACCAGCCAGTCGTCCTCGGGCGCGTCCACATAGTGATCGCCAAATTCGGTGGCCAGCGCCTGCCCCACCGGCACCAGATAATCGCCGGGATACAGGCCTTCAGGGATGTCACCGATATCGGCGCCCAATGCCTCGCGATAGCGCAGATGCGCTGACCGGGCGAGCGTATCCACCTGCCCGCCCGCATCGTTGACATAATATTCGCGGATCACGCTGTGCCCGGAAAACTCCAGCAACGCCGCCAGCGCATCGCCCACCACCGCGCCTCGGCAATGGCCCATGTGCATCGGCCCGGTGGGGTTGGCGGAGACATATTCCACGTTGACGATCGGCTTGCTGGCAGGGGCGGCGCGGCCATAGGCGTCGCCCTGCGCGCGGATCGCGGTCAGCTCGGTGCGCCAGGTCGCATCGGTCAGCGTCAGGTTGATAAAGCCCGGCCCGGCCACCGATACGCTCGCCACTTCGGGCAAGGCCCCCAGCAGCGCCGCAATTTTTTCCGCCAGCGCGCGCGGATTGGTGGCGGCGGGCTTGGCAAGCACCATCGCGGCATTTGTCGCCAGATCACCATGGCTGGTGTCACGCGGCGGCTCGACCGTCACGTTGCGTCGATCAAGCCCGCCCGGCAGATCGCCCGACGCGACCAGCGCATCAAGGGCAGCATCAATATGCGCGGCGAACCGGTGGTAGAGCGTCATTCCATTGTCCCAGATAAGGCCCCAGATAAGGCAGGGCGTGTCGTTAGCGGATCAGGTGGCGGGTAGCAAAGGGCAGCTTGACTTGGACGGGCCAGTGCCGCCCATAATGCCCCCATCCTCAGGAGAGACCCAAGCATGCGCCTTCGCCCACCCTCCGCAGTTATGCCCGCAGTTATGGCCGCCCTTATCCCCGCGCTGTTCGCGAGCACGCCTGCGCTGGCACAAGCGCCCGCCCAAAAAGGCCCCGTGTGGAAAGCCGCCGCCGCCGCACGGCCTGCGCAGCTCGCCACGCTGGAAAAGCTGGTCAACATCGATTCGGGCACGGGCGATAAGGTGAGCGGGCAAAAGGCATCCGAATTCGTCGCCGCTGAACTGCGCGCGCTGGGGATGAGCGTTGAGCTGGTCCCCGCCGAATTGCCCACCCTGCCCGATAATGTCGTCGCCACGCTGACCGGCACCGGAAAGGGCCGCATCCTGATGATCGCGCATACCGATACCGTGTTCGGTCCCGGCACCGTCGCCAAGCGCCCCTTCCGCATGGACGAAACCCGCGCATATGGCCCCGGCGTTTCGGATGAAAAGGGCGGCGTGGTTGAGGGCATTTTCGCGATCAAACTGCTGCGCCAGCTGAATTTCACGAATTTCGCCAAGATCACCTTCCTTGTGGAAACATCCGAAGAAGGCGGCTCACCCGGCACCCGCGCACTGATCGCCAAATTATTGACCGATGCCGATGTCGAACTGAACCTTGAACCCGGCGATTCGCCTGATCGGCTGACGGTGTGGCGCAAAGGCAGCAATGGCTTCACCATCGCGGTAAAGGGGCGTCCGGCACATGCTGGCGTTGCACCGCAGGACGGCCGCAACGCCGCGCTCGAACTGATCCACCAAATCCAGCTCGCCGATCCGCTGCCCAAAACCGGCGACGGCGTTACCGCCAATCTAACGCTGATGAATGCCGGATCACGCTACAACATTATCCCCGAAGACGCATCGGCCACGATCAACGTCCGCATCCGCACCAAGGCGCAGGGCGATGATGTCGACGCGCTGTTCCGCCGCAACGCGCAGACCACGATCATTCCCGACACGCAGGTATCAATCACCCGCGCGATCAGCTTTCCGCCGCTGCCAGACAATGCCGCCACGGACTCGCTGGCTGACCGGGCGGAACGGATTTACGCGGCTGCCGGGCTAAAAATCACCCGCGGCGGCAATGGCGGCGCATCAGAATCCGCGCTTGCGCATGAGGCGGGCGTCGCCGCGCTGGACGGGCTGGGGCCAGTGGGCGGCGGCTTTCACTCGGAACTGGAATATCTGGAACTCAGCTCGCTCACCCCGCGACTCTATCTGCTGACCAGCCTGATCATGGAATTAGGCAAAACCCCGCCGGCGCGCGGGCAATAGGGTAGAGCGGCTTGCGCAAAATCTGAATCGTCATTGCGACCCCGGCCTTGAGCCGGGGGAAGCAATCCAGCTTCACCACTTGCGGCACGCTGGATTGCTTCGCTGCGCTCGCAAAGACGTCCGGGATGCAGAGTTAAGGCGCAAAGCGCTAAACCAGCCCCTCAATCGCCCGCCCGCGCGCTGCCGGGAACAGCGCGGGCATCAGCCGTGCTGGATCAAGCCCGAAATGCCCCGCCACCGCGCCGCCGATAAAGGCATCGAGCGCGAGCGTGGGCTTCAGATCGCGGCCTTCATACAGCGCCGATGCGCCCAGCCCCGGCCAGTCGGCCAGCACCCGCCCGCCCCGCACACCGCCGCCCAGCAGCATTGCCGACGAAGCCGTGCCATGATCCGTACCGCCGGTGCCGTTCACCGCGACCGTGCGGCCAAATTCAGTCGCGACCAGCACCATGGTATCCGCCCATAATGGCCCCAGCCCGTCCTTCAGCGCGGCAATCATCGCATCCAGCCCGCCCAGTTGCAGCCCCAGTCGCCCGCGCTGCCCGGCATGCGTATCCCACCCGCCCGTCTCGATCATCGCGATCCGCGCGCCGTCTGCCGGGGCGAGCAATTTGGCCGCCAGCGTGCCGGTGGCAGCGGCATTGCGCACGCCGTTCTGCGCGCCGTTTGCGCCACCCTCCGTCCCCATCGTGCTGGTGAGCGCCCGCGTGTTCATCGCGTCGCTCCACAGCGCGTGAAGCTGCGGATCACCATCATATAGCATCGCCACGCGCTGGAGCAGGTCTTCACTCGCCTGCGGCAAGGCTGACGGCGCATAGGATGACACGTCATGCGTACCGCGCAGCGCCATCGGCACGGTAATCGCCACAGCAATCGCCTTGGCGCTCTCCGCCGGCAATTGCCCCAGCAAGCGATTCAGCCAGCCGTCTTTCACCTGATAGGCACCCGCCCCGCCCGTCTCCAACACATTCTGCCCGTCAAAATGGGATCGGTCGCGGTATGGCGAGGCGATGGCATGGGCGAACAATGCCTGTTTCTGGGCATAAAGCGCGCCGATGTTTTTCAGGTTGGGGTGCAGCGCAAACATCGAATCGAGCGCGGGCACTCCAGCAAAATCAGCCGCCAGCACCCCGCGCGCGCCAGCAAAGGCCGGATCCCCCACTGGCGCAACCGTGCCCAGCCCATCGGCGGCACCGCGTTGAATGATGAACACGAAACGCTTGCCGGTCGCCGCTTTGGCGAACACCAGCCGGGGCGCAAAGCCAAGGGCAACCGCGCTCGCGGCCCCTGCACCGATAAACAAACGGCGATCAATCATGACATTATCTCCGCAGAAATTCGGGGGAAACCAGCATCAGCGCCAGCGCCTGGCCGGGGCTGTCGGCATCGGCGATGGCGGCCTGGGTTGCGCTGCTCAACGCGCCTGGAAACAGCCGCGGGGCGAGCATGCGCGCGTCGATATTACCACCCGCCCGACCGCCAAAGCGTTCTGCCGCTTCCACCCGGCGCACCACAGCATCGGCCCCCGCCCAGGTTGCATTCAGGTCATCAAATCCGGCCGGTGACCCGGGTCGCCAGGTCGGCTGGCCAAGCTGGTTGGTCAGCCCCGTCACCTGCTGCGCGGGCACATCGCGCGCGCCCATTGCCCGCAGCGCCGCGATTGACCAATCCCAGGGCGAGCGAAACTTGGTCGGCGCATCGCCCCATAGTTCGGGTGAGGCAATCAGCGCGCGATACAGTGTCGGCAAATCGCCACCCGATTGCAGAAACGCTGCCTTTAACCGCGCCACCAACGCGGGTGGCGGCGTATCGCCTGCAAAATGCCGCGCCAGTTTCGTCGCGATATGGTCGGCCGTGGCGGGGTGCGCCGCCAGATCGTTCAGCACCGCCTGCGCCTGCGCCTCGCCGTCTTGCGGGTATCGTTTGCCCATGATCGTCCGGGGGCCGGGTTCGTGGATGGCATTGGCGAACACAAAATCGCCCGGCGTTCCGTTCGTCCCGGCAAAGCGCGCAATCGGCCCGCGATTGATGCCGGCAACTGTCCACCCCGTCATCGCCCGGGCAAATTCGGTGACATCGCCCTGGCCATAGCCGGTGCGCACACCCAGCGTGTGCAGTTCCATAATCTCGCGCGCCAGATTTTCGTTGATGCCCAGCTTGCGCCCGCCCCGCGCCGCCACCCGCGCCCCAATCGGGCTGGCCGGGCCAATTGACTGCGCTTGATCCAGGTACAGCAGCATCGCCGGGTGCCGCTCTACCGCATTCAGCATATCGCTGAACCGGCCCAGCACATGCGGCCTGATCGCCTCCAGCTCCAGATACCCGGCCAGCCCGATCACGGTCAGCTTGTCTGCCGACACCGCAAAATGATTGGCCCAGAAATGCACCATCCGCTCAATGAAGGGCGCGGGCGACACCAACGCGGCATTGGCCCGCGCGCCGACACAGGCGACATAGTTTTCGCGCCCCTGCGTGCGCAGGAAGGCGCGCGCGCGCTTGATGACGTCTGGCTCGTCCGGGTTTTCGGTCGCGCCCGGGGGCACGGTGACGGGGGGCATTTGCATCATTGCCTGACGATTCCCCATCGGGCGCGGCCCGGCGAGATAATCGGCAAGCTGTCCCGCAATCACCCCGCGCCCCGGCAGTGCAGCGATTTGGGTTGGCCGCGGATCAAATCGGTCGAATTGCGCGATCAGCGCGCGCCGTGCGCCATCCACCCCAGCGCCGGGCGGCATATCATCAGGCCGCGCGCCCAGACCAAATCGATTAAGCGCGATGCTGGGGGCAGACATGAACCCGTCTCCGATTCCGTGCCGGGCACCATGCTGCCCGCCATCTGCATGATTAACGCACGCGCCCTCAAAACCCTTCCGGCAAATCAATTGGCCCCACCGCCTGCTGATACCGGGTGATCGCATAACGATCCGTCATGCCGGCGATGAAATCGGCAATATGGCGGCTGCGCTGCGGCTCTGCTTCGGGCAGGCGCGCGGCCCAGTCAGCGGGCATCAACGCCGGATCAGCGCGGTAAGCGGCAAATAACCCACCCACAATTCCCTCTGCGATGCCCGCCGCTGCGCGCTGGCTGGGATGGTGATACAGGCTGGCATACATAAAGCGTTTCAACGCCCGTTCATCATCGCGCATGGCGGGCGAAAATCCCACCAGGCATTCCCCCGCCGCGCGGACATCATCCGCACAGGCCACGCCCGATGCCGTTATCCGCGCCCGCGTTTCGGCAATCAGGTCCGTCACCATCTCGCCAATCTGGGTGCGGATCAGTTCGCCCACCAGCCGTTCAGGCGGCACATCGCCAAAGCGCGCGCGCACCTGCGCCCAGATGCGGGCGACCATTGGCACGTCAAGCACCTGATCCAGCGTCAACAATCCGGCGCGCAGCCCATCATCAATATCGTGATTGTCATAGGCGATATCGTCTGCAATCGCCGCCACCTGCGCCTCAAGCGATGGCCATTGCAGCAGATCAAGCGGAAACGCCGCATCGGCCTGCGCCAGCGCCCAGCCGGGCTTGGCAATTGGCCCATTATGCTTGGCCAGCCCCTCCAGCATTTCCCAGGTCAAGTTCAGCCCGCGCCAGCGTGGATACGGCGCCTCAATCTCCATCAGCGCGCGCAGCGTGTGGCCATTATGGTCAAACCCGCCCTGCCCGGCCATCGCCGTTGTCAGCGCCGCTTCCCCGGCATGGCCAAAGGGCGGGTGGCCAATGTCATGCGCCAGGCACAATGCCTCGGTCAGATCCTCGTTCAGCCCCAGCGCCCGCGCAATCGTCCGGCCGATCTGCGCAACCTCCAGACTATGCGTCAGCCGGACGCGGAAATGGTCGCCGTCCGGGGCCATGAACACCTGCGTCTTGTGGCGCAGCCGCCGAAAGCTGATCGAATGGATAATCCGGTCGCGGTCGCGCTGGAACGCGTCACGCGGGCCCCGGACAACTAAAGGCGCGGTCGCGTTTTGTTCTTCGTGAAGGCGACCTTTGCTGCGCGCTGGGTCTGATGCCCAGGGCGCATGGACGCTCACTTGGCCGGTAACTTGGTGATTTTCTGCCCGGCCTCGCTGGTGAACACAAAACCGGTCAGCCCCGATTTTGCAATCTGGTTGACGAAGGACTGCGCATCATCATCGGTCTTGAACGGCCCGGCGAGCAGCCGGTTTGTAAAGCGCAGTGGCGTGGTATAGGCGCTGCGGGCCTTGAAAGGCGTCGGCGCCTTGTCGCGCAGCCGCGCCCATTCCTTCGGCAGATCACGCACGCTGGAACCACCCGCCACCTGCACCCAGATCCGCGATGGATCAGCCCTTTCAGCCTTCAGCTTGGCCGCTTTTTCATCGGCAAGTTTCTTATCGGCCAGCTTCTTTTGCGCGGCCGCCTTATCCGCCAGCGCCTTTTTCTCTAGCGCCTTCTTGTCGAGCAAAGGCGGTTTGTTAGGATCGATCGTTGCCGCTGCCCCCCCGGCGAGCGCCGCAGTGGCGGGTGCCCGTTCCAATTCGGATGCGGGCACACCGATGGTCGCGATGATGCGGGCAAGGATCGATTCCTCGCTCGCGACAGGCTTCAGCTGCGCTTTCGCCGGTGCGGGCGCTGCAGCAAGCGCGGGAACAGGCTCCGGCGTGGGGGCTGCCGGTTGTGGCGCAATCACCGCTGGTGCCGGGGTGTTGCTGGCCGTTGCCGTCACAGGGGGGTCGTTGACAATACTATCCCCGCGCACCGCCTCTGGCGCAGGCCGGGTCAGGCTGGGCTGAACGGGGGCGGCAATACCAGGCTGATCGATCAGCGGACCGCTAACCGGCCTCGGCAGCGACAGCGCGGCAACGGTTACTGGCGGGGTCGCCTCGGTTTTGGCGGGCATCGGCGACGCGGCCGCGACGACCGGCGGGGCGGCAAGTGGGGCGGCAGGCGGGGCGGCAGGCGGGGCGCGCAGCGCGACGGCGGGCGGATTGGCAATCGGCACGCGCGCGGCGGGTGGGGTAATCACCGCTGCGCTGGTCATCACGGGCGGCGTTGATGTTCGCGCTGGGGCTGGCGTCGGCGTCGATCGGGGTATCGGCGCGGCCATCACCACGCGCGGCGGTGGCGGCAATTGCGCCGGTGCCGGGATGGGCGGTGCGATCAGCGCGGCAACCTCGACCGGCGCGCCACGCCGCCGGTTGCGATCCCGCTTTTGCTGCGCCTTTGTCCGCACGGGCGCTGCCGCCACCTGTACCACGGCCACCGGCTCGGGAATCAGCACGGGTAATACGGGGATCATCCGCGCGTCGGCGATCCGTTCGGGGGTTGCGCGCACTTCGCCGAAATGCACGGCAAACGCGCGGTCAGCAGAGCCCAGCCCCGGCAATATCTGGAAAAATGGTTGCAGCCCGGCGGCCATTTCACGCGGCAGCATATTGTCTGCAATCCGGCCCGCACCCGCGACATCGCCATTCATCGCGAGCACCACCGCGCGCACCCGCCACGCGGCACGATCACTGCGCCGCAACAGCCCATCGATCACGTCCAATGCCATGTCGCGCTTGCCCGATATGCCCAGCGACAGCGCATAGCGGCGCTGCGTTTCATCATCGGGCTGGCGCTTCAGCGCCTGGCGATAAATGCGCTGAGCGCGTTCCTGCTCCCCGATCAGGTCAAACGCCAGCCCCCGGTCCGCCGCGATGGAGCCAAGATCATAGCCAAGCGCCTCGGCTTCGTTGAACAGCTGCAGCGCTTCGCCCGGGCGACCAAGCTGCACAAGCGTTCGCGCCTTGCCCGCTTTGATCTGGCCGTTATTGGGGCTGATCCGTTCGGCGCGCTGAAAAAATGCCGCTGCCGCTTCCATGTCGCCCAGCTTCAGCGTGCGTTCGCCTGCCCTGATCAACGCGGGCAGATCAAACGGATTATTGCCCAGAATCCGCATATCGGCGGCCAGCGCATCGGCCTCCGGCGTGGGGGCGGGCATCATCTGAAACTGCCCGGCAAGCACCGGGCCCGCTGCCAGCACCAACGGCGCGGCAAACGCAAGGCGTGCGGCATGGATCATCATTGCGGTCATCTGCGCTCCGCTAGAGTCTGATGACTTTACGTTGACCGGTTCGTTTCGAGCGACGTCGAGAAACATGCGACGAGCGCGGCGCGGAGTGTCTAGAATTCGCACGACACGAACGGTTTGAGTAGTCAGTCAATCTACAGTCATTCCGCTTTAGACCCGAGCCGGGCGTAACCGACAATGGCCCCGCCGCCTGCAATCGCCAGAACGAGGCGCGCTGGCGATGAACCGGCGTGCGCTGCACCTGCATGCGCGCACGCCCATTCCCGTTACTGGTTGTTCTGGCGATGCAGGAACCGCGGAATATCAAGCGGATCCTTGGCGGTTTCATCTTCCTTCGCTGCGCCGCGTGTCACGTTGGACATGCGCTCGAACAGCGTACCGCCAACTTTACTGCGCGGTGCCAGTGCCGGTGCGGGTTCCGGTGCAGGCGTTGGTGGTTCAATCGCGATGGACGGCGTGGCCTCTGGCGTTTCCAACGCACCGGGGGCCAGCCAATGGCCGCGATCCTCGGTTGCTGCTGGCTCGTCACCAAAAATGATTGGCTTGGCCACAGCCGCTTCTTCGCCAAGGACCAGTTCGTCATCGGCTGCATCAATCGTGACCGGGGTTTCAACCGTCGCCACGACAGGCGCGGGTTCAGCGGCGATCACTGGGGCGGGTGCGGCTGCTTCGACCGCCGGGGTTTCAGCACGGCGCGGCGTGGTAAAGCTGAACGCGCGCGAAGGCTCTGGTGCCGTTTGCGGGCGCACTTCTGCATCAATGCCGGTCGCCACCACCGATACGCGGATTTTGCCTTCCAGATCGGGGTTGAACGCCGATCCCCAGATGATGTTGGCATCGGGATCAACCAGTTCACGGATATGGTTGGCAGCCTCATCAACTTCCAGCAGGCGCATATCTTCGCCGCCAGTGATCGAAATGATGACGCCCTTGGCACCCTGCATCGACACGCCGTCGAGCAGCGGGTTGTTGATCGCCTTTTGGGCCGCAACAATCGCACGGTCGTCGCCCTCGGCTTCGCCCGTGCCCATCATTGCCTTGCCCATTTCCTGCATCACCGAACGGACATCGGCAAAATCCAGGTTGATCAGGCCAGGCATCACCATCAGATCGGTAATGCCGCGCACGCCCTGCTGCAACACTTCATCAGCCATTTCAAAGGCTTGCTTGAATGTGGTGTTGGCATTGGCGATCAGGAAGAGGTTCTGGTTGGGGATGACGATCAGCGTATCGACATATTTCTGCAGTTCTTCGATGCCCGCCTCAGCGCTTTTTGCGCGGCGATTGCCCTCAAACGCAAATGGCTTTGTGACGACGCCGACGGTCAGGATGCCCAGATCACGCGCCGCCTTGGCGATAACGGGGGCAGCGCCCGTACCGGTGCCGCCGCCCATGCCCGCCGCGATGAAGCACATATGTGCGCCTTCGAGCATCTTGGTGATCGATTCGATCGTTTCCTCAGCGGCTGCGCGGCCAATTTCCGGGCGCGATCCGGCACCCAGGCCCTGGGTAATCTTTGCGCCCAGCTGCACCCGCTGTGACGCGGTTGATTGCTTCAGCGCCTGCGCGTCGGTGTTGGCGACCAGAAAGTCGACCCCCTGCACATTGGCACGCATCATGTTGGTAATGGCGTTGCCGCCAGCCCCGCCCACGCCGATCACCGCGATGCGCGGCGTCAGCTCGTCTACCTCGGGTGGAAGGAATTCGATGCTCATCGACCTGTCTCCGTCATAGCCCTGCGCACACCAGGGCTCGCAATTGTTTCTACCGTTCTGCACCATGCAATCGGGCGACTCTAGCCCCAATCACCACCCAGTGTCGCAATTGTTTAATAATTTGTCCTAAACGCCTGCACCAATCGCTGAAACATGGCAAAACCCCGCGGTCGCACCACCATTTGTTGCGTCGGTGATCCCGCCCGCAGGTCAACCGGGTTCGATGCCGCATAATGCGCCAGCCCCGCCAGCGTGGCAAAGGCCGGGCCGCTATGCGCCTCTGGCAACGCCGTCAGCCCGCGCGGGCGGCCAACCCGCACGGAACGGCCCAGCGCCGCTTGTGCATAATCGGCAATCCCCTTCAGCTCCGCGCCGCCGCCGGTCAGCACCACCTGCCGCCCCACCGGCCCTTCAAAGCCAAGCGCCGACAGCGCCTTTTGCACTTCGCCCATCAGATGATCGAGCCGTTGGCGGATGACCGCAATCAGCTGCGCCTTGGTGATCCGCGCACCGTCTGTCGCGTCTTCCTCATTCGACATGGGCCCGACATCAATCATGTCATGATTGTCGCGCGGGCTGGCATTGGCTGATCCGTAAAAACACTTCATCCGCTCTGCCTGCACCCGGCTGGTGCCGAATACGCTGGCGATATCATCGGTAATGTCGGCCGCACCAAAGGGAATGGACGTCAGCCCCACCAGCATGCCGCCTGCAAACAGCGACACATTGGTAATCCCCGCCCCCATTTCGACCAGGGCAACACCCAGTTCGCGTTCCTCGTCAGACAGGCACGCCATGCCGGTGGCAACGGGCGATGCGATGATCGATTTCACCTCCAGATGGGCTGATCGCACGCACAGATCCAGGTTACGCACCGGCGATCCGTCGGCGGCGACAACATGAATATGCACCCCCAGCCGGTCGGCATGCAGCCCCAGCGGCTTTTTCACCCCCGTAAGCCCATCCAGCGTGTACAGCGTTGGCTGGGCATGCAGCACCATCCGCCCGGCAGGATCAATCGAGTTGCGCCCGGCAGCGAGAAGTTCATCGATATCGCCCTGTTCGATCCGGTGCCCGCCCAGCTCAACCTCAACCGAGGCGACATCGGATACCAGGCTGCCGGCTGAAAAACTGACCCAGACATTCTCGATATTCAACCCGGCGATCCGTTCGGCCTGCTCCACCGCCTCGCGCACCGCCGCTTCGGTTGCGCCCATATCGGCAATATAGCCGCGCTTCACACCCCGGCTTTCGCGCTGGCCGGTGCCCAGGACAACCAGCTCGCCCCCTTCGGCTTTTTGCGCGATCATCGCGGACACCTTGGACGATCCAATGTCGAGCGCGGTGATCAGCCCTTCGGGTGCGGTCTTTGCCATGATCTTATCCTTGCCGGTCGCTGCGCATGACCGCCCCTGAATCAGGTCCGTCTGAATCAGGTCCGTCGCTGCTGGTGTCTTTGTTGCTGGTATCGGTAATCGCGCGCTGGCCCGGATGGCCGGGTTTGCGCCCCACAAACCGGGTAGGGTCGCGCATATCAAACCGCAGCCAGCCTTTGCCGAGCAGCGCCTGTGCGCCATCCAGCTGGGCAAATTTTACCAACGCTTTTTCCGGAAATTCTTCGGGCAGTGCCAGCGTCTCACCGGTTTCGAACACAATATCCCAGCGCCGATTGCCCACCCATGTCGCCGCCTTCACCAGCGGTCGCAACGCCGGTGCCGCATCCAGCAAACTGCGGTACGCCGGTGTCTGCCAATTCGCGCCTTCGCCAATCACGCGGGGCAGATCGGGCAGCTCATCAGTTGAAATGCGCTGCAACGGCTCACCATTGGCGTCAATCAGCGTCAATTCACCCTTTTCCTGCCACACGGCAGCCGGTTGCCGCTCAATAATGTGGACGACCAGCTTGTCGGGAAGGCGGCGCGATACCTGGGCGTCGGCAATCCAGCCATATTTCAGCAGTTTCTGGCGCACCCCTTCCAGATCAACCAGCGGCATTGCGCGCGATTGCTGGTCTAGCGCCACGGCATATACCGTCATCGGGTTCATCCGCTTGACGCCCGTCACCTCAATCCCGCGCACGCGAAATCCGGCGCGGCCAATTTCTTCGGCCATCGCCACGCCTGCGGCCTGCGGCACCCCGAACAGGCTCGCGACGCCCAGCGCACCCGCCGTAATAACGCCCATGATGCTCCATGTCGCAATGCGTTGCAGCGTGCGTTCGCTGACCGGCAACATCGCAATCATCCGGTCAATCGACGATCGCTTATGCACCTTTGGGCCGCGCCGTTTGGGCTGCACCGGTCGGCGTGACGGGGGTGGGCCGCCCCGGCGGACGGGTTTACTCATGATGTTTTCTCCGCCCGTTGCAGGGCATCCTCCACGATACGCTGGACGAATTCGGCATAGCTCATGCCCCGGTGCCGTGCCTGTTCGGGCGCCAGGCTCAGCGGGGTCATGCCGGGCTGGGTGTTTACTTCGAGCAGGAACAGCCCGTCTGCGCCCAGCGAATCATCCCAGCGGAAATCAGCGCGCGAACAGCCTTTGCAGCCCAGCAACCGGTGGGCATCACGCGCAATCTGCATGCAGGCAGCGGCAATGTCGTCAGGAATGTCGGCGGGATAGACATGTTCGGTCATGCCATCGGTATATTTGGCGTCATAATCATAAAAGCCGCTTTTGGGCTTCAACTCGGTAACGCCCAGCGCCTCGTCGCCCAGCACTGCCGTTGTCAGTTCGCGGCCCCGGATGAACGGTTCTGCGAGCAGTTCCTCAAATTCCTGCCACGGCCCCACCGCGTCAGGCGCAATCGGGTTGCCGTAATTGCACCCCCCGTCTTTGGCATCAGTGACGATCGCGACGCCGACCGACGAGCCTTCGTTGACCGGCTTCAGCACATAGGGGCGCGGCAATGGATCGGCTTCATACAGCGTCGCGGTTTTCACGATCCGCCCGCCCGGCATGGGAATGCCCTGCGGCACCAGCAACAGCTTGGTCAGCTGTTTGTCGATGGCGATAACAGAGGTGGCGAGGCCCGAATGGGTGTATTTCAGCCCCATCAGATCGAGCATCCCCTGCACCGATCCATCCTCCCCGGGCGTGCCGTGGAGCGCGTTGAAGACGACATCAGGTGCGGCTTCGGCAAGCCGCGCGGCGACGTCGCGGCCCATGTCGATCCGCGTCACCCGGTGGCCGAGCGATTCAAGCGCATCGGCAACATTCGCGCCGGTGACGAGCGACACCGCCCGCTCAGCCGACCAGCCACCCATCAGGACGGCAATGTGGAGCACACCAGTCATTGCGCGTCCCCCACCCGCTGGATTTCCCATTCAAGCACTACCCCGGAATGCGCCTTCACCCTGGCCCTCACTTCTTCGCCCAAAGCCTCAATATCCGCGCTGGTGGCGGCCCCCAGATTCAGCAGGAAATTGCAATGTTTCTCGCTCACCTGCGCGTCGCCGATCTGCAGGCCCCGACAGCCAGCGGCGTCAATCAGCGCCCAGGCCTTATGCCCATCGGGGTTTTTGAAGGTCGAGCCGCCGGTCTTGCTGCGCAGCGGCTGCGATTCCTCGCGCGCAGCGGCAATGCGGTCCATTTCGGCCTGAATGGCGGCGGGGTCACCGGGGGTGCCAGCGAATGTCGCCTCCACCACAATTGCGCCCTCAGGCAGCGTCGAGTGGCGATAGGTGTAGCCGAGTGCATGAACCGGCAGCGTTTCGACCGTCCCGTCGCGCAACACGACGGTGCAATTGGTGAGCACGTCCTTCGTCTCGCGGCCATACGCCCCGCCATTCATCCGCACGAACCCGCCGACGGTGCCGGGGATCGAGCGCAAAAACTCAAGCCCCGCGATGCCAGCATCGCGCGCGGTGGAGGAAACCAGAATGCCCGACGTGCCACCGCCACAGGTCAATGACGTGCCATCGGCCCGTGCAAAGCTGAAGGGCTTCCCCAGCCGCACCACCACGCCGCGCCAACCGCCATCGCGCACGATCAGGTTCGATCCTAGGCCGAGCGCCATAACGGGCGTGGCAGGATCGAGATGAGCGAGGAAATCACTCAGATCCTGCACGTCCTTCGGCTCGAACAGCCAATCCGCCAATCCGCCCGCCTTGAACCAGACGAGCGGCGCGAGCGGCGCTTGGGGGGTAAGCTTGCCGCGCACCTCCTTGTGCTCCCGCGAAGGCGGGAGCCCAGTCTGGGTCCCCGCCTTCGCGGGGACACAAGGGGCGACGTCGCTCACGCCCGCACCGCCACAATCGCGTCAGCCAGCCCGGCTGCCCATTTCGTGATGTCGCCCGCACCCAGGCAGATCACCATATCGCCCGGTTGCACCATCCCCGCCAGCGTCGTCGCCAGCGCGCCTGCGTCCGCCACCGTCGCCGCGCTGCGGTGCCCGCGCGTCTTCAGCCCCGCGACCAAAGCGTCCGCATCAACGCCCTCAATCGGTGCTTCGCCTGCTGCATAAACCGGCGACACCAGCACCATATCGGCGTCGTTAAACGCCTGCTGGAAATCCTCCATCAGGCTGTCGAGCCGGGTAAAACGGTGCGGCTGCACCACCGCGATCACGCGGTTCGTCGCCCCTTCGCGCGCGGCGGACAGCACGGCGCGGATCTCCACCGGGTGATGGCCGTAATCATCGATGATCGTCACCGCCCCGCCGTCCAACGCCACTTCACCCACCTTGGTGAAGCGCCGCTTCACGCCACCAAATTTGGCAAAACCTTGCTGGATCGTCGCATCGGGAATGCCCAGTTCCAGCGCCACGCCAATCGCGGCGAGCGCGTTCTGCACATTGTGGCGGCCCGGCATCGGCATTTCGATGCCCTCAATCGAGCGCTGCGATCCGTCGCGGCTGCGCACAATCGCCTCAAACCGGTTGCCGCCCGGAATGGGGGTAACATTCACCCCGCGCACGTCGGCTTGCGCCGAAAACCCATAGGTCACCACCCGCCGATCGCGAACGCGCGGGATGATGGCCTGCACTTCGGGGTGATCAAGGCACAGCAAGGCCGCCCCGTAAAACGGCACATTCTCGACAAATTCGACATAGGCGTCCTTCGCCTTGTCAAAGCTGCCATAATGATCGAGATGTTCGGGATCGATGTTGGTGACGACCGCGATCGTGCCATCAAGCCGCAGAAAACTGCCGTCGCTTTCATCGGCTTCCACCACCATCCAGTCGCTCGCGCCCAGCCGTGCATTGCTGCCATAGCTGTTGATGATGCCGCCGTTGATCACCGTCGGGTCAACCCCGCCTGCGTCCAGCAATGCAGCGATCATGCTGGTCGTCGTCGTCTTGCCATGCGTACCCGCCACCGCGACGGTGGATTTCAGCCGCATCAGCTCCGCCAGCATCTCGGCACGCCGCACCACGGGAATGCGCCGCTCATACGCCGCCTCAACCTCTGGGTTATCGCGCTTGATGGCGGTGGAGGTAACGATCACCGCGGCGTCGCCCAGATTATCGGCGCTATGGCCGATATGCACGGCAATCCCCTTGCCGCGCAGCCCGGCGATGACATAGCCTTCGGCAACATCCGAACCCTGCACCTTATAGCCCAGATTGTGCATCACCTCTGCAATGCCCGACATGCCAATGCCGCCAATGCCGATGAAGTGGATGGTGCCAATGTCGGTTGCGACACCCCTCATGTCAGGCCCTCACGCATATGCCGCCTGATCCCCGAATTTCATCGGGCGGTTCAGGCCCACCATGATGTCGCTGTGCGGCGCATCAAGGCTTTCGACCAGATCGGCCAGGTCGCGCGCGGCATCGGGCCGCCCGCACGAGCGCGCGCGCCCCGCGGCGTTCAACAGGGCGGCGGGGTCCAGCCCCAGTTTTTGCATCTGCTTGGCAAGCTCAACCGGGGTGAAAGCGCGTTGATCAATCGTGCGCGCCCCGCCCGCCCTCGTCAGTTCGCGCGCGTTCGCCGTCTGGTGATCATCCGTCGCGCTGGGCAACGGCACCAGGATGGCGGGGCGCCCAGCGGCGGTAAGCTCGGCCAGTGTTGATGCCCCTGCCCGCGCAATCACCAGATGCGCCCAGGCGAGCTGTTCCGGCATATCTGCCAGATAGGTTGCCAGCTCAGCCGCAATCGACAGTTCGGCATATTTGGCGCGGACCTGATCAATATCCTCCAGCCGCGCCTGATGCGTCACCTGCAACCGCCGCCGAAAACTGATCGGCAACAGCGCCAAACCATCGGGCACGACCTGGCTCAAAATGCTCGCGCCCTGGCTGCCGCCCGTCACCAGCACCCGGAAAATCCCGTCTTCCTCCAGCAACGGATAGGGTCGCGTCCGCAGCGCCAGCACCGAATCGCGCACCGGATTGCCCACCAGATGCGTCTTGCCGCGCCAGCTGTCTTTCAGTCGCTCGACATCGGGATAGGATGTCGCAATCGCCGCAACCCGCCCCGCCACCAGCCGGTTCACCCGGCCCAGCACCGCATTTTGTTCGTGCACCGCCGTCGGGATGTTCATCGCAAACGCGCCGAGCAGGGTCGGGAAAGCCGGATAGCCACCAAAACCAATCACAGCGGCGGGGCGGTGCTTGCGAAACAGGCGTTTGGCCATCGACCGCCCGCGCAGCATGTTCACGCCCGCGCGCGCCCATCCCAGCGGGCCGCCAGCAAGCCGCCCGGCGGGCAGGATATGCGTTTCAATACCGTCAAACAGGCCGGGAAAGCGCACGCCGCGTTCATCGCTGACCAGCGCAACGCTGTGCCCGCGCTTGATCAGTTCAGCCGCCAGCGCTGCGGCCGGCACCATATGGCCACCGGTGCCACCGGCGGCGAGAACGAAATGGCGTGCTTTGCTCATTGGCCGCTCCAGCGCACGACATAGGGAGATCGCGTCAGAAACGGATTGCGCCGGGTAAACGCCAGCAGCAAGCCCATTCCGATCGACAGCGCAATCATTGATGATCCGCCATAGCTGATAAACGGCAATGTCATGCCCTTTGACGGGGCCAGCCCGGTATTCACCGCCATGCTGACCAGCGCCTGCGCGCCAAATTGCGTGGCAAGCCCGGCAGCGGCGAGCATCCGAAAAGGATCGGGCTCATCCAGCAACTTCACAAACACCCGCACCACAATCGCCAGAAACAGCAGCGCGATCACGCCGCACGCAATCAGCCCGAATTCCTCACCAATCACCGAAAAGATATAATCGGTATGCGCCTCTGGCAGGCGGAGCTTCATGGCGCCGCCCCCCGGCCCTGTGCCGGTCGCGCCGCCCGCCGTCAGCGTCGCATAGGCCATGTCGGTCTGGTAATGATCAATCGTGCTGTCATCGCCACCGCGCGGCAGGAATGCGTTTATGCGCATGCGCGCGGTATCGTAAAAAAGATAAGCGGCGATCAGCCCCACTGGCGCGGTCGCAAGAAGGCCACCCATCACCCGCACTGACGTGCCGGCAACCATCAGCAGCGCCAGCCAGATCACGCAATAAATGATCGTCTGGCCAAAATCCGGCTGCATCATCAGCAGGCAGGCGACCAGGCCGGTCAACGCGCCGGTGATCGGCACCACCGGCAAGTCAGCTTCCTTGGCGCGAAGCGACAGCAGCCAGGCAATGGCAACGATGAAAAACGGCTTCAGAAATTCGGAAGGCTGAAATTCGGCAATCCCCAGCCCGATCCAGCGCCGCGCGCCATTATGTTCCACTCCGATAAACGGCACCACGGCCAGCAGCAGCAAAAATATTGCCGCGCCGATCAACGCCATCCGCCGCGCGAGCGGCACCGGCAACATCGACACCACAAACATCACCGGCAGCGACACGCCAACCCACATCACCTGCCGCCAGAAATAATATAACGGTGGGAAATGCACCTTATCCCCGGAATAGCGCACCGCCGACGCCGGGCTTGCCGCTGCGACCGCCAGCAGGCCGATTGCGATCAGCAACAGTGCGAGCGTCAGCAATACCCGGTCAATATCCCAGAACCACATCCCCAGCGGGCTGCGATCGCCACGCCCGCCGCGCGGCTTTACGCTGGCCCACAAGGCGCGGCGTTGGTCGGCCCCGACCCCGGCACGGCTGCTGGTGCTGGCATCAGTCATGGCAACGCCTCCACAGCAGCGCGAAAGGCATCACCCCGCGCCTCAAAATCACGAAACTGATCGAATGACGCGCAGGCAGGCGACAGCAGCACGGTTTCGCCGGGTTGCGCTGCCGCCGCTGCCGCCATCACCGCGCGATCCAGCGTTTCGCAATAGGAAACCGGCATGGTGCCCGTCAGCAGATCAGCAAACTGCACGCCCGCAGCACCAATGGTATAGGCGGCGCGAACATGCCCAAAGCCGGGGCGGCACGCATCAAGCGACGCCGATTTGGATTGTCCGCCCAATATCCAGTGAATGCCGTCAAATGCGGCCAGTGCAGGCGCGGCGCTCTCCGGATTGGTGGCCTTGCTGTCGTTGACGAAGCGCACGCCGTTCTTGGTGGCGACCGTTTCCATCCGGTGCGGCAGCCCCGTGAAGCTTTCGAGCCCCCGGTCGATCGCTGCGTTGGGAATGCCCAGCGCCTCGCAGGCATTGATCGCGGCGAGCGCGTTCTGCGCATTATGCGGCCCCTGCAGCGACGGCCAGCGCGATTGATCCATGCAAAATCCCGGCGCAATCTTGGTCAGATGCTCGGCGCGTGCCGACAGGCTGCGCGCAATCGCGGCAGACGGCGCATCGAAGATCGACACAATCGCGTCATGCTCCGGCGTCTGCATCGCGAACAGCCGCGCCTTGGACGCGGCATAGGCGTCGAACCCGTCATAGCGATCAAGGTGATCGGGGGTGATGTTCAGCAAAACCGCAACGTCGCAGTCGAGCGTTTGGGTCAAATCGATCTGATAGCTCGACAGTTCCAGCACATAGACGCCGCCGTCAGCCAGCGGCGCCTGCTCCAGAATCGGCAACCCGATATTGCCGCCCATCAGCACCGGCACGCCCGCTGTCTCGACGATATGCTTGATCAGCGCCGTGGTGGTCGATTTGCCGTTGGTGCCGGTAATGCCGACAACCTTGTGTGGGGGCAGCTCGGAACGCGCCTGCGCGAATAATTCGATATCGCCGATGATCGGTACGCCCGCCGCGCGCGCTTTAGCGGCGATCGGGTGGGTGTTGAGCGGCACGCCGGGAGAAACGACGAGGGCATCAAAGCCGGTCAGGTCAATCGTTTCAGGGTCGGCAAATCTCAAATGCCCCTCCCCTTCAGGGGAGGGGTTGGGGGTGGGGGCCATCCCCAAGCGCTGCACCTGCGGTGAGCCCCCACCCCAACCCCTCCCCTGAAGGGGAGGGGCTTGAGAAAGAGCCTCGCGCCGTCCCGCATCGCTATCCCACGCAACAACGCTCGCCCCGCTCGCCACCAGCGCCCGCACGGTCGCCGCGCCCGAGCGCGCCAGCCCCAGCACCGCGAAGCGTTTGCCGCGCCAGAGCTCGCTGGTGATCACGAAACCGTGCTCCTGCGAAGGCAGGAGCCCAGGATCATGGGCGATGGCGCCTGCAGCTCTGGATCCCCGCCTGCGCGGGGATACGGCGACGCTGAAGGGCGCAGCGTGATCACCGCAGTTTCAACGTCGCCAGGCCAGCCAGCGCCAGCACGATCGCAATGATCCAGAACCGGATCACCACCGTCGCCTCTGCCCAGCCCAATTGTTCGAAATGATGGTGGATCGGCGCCATTTTGAACACGCGCTTGCCGGTGCGTTTATAGAAAAACACCTGGATGATCACGCTCAGCGCCTCCACGACGAACAAACCGCCGACAATGCCCAGCACGATCTCCTGATGCGCCACGACTGAAATTGTGCCGAGCGCGCCGCCCAGCGCCAGGCTGCCGGTATCGCCCATGAACACCGCTGCCGGGGGCGCATTGAACCACAGGAATGCGAGCCCGGCGCCGATCATCGCCCCGCAGAAGATCGCCATATCGCCCGCCCGCAGTACATGCGGAATCCCCAGATATTCGGCGAACTTGGCGTTGCCCGCCAGATAAGCAAAGATCATGAACGCAGCCGCAGCAATAATCACGGGCATTGTCGCCAACCCGTCAAGCCCGTCGGTCAGGTTGACGGCATTGCCAAACGCCACAATCGTAAAGGCGGCAAAGACGATATAGAAATAACCCAGATCGAGCACTGGCCCGCTATAAAAGGGCAGATAGAGCTGCGTGCCGTTCTGGTGCGTGATGATCGCCGCGGCGATGCCCGCAATCGCGAATTCGCCCAGCAACCGCACCCGGCCCGAAATGCCCTTGGTGCTCGCCTTGCGCACCTTGTCGTAATCATCAAGAAAACCGATCGCGCCAAACCCCAAGGTGACGAACAGGCATGCCCACACGAACGGGTTGGTCAAATCCATCCACAGCAGGATGGAAATCGCCAGACTGGTCAGGATCATCAGCCCGCCCATGGTCGGCGTGCCGCGCTTGGCAAGGTGGGTTTGCGGGCCATCGCTTCGGATCGGCTGGCCCTTGCCCTGCCGCACCCGCAACCAGCCGATAAATTTCGGGCCGATGATGAGGCCAATCACCAGCGCCGTCGCCACCGCCCCACCACTGCGAAAGCTAAGGTAGCGCACCAGGTTCAGCACGCCGGGAAAGCCAAGATATTCCGCAATAAAATACAGCATTATGGTTTTGCGCCCCCCAGCGCCGCGACAACCGCCGCTAGCCCAACGAAATTCGATCCCTTAATGAGAACCGCGTCACCCGCCGACAGCACCGATTGCAGGTGCGCCAGCGCGGCCGCAGCATTGGCCACATGAACGAATTCCACCTGCCCCTCAAGCGCCATTCCCAGCGGAATCATGCCGTTTCCGACCAAAATTGCCAAAGCAACGCCCGCATCCGCCACAAAACTGGCCAAACCGGCGTGAAAAGCGGCACTTTCTGCCCCCAATTCGCCCATTTCGCCGAGCAGGGCGATCTTGCGGGGGGCAGGATCAGCGGCCAGCACCGCCAGCGTGGCGCGCATTGATGCCGGGTTGGCGTTATAGCTTTCGTCAATCACCAGCGCCGTTCCGCCATACGGCACACGGGTCAAAAAACGCGCACCACGCCCTGGCAACCCGCCCAAATCAGCCAGCGCCAGCCCGGCCAGCGCCACATCGCCGCCCGCCGCCTCAATCGCCGCCAGCACCGCCAGCGCATTGGAAACAAGGTGCGCGCCCGGCTGGCCAATCGTGAAGCTCACTTCGCGCGACACAAGCTGCGCCGTTACAAAAGTGCCACCGGTCGGCGTGCGCATCGTTTCCAAAATCCGCACATCGGCAAGCGCGCCGCTGCCAAACGAAACCACGCGTGCGCCCTGCGCCTTGGCGGCTGTAGCCAGTCGGGAATAATGCACAGAATCGAACGGGATAATCGCGGTGCCGCCGACCTCAAGCCCCTGAAAAATCTCGGCCTTGGCATCGGCAATGCCGGCTTCATCCTTGAAAAATTCAATATGAACCGGGCCAATATTGGTGATGATCGCCACATGCGGCCGCACAAACCGGGTCAGCGCCGCCAGCTCGCCTGCATGGTTCATCCCCATTTCCAGCACACCGTAGCGGCAGCCAGCGGGCATCCGCGACAGGCTAAGCGGTACACCGACATGGTTGTTATAGCTTTTTACCGACCGGTGGACCTGCCCCGCCGCGCCGCGATCAAGCGCGGCAAACAGCATTTCCTTCGTGCCGGTTTTGCCAACCGATCCGGTGACGCCGATAATCGTGGCGTCGGTGCGCGCGCGCGATGCGATGCCCAGCGCCTCAAGTGCTGCCATCGTGTCGCTCACCAGCACATGCGGGTGCGCGCAAGGGGTGCTGACGATTGCCCCCGCTGCACCGCGCGCAAAGGCCTGATCAAGGAACAAATGCCCGTCGCTCGCCGCCCCCTTCAGCGCAATGAACAAGTCGCCGGGGCCCACTTCCCGCGAGTCAAACGTCACGCCCGTTACGTCAAACGCCGCCGATGCCGTGCCGCCCGTGGCAGCGGCAATCGCTGTCGATGTCCATAACGGGGCGGTCATGCCACGCATTCCCGCGCCACGCTGACATCGTCAAACGGCAGCACCATATCGCCGATAATCTGGCCCTGTTCATGGCCCTTGCCGGTCAGCAGCACGATATCGCCCGCGCCGGCCGCTGCAATTGCTGCCGCAATCGCCTCTCGCCGCCCGGCAATCTCGGTGGCGCCGGGTGCCCCCGCCATCACTTGAGCGCGGATGGCGGCAGGATCTTCGCTGCGGGGATTATCATCGGTGACGATCACAAGATCGGCAAGCCGCGCTGCGACCTCGCCCATCGGCGCGCGCTTGCCTGAATCGCGGTCCCCGCCTGCGCCAATAAGCACGATCAGCTTGCCAGTTGCATGCGGCTTCAACGCAGCAATGGCCGCTTCGATTGCATCCGGGGTGTGCGCATAATCGACATAGACCGGCGCGCCCTGCTGGCTAATCACCGCGCGTTCCAGCCGACCCCGAACCGGTTGCAACCGGGATATTGCCGCCAGCGTTTCCTCCACGCCAGCGCCCGTGGCGATCACCAGCCCCGCCGCCGTCAGCGCGTTGGCGGCCTGGTAAGCCCCGATCAACGGCAGGTTTACCTTATGTCGCCTGCCATCCGCCTCTATCGTCAGCCCCTGCCCCAACAGGCTCGGCTCGCGCGCCACAAGCCGCAGTGTTTCGCCCTGCTCGCCGACCGTGATCACCCGGTTGCCGCGTTCGCGCGCCAGATCAATCACGCGCGGCGAATATTCGTCATCAGCCCACACCACGGCAGCACCATCGGGTGCCAATATGTCGGTAAACAGCCGCATTTTGGCGGTGAAGTAATCCGCCATGTCGCGGTGATAATCCAGGTGATCGCGGCTCAGGTTCGTGAATGCCGCCGCCTGCACCGCCAGGCCTTCGGTGCGATATTGCGACAGGCCGTGGCTTGATGCCTCAAACGCCAAATGGGTCACCCCTTCGCGCGCCAGCCCGCCGACATTCGACAGAAACGTCACAATGTCTGGCGTGGTCAGCCCGGTCGTCACGCTGTCATTCGCCGTGGTCACGCCCAGCGTGCCGATGGACGCCGCGTGATGGCCCAGCATCCGCCAGATCTGGCGAGTCATTTCAACCGTGGACGTCTTGCCGTTAGTGCCCGTTACCGCAACCGCTGTTGCGGGAAAGGGCGCAAAGAATTTTGCCGCCAGCGCCGCAAAGGCCGCGCGCGGATTTTCGGCTGCAATGTGGAGGGCACCCGTTACTGGCACCGCAGCCCGCGCCACCACCGCGATGGCACCGCCCGCAATCGCCGCGTCAATGAAATCCTCGCCGTTCACGCGCATGCCCTCAAACGCGCCAAACACGGTGCCCGGTGCCACCTTGCGGTGATCAATGGCAAAACCCGTCACGGTCTGGCCATCGTCGCCATCGGTCAGCGCGCCCAGCTTCATTGCGGATCAGCCGCGGATTCGCCCGGCGCGTGCCACAGCAGCGGGGTAAGTTCAGACACATCAACGTCGCGATTCATATCGGGCATCACGCCCAGCATCTGCCCGGTGCGCGCGATCACGCGGCTGACGACCGGCGCCACCGTCCACGCCGCCGTCGTCTGCCCGGCGGACTGGGCAGTGGCGATGGGCGAATCGAGCATGGCGATCACCACGTAACGGGGCGCATCCATGGGAAAGGCAGCGGCGAAGGTTGATACATTGCGACTCCGCGAATAGCCGGTCTTCATTGCAATTTCAGCAGTGCCGGTTTTTCCCCCAACGCGGTATCCAGGCGCTTCGCCTTTACGACCCGTACCGTCGAGCACCACCAGCCGCAGCAACTGGCGCATCCGATCACTGGTCGATTGCGACAACACCCGCCGGCCTGCACTCGCCTTGCCGGGGGAGACCCGCAACATCGTCGCTGGCCGCCAGATGCCGCCATTGACCAGTGCGGCATAGGCGCTCGCCAGATGCAGCGGTGTTACCGCGATGCCGTGCCCGTAACCGCTGGTCATCACCGATACGCGCGCCCAGAAAACCGGCCATAGCGGGCGCTGCTTTTCGCGCAGTTCAATATCGGGGCGGGTATCAAAACCCAGCCGCCGGAACATGGCCTGCATCCGCGCTGCACCCAGTTCATCGGCGATCCGCGCGGTGACGATGTTTGATGAATGCACCAGCGTTTCAGGAATATCGAGATAGCGTTTTTGCGGGTGATCATCCTTGATCTGGAACCGCCCGATTTTCAGCGGCGCACGCGCATCAAAGCGGCGGGACATTGATGTCACCACGCCGCTGTCAATCGCGGCGGCCATCGTGATCGGCTTGAACGTCGATCCCAGTTCATACACCGACTGGGTTACATTGTTGCGCATCCCATCCTGCGTGGCACCGCGCAACTGATTGGGATTATACATTGGCAGCGACACCATCGCGATCACTTCGCCGGTTTGCGCATCCAGCATAACGCCCGCTGCCCCCCGGGCCTTGAACGACAGCATCGCATTGCCCAATTCGCTTTCGAACGCAGACTGTACCCGGGCATCAATCGAAAGCGCGACGGGGGTTGATCGCTCAATCGGGTTGGTCAGCCGGGCGTTCAGCACCCGCTCCATGCCGCTGACGCCGATGCCGTTGGAATCAAGAAACCCAATCGCATGCGCGCCCATGCTGGATTGCGGATACAGCCGTTCCGGTTCGCGCGCAAAATCCACCGCCGGTTCGCCCAGCGCGTTTACGGCCTTGACCAGTTCGGGCATTGCGCGGCGCTGCAGATACACAAAATTCTTGCCGGACCGCAGCTTGGCAAGATACCAGCTGCTGTCATGTTCGGGCATCAGCGCGGCCAGCTTGGGTGCCAGATCCTCGGGATCATTCACCAGCTTATTGGGGTGAATGCCGATTGACCAGGCATCAATGGTGCGCGCCAGCGGCGATCCATTGCGGTCAACGATATCGCCCCGCAACGGCACCAATGCCGCAGCACCGTCGCGCGTCGTGGCCGGTTCAGCAAACATCGCCAGAAAGGTTAGGCGCAGCAAAATCATCATCACGCCTGCGGCAATCAACAGCATCAGGATCATCAGGCGCACAGGCGCGATAACGGCCATAGGATGGCGTGCGCCCGTCAGCCTTTTCTGCGGGCCGGGCCGGGCGACAAGAACAGTCAACGGCTGCCCACCGCTTCAGCGCGCGCGCTGTTCATCAGGTCACCGATGGTGGAATCGCTCAACAGCTTGCGATCCAGCATCGCAATCGTCGCGCCGCGCTGGCCCGCCGGATGGGCCTGCACCGCCGCTGCACTGGCCAGCACAGCACGCACCGGGCGCAGGGCGGACTGCCCAGGTTGCGCAACAGGCCGGGGGGCAACGGGCTGGGCGGTGACAGGCTGTGGTGCAGGCGCAATCACATCAACAGCACGCGGGGCAGCGGGCACGATATAAGATGCCATCTGAACACGCTGGCCGCCATCCTGCGGCGCATCCAGATCAATTGCGGCAAGCGTTGCCTCATCAGGCACGAACTGGTCCGATGCCGGGGCGGTCAGCGCGAACACATCACCGTTCCAGCGTTCGAGCTGAGCCAGATTGGCGCGGGTATCAAATTCGGTTTCCAGCGCGCGAATTTCGCGCTTGGCGACCAGGATCTTGCGATCCATCTCGAGCACTTTATTGCGCTCTGCCGCAACCTGAAGCGAGACGAGATAAAAGCCGAGCACGACGATAACACCGCTTAGAAACCAGCCCAATCCCCGCAACCGATATGCCGCTGTCATCACGCTTCTCCTACTGGCCAGGGCGCGGCAGAGGTCCGCTGCGCCACCCGCAAAGTTGCTGAACGCGCCCGTGGATTGCGGGCAATTTCATCATCCCCGGCGCGCACCGCGCGGCCGATTGTCTCAAAACTGGGGGCAGCCTTTGCCGCCACTTGCGGCAAGTGCCGCGATCCGCCGGGCAGGCCGCCACTGCGTTCGCGAAAGAAACGCTTCACCAGCCTGTCCTCAAGGCTGTGGAACGTCACCACGGCCAGCCGCCCCCCCGGCTTCAGCACGCGTTCCGCCGCCGCCAGCCCATCGGCCAGCTCATCCAGTTCGCGGTTCAGGTGGATGCGGATCGCCTGAAATGTGCGGGTCGACGGGTCTTTCTTGTCATGCGGGCGATAGCCCAATGCGCGGCGCACCACGGTGGCCAGCTCCAGCGTGGTCGTCAGCGGGCGGGCAGCGACGATGGCGCGCGCCACCCGGCGGGCGCGCGGCTCCTCGCCAAATTCGTGCAGCACATCGGCGATTTCCGCCTCATCGGCTTCGTTCAAAAACTCTGCCGCGCTCGTGCCTGACTGGCTCATCCGCATGTCGAGCGGACCTTCGGATTGAAACGAAAATCCCCGCGCAGGCTGATCAAGCTGCATCGACGATACGCCGATGTCCATGACCACGCCGTCCACCGGCACGGCCTCGCGCTGTTCCAGCTCCGCCTCAATCGCCGAAAACACGGCATGGATCAGCCGCAACGCCCCGGTGGATTGATCAACCAGCGGCGCACCCCCGGCAATCGCATCAGGATCACGATCAAACGCAATCACCTGCGCCCCACCCGCCAGCATCGCACGGGTATAGCCGCCCGCCCCAAAGGTGGCATCGACATGAACCTCACCCGGCGCAATCGCCAGTGCGTCAATCACTTCATGCAGCAAGACGGGCACATGCGGCGCGCTCACAGGGTTTCGCCCCGCTCTTCCAGGAAATGCAGCACCATTTCGCGCATCGTTTCATCGGTGCGGGCGCTGGCCAGCACTTGCGCAGGGTCCCAGATTTCAAAATGGCTGCCCAGCCCATAGAAAAAGGCATAGCGGCCAATCTTGGCGCGCTTGCGCGGGAAGGTGGGGAAGATAAAGCGCCCGCTGGAATCAAACGGCAGCGTATCCCACGCCATGCCGCGCCGCAGAATCTCATCATTCATCGCGCCGTCCGGCCCGGCATATGCCTTGGCACGCAGCTCAAGCGCGGCGAAGCGCTCCTCGCCCTGCGGCACGTCATAACCGACCAGGCAGGTATCGCTTTCATGCTGCGCGATCACGATCTGCGCGGCATCTTTTGTATCCATATTGCACGCGCTACGGGCGATCAGGGTTGCGCGCAGCGACGATGGGATCGCGACGCGCCCCTTCTCGTCAACCTGCTGGAGCGCATAGCCCTGATAAATCCCCCTGATCGACACGCCCACCCCTTCCGTGGCGCGCAAAGCTCCCCCGTCCTGCAAACGGCCGTCCGCCGCTCACAGAATCACGACTCATCAGACATGAGAACCCGCACCGTTAACTAAGGTCTAGTGCGGTAAAAACGGGGATGCAATGGTAAATTCGGGAATTTTACGGGACCAGATACTCAAAATCGGGGTTTCATGACACGGGTATCGGGTATTTACTGGAAATGTACTTTGTTTGTTCTCATGCAAAATGGTTAACATCAGTCGTTCGGTGGCAATTATTGGGGTTCGATCCCGCCGGTGGGGCCAAAACCCCGATCGGTGCTGTGAAATCCCGGCCCAACCCGCTTGGTGGCCCGCCCGATCGCCAGCCGGACAGCAGCATGCGTGCCTTACCGGGGCGTACCGGGTGTCCCCTGTTGGGGAGCAGTTGCAGTCTGGTTGGTAACCTCAATCGCGGCACTGGGCGCGACGCCCAGTTCGGCGAGCGGCTCCTTTTCCGGCTCCGTCGCATTGAGCGGAATTGCGGCCAGGTTCGCGATCAGCTCGGGCTTGGGGCCATTAGCGGCGGTGGCGGGCACCGGCTCCCGGCTCGCTGAACTGAAAATCGCGCTCGCCAGCCCGATCAGCAGCATCACAAACGCAAGCCCGGTCATCCCGACCTTGACGCGCTGGATTGAATGGGAAGGTTCTGACACGTTTTTCATGGCGTTGCGGCCAATTTAGCGGCTGCAGGGCGCTTTGTCGAACACGGCTTAGAAAAGCGCATCGAGGATTGGTGTTTGGGCGAGAATGGAAGCATCCCCGCCGCGCGCATCCTTTGGCTGTACGCCTGACGGGGCGATCACCTGATCCGGTCATGCAGCGTGGGTATCAGTCGATACCGGGACCGTCTGAAAATGGAAGTTAACGGGCATTTCTAAATCCGTCACCCCGGACTTGATCCGGG
>FSSH01001047.1_pt3 | contig 34058 bp, 34 predicted proteins | sample 1166101 | NCBI WGS metagenome assembly FSSH01 (sample SAMEA32972668, study PRJEB13176) | freshwater metagenome | biome: Drinking water system; feature: Biomass in drinking water that filtered by 0.45 um membrane; material: drinking water | place: USA | collected 2012-12-20 | depth 0 m
ACCTCTCGCTCAACCGTAGCTTCGACTGCGGCCCTCAACCGACAAGCTTACGCTGCCTCAATCGCCGGTCGCGCCTCACGACGCTGCACCAACTGCTTGCTCCGGCTCATCACATCCTGCACTCCTGATTGAACCGTACGACCCCAGCGGGTTGCCTGCACTTGGGCCTTCTTCGCATAGCGTCCGATATCCCGGCGGGTTTCCACTCCGGCTTTTGGCGCAAACAGGATTCCTACTCCGGCTCCGATCACAGCTCCACCGGCAATCATCGCGACGACCTTGGCTGCCTGCTTTCCCTGTTCTGACATCGCATGCCTCCTGGTGATTGATGAAGGTTTGTGGAGGGTCTTGTTCTCGCCCTCTTGTCTAGTCGGTACAGCAGATACCGTGCCAGGTCATATTCTGCTTAATTTCGCCTGCATTTTCTCAATCATCTCTGCCAGGGTTAGGACCGTCTCATGAAGGGTGCCGTTTTCTCTACAGTCGGCAACACACCCGTTACAGAAATCTTACACTCCTGGCCCTCTCACGAGAAACCGGCCACAGGATTGACCTTCCGGCAATTCTCTCTTTGCCAATGCCACTCGCCTTGCTTTGAAACGCCGTCTTCCCTATGATCCCGGCCAGTCCTTTGTTGGAGGTCTCATGGGTTCGTTCGCCGCACTTCCCTATCCCCATATCAATCCGGTCTTCCTCGATCTCGGTCCGCTCCAATTCCGCTGGTATGGATTGATGTATCTGATCGGGCTCACCGCGGCCTATTTCTTGATTCGCCACAGAGTCCGGGAACAGCATATTCCTCTCACGCCGGATCAGGTCTACGACATGGTCGTGTTCGCCGCGTTCGGAGTCTTTATTGGCGGGCGCATCGGTTATACCTTGTTCTATAATTTCTCCTACTACGCTCAGAATCCGTTAAAAGTCTTCGCCGTCTGGGAAGGCGGCATGTCGTTCCATGGCGGCCTCATCGGGACGATCGTCGCGTTGATCTGGTTCAGTACACGACAGGGATTGCCCGTCTACACCATTGCGGACCTGGCTGCCGCAGTGACGCCCATTGGACTGGGATTCGGCCGACTCGGGAATTTTATCAATGGAGAGCTGTACGGCCGAGCCACCGATGTGGACTGGTGCATGGTCTTCCCGGCGGGAGGACCCGCCTGCCGCCATCCTTCGCAACTCTATGAGGCAGGGCTCGAAGGTATTCTCTTGTTCACGATCCTCTGGCTGCTCGCACGCACGTCACCGCCGCCAGGGTCGCTGTGCTGGACGTTCATCGCCGGCTACGGCGTCAGCCGAATGATCGTCGAGCTCGTCCGCGAGCCCGACCAGCATATCGGCTTTGTCCTTGGACCGATCACCATGGGCCAGTTGCTGTCGGCTCCCATGGTCATGTTGGGTCTGTTCATGCTGATTTGGGGATATCATAAACGGTCACTGGAGCGCTCGCGTTCAATGCCGCACCCTCAATAGGGCATCTCGTCGTCATCCAGGCCGACGTGGTGCCCCAGCTCATGCACGAGCGTGTCGCCGATTTCCTGGACCATCTCCACCTCCGTGTCGCATTGCCGGAGAATCGGCCCGCGATAGAGTGAGATCTGCGCCGGCGCCTGACCTCCGGCACGAAAGAATGACTCATCATTTAGTGAAAGGCCCTGGTACAGACCGAGCAACTCCTCCCCTTCCTCAACCTCCAGATCCTGCAGTACCAACGCAGGAGGCTCATCTTCGACCACGACGGCCACGGCATCGAGCAACCGGGCATACTCAGCAGGCAGATCCACTATCGCCTGGTGGACGATTCCGGCAAAAGACTCCGCCGACATTCGGTAATGAGACCCGGCCATACTTAGAAACGTTGGCCCGGCGTGGGATCAAGGTAGGACTTCTGCCGTAAGTTGTAATTCAGTCCGGTCTCTCTGAGCGGCGGTGAATCCCAGATCACTTTATTCCCCGGAGCCAGATTCGCCGCCTCCAAGTAGTGCTTCTTCGCTTCCGCCTTGTTCCCCATACGATCCAGCGACACCGCCCAATTATAGTGTGCCTCTGCCAGCGTGGGCTGCTGTGAGGCTGCAGCCTGATACGCCTGGGCCGCACCGGCCCAATCGCTCGACCGGAACAGCCGCTCACCTTCGGTCATCGCCGCAGTTGCCTTCATAGAGGTATCGGAAGGCATTGCCAGAATCGTGACGGGAATTTTCGCCGGACTCACACAGCCACCCGCCAATCCACAGAGCAATACCAGCGCAAGATAGGATCGCATGGTCAGACTCCTGTTAAAGTTCAACTCCAACCCCGCAACGGAGAAATAACACCCGGGCGGATACCCGCGACAACTGTAAACTTTTTTGGGCCGCGGTTTTATAGAGGGTCATCTGGACCCGATACCGCTCAGCCCGCTCAGGCACTTCCTTTGCCGTCACCGCGTCTGTCTTATAGTCCCCAATCCAGATCCGGCCGTCAAGACGGTAGATGACATCCATGACGCCGTGCACGATCTGACCCTCTTCCCACGACATCGCAAATGGAACCTCACGACCGAGAATAGTCGCTGCAGCCAGCTGCTGATACAGCTCGGATTGTATGAAGTTACCGAGAATCTCCCGGAGCGACTCTGCAACAGGGGAAACCAGCTCCGCTTCGTCCGGGGTAAGCTCCTGCCGAATCGTCGGTTCGATTCGTTCCAGTAGTTCTTGTGGGGGCAGATGAAAATCCCACTGCTCAAGAACACGATGGGCCAATACTCCGACGAGCCGCCCGACCTCTTGACCCGTTCCACCCTTCGAGGGACGGAAACTGCCGGGCAGATCTCCTTGCCCTATCGTGCTTGGAGTCAGATGGCGGGGCGTCCGACAGGCCTTCTTCCAGCGATCCTCCCGCGCCCTCCATAATCCGGCGATGGCATCGGGGTCAAGGGCTCCGGCAACCGGCCCCACCGCACCAGGTCGACTGGAACGTTTTCGAGACGGCGCGGATGTGGTCCGGTGGGGTATGACAGATGCGCCGATCGTGAGGGCGTCGGTCTCAGGAGCACCCACCACACCCTCCCCGATCTCTTGCAGCATTCCCAAGACTGTTTCTCCGGCTGCACGACCGGTCATTCCGCCTGATAGAACTAACATGTCCTTGGCTCTGGTCATGCCGACATAGAGCACCCGCCGCCGCTCGGCTTCCTCTCTCACCTTCTGCTTCTCTTGCACCAACACGGCCCCAAAATTGTGCACCCCGCCGAGCGAAAGGCCATACGATCCGCTGGACCAATCGAACGTCACAATAGGCAATCCTCGCTCTCTCCCGCTCCCCTGATGCAGGCCGGGCAAGACCACGATGGGAAACTCCAGTCCCTTGGCTTTATGAATCGTTAATACTTGAATAGCGTTGGACGCTTCTTCCGATAACGGACTCTCGGCCTCATCCGGCTGTTCATCAAGCCGGGCAACCATCAGTTCCACAAAGCCGCTCAACGTCAGATGGGGCCGATCAGACATGGCTGCGGCGGTGTGTTTCACCTTGAGCAGATTGGCCACGGCCTGCTCCCCATGCGAAGACGCCGCGGCAATTTCGAGGAGCGGAAGTCGGTCGAAGATCAGCTCCAGTACCTCAGCCAGCGGCAATGCTCCGACCTGTCGATGTAACCAGGCCAGGTGGCCATAGAAAAGACGGACAGAGGATGCCTCCGGGTGCTTCCACTGCGAGAGTGACTCGATTCGAAGATAGTCAAAGCCCTTAACCTGGCGAAGGTCATAGAGGGCGCGGTCCGACAAACCGCCTAAAGGGCTGCGCAGCACACCGGCCAGCGCCACGGTGTCGTGCGGATGGTCCAGTACCCGCAGCACATTCATCAGATCGATGACTTCCTGTCGTCGATAAAAGTGTTTTTCGCCTTCGATCACATAGGGAAGGCCATACCGGCGCAAGGCATCCACATACGTGTCGGCCTGCGTGAGCTTCCGAAATAGCAAGGCGATATGCCCGGCCTTGACCTGCGGACGACTCAGCACATCTTCGGTGAGCCAACGTGCCAACGTCTCCGCTTCTGCCCTTGTCGCACCGGCGGCGTCAAACGCTCGTTCGTCAGGCACCGGAAGGGTCACTTGCACACGCACGCCGGCCTCGAAGGCTGAGGGACGTCGTTGCGGTTGCACTTCCAGTCTGACGTTGGCCGGTTGGACGAGAGCGCGCCGTTCGAACAATCGATCGAACACATCGTTGACCGGACCGAGAACCGCCGCATCGCTTCGAAAATTTGTCGTGAGTGTCTGAATGACTCCCCCATCCTCTTCAATCTTCTGAACGACGCGATCGAACGCTTCGATATCCGCCCGCCGAAAGGCATAGATCGATTGCTTGGGATCTCCCACGATAAAGAGCTTGCCCGGCTCTAAGGCCATCTCATGCCATGTCGAGGCCTGAGCCCCTACACATTCTGAAATCGCGAGCATGAGTTCATACTGAACAGGATCGGTGTCTTGAAATTCATCCACCAGCACCGCACGATAGTCCCGTTTAATACGCTCGCGGATGGCCAAATGATCCCGTAACAACGTGCGAGCCCTGGCGAGCAGCCCATCGAATGAGACCCACCCTTTCAGCCTGAAGGAGTGACGGGTTTCAGAGACGAACGGGCCAAGAAGGGTCAACGCATCCTTAAAGAACCATCCGTTAACAGACTGATATTGCTGAGCTACATGAATGATTGATTCAGCTTCAAGAAATTCGTCTGTTTCCCAGCCTGCTACGAGATTGCCCAGATCCTTCCCCAACGACTCGAGGTCGGCAACGGATATCGCCTGAATACCAGCGGCTCCGTGATCGACGATAGCCCTCAACAAGTTTATCGCGGCAGCTAACATCTGCTCAATCTTCCGCCGCTTTGGCCGATCATGCGCATCGAGAAGCGCTTGCCCACGCTGGTACGCTCGGCGCACCCATTCAACAAGCACAGGGCTCAGCGTCTCTTCATTAACCTGAGCACGCAACACATCCAGATCCACCAACTCGCTGCAGAGCGCGCGAGCCAGTGAGCGTACATCGTCCAGCGTGGCAATACCCAACGCCTTGCGCCATAGTTGATGATGAGAACCCTGCCGGCCCAACTCTCGATCAATCCATATCTCCCATGCCGCTGTAAAGTGCTCTTCGAAGCGGAGCCCGTCATCTTCCTGAAATGCCGGATCCACGCCACCCTCAAGCGGGTAGAGCCGCAACAGATGGGCCGCAAAACTATGGAGCGTACCGATCTGCCCCTTCTCAAGATCATGGAGGGCCGCCGCCGCTCGGCCGGCGACTTCGTCGGTGGAAAGACTGTAAACGGCGCGTAAGTCGGCCATCGACACCGCTCCGCCATCCACAGCACGAGCCGCTTCAGTTTCCGGATGGGCCAAGACCATCAACCGTTCACGCAGCCGGACCTTCATCTCCGTGGCCGCCTTATTCGTAAAGGTCAGCGCCACGATCTGAGTCACGGTCACCGGGCGGGGCTCCTTGATCAGAAGGTGCACTAATCGATTGACGAGTAACGTCGTCTTGCCGGTGCCGGCACCGGCGATGACCACAACATTCCGGTCAAATGTCGTCTCCGCTAGTGTGCGGGCCTGACGATCAGGAATCAGTTCCACGCGGCTCCTCCGACAGACGTTGCAGACGAAGACTCTTGAGGGCTTTCACCTCGTCCGATCGATACGACCGCCACCAAGACGGTTGGTGTTCGCGCCGGCAGATGACACGGAATTCACATTGCTCACAATAGGTATCGGGTAGAATGAAAAACCGCCCGGCTTGGAGGCCGGTGATGAGCAGACGCAGCGTTTGCTGGATCTGCCGACCCGATTCACCAGAAAGTGCGCCGACCTCGAACATCGAACGTGCAATCGGCGGATCCCATAGCGGCGCTAGAAACATGAATTGCACCTGACTTGGCGCAGGCTTCCCAGGCATAAGCAGACGAGCATAGAGCGGAGGCTGGAGGCGATACCCCCTGATGGCGGATTGGAGCAGATTGCGATCCTCCGACTTCATTGCCCCACCGGTCTTGAACTTATAGTCGATGATGCGAAGGGCCCCGGTATCCCGATGCCGGTCGATCCGATCGATGCGTCCTCTGATTTTCAGCGGCGCAGACGGATCGGGCAGGACCTCGGCAATGCTGCCCTCGGCATCCAGCTCGAATCCTATCGGCATAAACGGCGTCTCGGGATACGCGGTCGTATCGGCATCGACCGCCGCTGTGACCAGCGTGACAACCTGCTCCTTCGCCATCTCCCACAACAAATAATGACCGGTCCGATGCTGAGCCTCGCAGTCCTGCGCCGCCAAATCCACCGCCGAGCGGATACACCACTCCATCGTATCGTCGGTGACCGGCTCGGCAGGCCATCCGGTCGGCAGAAGCTGCTCGTAACAGCGTTTCAAGGCCGCATGACACAGAGTGCCCAACAATGCGGCATCCGGCTCCTGCGAGATCGTCCATCGAACCGGTTCCAGCCGTAACACGTCGGCAGAAAAATACTGAAAGGGGCACCGTGCATACCGTTCCAACGGCGTCGGCGCCAACCCGCGCTCGCACAGGCGAGACCAGTAGGCGTCAAGCGGGCCGGTCAATCCGTCATACCCATTCAGCACGGGCGCGTCGTCCTCCATCCCGACTAAGGCGCCGGCCGCATGCCGAAAGCCCTCGGCATCACGCCCGACCGCCTTCAGAAGGTCTGTCGGGTCCTGCCCGGTCAGCGCCATCCATTGGGCGAGTTCGGACGGCGGAATCAATCGTTGAATGGTGGAACGTTGCGCGACTCGGTCCGTCAGCCGTCGCGGCACCGCTTCCGCCGATCGCACATCAAGGCCGAACCGCTCGAGCAATTCATCCAGAAATGGAGAGACCGCCAACACCCGGCCGGCCTCATCAGCCCGCTGATAGGACAGACATAAGCGGCGGCTCGCCCCTTGCGTGATCAGTTCAAACAGCAGTGTCTCTTCTTCATATCCGCCAAGCTTTTCATCGATTTTGAAGCCGAGCGTGGCATCAAGCACCCGCCGATGCCGATCTCGAAGAAACGCATCTTCACGGATATATCGCGGGAAGAGCTTTTCATTCAGCCCTAGGACAACCACCGCCTTGAAGGTCAGGCCGCGAGCGGCCATGGCATCAACGACGGTGACCCCTCGATGAGCGGTCGCATCCAACGGAATCAGCGTGCGTTCACATGTATGGGTCAGGAGTTCCACAAAGTCAGCCCAGGACATGTCCTCCCCAAGAAGATCCAACTCCTCCAGCTTGGTCCAAACTCCATCGATAGCACTCCATGTCGCCATCAACCGTGCCCGGCGTGGATCCGAATCGGTCGCGTCCCCGCCGCTCGGGTCAGCTAGATGACGGCGAGTCAGTTGGCGAGAGGCCTTGATCAATTGACCAATGGTCCCCCGTTGAGGGAGCGCCAAACAATCGGTCAACAGATCCGACACCACGTGCCACAGAAGCGTGATCACATCGGAGGCAATGTCTACGCCATCAATCGCTCGTCCCTGTTCTTCACCTTCCACTAATTCCAGCGCACTTCTGGAAGCCAGCTCCAATCGCTTCCACTCTTCGACACCACGAGTGATCTGCAAGCTCGGTACAGCCATCTTCCATTGTTCCGGACGATAGCCGGCGGCAGTCTGGTCGAGCCGATCCGAGGCAAAGAGCGGCGAGGTCACGACGTCCAGCATCGTCGTGCGATAGAAATCGTTGAGCGGCAATGTGAGCAACTGCAACAGGACTTTGCACAGGGGTTCTTGCATCAGCGGTCGACCAGCGGTCGAGACAAAGGGAATGCGATATCGATCAAAGATGCCCGACAAGAGATCTCGATAAGGATCCAAGGTGCGGGCTACCACGCCAATGTCATCAAACTGATACCCGTTCGTCTCGACCAGATCTAAGATCCTCCGGCAGGTCGCCGCCAGCTCCTCCTCCGCCCCAATGACACTGCTCACTGAAATCGTCATCCGCTCTTCGGTGGGTGTCAGGTCAGGATCCGCCAGTTTCGTGATCATGTCAGGATTCGCCGCACGAGGCTGTATACAGCGATCGAAGAAGCGCTGGGCAAATCCCCACCGCTGTCCCTGTTCGACGGGAAATAGCAGCGTCGTGGGAACGGCCGTACTGACGGCCTCAAACAGGGATAGCTGCACCTGCGTCAGATCATAAAATCCATAATAGAATGCGTGCCGCAGCGAGGCCAGGAACGGCGAATGAGAAACCTCAGGAATAAGCGACTCGGCTAGATCGTCCGGAGTGCCGACCCCCAATGTCTTCCCGACATCCCGAACGGCGGCGTGCAGTGAAAAGAGTGCCGTCAGCCAGGCGAGATCCTCATGATCGAAGCAGCCCTCTTCAAGTCCGCGCAAGGCGACGGCAGGATCGACGCCACCATCCTTCAAGTCTCGAATGGTCGACCACAAGGCGCCCCACATGCCGGATGACTGCCCAAGCTGTTGCAGCGGCGTCAAACTGGAAAGCCTGACCTGCACAATCTGCCGAACCAGCTGTTCGAAAAAGATATCGTCAACGACATGCAACGGAGATTGTGCAAGACGGCAATGCCGTTCATCCGCCAGACGAAGCACCAGCTGATGGAAGGTCATGAAGTGGATATTGAGAGTGGCCTGCAGCTCAGCAGCCAACACCTGACGCACGCGGGCAAGGAGCGGCGCGGAGGGAACCAGGATCGCGAGCGGAGCAAACGGATCCTTCGCCTTCGCCTGACTCACTTGAGCGACCAGCGCGGATTCGAGCGAAGGATGGAAACGGCCGGCAATGACGTGAAGCATCAGAAACCGTGGCGCGTGAACCGTGATGCGTGAGGAGCGGACTCCGTACGGAGAAGCAGGCGACTCACATCAACTCCCGAGTCGCACTGCCCATCACCATTCACGCCGGCTAGCCCGTCTCGGGCCCCAGCAGTTCGCCGTTACAATCAACACAGGCCCAATCGCCATCTATAAACTTCATTGGGTCGCCGCAGATCGGGCAATCCGGTGGCGGGCCCTTGTCGTAGATGGGCAAGTCAGGCAATTCAAAGTTGTCATCGTCGTCATCAACCATTGAAAATCTTCTCATTTCTCAGGATGCTCAAAATGGGGCATCCAGCAAGGCCGCAGGGGACGCAAGAACCGCAGGCGTACCCTCTTGGGTACGTTGAGGATTCTTGCAAGCCGAGAACGAAGCTGGTGGCCATTTTCAGCATCCTGCTATTTATTCGCGCGGCTTCATTTTCAACAACAACGCCTTTTCGGCACTTTCTCGACTCGGGACACCGACAAACGTCAATCGTCCATCGATAATGGTGGCGGGCACTGCCCGCACCGAATGTCGATTAGCCAACTCTGCACCATCCGGCGTCGTAATATCGACTTCCCGATAGGAAAAACTATATTTCACTCGCAGCTGCTTCCACAGACTTTTGGCCGATGGACAGGCTCCACAGCTGGGCGAAACCAATAACATGATGCTTGGCATAGTGTGTCTCCAGAAAAGTCGGTGGCGGATCTTAACACCCAGCGGAATGAGGGGGCAAGCCGCGTCCGGGACAGGTTCGACCCGGTCTAAGCCTCTGAGAGAAGATGAGCCGGCTGCTCTGGTTTGACTTCCAAGAGCGGAAAGCGCAGCATGACGGCAGTTCAAGACTATGAGGTGTTCTGTGACTCCTTGCTAATATCAGCCAGTCTTTTCATAGAGTACGGCTTGCGCCTTTCCCTACGCCCTCTTGGTTTCCGTTGCCATGAGGGCGTTCTTGTCTCTGCAACCACACCGTTCCCCAGTCCATTCCCCGCCTTCCCCACTATCCTTTGAAAGGAGTTTTCGATGAAACGTCTAGCTACCATCACTGCAGCCGGAATCCTAGCCTCACCGAGTCTCGCACTTGCCGTAGAGCATAATGCGAGCTATCAGGGCATCGCCCAGATCTATTTCGTGTTTATCGCTGCCATCCTGATTTACGGTGTGTACGACTCCTTCGGAAAGACCGCGATGTATGTGTCGACGCCCGTCATTCTCGCCTGGTGCTACTGGATGCTCCCACCGGCCTAGTTCTCATGCACAGAGCGCTGCTGGCGGCATCCGAACCGTGCTGTTCAGGTGCCGTCAGCGACACTCCTTCAGTTTTATCGCTTGCCGTCATATCCTTTTTCCTGCCACCGCTCCAACAGTTGAATGCGTTTCTTCAGCTGATCGGTCGTGGCTTGATCGACACGCCCTCCGGTCCGCGCGATCAACTCCGCATTCAGCCGTCGATGATCCACGCCGGCTTTTCGTGATACCGATGCCACCAGCAGGCGATGCGTTTCGCGCAGATCAAGCTTCTGCTCGTGCAATGACACCGCGATATCCCCCGCGATTGTCCCGCCGCTCTCCCCGCGTGGATCTTCTTCTCCGATGAGCGTGTCGAGTTTCGCCACCGCATTCAACGGCATATATTCTTTGGTGCTGGAGACGGTAATCCGTCCAAACAAATCCCGTTGCCCGGCCGGCATGATGTCTTCCAGAACATGGTCTCGCTCCGCTCTAATTTGCCGGGCGTAGTGCACCAGGATCGGATCTTTCGGCAGATAGAGCCAGGCTCGTTGCGGTGAGGGCATGCCGTCCTGCATGCGCACGAATCGGCCGACCACCTGCCGGAAGTACATCTCCGTCAACACGTTCGTCCCGTACACCCCTACTCGTAACCGTGGAATATCCACACCTTCGCTCACCATATTCACGGCGACCAGCCAGGCTTGGCTCTTATGGTCGGAAAACGACGCGATGGTCCGCGAGGCTCCCGGATCATCCGACACGGCCACGACCGCCTTTGTCCCGGTGATTTTCCCGATCAGCTCGGAGACCCAACGAGCGTGGTCCTGATCCATCGCGACGATCAATCCGCCGGCATCGGCCTGCTCTTCTTTCCGCAAACGGGTGAGTTGCTTGTGCGCATCCGTAACGACCGGGCCCAACCAGGATTCTTGTAACAATGCCGTCTTCAATCGCTCACGCTGGAGATCGAACTTCAACCCGTCCTCGAAAGTCGCTGTATGCTCACGACCATCGGAAAGCCAGGTCAGCTCGCCTTCATAGCTGGGGAAGACAATCGGCCGGCACACACTGTCCTTAATTGCCTCCGTGTAGCCGTAGGCAAAGTCCGCACGGCTCTCGCCCTGCTCATAGCGGATGAAGGGAATGGGATTGTTGTCCGAACGAAACGGTGTTCCTGAGAGGATCAGACGAAACACCGCCGGATCAAACGCCGTGCGCAGCGCTTTACCCCAATGCTTGCCGTCACCCGCATGGTGCAACTCATCCAGAATGAGAAGTGTCGGTTTGCCCTTGCAGGCTCGCTGAAAGATCGTTGGAGCGAGGCTGACCTGCTGATAGGTCACCACGGCCCCGTGATAATCGGAGGCTTCGCTGGCTTGATCGTTCGTCAGCGCGGGATCGAGCTGCAGACCGATTTTCCCCGCCGCCTCCGACCATTGCGTACGCAGGTGGTTCGTCGGACATACGACCAGGACACGAACGGCTGCGCCCTTGGCGAGAAACTCATGCGCGACACGCAAAGCAAAACGGGTTTTCCCGGCCGCCGGCGTGGCCATGGCCAGAAAATCAGCCGTCTGATGAGTCTGAACAGCAATGAGTGCACGGCGCTGCCAATCGCGTAGCGGAGCAGTCCAAGGAGGTAACGTCTTCATGGTGTATCTAAATCTGGATCGGCACGACAGCCTGCCGCCCATTCACGAACGGGTTCACTGACCGGCAGGCTCCTGTTTCTCGAACCGGAGACAGGACCGATGACTAATCGATCCAATCCTTCTCTTTGAGCTTCCTCGGCAGATACTTCTTGGTCAGGTATTGGAAGTCTTTATTCGCCAACGAGTCCAGTTCGTACTTCAGACCGCTGGTCAGCATGCGCTTGATTTCCGCCTGCCAGGCCGGCTTCTGGAACCACTGGTAATTCATCAACTCTTTCGCCCGCGCGATGTCCTTCTCGTTCAACTTGATCCCCACGTTCCGAGGCAACTCATATCGCTCAGGATCCGCACTCGACAGGCCAATGAACTTCGCTTTGGGAATGGCCATGCGCTGGCTTTCGAAAGCCAGATTGATCGATCCCTGCTTGATCACGGAGTAGATGTAGTACCCCCAGGGATCGTTATCGACCAGCACATACACCGGCAACTTGTGCTCTTCGTGAAGCCGGCGAGCCAGCCGGCGGACTCCGCGCGGCGGTTGGCCGTTGCCGGTCAGTAATACGCAGTTATACCGCCGCCAGAACTTGTCCTCCGACAGGCGATTCCACTGCGTCCCCTTTTCGACGAGCAACAGGAAGTCGGCCGTACAACGGCGGATCTCCAGATACTCCGGCTCGACGATCGACGGAACCGAGTAGCCGCCTTTGCCGAGCTTGGCGCAATCCACCCGATCGCCGTCATCGCCGAACACGACCGGTCCGACAATGCTCCCGCTGTTTTCGGCCCGCACATGCAGCTCTTCGCGCAACGCCGCGAGCGACACTTCCAGGTCTTCGATGACCGGGTCCGACTCATCCTGTGTATCGAAAGTATTCTCATGAGAATCTTGGATCGTATGCTTGGTCCGGTAGTAAATTTCCCGAAGCGACGTCGTGAGGTCCGCCCGCTGCAATTCAGAAAGGGCATCGGCGACCAATACCGTCTGCATAAACTTTTTGGCCATCCCGACGTTGAAAAATGACCGGGCCTGCTTCTTACTCCCCATTTCAATGAGCCCCTTGCGCTCGTTGAACGACACATTGGAGAGGGCGCGAATAGGGATTGCAAACGTCGGATCTTTCGACCGGTCTGCTGCCGCGATCACAATGTCCGCCAGGCTGATGAGCTTCTTCTCAACGGCAGTCGTTTTTTTCTGTTTGGTCGCCATGTGGTGTTATTTCTTTCCTCTAGGCGCAGCACTCTTTCCGGATTTCGCCGGTGCACCCTTCGACTTCTTGCCGGTGAGCGCCTTGTCGGCGACGACGGCTTTCGATGATGCCTTACGCTTTTTGTCCTTTGAGGCGGATGACTCAGCCTCCTGTGGAGTGACTGGTGCTGCTGACCCCGCTGGCGCAACAGACGCCTGCACCTGTGTAGCCAGCTCAACCTCGCCTTCCAGGCCTTCAGCCGTCACGATGATCGAATGGGGCAAGCCTTCCGGCCCTGCGCCGGTTTTACCCAAGGCTTCATCCGTCTTGATGCCGCCCGTGCGTGACGTGGCGATTTTCTGGAGCTGGGCTTTCAACTTCTCTTTGGCAAGCGTGCCGCCCTTGAGGCGATTGCACGCCTCCACCACTTCTTCAATATAGAGTTCGAAAATATTGCGTCGCCGATACTCGCTGGCCGCACGCTCCCGCCGTCGTAAGAACAGTCCCAACCGCCGACCGCACTCACGTAGCGCCAGGGTAATTTCCTTTTGAATCTCGTCGTAATCGGCAATGGCTTCTTTGGACTCGCTCGTGAACGGCACCCACACCGATGCCATATGCACGAAGATTACCATCGGTCCGCCAGGCAAGGCGCCGCGTGACTGGGTCACGCCATAATTCTTCCAGGAGGTGCTGAGCACGGCCTTGAACGTTGAGCAGGCGGACTGTTGATACAGCAAGGGAACCCGATTGGCGTAACGAATCACCCGTGCGAGTTCCGAATCTCTCTCGTCGTCCTCCCCTTCCGCTTTCGGCAGAGTGGGCGGCTTGGGCTTGCTCTGATCCTCCGGCCGATGGCCATAGGCTAATCCGGCTTCGATAATGAAGGGATTGCCACGATAGACAGCCGGCGGGCGGCTCACGGCCGTATAAAACTCACCTTTGATTTGCTTATACAGCCCCGAGAGTATGGCTCGCTCGCCGATCGGAGAGAGACAATTCGTCGGCGGCGCCATGATCTTGGTGCTCTGAATGGTCCGATAAAGAACCTCAGCCGCCGGCCCCTTCAGGTCTCGCGGCCTCATGTTGGGAGAGACCTTGGCAACCTTGCAGATCTCCTCCGCTAATTGCGGCGACACCCGGCAGAAATCACCGGCAAGGAAGCTGGAGACCGAATGGCCTTTGGTATCCTGCAGCATCTTCAGCAACATGCCGAATTCGATGCCATAGGGATGCGGCTTGATCTCCCTCGGAGACGGCGGCAATTCGTGGTACGTGCGGGGATAGTCTCTCGTCTCGCCTTCCGGCGGAGAGTAGATCAGCCGCACATGGGGATTGGCGATGGAGGTTTGCTCCAGCCATTCGTCGACGGAGGCCCGGCCCTTTTGATATTTTCCCTCGACCTCGATAGAAACTTGTGTGCCCTGCGGCTGACTCCATTCGATCTGCTTGTTCTCATGAACGAGCGGCTCGTTTTTCTTCGTGTCGATTTGAACTTCAAAATAATGCGCGACGGCTTTCGGCCCGGTACGGGAAATGATCTTCACCGGCTTGCCGGTCGTCAATTGTCCATACATGCCCGCCGCCGAAATTCCGATGCCTTGCTGGCCCCGGCTCATCCGCATGCGATGAAACTTCGAGCCATAGAGCAGCTTCGCAAAGATCCGCGGAATGTGTTGACGGACGATGCCCGGCCCGTTGTCCATAACCGTGATCCGAAATCTGGATGCCTGACTGGGAGCGACCGGCTCTCCGTTTGAAACCACCTCCAGCTTAACGGTCACTTCCGGAAGAATCCCGGCCTCTTCGCAGGCATCGAGCGCGTTATCGACGGCTTCTTTCACGCAGGTCAGCAACGCCTTGCGCGGGTTATCGAACCCGAGCAAATGCCGGTTCTTCGTAAAGAATTCAGAGACGGAAATTTCCCGCTGACGCGCCCCCATCTCGGCGGCGGTGACCTGCTGGACCGGTTTAGCTGCTGCTTTCTTCGGACCGGCCGATTCAGAAACGGGTTGAGCCGCAGGCACGGAATTCGAAACTGAACGCACGTTGGCCATTCACCCTCTCAGAGTAGCTTGTTGGAAAGTGGGCGGCATTCTACACAGATTGCCCCGCCGAGAAAACCCTCGTAGCAGGTTCGCACGCAACCTGATGGAAAAGAGGAGATTCGCAGGAAAGGCAGCGATCCGCCAAAACAGTTTAGGGTGGGAGGAGCACGCACCTACCGAGGAGTTAGTAGGTACGGCGGAGATCTCGGGAGAGCATTAGGCTTCCCAGTACAAGCTGGTCCTGCACACCGCTCTCACACTCGACCCCCTTATGAACCATATTCCCCCGGGGCGTTAACTCCCCCCACGCCTTTAGAGTAGGCCCCCGGTATCAGTGAGTCAAGGGCTGTCTTCCACGCCAATGGAAGAAACATTGCGGCGACGAATCCTGCCAAGATGAGACCGCGGCCTATGATCCGACCTGAGCACAATTGAGATACTCTGCAGAATCGCATCTTATAAGTAGCAAGAGCCGAGACCAACTCAGACGTATATTTCCTTGGAGAGCGGAAAAATATTTCTCTATTCCAGAAATACGAGTTCACCTCCCGCTCTTCTTCCCCCTACATGAGATCTGAATCTGCCAGACCCCTCAGAAACCAATCACTTCGACGGAGAAAACCTCCATGCATCGCCATCTGATGCAAAGACTCCCCAGCTTCTGTGGATAACTCTGTGTATGAGTGGGATCCCATCGTTGAAATGGCTGATCTCAACAGTCCTGCTAGCAGATTGCCTAATAAATAGGCATAGTGCTTCCTCGAAGAGACCCACTATATTTAGCGGCTTGACGGATGATTCTTTTTCTTTTCCACAATCCCTGGGCAGATCCTGATCCGGGAGTGATCGGCTGGCCAAAACAATTTTGTCTAGAGCCGAATAGGCCCAACCAATACCGACTTATGCACAGCACAGCAGTCTCACTGTGGAGAAACCGGTCGCATTTCATGAATATTTGCGTGTTTTTTGGCAGAACTCGCCGCCGATCAACAAGACGATTCATCCTCCCCGTCGTTCATCGTTCAGCTCAGACACAAACAACGAGCTATTTCTTGCGATACACATTCAATCCGACTTTTTCTTCACGACCCGGGATCGTCACGTTGCCCTCCGTAGAGACAATGATCGTGGTCTTCCCTGATGCCGACGGACCAAACTCCTTCGACACGTCCACCTTGATCGTCAGGATCGTTCCTTCCATCGCGATCTCAACATTCTTCATGATCAACTCCTCTGGTCAATAATCGGCCTACGGATCATCACGGCTCCCACATCCGCAAACACAATAAGCCGTGACTCCTAGGCCCTCCATCAAGACATGACGGCCTGATACCGATAGGGTTATTATTGCGCGAACGACCTTTGAGTGCGAGAGGATATAGCTGATGGCTGAGTCAATGACGAATGAAGCGGTACGGGAAGCCTGGACGACGCTGGCACAAGAGGTGCGAACAGGTGTACTCCTGACCATGAGACAGGGAAAGCCATTTGGCTCGCATGTGCCCTATGTGCTCGGCGAGAATTGGACGAGGGCGTATTTACACTTGAGCCAGCTTGCCCTGCACACCCAGCATCTGCTTCAGGACCCGCAGATGTCGCTCTTCCTCTCCGAACCTGATCAGCCTGAAAAAAACCCGTTGGCCTTGCGCAGAATCAATCTACAGGGATCGGCCGCGATCCTAGCACCGAACGCAGCCACGTATCGACAGATGAAAGAACGCTATCTCGCCCGATTTCCAAAATCCGCCATGACCTTTGGATTTGCAGATTTTTCGCTATGGGAGTTGCAGCTGCAGGACGCCCATCTGGTATTGGGGTTCGGCCAGGCCTACCAGGCAACAGCCCAGTCCCCAGAACTCTGGATTCACCAACAACCTGAGCGGAACAAATAGCAGCCTGCTGAAACAATCTACTAGCAGCGTTCTCGCTTCGTTCAGAGGCTCAACGTACAAAAGAGCTGACTTGAGCCGAAGTACTTATCCGCTCGCATATGATCGAAGCGAGCGGGTCAAGCGAAGCTTGGTATGTACCTCCTCGCCTCTTCACTCACTACGGCCTTGCTGAACAGCCTTTTTGAGCAGCCCAATAAAGAGGAAAGCGGGGTCAGACTATGGCCGCGTCTTGCGCAGGAGTCTGGACGTGACGGTCCCCAAGGCCAGGCCACCCAAGAAGGTGAGGCCGAGAATCGTGAGCGCAAGCCCCGGTGTATTCCGTTCAGTCTGGCGGACGTGCCGCCCGGCCTGAGCTCCCACTGATGCTTCTCCACCCATCCAAAGAGCTGAGTCGTCCAGTGGCGCCACGGCCGGCTTTGAGAATGGAGTGATACGTATCCTGCGGGTTTGTTTCAAATCGTCCATAGAATCCCCTTGAATATGCGCTCTGTCTACTTGCTGTCAGCCGCCATCACGTCAGATGGATCCTCTGGATCCCACGCATAGGCCGGCATCAACAACGGGTTATACGTCGGCAACGGAACTGGGAATGTCGCCGCTTCCAAGGCCCCGGCTGCTGTCCGTGCGAAAAACATTCCGATTCCGTCGAACGGGCCTCGCAGCAAACCGCGCACCCAGCCCTCATGAGTCCCGACTTCATAAATCTGACGCGGAACCTCTATCCATCCGGTCGAAAGATTCACCATACCTCGAATGAGCTTTCCGGAGATCCGGTCACTAAGAGCTGGCGACTCGTCAGCCTGTGCCGGGGTATGCGCCACCAGACCGACGATCAGTACCGCCAGCAAGACTCCCATCTTCACACCCATCCGATTCAGCAATTTGCTCCTTCTATCCATTCCTTGCAAGTCGAAATCGCTTTCGTTATGGTACCGCACGATGGATCGAATGCGTGCGCGCCAGCTCATTCTTGCCTGCATAAGTGGCCTCCTGCTCCCTCTGTGCTTTCCGAAATTTGATCTGGGGCTCCTCGCCTGGATCGCCATGATTCCCCTCCATGTCGCCCTCGACTCGTCTACGAGACGGCGGGCTTTTTGGATTGGATGCCTGACGGGGACCATTGGATTTACCGGAATCATGGCCTGGGTCGTTACTGCGATGACCACCTATGGGAAAGTTCCCCTTCCCGTCAGCTACGCCATTTTGCTCCTGCTCACAGCCTATCTCGGACTGTACATTGGAATCTATAGTTGGAGCGTCGTCTGGTTACGCGAATTCTTACCACGGTATGGAATTATTTTCTCTCCCTGTGTCTGGGTCTCGCTCGAACTACTCAGGACTTACGCGTTTTCAGGGTTTCCCTGGAGCTTGCTGGGCTACTCACAGTATCGCGAACTGGAGCTCATCCAGGTCGCCGACCATCTCGGTGTCTATGGCCTCTCCTTCCTGATCATCCTCGTGAACCTGACGCTCGCCGAACTGCTCCTGTGGCTCATGCCATTCTTTCGCGGATTCCGCCCGAAGAAGCTGCCGTGGGAACTCGCCACCGTCACCAGCCTGCTCATGTGCTTGACCTACGGATATGGAACATCCCTCCTGGCCGGATCCACACTGACGCCCCCCAAAGGTGTGGTGACCGTCGGTTTGGTTCAGCCCAATATCGATCAGGCGGTGAAGTGGGAGAGCGCCTATCGCGACGACACGATGCAGCGATTCGATCGCCTGACCAGCCAATTGGGCGATACCACCGACCTGATCGTCTGGCCCGAAGCCGCCACGCCATTCATATTCGAGCGGGAAAAAGACTATCAGCTCCAACTCATGGCCCTGGCCGACCGGGCCAAAGCTCCAATCCTATTCGGCAGCCCGGCACTTCGCTTTTATCCGGACCGTCGTCCCTACTTATTGAACAGCGCCTATCTCTTGTCGGCAGACGGAACGATCCTAGGCCGGTATGACAAGCATCACTTAGTCCCTTTCGGAGAATACATTCCACTGAAGTCGTCGCTGCTATTTTTCCTCGATAAGCTGGTCGAAGGTATCGGCGACTTTGAGGCTGGTCCAGGCGGAACCACGTTGTCGCTGACCCCGAAGGCGACGATCCGGGAAGACGGGACGTCCATTCCATCCCGCTCCCTAAAGTTCGGTGTGGCCATTTGTTATGAAGTGATCTTCCCGGATCTGGTCCGGCAGCTCGCGGTCAACGGCGCTGAATTTCTGGTGACCGTGACGAACGACGGGTGGTTCGGCAATTCATCGGCGCCCGCGCAGCATTTTTCCATGGTCGTCTTCCGCTCGGTCGAGAACCATTTGGCCTTTGCACGCTCCGCCAACACCGGCATCACCGGGGCAATCGATCCCTACGGGCGAATCCTGCATGCGACCGGACTCTTTACTGAGGAATCGGTTCGGGCCACGATTCCGGTCTGGCAACCGCGCACCTTCTACAGCCGGCACGGGGATGTGTTTGCCTACGGCTGTGTGGTAATCTGCGCCCTGTTGTGCCTAATCAGTCTTCTCCGGCCGAAAGAGCCGGTTCACGGCACGACCGCTATCACTCCAGTGTAATTCGAAAGGATACTTGCATGTTAGAAGAGGTGCGGAGTCGCGTGCAGACGGTCGGAGCCCAGGTCTCGGAACTACGGGGGCATCTTTGACCTCGCTCGCATGACCGCTGAGCTCGAAGAGCTCGAAGCCAAGATGGGCGTTCCGACATTCTGGAACGACACCAAATCAGCCGCATCGACCAGCAGAAAAAAAGTCACGCTTGAGCGCGAACTTATTCAATGGCGTGAGATCGAGACGAAACTCGGCGATCTTCAGGCCATGCTGGAACTGGCGGAGGAAGGCCAGGATACCTCCCTTGAACAGGAGCTGACGACCGAGCTTCACCGGCTTGAAACCACGCTGGCCACGCTCCGTGTCGAGATGCTCCTCTCCGGAGAACTTGATTCGAACAATGCGATCATGGCTATTCATCCCGGTGCCGGAGGCACCGAGTCGCAGGATTGGGCGCAGATGCTCCTGCGCATGTACGTCCGATGGGCCGAGACCAAAAAGTTCAAGGTGGAAACATTGGATTTGCTCCATGGCGACGAAGCCGGGATCAAGAGCGTGACCATCTCGGTGACGGGCCCCTATGCCTACGGGTATTTGAAGGCTGAAGCCGGCGTGCATCGCCTGGTGCGGATCTCCCCGTTTGATGCCAACAAGCGGCGCCACACTTCCTTTGCCTCGGTCTTCGTCTATCCGGAACTCAATGAGGATATCGATGTCGTGATCGACGACAAAGATCTGAGAATCGATACCTTTCGAGCCGGCGGCGCCGGCGGCCAGAATGTGAACAAGGTTGAGACGGCGATCCGGATTACGCACATTCCCACCAACATCGTGGTGCAATGCCAAAACGAACGGTCGCAACTTCAGAATCGCAACGGCGCGATGAAGATTCTGAAAGCCCGTCTCTTCGAAGTGGAGCAGAAAAAGAAAGAGGCGGAATTCAACGCCATCGTCGGCGAAAAGAAAGAGATCGGCTGGGGCAGTCAGATCCGCTCCTATGTGTTCCAGCCCTATCAAATGGTCAAAGACCACCGGACCGCCCATGAAACCGGGAATGTGGCGGCGGTCATGGACGGCGATCTGGACACATTTATTGAAGCGTATCTGAAGAAGAAGATGACCGGAGCGCTCCTCGCCCCGACCACGGCCGGGACGGATGAGGATTAACAGGACACGGAACGACCATGGATGAATTGAACGAACAGCGACAGCAACGCATCAAGAAGCTCGACCAACTACGCGCCGGCGGTGTGGCGCCTTACGGCACTCGATTTGAAGTCAAAGACCGGGCGGGAATGCTTATCAAGCTGCATTCCGAAAAATCCAAGGAAGTCCTGGAAGAGGAAAAGATCAGCTGCACCTTCGCCGGCCGCGTCGTCGCCTTGCGCCGGTTCGGGAAAGCCGGTTTTGCAGTCATACAGGACGGCGCAGACCGCTTGCAGGTCTATCTCAAGAAGGATCTCCTCACCGAACAGTCTTATATGGTGACCGAGCAGCTCGATCTGGGCGACTGGATCGGCGTCACCGGCATTCTCTTCCGGACCAAGACCAATGAATTCACCGTGGAGGTCCGTGAGCTGACGTTCTTGAGCAAGGCGCTTCGTCCGCTGCCTGAGAAATGGCATGGGCTCACCGATGTCGAAACACGCTACCGGCAACGCTATGTCGATCTGATTGCCAATCCGGACGTCCATAGCATCTTCGCTATCCGGAGCCGCATTATTGCGGGCATCAGGTCCTACCTGATCGAACGCGGATTCCTGGAAGTCGAAACCCCGATGATGCACCCGATCCCCGGCGGCGCGGCCGCGAAGCCTTTTGTGACTCATCACAACGCCCTCGGTATCGACCTCTATTTGCGGATCGCCCCGGAGTTGTATCTCAAGCGGCTCATCGTGGGGGGCTTTCCCCGCGTCTTTGAAATCAATCGCAATTTCCGCAACGAAGGCATTTCCACGATTCACAACCCCGAATTCACGATGCTGGAGTTTTACGTCTCGTATGCCGATTATCAGGACCTGATCATCCTGACCGAAGACATGGTCTCCAGCCTGGCTCAGCAGTTGCTCGGTAAAACCGTCATCGAGTATCAGGGCAAAGAAATCACCTTGACAGCACCTTGGCGGCGCTGGTCCTACCACCAGTCCATCCTGGAAGTGAATAATCTCGATCCATCTGTCTTGCAAGACAGGGACAAGGCCGCTGCTGCCGCGAAATCCCTCGGCATCCAGATCGACCCCAAGGCCACGCTCTTCAATATAGTGAACGAGATTTTCGAAGAAACGGTCGAGCCCAATCTGATTCAACCGACGTTCATCACCGACTACCCGATCGAAATTTCCCCCCTCGCGAGGCGGAAGGATTCCAATCCAGCTCTCACCGACCGGTTTGAGCTTTATATCGCCGGACGGGAAATCGCAAATGCCTTTTCCGAGTTGAACGATCCGCTCGATCAGCGGGAACGATTCGAAGGCCAGGCGGCCCAGCGCGAAGCCGGCGATGAAGAAGCGCATCTTGTCGATGAGGATTTCTTGCGCGCATTGGAATACGGCATGCCGCCGACCGCCGGCGAGGGCATCGGCATCGACCGCTTGATCATGCTGTTTACCAACCAGGCCTCAATCCGCGATGTAGTCCTGTTTCCCCAACTCCGGCCGGAGAAATAGCCACCCATGTCGATGCCCTATGAAATCTTTGTCGGCCTTCGCTATCTGCGCGCTAAGCGACGGAATCGCACGATCTCGCTCAATACGTTTGTCTCGATTGCCGGGATTACGCTCGGCGTGGCCGCTTTGATCGGGACCGTCGGTATCATGACCGGCTTCAAAGAAGACATTCAGGCCAAGATTCTCGGCACCACTGCCCATATTATTGTGCAGGACCGGATGAAAGACGGCATGTCCGACTATGAACCGACGACCAAACGGATCGAAGAAGTCCAGGATGTCGTGGCCGCCACACCGTTTGTCCTTAAGCAGGTCCTGCTGACGACGCCCAGCGGCGTCCAAGGCATCGTGCTTCGCGGAATCGATCCTCAACTGGAAGGACAGGTCACCGAACTCGCCAAGAACCTCGGAACCGGCGAACTGTCAGACCTGAGCAAACCCGTTAAGATCAAGCAGCCGCCGGCGGACGATCCGACCGGTCCGGCCGTTGAAACCGAGAAACCGGGCATCATCCTCGGCAAAGAGCTGGCCATGCGTCTTGGGGCCTTCGTGGGCGACACCGTCAACGTGGTCTCACCTGTCGGTCCGATCAGCGCGATGGGCATGGTGCCGAAGATTCGCACCTTTGCCGTCGTCGGCCTCTTCCACTCCGGCATGTACGAATACGATTCCTCGCTGGCCTATATCGACCTTGCCGAGGCCCAGAAGTTCTTCAATATGGGCGCGACCGTCTCCGGCATCGAAGTGAAAGTCACCGACGTCTTTCGCGCCAACGACATCGCTCACAACATCGAAGGCTCATTGGGATTTGTCTACGGCGCGAGAGATTGGATGCAGATGAACCGCAATCTCTTTTCAGCGCTCAAGCTGGAGAAGACGATGATGTTTCTCCTCCTGGTCCTGATCACCATCGTCGCTTCGTTCAATATCGTCAGTACCCTCACGATGATCGTGACGGAAAAACAAAAAGAGATCGCAATTCTGAAAGCCATGGGGGCCACCAGGAAGAGCATCCGGCGCATCTTTATGCTGAACGGTCTCATCATCGGCTTCAGCGGCACGGCCATCGGCATTCCCCTGGGCTACGCCTTCCTCTGGCTGATCCAGACCTTTTGGGCGTTCGACCCGACCGTCTATTACATTTCCAGAATTCCCGTCCACGTCCAGGCACTCGACGTGCTCCTTGTGGCCGGCTCCGCCATCCTCATCAGCTTTGCCGCGACCGTCTACCCGTCTCTCCAGGCGGCCAAGCTTGAACCAGTCGCGGCGCTGCGCTACGAATGAACACCACCCCTACACCAATGACCGGCGAGAACTATCCGATGATCCGTATAACGGACCTCCACAAATCGTTCATCATGGGCTCACAGGAGCTCACCGTGCTCAAGGGAATCGATCTCGAAATTCCTCGCGGACAAATGGTCGCGGTTGTCGGGGCATCAGGCGCCGGCAAGAGTACCATGCTCCATATCATGGGCATGCTCGACCGGCCGACAAAAGGAACCGTCTACTTCGACAATCAGGATCTCTTTCAGATGTCCGAAGCGCAGCAGGCCGAATTCCGCAACCGCCGCATCGGCTTTGTTTTTCAATTTCATCATCTGTTGCCTGAATTCACCGCGTTGGAAAACGCCTGTATGCCGGCGCTCATCCAGCGGCGTCCGATCGAAGAAGTTGAGCAGGAAGCTACGACCCTGCTTCAGGAAGTCGGACTGGGACAGCGGCTTCACCATAAACCGGGAGAACTCTCCGGGGGCGAACAACAGCGTGTCGCGGTTGCCCGGGCACTGCTGCAGAAACCCGATCTCGTCCTGGCCGATGAACCGACTGGAAACCTTGACACCCATACAGGCGAAGCCCTGTTTGGCCTGCTTCGTGATCTCAACCGAACCCGCAAGACCACCTTCGTGATTGTGACCCATAACGACAAGCTCTCCGCCCAGTCTGACCGCATCGTTTACATGCAAGACGGGATGATCGTCTAAGTCTTGACGGACGCAGTCGAGATCCCTAGACTGCAAAATATTGCGGAGTCCTTTCGAGCTTCATGCGAGGTAAGCCTATGAAACATTTATTTATTCGTGCACTTAGTTTGACGGCCATCATGCTGATCCCGAATCATGTCCTAGCCGTGGAATTTGCCGTGGTCGGGCCTCGGGCAGCCGGCATGGGTGGCGCTGGTGTAGCCGTGACGACTGACGCCCTCGCCACCTATTGGAATCCGGCAGGCCTCGCCATGACCCAGACGGTCGACATCCGGATTGTGGGGACTGGCCAAGGCGTGGACCGGCTAGGAGTCCGCCAGACTCTAGATGACATCAAGAATTTTGCCCCAGGCAATGCCTCGGCAGCCCAAGGATTGGCTGATCGCATCAATGGGGGAACCATTTCTGCTGCAGCCGCCGGCGGTCTCTACTTCAAAGGACATTTTGGTGAACACGCATTCGGATTCAATATTTCTGATGTGGCCACGGGTGGGGCGTTCGTTGATCCCAACAATCGGTTTCGAGAGAACGGTGGAAACGTTCAGGGCGCCTTTCTCTTACGAGGGCTAGAAGCAAGACAAGCCGCATTCTCTTACGCATATGCATTTGCGGACAAGACCTTTGCGATTGGAGTCACAGCCAAGGCGATTCAGGGGGCTGCCTATGCGGGATCGGCTACAGTCACAGGTGGTCAAGACGTCACCCTCACCGACAGCCTCGGCAAAGCCAAACTCACCTCGGCGTTCAGTGTCGATGTCGGCGCGATCTACCGTCCCGCCTCCTGGTTGCGGCTCGGAATCGTAGCCAAGGACCTGACTCAACCTGAATTCGATGCCCCGGATGGGAGCAAATATAAGCTGCTGCCGCAAGTGCGCGGCGGCGTCGCCGTCAACCCCTACTCGTCTCTCACATTGACGGCCGATATGGATGTCACTTCAAACAAGACCTTTGTCCCAGGGATCAAGAGCCAGGTGCTGAGCGTCGGGGCCGAACAAACAATCCTCAACGAATTCCTCTCTCTGCGTGTCGGAGCCTTCAAAAATGTGCAGGATGCCGCAGCGACGATTACCCCGACTGCAGGGATTGGCCTACGGGTCTTCGCCCTTAGAGTTGACATCGGAGGCGGGTATGACTTCCGTGAACGTGGCGCATTGGCATCCGGCTCTGTCTCTTTGACATTCTAATGGTATACTGAAAGTTATGATGTTGCTCAACAAGTCCTTTCGACAACTTCTCCTCGCCGGTACTGCGGCCCTCACCTTGGCTGGTTGCGGGGGGCTTCAGGAAACGTGGGAAGGGCCAGGCGCGAAGGTATTTCGTCCTCAGTCGGTGGCGGTATTGCCTCCGATGGCCAGTCAATACGACAGCGCGCGTGAGGATATTCAGGAAGTACTGGCGGGATCGCTCAGCAAGACCGGGCGAATTGAACGAGTCGTCCCGGCCGAGCAAGTCACCGATATCTTTCAGGGGTCCAAGGAAGCGTTCGACTCGCTGGTGTTCTATTTCTCACGGCTTGAGATGACCGGCCAGTCCGATAAGGACTCCGCCATCAAGCTGGGCAAATCGCTGAACGTCGAGTCGTTCCTGGTGATCCGAATCAATGCCTGGGAATATTCGAGAAAGGAAGGCGACAACGTCGGCCGCGTGGGCCTGAGCATGCGATTGATCGACGCGACGACCGGAACAACCGTCTGGAAAGCCAGGCATGAGAAGGCCAGCAGCTATATGTTCTTCAAACCGAATTTGAAGGACGTGGCAGCCGAATTGACCGATGAGATGATCAAGTATATGCCGCCGTCGACAAGTTCAGGCAAACGGTAGTCCTTGCCCTATCCGTCTGATCCATCCCAACCACTGCCCCGCATTTAGGCACTCTGGTCCATCGCTGCCTTCAGCGAACCAACGAACCGACCAACTTTCACCGGCATATCTGAGGATTGCTGATACGCCGCAATCTGCTTCACGATCGCGCTTCCGACAATGACTCCATCCGCCATCGCCGACACCTGAGCCGCATCGTCCGGTGTCGACACGCCGAATCCCACCGCCACCGGCGTCTTGGTGACTTTCTTGATCTTGGCGACATTCTTGCCGACTTCCGCCATATTTTGAATCTTGGCGCCGGTAATACCGGTTAGCGAGACATAGTAGAGAAACCCCTGGGACTCCTTCGCCACGTAAGTCCGTCGATCAGCGGTGCTGGTGGGCGCCAGGAGGAAAATCAGCCGTAAACCGGCTGCCGCAGCCGGACCTTTCAACGGACCCGCTTCGTCAGGAGGCATATCGGGAACGATCAGTCCATCGACCCCTGCCGCCCCTGCTTCATGGCAGAACGTTTCCAGTCCCATGGCATGGATGGAATTGTAATAGACCATGAGCACGATCGGAACCTGTGTGCGCGTCCGTAGCGTCTTCATCATGGCCAGGATCTTCTTGAGCGACGTGCCGCTTCGCAGGCCCCGCTCAGCCGCCAACTGGATGACCGGACCATCGGCGATCGGATCCGAGAAGGGCACGCCCAGTTCAATGATGTCAGCGCCGGCCTGCTCAATCTCCACCACAAGCCGTTCGGTATCCGCCAGACTGGGATCGCCGGCCATCAGATACGCGATCAAGGCTTTCTTGTTCGCCTGGCGCAATCGCTGGAAGGTCGATTCAATCCGTCCGATCATAGCGTCACCCCTCGCATGCGCGCCACCTGTTGAACATCCTTGTCTCCACGACCGGAAAGATTCGCAATGATGACGCTGGACTTTTTGAGCTTCGGCGCCAGCTTCACAACTTCGGCGATCGCATGCGCACTTTCCAAGGCCGGTACGATTCCCTCCACCGTCGCCAACAGATCAAACGCCGCCAACGCTTCATCGTCAGTGGCATAGGTGTATTGAACCCGTTTCAAGTCGTGATAGAGGCTATGTTCAGGCCCCACGGCCGCATAGTCCAGCCCTGCCGATACCGAATGGGTCAAATTGATCTGACCGTCTTCGTCCTGTAGGAGATACGTCATCGTGCCCTGGAGCACGCCGGGCTTTCCTCCGAAAAATCGTGCCGCATGTTTCCCGCTTTCAATGCCGGTGCCTCCCGCCTCAACCCCGACCATCTTGACCTTTTTATCACCGAGAAACGCGTGGAACAAGCCGATGGAGTTGCTTCCGCCGCCGACGCACGCCACCAGGTAATCGGGCAGCTTTCCTTCCGCGGCAAGAATCTGCTTGCGGGCCTCCTGTCCGATGATCGCCTGAAAATCGCGGATCATCATGGGATAGGGATGCGCGCCCAGCACCGACCCAAGTATGTAATGAGTCGTGCGGACGTTCGTCGTCCAGTCACGCATGGCCTCGCTGATGGCGTCCTTGAGCGTCCGGCTGCCGGCGTCGACTCCCGTCACCTTCGCCCCGAGCAAGCGCATCCGGAAGACATTCAGCGCCTGCCGCTGCATATCCTCCGTCCCCATATAGATTTCGCATTCCAGGCCGAACATGGCAGCCGCCGTGGCCGTCGCGACGCCATGCTGCCCTGCGCCGGTTTCGGCGATGATCCTGGGCTTCTTCATCCGCATGGCCAGAAGCACCTGGCCTATGGCATTGTTAATTTTATGCGCGCCGGTATGGCAGAGATCTTCCCGCTTCAGGTAGATCCTCGCGCCGCCCAGCTTCTTGGTTAACCGGGAGGCATGGTAGAGCGATGTCGGCCGCCCGACATATTGTTTGAGGTAGTAGGCCAGTTCTTTCCGGAACCCGCGATCTTTCCGAGCCGCGGCGTACTCTTGCTCTAGTTCGAGCAACGCCGGCATCAGTGTTTCCGGCACATAGCGGCCGCCGTAGGGGCCGAATCGTCCATGGCTGTCAGGGACCTTCTTCATCGTGCACTTCAATCCTTTCAGATGATGACGGAGTATAATCGGGCCTCTCAGGCTGAGACAAGCCTGGCGGCCTCAATGAATGTCCGCACCTTGACGTGATCTTTCTTTCCTGGCCGCACCTCGACCCCGCTGCTGACATCGACTCCATAGGGCCGCACCTGTCGAATCGCCTCAGCCACATTATCCGGCGTCAGGCCACCGGCAAGAAGCACACGTGAGGCACGAGCCGCTTCGGCCGCCAAGGTCCAATCGACCGTCTGGCCCGTGCCACCGTAGGCCTGATCGGAAAAGGCATCCAGCACGAACGCGCGGACATTCGCCCGCCCTTGAAATTCGGCCAGCGCCAAAAATGTTCCGCGGTCTTTGAGTCGCAGCGCTTTCATGGAGGGACGCCCCAACCCTTCGCAGTAGGTAGCGGACTCGTCGCCATGCAACTGGGCCAACGTGAGCCCGCACTCGTCCATGATCCGACGCACGGCGGCGGCGTCTTCGTTGACGAACACCCCGACAGCTGCCACAAACGGCGGCAAGCCGTCGATGATCCGCTTGACCGCCGCGGCTTCGACGAAACGCGGGCTCTTGCGATAGAGGATGAATCCGAGCGCATCGGCCCCGGCCTCAACGGCAACCCGCGCATCGTCCTCATTGGTGATCCCGCAAATTTTGACTTTCACGTGGAAGACAATGCTCTCATGAGTTATTGACGGACTTCGTTGTTCCACGCAAATCTGCGATCTTCTTCTCGATGCTCTCGGACTTGATCAGCGACTCTCCAACCAACATGGCATGCACGCCGGCTTCGACCAGCTTCAGCACATCCTCACGCGTATGAATGCCGCTCTCGCTGATAATGATCTTGTCTGAGGGAATGCGTTTGGCCAGCCGGAACGTCACGCCCAGATCCGTCGCGAACGTTTTCAAATCTCGATTATTGATGCCGATCATGCGGGCCGTCGGAATCCACTCCAGGACCGTATCCAATTCCCGTTCATGATGCGTTTCGAACAGAGTATCCATCTTCAACTCGGTCGCGAGCGCATGGAAGTCGATCAGCTGACGCTTTTCCAGCGCGGCCACGATCAGCAGCACCGCATCGGCCCCATGAGCCCGGGCTTCATAAAACTGGATATCCCCGACCATAAATTCTTTGTCCAGCGCCGGCATGGGAAGCGCCTTCTTGATCTCGGCCAGATATCGCAGATCGCCCTGAAAGAAATCCTTGTCGGTCAACACCGACAGGGCGGAGGCCCCATGGTCATGATACGACCGCGCAATCCGAAGATAGTCGAATTGTTCAGAAAACTCCGGTCGCAGCAGGCCGAGACTCGGGGAGGCTTTTTTCACCTCCGCGATTAATGCCGGACTCGTCGCTGTCCGCGTTGCATCGAGGGTCACGGCAAAGCCGAGCGGCGGCGGCACATCCCGTATTACCGACTTCAGCTCAGCCAGATAGCCGCGGCTCTGTTTGTGCCTGAGCTCCGCTTTCTTATGCTCGAGAATCTGATTCAGAATCATGTGTCAGGATACCTTTTTCGTCCAGGCCACGAGTCGGTCGAGTTTGTCGGCCGCGGCTCCGGAATCGAGTGCCTGCCGGGCGACTCGAAGTCCATCTTTAAGTGTCTTGGCCTGCTGCCCGGCGACGATCGCAGCGGCGGCATTCAAACAGACGATGTCCCGTTTCGGCCCTTTTTTTCCCTGGAGAATCTCCCGCGTGATCCGGGCATTCTCCTCCGGAGTGCCGCCGGCGATCTCCTTTTTATGGACGCGGGGAAGATCGAATTCTTCAGGCGCCACAAAATAGTTGGACACGACACCGGCTTTGCCTTCGGAGACTCTCGTGCGGTCGCAGACCGTCAGTTCATCGAGGCCGTCCATTCCGTGCAAAACAAAGCAATGCTGAGAACCCAATTGGACCAGGACCTTGGCCATGACCTCGGTCAGCTTGGCATCGTAGACACCGAGCACCTGGTGCGTGGCCCCGGCAGGGTTGGTCAACGGACCGAGGACATTTAAGAGCGTTCGGATTCCCATCTCCTGTCGAGGACCTGCGCAATATTTCATGGCGCCATGAAAGAGCGGCGCAAAGAGGAACCCGATACCCACCTCATTGATACAGTCCGCCACGCGCTCGGGCGGCAAGTCGATCTGGACGCCGAGGGCGCTCAGTACGTCCGCGCTGCCCGACTTGGACGATACAGACCGGTTCCCATGTTTCGCCACGGTGAGTCCGGCTCCGGCCACCACGAATGCGGCCGTCGTCGAAATATTGAAGGTATGCCCGCCGTCTCCCCCCGTTCCGCAGGTGTCGATGACGATCGAGCTGCCCACCTGGATTCGCGTGGCACGGGCGCGCATCGCGCGCGCCGAGCCGGCGATCTCGTCCACCGTTTCGCCTTTCTGGCGAAGGCCCATCAGATAGGCGGCGATTTGCACCGGAGTCGCCGCGCCGTCCATGATTTCTGAGAGCACGTCTTCCGCTTCCTTTTCAGAAAGGTTGGTGCGTTCGGCTAATTTGGCAATGGCGTCTTTGATCATGGAAGACGGGCAATCCGATGAGACTAGAGCTTTAAGAAGTTTCTGAGGAGGTCTTTTCCCGCCTTGGTCAAAATCGATTCCGGATGAAACTGCACACCTTCGACGGCGAGCGTCCGGTGGCGCAATCCCATAATTTCACCTTCGGCCGTCTTGGCCGAAACCTCCAGACAGTCGGGTAGATTTTTGGGATTCACCAGCAACGAGTGATAGCGGGTCGCCTCGAATGGATTCGGCAATCCATGGAAGATCGTTTTTCCGTCGTGCGAAATCATCGAAGTCTTCCCGTGCATCAACCTCTGCGCTCGAATCACTTCACCGCCGAACGCCACCCCCAACGATTGATGGCCGAGACAGACGCCGAGGATCGGCATACGCCCGGCGAATTGGCGGATTGTCTCGACAGAGACGCCGGCTTCTTTCGGCGTACAGGGGCCAGGAGAAATCACAATACGATTGGGCCCAAGCTCTTCGATCTGCTGCAAGGTAATCTTGTCGTTGCGATAGACGCGGACATCTTCGCCCAACTCACCGAGATACTGCACCAGATTGTAGGTAAAGGAGTCGTAATTATCGATCATCAAGAGCATGACGCTACTCCAGCCCCTGCTCGGCCAATTCGATGGCTTTCATCATGGCGCGGGCTTTGTTGCAGGTCTCTTCATATTCGTGCTCGGGATTCGAATCCGCCACAATGCCGGCGCCGGCCTGAATGAAGGCGCGCCGCTTCGACACCACGACCGTGCGGATATTGATGCACATGTCCATGTTACCGGAAAAGCTGAAATAGCCCACGGCGCCGGCATAGGGCCCGCGCCTGGTCGGCTCCAGCTCTTCGATGATTTCCATCGCGCGAATCTTCGGAGCGCCCGACACTGTCCCGGCCGGAAAGCAGGCCTGCAGCACATCATACACGGTCTTCTCCGGAGCCAACCGGCCGCTCACATTGGACACAATGTGCATGACGTGCGAATAGCGCTCGACGTTCATCAGCGATTCGACTTTGACCGAGCCGCTCTCCGCCACCCGCCCGACATCATTCCGTCCCAGATCCACGAGCATGATGTGCTCAGCCCGTTCCTTCTGATCGGCCAGCAAACGACGCTCCAGTTGCTCATCCTCTTCAGCGGTGGCACCGCGGCGGCGCGTGCCAGCGATCGGACGAACCGACACCTGCCCGTCTTCACACCGCACGAGGATCTCCGGCGACGACCCCACCAACTCGACGCCCGCTATCCTGAGGTAGTACATATAAGGGGACGGATTGACGACCCGGAGTGCGCGGTACAGCTGAAATGGGGTCGCATGCAGTTTCGTTTCCCATCGCTGAGACAACACACATTGAAAGATATCGCCGGCCTTGATGTATTCCTGCGTCTGACTGACCATCTTTTCAAAGTCTGCCTTGCTCATATTCGGGGTGAACGTGATCGGCGTCCGTCGACGCTTGGGCACGGTCCGGCGGAGCGGCCGGCGCAAACGGGCAATCATGCGTTCGATGCGAGCAGTGGCCTGACGATAGGCCTGGCGGACGGCCTGCTCCGATTGGGACGCGACATGGGCATTGGCGACGACCTTAATCTTCTGTGCCACGTTATCGAAAATAAGGAGCGTGTCGGTCAGCAGAAAGGCAAACTCCGGCAGGTTCAGACTCTCTTTCCGGCGAACCGAAATATTCTCAAACGTGCTCACCATGTCATAACCGAGATAGCCGACGGCCCCGCCGACAAACCGGGGCAGTCCCGGAACGGTGACCGGGCGATACGTCTCCATGAATTCTCGCAAACGATCGAGCGGGGCGCCTTTGCAGGCGATGCGGCGGGCGCGCTTCCCTTCCTTGATCAGAAGGTCGCCGCGATCTTCCACCATGAGAATCGGTGACCCGCTTCCGAGAAACGAGTAGCGGGCCCACTTCTCCCCTCCCTGCACGCTTTCCAACAAATACGCCGACGGACCATGATCGATCTTTGCGAACGCAGAAACCGGCGTCTCATAGTCCGCCAGAATTTCCCGGTACAAAGGGATGAGGTTGCCCGCCTGTGCGTACCGCCGGAATTCGTCCAAGCTGAGAGAATACGTTGGCGTTGCCATACCTGAGGAATTACTCCATCCCGACGATGAGTTTCTGGCCCACTTCGATAATATCGTCTGGCAGCTTGTTCCACTTTTTCAGCTTATCGACCGGGACGCCATACAGCCTGCTGACTCGAAACAGCGTTTCCCCAGGCTTGACCACGTGAATGGTGGTTCCTGCTTTGGCACTTGGCTTGGTCACTTCCGCCGGGGGAGGCGGGCTGGCCATCTCTTTCGCCGAATCCTGCAAGAGCGCATCAGCCTCACGCGAGAGCGACGTCAGTTCATCGACCTTCTTGGGCTTGGCCGCAGCTGCTGGAGCCATTTTCCGCATATCCTGCATGGCCTTCCGCTCCAGCATGGCCGACTCTTTGACCGCCTCGGTTTCTTCCTGGAGCCGTCCCATCTGCTCACGGGCTGCTTGAACCTGCGCCGCCAGCTCGCGGTTCCTTGCCTCGAATTCAGCCAACTCCTTCTTTGTCCGCTTAGCTTCACTATCGAGTTCAGCCGTACGTTTTTCTTCCTGGGCCAGCAACCGTTGGAAGTTCAGACTTCGCGCCTTCTCCGCATTGTATTTTTCTTCCAGCACCACACAACCGCTGAGCAACATGGTGCCGCACAGCACGAGGACACCAGATCCCACCATCTTGCAAGTCTGATTCATCACTCGACGATCCTCCATCTTCATTGTCCACCTCCGACGCCGGATCTTATTCCATCCCGAATCGGTCATCTCGATATACCCGATACCCGCCTTCAGCCCGACAGGCGGGTCACTAAGAATACGCTCCAACGCTGTGAAAGTCAAAGCGAATTGGGGCGGACATCCACCGGATGCATGCAAGCTATCTCCATTGTCACAGCACCACAAGGACATCAATTATTTAGTCGTCTCTCATTGTTAAGAGAATGACGCATCAATTCGGCAGTGATTGGAATTGGATGAAGGTCTGAGATTGACACGCTGCAATAGTGGGCGAATGAAGTTACGAAATGTTTATGACTCAGAGCACAATGCCGGCCAGGTAAGGGTGCCAGACATCAGGTTGGACTTACTCATTCTTGAATTGTCGCTCAAACTGGGCTAGGCATACATCAACCGCATTGTTCAATTGCGATTTCAAAAACTCCCCGGAATTCGCTACCACTTCAAGGAGGGTCGGAGCAGAACTTTCGATTTTGCCATCTGTCTCACAGACACTCTGCCAAGCAATCGTCCCTTCCGGAAAACGAAGCAGACGGACCCTCCCTACATAATTAACACGATACGTGTCTCGACTAAGTGGGCCGGCAAGGTTGAGCGACCAGGAAATTGTCTTGAAGTCAAAGAGCAGCCCCTTTTCAAACTTCTTCTTCAATGCATCGAGATTGTCATTCGCGAGTACGTCGTCCAACGATCGTATATTCTGGAAGCTGTGTTCATGAACCAAGTTCCCAATAAAAGCCTGTTTGACCCTAGGCATAGGATCTTCCAGGTGATATTCTCGCACTAGCTGTCCTCCAGCCTTTTCAGCCTTGCTCGCCTGTATTGACCCCGGTCGTCAATAGTGG
>FSSH01000278.1_pt1 | contig 34000 bp, 30 predicted proteins | sample 1166101 | NCBI WGS metagenome assembly FSSH01 (sample SAMEA32972668, study PRJEB13176) | freshwater metagenome | biome: Drinking water system; feature: Biomass in drinking water that filtered by 0.45 um membrane; material: drinking water | place: USA | collected 2012-12-20 | depth 0 m
AACACCATGAAAAGGAGGGCCTGTCCCGGCGTTGGGGCCTGAGCTTTCCCCACCGATCCGCACGCAAATCCGCGCCAGAGCCCGGCCCATTGGTCGCCCAGCGCATCGCCCGACGTGATCATCGTCGAAACTTCTAAACCGGACCTCCCGCTGATGTGGCTGTCGAGCTGGAAGCTGCTGGCAGAGATATCGACATCAGTCGGCAAACATCTCGTTTATACGAGGGGCAGCTGCAGGCTGCGACTTTGCATTCGATACCAAGCCGCCCTGCCCGTTCCCGCCGTCTCGATACCGTGCGATGAGACCTATGAACTGCGCATCGCAGCTGTCACGCGTATGTATCTGATAACGCGCGCCTCCAGCTCCACATTCCAAGGCGCTCACGTCATCACGCACAATCAACGGCTGCGGTTGAGCCGCTTCCTTGCTATTCACGATGCGCTCGTGGCGGGTGCGTCTTCTCGTGACCTCGCCTACGGCCTGATCTTCCCCAACCACCGCCCTCTTGTCGGAGCGACCTGGAAAGCCTCGAGTGAGCGGCGGCAGGTTCTTCGGCTGATCGCCCAAGCGCGTAGCCTCGTCTCCTGCGGATATCGCGATATTCTCTTGCACCGCTGACCGAGACATCCGGGGTGACAGATTGCGGCACCCACATTCAGTCACTCCCTGCCCACGCCAATCCTCCGCCAAAGCTCGCGAACCCCAGCGACAGCCCGCTGCTGCTGCCAACCTTCGCCGGAGCCTTGCCATGGATGCCAGACCCACCCCCGTGACTGCACGATTTTTGCGGACGCCTGATGCTGCAGTGCACCTCGGGCTTTCGGCCCGCACCCTTGAAAAGCACCGCTGTTTCGGGACCGGGCCGGTCTATCGCAAGCTCGGTGGCCGGATCGTCTATGCGGTGACAGATCTCGACGCATGGGCAGAGCAAGGGCTGCGGCGGTCAACCAGCGATCCCGGCAAAGGCATCGTCCACCCAGCCAAGCGTCTTGATGGCTATACTCCGCCGGTCCGGCGCTGAGGCACGCAATGCGACGCCTGTCCGCCTTCCCAGCCAAGCCTGCGCAGCTTGACCTGTTCGTGCCCCAGGGCCGCGATATTGCCGCGCGCGACGCGCAGGACCTGATGGCCTGGCCGTTCTTCAGCCTCGCCAAATCGAAGCGGGTCCGTCCGATCGATTTCCGAATGGGCGAGGTTTCGATCCTCGTCGAGGCGACTGCCGAGCATGGCATGGCGACCATCTGGGACGCTGATGTCCTCATCTGGGTAGCGAGCCAGATCGTCGAAGCGCGCGACGGAGGTCGGCCTACGTCGCGATTGATCGCCGCGACCCCGCACGAGATCCTTGCCTTCACCCGGCGTGGCACTGGCAAGGCCAGCTACGAGCGATTGAAGGCGGGGCTGGATCGACTGCAATCGACCACCATCGCGACCTCGATCCGCCAGCATGACGCGCGGCGGCGGCACCGCTTTTCGTGGATCAATGAGTGGAAAGAGCGTCTCGATCATTCGGGTCGTGCGCTCGGGATCGAGATGATCATTCCTGACTGGTTCTACGAAGGCGTGATCAATCAGTCGCTCGTGCTCACCATTGATCCAGATTACTTCGCGCTGACCGGTGGTCTGGAGCGCTGGCTTTACCGTCTCGTGCGCAAGCATGGGGGCAAACAGCGCGGAGGCTGGAGCTTCGACTTCCAGCATCTGCACATGAAGTCAGGCGCGCTCTCCCCGCCCAAACGCTTCGCATTCGAGCTGCGTGACATCGTCCGGCGCCAAGCGCTGCCGGGATACACGCTTACCATCGAGCATTCGCTCGGCCGCGAACGGCTGAACTTTGTCGCTGTCCGGCCCGACCCGTTCGACGCCGCAATGCGCCGTCTCGGTCTGCGGACCACCAACCATCACCCTGTGGATATGTCATGATGCAGCACGGACTATCAGGAACCGCCACACTCGGACCATCAGGAACCGGAAGTTCGGACTATCGGGAACCGAAACGCCTTCCAAAGCACCGGAAAACCTCAGCAATTTGCGCCCTTAACTATCCTAACAAAGAATCCTTCGGATTCTTGCTAACGGGCGAGCACCTGTGGACAAACAGCGGCGCGCCGCCCGAAAGGCCTGCCGATACGAAGACCAGCGATGACCCGCAGCTGACCCATGCGACGCTGGTCTGGCGCGAGGGCCAGCGTGAGGACTGGATCAAATTCGGTAAGCCCGTTGCCGAACGGATCGTCAGCCGTAGCGAGCGGATCGAAAGCTATATGGCGGGCCAGGTGTTCGCCTTGGTCCGCTGGGCGTCCAACGATTATGGCACCGTCCGTTCAACCTTGGACATCGTACAAGCTGTCAGCTTAGGCGAGCATTGCGCATCCGTGCCGAAGGTCGACCCCGGCGGAGAGCTGCTGCTTTCGGTCCATGGCTGGCCCAAGGTCGCACAAGTCTTCCAGCTGATCTATGCCATCGAAGCGTCAGGCATAGATCCCTGCGATGTTGCTCCGGAACATTGGCGACACATCCACAACAGGGTAGCGGGCCGACTCACCCCGCGTGAATACACGCCCGCGCGGCACCAAGCCTGGCTCCAGCGCAAGGCACTTCTGCCATGAAGCGGCGCAGCATGATATTTGCAGCCATCGTAGGTTGCGCAACGCTCACGACATTGGCCGTTCCAGTCGCGCGCTTCGCGGTGTGGAATGCGACCGCCTCGGTCCCCACCGGGCTCTACGCCATCCGTGGCAAGGCGAGCCTGCACGCCGGCGAGCGGGTCGCCATTGAGCCGCCGCCCGAACTGCGCCGCTTGCTCGCCGAGCGGCGTTACCTCCCGACAGGCGTCCCGCTGCTGAAGCGCATCGCGGCTGTACGCGGCCAGCGCGTCTGCCGAGATGCATTGAGCATCACGATCGACGGCCAATATGTCGGCGCGGCGCGTCCGCGGGACCGTCTGGGGCGCGCACTGCCGACCTGGGCCGGCTGCCATGTGCTGCGCGCCGGCGAGCTATTCGTGATGAACCCGGCAGCGCCCGACAGTTTCGATGGGCGCTATTTCGGCGTGCTGCACCTGACCCATGTCATTGGTCGCGCAACCCCAGTCTGGACCGATGAAGCCGGCAATGGCGACCATGTCTGGTTCGCCGACCCGCGCGCCTCCGACACTTCCTTACCCTCAACCCAAGGAGATTGAACCCATGCGTATCGGAACTTTTCAAGCCGCCGGCGGCGGCTACAGCGGGCAACTGCGGACGCTGTCGCTGAGCATTGCGATCTCACTCGTCCCGGCAGACCCATCGGACAGTGAGAACGCTCCGGACTTCCGTGTGGTTGCTGGCGAAGATGCGGATGCGCGCGAAGTCGGCGCAGGCTGGAAGCATGTCGGGGAGAAGGCGGGCGACTATGTCAGCTTGCAGATTGATGATCCTGCGTTCGTGCAACCGCTACGCGCCAATCTGTTCAAAGGCGATGACAATGGCCATGTTCTGGTTTGGTCGCGTCCCGCGCGGCGCGAAAAGGCAAACTGAGCCATGCAGCTCCGCCGCTTGGGCTTCGCCGCCTTGGCTGCGCTCGCTTTGTTCGGTGCCGCGCCTGCCTTTGGGCAGGACGCTGCCGACCCGGCAGCGCCGCGCACCGTCGACATTGCAGCGCACGTTGCTGAGGCATCGCTGCGTTTCGGTATCCCGGAGCGATGGATCTATGCCGTCATGCGGGCCGAGAGCGCTGGCCGGATCGGCGCGGTATCGTCGGCCGGAGCTATGGGTCTGATGCAGCTGATGCCCGGAACCTGGGCGCGCCAGCGCGCCCGCTTCCGTCTTGGCAGCGATCCGTTCGATCCGCGCGACAACATCTTGGCAGGCACCAGCTATCTTCGCGAAATGTATGACAGTTATGGCGCCTATGGCATGCTCGCCGCGTATAATGCAGGCCCCGGGCGCTATCGGGAGTGGCGCGATCGCGGCCGCCCGCTTCCTGCCGAAACCCGCGCTTATGTCGCAAAGATCGCACCGATGCTGCAATCGGACAACACGGCCACTGACGTCGCCAGCGCGCCAACTGTGCAGCCACAGCGCATTGCGTGGATACAAAGCCGACTATTCGCGGCGCGAACTGCCGCAGCTGAGGCAACACCGAGCGCGGACATCGGCAAAGAAGCGGCGGCTGCGTCCCCTGCTCCGCTGCGTCCGCACGGCGGCCTTTTCGTTCCCGTCTCGGGGAATCGCGACCAGTGATGGGCCTCCTGCGCATCTGGCGCGTCATGGCGTGGCCTGGCGCAAAATTGTGCGGAAGCGGAGTGACAGGAAAGGATGGGTCAGGAGGATGGCAAGATAAAAGCGGAGCCAGCCGCTGGGGTGTGGGGCCGCAGAATTGCTCAGGTTTTAGAGCCAGCCGCTACATGACCCGGCTGGCTCTATTTAGAGAAATCCTCGCATTTCCGCCGCCCAGCGAGCCAGCCGTCATTTGCTTGGCTGTTCAGCCGTGAGCGACGATGATTTCGAAATCCGGCCCGGCCGCATCCGCAATCGCGGCCCCGGCCAGAGCAAGGAGCGCACTCTGAAGGCGCAGTTGCGCGCTCTTGCCAACCGGTCTGGCCGTGGCGGCAGGGCGAGTGCTTCCGGATCTCGGCGCGGGACGGGTCGCCTCGCGCGGGGGCGGATCGCCAGCCTGCGCGCAACCTCGCGCGCCAGTCAGCGGCGCGTGATCGTCAAGGCGCGGATCGTGCGGCATCAAGGAAACCGCTTTGCCGCGGCGCCGCTTGCCCGGCACCTGACCTATCTCAAGCGTGACGGAGTCACCCGGGACGGAAAGGATGCCGAGCTGTTCGGCAACGGCGATGGCCCTATCGACGGCGATGCTTTTGCCGAACGCTGCGCCGATGATCGGCATCACTTCCGCTTCATTGTCGCGCCTGAAGATGCTGCCGAACTTGAAGATGTTCGGACCTTCACCCGAGAACTGCTGACCGGCATGGAAAAGGATCTCGGCACAGGTCTCGACTGGGTGGCGATCGATCACTGGAACACCGACAATCCTCACATTCATATCCTGATGAGAGGCAAGGCCGATGATGGTCACGACCTCGTGATCGACAAGGACTATATCCGCGAAGGCATGCGCGCTCGTGCCGAGCAGCGGGTATCCCTCGAGCTAGGCCCGCGTACTGAGCGGGAGATCGACGGAGCGCTGGCGCGCGAGGTCGATGCCGACAGATGGACCAGCCTCGATCGCCGGCTGCGCGCGATCGGCAACAAACTGGACGGCGTGGTCGACCTGCGTCCGGATCCGCAGCGGATCGCCAATCCGGCCAACCAGCATCTCATCGGCCGCGCCACGAAACTCGAACGCATGGGCCTAGCAGACAAGATTGCGCCTGGCTGCTGGCGGTTGAAGCCAGCACTGGAGCAGACCTTGCGGGAGCTTGGCACCAGAGGTGATATTATCAAGACGATGCACCGCGCCATGACGGGGCAAGGTCTGGCCACTGAAGCGGGACGCTTTGCCCTTCATGATGAAAGGGCGAGCGAGCCCGTCATCGGGCGACTGGTCGAGCGTGGCTTGCACAATGAGTTGACCGGTCAGGCCTACGCCGTGGTCGACGGCGCCGATGGCCGTGTCCATCATTGCAAATTATCCGACATCGACATGACGGGTGATGCTGCCCCGGGCGCAATCGTCGAGCTTCGCTCCTGGACTGACCGGCGCGGCCGCGAGCAATCCTCGCTCCTGACCCATTCCGATTGCGATCTTGCTACCCAGGAGCGCAGCCGCGGAGCAACCTGGCTCGACAAACAATTGATTGCATCGGAGCCGCTGCCGCTCGGTCCAGGCTTTGGCAGCGAAGTCGAAGCAGCGAAAACGCGCCGGCTGGAATATCTGGAAAGTGAAGGCCTGGCCCAACGGCGCGGTGACCGGTTCGCCCTGTCCCGCAATCTGCTTGGCACATTGCGCGAGCGCGACCTTGCCGACGCTGGTGCCGCGCTTTCGCGTGAGCACGGCCTGCCCTATCGCCAAAGCCGATCGTCCGGTGAGGTATCAGGCGTCTATCGCCAGCGCATCCAACTTGCTTCGGGCCGGTTTGCGATGATCGACAATGGCCTTGGGTTTTCGCTTGTCCCTTGGTCAAAGCAACTCGATCGGCATCTCGGGCAACATGTGAGCGGCCAGCCCCGGTCTGGTGGTGGCATCGAATGGACACTGGGCCGAAGCCGGTCGATCGCGATATGATGTGGCAAGCTGACCGCTATCAACTCAACCTTGACAATCGCACCATGTGATGCGTATATCCGCGTCAGGAGAGACGACCATGGCAAGCGCAGCAATCACCCACCAAGCGGCTCCAGCAGCAAGTCTGCAGACCTTTTCGGGCGAAGGCGACCGCAAGCGACTGACCGGCGCGGCCGTCAAGGCCGTGTTGCGGCTCGTCGATGCTTGGGGTGGCAGCAATGCCGAAGGCGCCGCGTTGCTCGGCGTATCCGAGAGCACATGGGACCGCATCAAGGCCGGCAAATGGGATGGCACCTTGAGCCAGGATCAGCTGACCCGCGCCTCGGCCTTGATCGGAGTGTTCAAGGGCCTGCACCTGCTTTTCGCAGACGGGATGGCGGACCGCTGGCCTCGCCTGCCCAACCGGGCGCCGGTCTTCGGCGCGAAGTCGCCGGTCGAAGCGATGATCGAAGGCGGCATTCCCCGTATGCTCGAAACCCGGCAGTATATCGACGCGCTGCGTGGCGGGCTCTGAGCCGCAGTCTGCGCTGCCGCTGGTGCCTGAGGCGTTCCCCCGCACCATCAGGCTTGTGGCGAGCGCGCGCCTGCGCGAAGCCGTGCTCGCGCCGCTGGCCGACGACCCCGACGAGTTGGCGCTGCTCGCCGAGATCGAAGGCGCGACCAGCGGACGGTTAGTTGCAGAGGAACGCGGACTTGGCGCACTCAGCCCCGAAGAACTCGTCCATGGCGTGCCGCATGCCCGCTTCATCAATGCCAGCTTCGCCTACGCCAAACCGCGTGAGCCAATGCGCTTCAACCCCGCGGACCGCAGCGCATGGTATGCAGCGCTGGCGGTTGAAACCTGCATTGCAGAAGTCGGGCATCATTTGACCAAAGCGCTGGCTGATGCAGGCGACTTCAACGCGGTCGTGGAGTATGGCGAAATGCTGGCGAGCATGGCAGGCGTGTTCGTCGACCTGCGCGAAGCAGCGGATCATCCCGCGCTCGATGCCGAACCCGCGACCGGTTATGCTGCTGGCAATATCCTTGCCGCGCAGGCACGCATCGAAGGCCATAACGGCATCATCTACCCCTCGGTCCGCCACGCAGGCGGCACCTGCATCGCCGCACTATGGCCGAATGTCGTGCAGTCGGTGGTGCAAGGCGCGATGGTTCGACTGACCTGGCCGGGTACGCCCGATTATACCTGGGAGCCGATCTAACGATCTGCGCCAACGTTCCCGTTTTTACGCCAAGGCCTGCACGCCCCAACTCCCCGCTTGCCAACCTCTCCGAAGCTCACCGACCTAGGCGTGAACGAAGCGGAGTTGCGCCATGTCGGCTGCCAAAATCCTGTGGGGTCAAATCCTCGCGGTGCTGATCATCATTGTTGCGAGCGTCTGGTCCGCAACCCAGTGGACAGCCTCGGCGCTCGGTTTCCAGCCAGAGCTCGGCGTGCCTTGGTTCCACTTGTTCGGCCATCCGGTCTATCGCCCCTATGACCTATTCTGGTGGTGGTTCTCGTTCGACGCATACGCTTCAAAGATTTTCGATACCGGGGGGATGATCGCCACCTCGGGCGGGTTCGCGGCAATTGTGGTTGCCATCGCGATGTCCGTCTGGCGCGGCCGCGAGAACCGCAACGCCAACACCTATGGCACTGCCCGGTGGGCGACCCGCGATGACATCCGCAAAGCCGGATTATTGGCCAACACCGGAGTTGTGCTCGGACAGTTCCAGAACAACTATCTTCGCCACGACGGGGCTGAACATGTCCTCTGCTTCGCTCCGACGCGCTCGGGCAAAGGCGTCGGCCTGGTAATCCCGACCCTGCTCACCTGGCCGGGCTCGGCGATCGTCCATGATATCAAAGGCGAGAATTGGGATGTCACCGCCGGTTTTCGCAGCACGTTCAGCCGCACCCTGCGTTTCGACCCGACCAGTCTTGAATCGTCAGCTTACAACCCGCTGCTCGAGGTGCGCCGGGGCCTCAATGAGGTGCGCGATGTGCAGAACATCGCAGATATTCTGGTGGATCCCGAAGGCAGTCTCGAAAAGCGCAATCACTGGGAAAAGACCAGCCACGCGCTGCTCGTCGGCGCCATCCTTCATGTGCTTTACGCCGGTGCCGACAAATCGCTCGCTGGCGTCGCGGCTTTCCTCTCCAATCCCGACGAGACCATTGAGAACACGCTTTATGCGATGATGGACACCCCGCATCTCGGTGAATCGGGCCCGCACCCGGTCGTTGCCAGCGCAGCGCGCGAACTGCTCAACAAGTCTGACAACGAGCGGTCAGGCGTGCTGTCGACCGCAATGTCCTTTCTGGGCCTTTATCGCGATCCGGTGATCGCCAAGGTCACCAGCCATTCGGATTGGCGGATCGCCGATCTCGTCAGCGGCCGGCCGACTTCGCTCTATCTGGTCGTGCCGCCATCCGACATCAGCCGCACCAAGCCCCTGATCCGCCTTATCCTCAACCAGATTGGCCGCCGCCTCACAGAAGAGTTCGATCCTGCAACCAAGCGCCAGCGCGTGCTGCTTATGCTGGATGAGTTCCCCGCGCTCGGCCGGCTCGATTTCTTCGAGAGCGCCCTCGCCTTCATGGCGGGCTACGGCCTCAAGGCGTTCCTAATTGCACAGTCCCTGAACCAGATTGAGCGCGCCTACGGGCAAAACAATGCCATCCTCGACAATTGCCATGTTCGCGTGGCCTTTGCGACCAACGATGAGCGCACGGCCAAGCGGGTCTCCGAAGCGCTGGGCACAACCACCGAACAGCGGTCGATGAAGAATTATGCCGGGCACCGGCTGTCACCCTGGCTTGGCCACTTGATGATCTCGCGCTCCGAAACGGCGCGCGCACTCCTCACGCCCGGCGAAATTCTGCAACTGCCGCAGACCGACGAGGTTGTGCTCCTATCTGGGGCGCCCCCGGTCAAGGCGAAGAAGGCACGCTATTACGCCGACCCTCGACTGCAGTCTCGAGTGTTGCCCGCCCCCGGGAGCTGCGGCCAACGCGCAGACGCGCGGGCCACCGACGATTGGAGCGCTCTGCCCCCGATTGAGCCAGACCCCAAATCATCCAAAGAGGCAGGCCGCAGGATCGATCCTGCCAATGGCGGCTTGCGGCGCGAGCCTGACCTCCCCGAACATGTCGAAGTGGTTGCGCGGCCCAAGTCTCCTGCAGCGGAATTCGACTTTGCTGAGGCTGACGGCGCAGACCCTGACCAATCAGCCGCAAACGGTGAACGCATCCGGCGCACTATGGAGCGCGGCGCACGGCAGGCCTCGCTCGACCTCGGCGACGGGATCGAACTGTGAAGCTGAAGCGTACGTTTCGGCTGCCACCCGACGTGATCGACCAACTTGCCGAGTTCGCAATGCGCAGGCGCGTCGGCCAGCCCGATGTCGTGGAGGCCGCTCTGCGGTCTTTCATGTCGCCCGACAATCCTGAGCAGCTCGAAGCAGCGCTCAGCCGCCGCCTCGACCGCATCGACCGGCGGCTTGGACAACTCGATCAGCAGACCGAGATAACCACCGAAGCCTTGGCATTGTTCGTACGGTTCTGGCTTACCGCCAATCCGCCACTGCCGGATAGTGGCCTTGCCGCAGCGCAAGCGCAGGGCAAGGAGCGGTATGAGGGGTTTGTCGAGGCACTTGCGCGCCGATTGGAGGGACGATCCCGATTGAGCGATTTTCGAATTTAGAAAGGGCGGCATTCGCCAACAAGATGTACATTCGACACCCACCTGATGGAATAGCCATCCCAGCGTGCGCTCAGCACGATGGCGCTACAGCACAATAAGGGGCGCGTCATGGGCGCCTTTCCTACCTGCTAGCTATCCACGCTTCAGCACAACAAGGCTCGTGAAGACCTCGCAGCGATTGAACTGCGGAAACAGGGCTGAAAGGCCTTGGTCATATGGGCGTGCGGGACTAGGAAAGAGGATGAAATGAGGCAGACTTTCTCGCAATTTATGGATGATGCGCAATGAAGGCGATCGAACTGTTCGCAGGGGCTGGCGGTCTCGGCATCGGGATAAGTAGGGCGGGTTTCAAGCCTGAGCGCATTGTCGAATGGGAGCCGAATTGCCAGCGTACCCTTCTTGCCAATCGGCATGCTAGTCAATCGGACGCGAAACGTTGGCCGCTCGAAATCGAGCGTGACGTTCGCGACGCCGACTTCACGGCGCACGAGGGCAAGATCGAGCTGGTATCCGGCGGCCCCCCCTGCCAGCCTTTCTCCGTTGGTGGCCGACACCGCGCACAAGCGGACCGGCGCGACATGTTTCCGGAGGCGGTTCGCGCGGTGCGGGAGGCCAAACCGCGAGCCTTCATTTTCGAGAATGTCCGAGGCCTGACCCGGGCCAGCTTCAGTTCCTATTACGAATACATCAAGCTGCAGATGCAGTACCCCGAGCTCGTCGCAATGGACGACGAGGACTGGTCGACGCATCTGCGCAGGCTCGAACGGCATCACACGAGTTCGCGGGCGGAACGCGGATTGGAATACCGGCTCGTTGCGGAGGTATTAAACGCGGCCGACTATGGCGTGCCCCAGAAACGGCATCGGGTGTTCTTCGTGGGCTTCCGGAAGGATCAGGGAATCGAATGGTCTTTCCCCGAAGCTTCGCACTCGCAGGAAGCCCTTTTGTGGGAGCAGGCGCACGGGGATTACTTCGAACGACATCGCGTGCCCAAGGCGGAGCGGTGGTCGAACGCAGAGCGCATGAGGGCCCGAGCGGATCGGCTGATCGAAAGACCTGCGGAGTTGCCTTGGCTGACCGTACGCGATGCCCTGGCGACCTTACCCGACCCCGAGCACAACCCCGCCGAAATCTCCGGCATTTCCGGTCACAGGTTTCAACCTGGCGCCCGCAGCTATCCCGGCCACACCGGCAGCCCATTGGATGACGCCGCGAAGGCATTGAAGGCCGGCGTTCACGGCGTCCCAGGGGGAGAAAACATGCTCGCTCGGCCCGATGGATCAGTTCGTTATTTCACGGTCAGGGAAAGTGCTCGACTTCAGACCTTCCCCGACACTTATCGGATTGAGGGCGTCTGGTCCGAGGCGATGCGGCAGCTTGGCAACGCGGTGCCGGTTACCCTCGCCGAACGCGTGGCGCGCAGTGTCGCCCTTGCCCTGAAGAGCGCGGAAAGCACCAAGCAATAGGCATGTCGCGGGATCCTTCACTAACGAAGGCGAGCAAGATCCTCGCCGAGATCGAGGCGCTGCTTGCCGCCACCGAGAGCGCGGAACTGACAACCCCGGCGCGCAAGAAGCTGGTCAGCAGCGTGGACGCGATGCGGGATCGTCTTGAGCGACTCACGCGCAAGATCGATCCCAACGAGTTGCCCGACGCTTTCTTTGACCCGGCGGAGCCCAGTCTCATCGGAAATTTCGTGGCGCTTGCGATGGTGGCACAGGACCGCAAGCCGCTCGGTAGCCTGACCCGCTTTTACGGGTCCGGCGTCTACGCGATCTATTACACAGGTCCCAATCCGCTTTACGCGCCGATCAGCGGAACCGAGACGCCGATTTATGTCGGTAAGGCGGATCCGAAGGGGAATCCCAAAACAGCGATCGATCAGGGGACGAAGCTTGCAGACCGCCTCAACGAGCATCGCCGAAACATCGAGAAGGTCTCTGGCATCGAGCTTGAAGACTTCGAATGCAGGGCGCTCGCTGTTCAGACAGGCTATCAGGCGGCGGCCGAAAGTCACCTGATCCGGATGTTCCGGCCGATCTGGAACAACGAGACAGGGATTCTCTACGGGCTCGGAAAGCACGGTGATGACGCCACCACGCGAGCCAACAACAAGTCACCCTTCGATACGGTCCATCCCGGACGCAAGTGGGCCGCTGGGAGCCCCGAAAATCAGACGGTCGCCGAGATCGAGGCGAAAGTGCGCGACCATTTCCGGTCCGCGACGGTGTTCCGGGACAGAAACGCGGTGCTTCAGGCATTCGTCGATAACATCAAGCGAGAAGACCGCCTCGATCGCCACGACCCCGCCGCTGCACCCAAGGGCGAAGACTAGACTCAACCTAGCTCGGCTTCGCTTCTCCAGCGCTCCATCCCATCACGCTTGCGTCATCTCCAAGGCTTAACGGTTCTTGTCGCGAGCATGGCTTTGGCGAGATCTCGACCATCTGAAAGCCTGCAACTGGCAACGACGCGGCCGTAGCTCTGCCCATCTGCCGAACACCGCATTGCCGGTGCGCGCACGATGATATGACCGGTGTCGCGCTGGCCCTTCAGCCCGCCGAGTAGCCGGACCAATGCATCCCTTGCCGCAACTGCGGAGGCCGCTGGGCATGGGTGTCCCCGAGAGCAAGTCTCGTCCATTTCGCGAGCTGCAATACCGGCGATGCGGATCTTTGGCCCCTCTTTGCACCAGATAGGGCCGTCCCCATCCCAGACGGCAACGGGTGTGCAGGCAAAAGTTGCAGCCGAGGCGAGCGCCAGAATTCCCATTGGTCGTGTCCTGTGTTCGCAATGGTCAGCTTACGCCGCCTCGCGGCCTTGCTGATCGCGATTGTCGTTGTCGGGTTGTGCCTTTCGAGATGCTCCCATGGAAAGAAACGCGCACAAGCGCTCCTCATCCTTTGCCATCCTGTATTTCGGTTCTTGGGTGAGGTCAGACCGTATGGCGTCAAGCTTAGCCCTCAGCTTTCCCGTCCTATCGTCGCTATACAAGGCGTCCCTCGTCCCAAACCTGCGAAGCATATGGCCAAAGGCGAGCAGCAATTCCGGGTGCTGATGAATGAGATGATGGCCTAGCTCGGCGAAGCTCTTGTATCGGAACCCCACCGGCTTCCCTGCCCTCGCACTCTCGATCAGATGGACGATGCGCGTGGCTGTCTGCAGATCAGGGTATTCCCCTTCGAGGCCGAAGCCTATGGAACGAAGGCGATCGTTAAGAAGCAGCCATGCCTTGTGCCGTGGCAGGTAGACGTCATCACGCGAGGCATCGAGAACGAAATAAAGCACTTGCTCGCGCAGCTCATTCTCCCGGTCCTCCCGGGCTTGCCTTTCAGCCGCCTCGGCAGCGGCGATCCTTTCCATGCGGGCCGCTCTGAGTTCTTCGCGGAGTCTTGCCGCCTCCTGCCCATAGTCGAACGCGATAATGGTCTGGCGGTCCACATCGACCGTGACCTCATCCCAGCAGACCAGGCGCTCGACCCACTCATCGACGATCTCATCGCCCTGAATGATCGGCTTGCGGTACCAGCATGTCATGATGAAGCTTCCTGCCGCTTCGGACGCCACAGCACTTCTTTCATCGACCACGAAAACGTTGGAGTTGTTGCCGAAAAGGATGTCGTCATCCGTCATGCGACGATAGCTCGGATGGAAGTACGGCAAGACCCAGACGAGCGCCGCCCCTTCGGCCCGATAGAACTCCTTCCGGCTCAGCACGACGACCATGAACGTGGTGCTCAGCTGCACTTCAAAGGCTAGTCTGTCGGTGTCCGTCCGCGCCGAAACGTCAGGCCGACGCAGTCCGGTCAGACCTTCGCCCGCTCTCCAAGTCCTTTCTGACGCAACGTCCTTGAACCGTGGGTCGGCCGTGAGGCTCCGCAGAAGAAGTGCCTTGACCTGCTTGTGCCCCCCGCTCTCCTGAGCGCCGCGGTACTTCATTGCCCTGATATCGGCTTCGCTCAGCTCCGTTCGAGTGACAGCGGGGCACGAGCCATCTTCATGGCGATGCCGGAAGAAGAACCGCTTGGTCGTACTGCAAGCCAGATAGACCGGAACACCGCAGGTCGCGCAGACCAAGCGTGCTTCGTCACGTTTGACGAGCGCCTTGAGTCTCTGGCGCAGCAGGATTGCGCGTTCATACCGGAATGCCCGGATCAACCGGCGGACATTTAGCACATGGCCAGTTCGCGGGTTCCTGACCGCGTCAATCTCCGGCCTTGTAACCGCCGATGCCCATGCCAGCGGATCGACTGTCGTGTTTCCAACCATGGTCATGTCCTTTCCTTGAGGCAGCAGACATACCTCGCGCGGCGAAGCTAATAGCGTTCCAGTCGCGACCCCGTTTGTTTGAGCCCCCAGCGTCGTTCGACATAGAATTCGAGCGACCTGCGGACCTCGAAGCTCAGGACCTCCTGCGTGAACCCAAATTCTAGCCGGACAGCCGCCTGCTGCTCTTCTGTAAGGCTGCTCAGCGGCCGAAGCCTGATTTCGATGAGATCGTCCCAGTCAGCATCGCGCGGAAGGTCTTCGCCGACCGGCGTCACGTCGAAAGTGCTGTCAGGATGGACCCGGACCGGAACATAATCGCGCCATTCGCGGTGGTGGAAACTCCAGGCCCGAACGTGCAGGCGCTCGCCGTCGGAGGCAAAATGCGCCGGCGCGATCCATTGGTTCTGGCGCAGTCCACTAGACATCGACACATAGCCGATTTCGATCTTCTGCCGCTGCTCGATCGCCTGCCACAGACGCCGCATTACAAATGGCGGGCATTGCCGGGCCGGAGAAGGCAGAACAGACAGCCCGCTCAATGTGGGATGGCCGACAAACTCATCCGGTGAGCCTGCATCCTCCACAAAAGGCAGGCCGCGATGGTGGGGGTCGGCAACATAACACTTTCGGACCGTGTCATAGCGAGGCTTCGGCTCTGCAACCCGCTCGAGATATTCCCTCAGATCGATTGCTGCCTGCGGAGACGAGATCCCGAAACGCTCGATGAGGTCCTTGCGATTCACCTGTCCTCGCCATGTCAGGCACCGGTCGAGATAGACCAGGCGGGCAAGCATTGCTGGCTTGAGTGCGGGATCGTCCATGTCCGAACCCTACTTGACGCACCATCACACGTCTATATAAAATTTATATGCACTTGGATTCGAGGACAGATTAATGCGCATTCTGCACACCAGCGACTGGCATCTGGGCCGACAGTTCCATGGCATGTCTCTCGATGATGACCACGAGCACATCCTCGTCCAGATCCTCGCAATGATCGATGATGAGCGTCCCGATGTCGTGATCATCGCCGGCGACATTTTTGATCGGGCAAACCCGCCCCAAAGCGCGATCACCCGCCTCTCGCAGTTCCTCACAACGGTGCGGGCAGCATCCGATGCAGCGATCGTTATGATCGCGGGCAACCACGATTCCGCTGCGCAGATCGGTGCAATGGGCGTTCTTGCAGATGGCGGCGCAGCGATTGTGCGCGGACCACTGGATGAAGATGAGCGGCCCCTCGTGATTTCCGATGCCGATGGGCCGGTGGCCATTTCCGCCCTGCCCTTTGCCTTCGAATATGCCGCGCGTCTGTGTTTCGAAGACGACGCTATCGCCTGCCCTGCGGACGTCATCCGGGCCCAGCTTGCCAGCGCTCGCAAGCACGTGGCCGAGGGAATGCGTTGGGTTGTCGTCGCACACGCCTTTGTCGACGGCGCGGCCACCAGCGAAAGCGAGCGCCCCTTGACGCGCATGGTCGGCGGGATTGAGACCGTGTCGGCGGCGGCCTTCGAGGGCGCGCACTATGTGGCCCTAGGGCACCTCCACCGCCCGCAACCGGTCGGACAGGATCACATTCGTTATTCCGGCGCGCCTATGGCATTCGGCTTCGATGAAGAGGGGCAGCAGAAGTCAGTCAGCCTGATCGATCTTGCAGCCGACGGCTCTGCCACGGTGACCGAAGTGCCGCTACGGCCGCTGCGTCAGGTCAGAACCATTCGGGGCAAACTGCTTGAGCTCCTTGCTGCCAGCGAAGTCTCCAACGATATCGTTCGCGTCGTTCTAACCGACGAAACGCCGCAGATTGATCCCATGAAGAGGATCCGGGCCGTGTACCCCAATGCGGTCCAGCTCGCTTACGAACGCAGCGAGCGGCCCGTCGTGCAGCGCCTCGAGGAACAGCGCGCGGCGATCGATGACCCACATGCCCTCTCTTCCACGTTCCTCAATTTCATCCGCGGCGAGCTGCTGACCGAGGCAGAAGGACAGATTGTCGCCTCCGCACTTCGAGCGTTCGAGACAACGGAGGATGACCAATGAGGCCGATCAAGCTGACCCTGAGCGCTTTCGGCCCTTATGGGGGGACTGAGACCGTCGATTTTCGCGAGGCAACGGATGCCGGCCTCTTCGGGATCTACGGCCCTACGGGCTCGGGCAAGTCGTCGATCTTCAGCGCGATTGCCTTTGCCCTGTTTGGCGAGGGCGCAAAGGAAGAGCAGGGCATCGGGACCATGAGGTCTGATTTCGCGCCTGACGACCTCCTCACTGAAGTCAGCCTGCAATTCGAATTGGGGACAAAGCGCTATTATGTCAGGCGTATACCTGACCAGATGCGTCCCAAGACAAAGGGCGAGGGATTTACCGCGCAGTCGCACGCTGCCTGGCTCTTTGACGTGTCTGATATCGCCATCGATGATGTCGGTCCGGATTGCTGCGGGTCCCCGCTGGCAGAACGCAAGGTCGGCGCCGTCCTCAGCCATGTCGAAGGTCTTCTCGGCTATGGCGCACAGCAGTTCCGCCAGATTGTCCTGTTGCCGCAAGGCAGGTTCGAGCGTTTCCTGGTGTCGAACAGCAAGGACCGCCTCGAAATTCTGCGGGAGCTGTTCGACGTCTCTCTCTACCGCCGGCTCACCGAAAAGCTCAAAGCCGATGCCGCAAACGTCAGGCGCGAGATCGAAGATGGCTATCGCCTTCACGGGAACCGCCTTCAGACCGAGGGCTTTAACAGCTCGGACGAGCTCAATGACGGCATTGCCTTGGCACTCGAGCGATATGAGTTTGCCCAATTGGCGGTTTCCGAGACGGCGACCGTGCTCGCAGTGGCAAACAAGGCATACGCGGCCGCCGAAGAGCAGGAAAAACGGTTTGTCGAGGTCGAGGCCGCATCCGCTGCACTCAAGCAGCTCGAAGGGCAGGGCCTGACTTTTGAGGCGATGCGAACCCGCAAATCCCGGGCGGAGCTGGCGCGGCGCATATCGGATCTCGACGCCACCGTTGCCGATGCCCAGAGGCGCTACAGGGCAGCGATTGAAGCACACTCCAACGCTGAAATGGCCGCCAGTGAAGCAAGCGCTTCTCTTTCGGCAGCGAGCGCGATGCTGCTCGATCTTCGCTCCCGCGAACATGAGATCGAAGACTTTGCGCGCAAGATCGACCAGCTGAACCGCCACAAGCAAGTTCTGGTGGATGCCGCCGAGCGTCTGGCTGACCTTGAAGCCGCCGAGGCGGGGCTGGAACGAGCAAAACAGGCTCACTCCCAAGCCGCCGACGCTGAGGCAAAGGCTGCTGATCTCTGCGAAGAGAAGGAGACGGCGCTCGCGGCAGCCCAAGCGAATGGTCTTGAGCGACAGAAGCTGAACGGAACTCGCGATGGTTTGAAGAGCGAGCTCGATGCAGCGCAGGCCTCCGCAAAGGCGACGCAAGATGTGGAATTGTCGCAGGAGGCCTGCGACAAGGCATCGACCATTGCCCGCAACGCGCAGGCTCGCCATATCGAAGCAGTCGCTGTCGCCGAGACACACGAGCGCGCCTTTCTTTCGGCCCAGGCCAGCGTCCTTGCCCAGCGATTGCAGAACGGGCACCCCTGCCCGGTTTGCGGCGCCAGCGACCACCCCGAACCGGCGCATGGTTCAGGCGATGCCGGTGCACTCGAAAAGGCGTGGCGCGATGCTCAGGGCGGAGCCCAAGCCGCGGCCAAGGCCGATCGTGAGGCCCAAGCGGCCGCCAGTTCGGCCGGTGCCACACTCGACGCAAAGCGTGCAGTCCTGGACGGACTTGCGGAGCCGAAGCGCAGCGCGAGCGACATCGATGGCGAGTTGCAGCTTATTCTTGATCAGATCGATGCTTTGGGCGCACACGTCGACATCGGCCTTCTCACCCAGGAACTGGATGACGCACGCAAGCGCAAGCTGGCAGCGACAGAGACCCTCCAAAAGGCTCGCGACGCGCTCGGGGGTGCCACGACTGCAGAGGCATTGGCCCGACAAGCTTACGACGAGAAGATTGCATCAGTCCCCGAAAATCTGCGCCAGCAAGACGGTCTGCAGGCCGCAATCGATGCCGCCACCGGAAACTTGAGCGGCCGGAAGCAGGCCCTTGCTGATGCCGATGCGAAGCAGCGCGAGCTAGATGCCATTGCTATCAAAGCAGCAGCCGCACTGCAGAGCGCTGCGACTGCGGTCAGCGACACCGAGATCGACCTCGCCGCAAAGCAAACAGCATTTGAAGCCCGCCTTACCGAGCTTGGGATGGCCAAGGCAGAATATCGCGCGGCGATCCCCGATATTGCCGAAATTCCCGCACTGGAGAAGGCTATCGCGGGCTTTGACACTGCCCTTGTTGAAGCCCGCGCACGAGAAACGATGGCAAGAAACGCGGTCGGCAACGCGCAGCGGCAAAGCCTTGAGCCCTATCGTCTGAGCTGCGTTCAAGCACAGGCGGGGGCAGACGAGGCGGTTCAGCATAGCGCTGCTGCTCAGCAGAAGCACCAATCGCTTGTCGATCTGCAGATCAGTCTGAAAGATCAGCTTGGGAACCTTCAAGCCCTTGAGCAGTCCTCGGGCGCGCTGCGAGGAATTGCAGAAGCCTTCGACGGTCAGAACGAGATGCGGACCAGTCTCGAAACATTCGCTATCGGTGCGATGTTCGATCAGGTTCTCGAAGCAGCGAACCTGCGCCTCGATCCGATGACCATCGGTCGATATCGGTTTGAGCGCGACACCGAGAGCATCGGGGGTCGCTCAAAGCGAGGACTGGACGTCCGAGTTCATGATATCGAGACGGGCCGTGCCCGCGAAATTATCACGCTTTCCGGCGGCGAAACTTTCATCGCGGCCTTGTCCCTGGCACTCGGGCTGTCCGACATCGTCGAGATGACAAACGGTGCCATCAGGCTCGACACCATTTTCATCGATGAAGGCTTCGGCAGCCTAGACACCGATAACGACGCTGGAACGCTCGATCAGGTTCTGCAGGTGCTTCAGAATATCGTGGGCGAACGGCGCGCCGTGGGCCTCATCTCGCATGTGCCGTTGGTGCAACAGGCTGTTCCCAATGGATTTACAGTGCACAAGGGTGCCAATGGAAGCCAGATCGAAGTAAGGTCGGCATGAAGCCGCAACGTGAGACCTTGCTCACTTCGAGGACAATACATGGAACAAGCAGGGGCAAGTATGACCACAGCGCGACTGTTCGATCTAAACATCGAGAAGATCCTCGAAGCTTGGGAGAGCGCGCATGCGGTCCGTGAACTCATTGCCAATGCGATCGACGAACAAGAATTGACCGACACCCCCGACATCGAGGTCGTCAAGACCGAAGATGGCGACTGGACTATCCGCGATTTCGGACGCGGGCTCCGATACGAGCACTTCACGCAGAAGGAAAACGCCGAGAAGCTCCGGAATGCCGGGAAGGTCATTGGCAAGTTTGGGGTTGGCCTGAAAGATGCGATGGCAACCCTCCATCGCAATGGTGTCGCCGTGAATATTCGATCCGCACACGGCGAGATCACCCTTGCTCAGATAGCCAAGCGCGACTTCGATGATGTTGTGACGCTCCATGCTGCGGTTCAGCCATCACCTGATCCGTCGATGGTCGGCACGACTATCATTCTGCGTGGTCTGAGCGATGAGCAGATGGAGAAGGCAAAGAGTTTCTTCCTTCGATTCTCAGAGGAGGAAGTGCTCGAGTCGACGCGCATCGGCGAGATCCTCCGACGAAAGCCGGATGTGTCCGCGCGGATCTATGTGGCTGGCCTTTTGGTCGCCGAGGAGGAGAATTTCGCGTTCTCCTACAACATCACGGCCCTCACCGAGCCGATGCGCAAGGCACTCAATCGTGAGCGTACCAACGTCGGCCGCACCGCCTATTCTGATCGCGTGAAGCAGATGCTTCTTAACGCAACGAAAGCGGAAATCGGTTCGGAGCTCGCTGACCAGCTGCAAGCATTGCAATCTGGCCTTGGCAGCGACGAAGTTCGCTGGAAAGAGGTAGCGGTTCACGCTGTTCGCATCCTTAGCGGCAGCGGCAAATATCTGTTTGTGACTGCGGACCAATTGATGACGAATTCGTCCTCGGTAGACCACGCACGGAACGACGGGATCAAGATCATCACGATACCCGATAGCATCCAGAGAGACGTTGTCGGCATGACGGATCTCAGCGGTGAGCCGATCCGTGACCTCGGCCAATATCAGACAGAGTGGAACGATAGCTTCGTCTTCGATTTCTTGGAGCCGGGCTCCCTTTCGACCGCAGAGCGCTCGGTGTTCGACATGGTGGAAGCCATCGCCGCTCTTGTGGGCGGACTGCCCGATCATGTGCAGTCCATTCGGGTGAGCAATACGATGCGGGTGGAACTTGCAACCGGTAGCGATGCCTTAGGGCTATGGGATGGTTCCACCAAGTCGATCGTGATCCGCCGCGACCAACTCTCGTCGGTTTCGAGTTTTGCGGGCACACTTCTTCACGAGATAGTCCACGCGCGGACCGGGTTCGACGATGTCACGCGAGATTTCGAGAACGCGCTTACAGATGTGATCGGTCAGACGGCCGCCGCAGCGCTAAAGCCAGCGCGGGAACCGAAGTCGCTCTTCACCAGCCTCTTCAGCCGAGCTTGAGCAGGTCGCAAGACCACAAGGCTGGATTTGATCCAAGCAGAAGGAGAATGTGGAGATCATCTTGGACTCATGTGCGGAGCCAGCGGAAATGAACCATGTCCTAAGCTGACGTGTGCGCACCAATTTCGGTCGTTGAGATGGTCTGTGCATCATCATGGAAGCTGCCATCGACAAAGTTTACTGACTGACGAAATCGATCCAATTTGAAGATGTTATCGCTCTGGATCGATAATCGGTTGCGGTGCTATACTTCCTCCATGGAGGGGACATGGCTCTATCATTCTACGAAGCAAAACAACGGCTTCTTTCTGGTCAGCCCCTTACTTGGGCGAAGTTCGGGGACCACAAGGCGGGCTCGGTGCACCTCGCCTCCGCCGGAGCGCGGCGCCTATTCCACTTCCTGCTCACCTGCGAGCAATCCAAAGTGGCCGACGCGCACGAAAGCCTCTTCGACGATCTGATTGCAGCATGGGAGCTTGAGACCTTCGATCCCGCGACCGAGACGGAAAAAAGCGGGACGCCAACGAATGCCGGCCCCTGGCGTCTGGCCAGACTTGAAACCAGCGGCTTCGGGGGATTGAACCAGGTCGGGGGACCCGTCTTTTCCGTACCTTTCGACGGGGCAAACTGGTGCCTCGAAGGTCAGAACGGATCGGGCAAGACGTCGCTAGCCAGCGCGATCATATGGGCGATGACCGGCTATCGGTGCCGAGACCAAGACGGGCTGCATCTCGAGACCGGCATCCGAACTCCCGTCGAGAATGGTGCTGGCTCCGCGATGGGAGACTGGCCTTCTATCGTGTCCTATCCCGCCAGCGCTATCGCGTTGGCGGGCACCGCCGAGACCTGGGTGCGGCTGACCTTCCAAGATCCGGCCGGCAACACCGCCCATGCATACCGCAGACTGCTGGCTGCACCAGGCGTCCAGCCTGTGATCGAAGTCGATATCTCAGCTGATCTCCTGATGGCTCCCCAGTTGCTGGAGGTCGGCCTTCTCATGCCCGCTCGCCTCGCCCGGATCGGCTTTGGCGAGCGCAGCCAGTCGATCTACGATGCGGTCAAACTCCTGACTGGGCTCGATCAGCTGGCCGCCATTGCCGATGGCGCGGCCAATTTCACCCACCGGTCCAAGCGTTTTCTCAAATACGCGCTGGACAAGGGGGGTGAAACCATTGCGGCGCGCCTCGAAGCCGCTTTTGAACGCGCGGCCCAAACAGCGGTCACGATCGACTTCAACCTGAAAGTCGCGGGCAAGCGCGAAGAAAAGGGCTACGCTCAGGAGCTCCGCGACGCCGCGAAGACGGCTTCGGATCAGGCCGCCGCACACCTCGCCGTGCTGACCTCGGAGATCGCATCGACACTTGACACGGCGAATGCGGACGATCGTGGCACGATCAAGGCTGCGGTCAATTCGGCGCGGGCGATACTGGGCGACAGTTCTAAAGGCGTCGATGTGTTCTCTGCTTGGAAGGCGCTCGCGAATGCTCCAGGAGACGCACAATTTCAGGCGTTGCCGAATTTGCTTGCCGAAGCAAGGGCCCGGCTTGCCGAAGCAATCCTTTGGGACAAGCGACAGGCCGAGGATCAGAAGCTGCGGCTGAAGGCGCTAGCATCCCGATTCTACGAGCCGGCGCTCCATTCTCACGAAAGTGCCGATTGCCCTTTGTGCGAGGGAAAGCTGACCGGCGAGAAGCGCGCAGCGCTCGCCGATGAGCTTGCCAACCTCAAGCAGGCAGCATCCGTCGCAGAGCGGATGCTGGCCGATGTTTGTACGGAGCTCGAGAAGTCGATCCGCGATTCTGTGCCGCAGCCTGTTGATGCCCACTTTGACACCTTGTGGGCGATGCAGCCGCGCGAAGCCTTTTCAGAGGCTGCCAAGCAGGTGTTCGTCCAAGGGGCACCGTTCTCGACTGTCCTGACCGGCGTAGCAGCGTTCGCGTCAGATGCCGTTGACATCATAGCGCAGAAGCTTCCCGTCTTCGTGCACACCATGACGATGCCGGATTCGGCCTCGCCACCGGCGGCATTTGGGCTGCTGAGCTATATCGCCAAAGTAGAGCGTGTGATGGCCTTGGCCGGGTGGTGGCAGGCGCATCGACCCCAGTTCGCGTCCGCCTGGCGCGAGATGGTGGGCAGCGCGGCAGAGGACGGAACATATCCGGCCTTCTCCATAGAGGGGAAGGTCCAGGCGCTTGAGGCGGCCCTCGAGCGCGCTGCCCCACTCGATCAACTCGCCAAGGACCTGGGAACGGCCGCGAAGGAAGCGGATTTATGGCTTCCGATCCACGAACAACAGCGCGTCCGGGAATCTATAGCGACGGCGCTGATACCTCTGAAGGATCTGCGTCTGCTCGTCGCCGCACAGACCGCGGGATCGATTTCGGCGCTCTCCGAGCGCATGAAGGCAATCCTCGACCGGATCCATTTCAAGGAACGATTGTCGTTTGAGGATGCCGCCCTGGAGAAGAAGGCGGTCCTCATCGCGGGCAGCTTCGATCCCGGTGTACGCGTCGATGCGTCCCTGGTTGCCAACAGCTCCTGGTTGCGGGCAATCCTTTGGGCCTTCGTCCTCGCCGTGCGCGAGCAGGCGATCGTCGATGCTGGCGCCAATCCATTTCCTTTGATGTTGCTAGACGATCCTCAGGTTACCTTCGATCCGCGCAACAAGCGCAAATGGGCAGAGGAGATCGCCAGACTGGGCAAAGCCGATCCGATCGACATCGCGGGCGCGCAGATCCTCATGATCACGCATGAGCGCCAATTTTTTCAGATCCTGGTCAACTCGGAGAAGCTGCCCGGTCAGCAGGGCCTGGTCGTGCGCCTGTGCAACGCTTCAAAGGTAGCGACGATCATTTTCGGAGATTCTCTCGCCAGCGCCTTCGCCGACGCACTGGCCACGAACGACGACCAGAAGGGGCACGCCTATGTCCAGAAGGTCCGCATCTACCTGGAAGATCTGCTCAAGATCATGCTTCGCGCCGAGGATCCGAACATCGTCAACAAGACCCTAGACGAGCTCGCCACGCTGATGAAGGCGCGGCGCACTGCGAGCGTGCCCCCATTCACCAATCCGTCCTTCAACAAGCTGCTCGAATACATCGCGGGCGGCGGTGGCGGTAAGGCAATGGAGCATATCAATGAGGCGCATCATCATTTCGACGGCACGATCGGTGTCGCGCAGGCGATCGATGTTAGAAAGTTCTGGGAAGAGAAGGTCGAATCACGGCTTCACACCTGCTTCAAGATCTTTGCCGAATTCGAGGCCCATGTGGGCGAGCCGCGCTTGTTCGCCTGGATGGACAATGTGGTGGAGTTCCCGGCAACCAATCCCTCCGACCTCAAAGCCGTCCCGTTTTTCCATACCGGCATCGCTGCGGCAGCGAAGACCGATGGGCGCGCGGGCGACGGCCTGATCACGATGGCGGAGCTGTCGGAAGTGCAGCAGGTAACGCTCTACAACCACGCCGCCTTTCAGCTTGCCGCAGGGACGCTCGATCCGGTGGCTGATATCGGCGACGTCATCATCGTGAGTAACTATGCAAAAGTGCATGAACGCAATCTCGTCGTCACCACGTTTCAGGACCAGCTGCTCGCACGTCGATACAACGAAACCGAAGTCCACCCGCATATCGCCGTGCTGACGGGCCAAGCCACCGATCCGACATCGCTCGCCCAACCCGTGATCGCTCCAAAAGAGCAGATTGACATGCGCAAGATAGTCGGCACCCTCTTTGCAAAACACCGACTGCCGACGCCGCCAAAGTCAAACAATGTGGAGTTCCTACCGCTTGCCGATTTCGCGGCGATCCATGCGATGCTCCAGAACGCCAAGCTGTTTCAAGTTGAAGGACGCAGTGCTGAACCCGTCGCGCTGGATGGCCAATACATCATCACTCATCCGGTCTCGATGACGAGCGCGGCAATTGCGCAATTGGAGGGGCGCCTGGTGATCGCTGTGGACGATGCTGGCGCCCGGTACCTCAAGCGGTTCCGACCGCACGGCCAGCTTGTTATTCTCGAGAGCCTCAACCCGGATGGAATGACGCCAGCTGAGTTGCTGAGTTTCGGTGGGGAACAGGGGCTGCCGAAATTGACAGCGTTGATGGAGGTGGTCGGAATCTTGTTCGAGCTGCCTTCATGAGGCGCTGGCCTTGTTGCTCGGGATCGCAATGGAAGGAAATAGCATGCCGGCCATGACCGATCCGATGGACGCGCTGCTCGAATTCCGCAGGGCGATCGCACAACGGGAGATTCGCGTTCAGCCAGCAGACTTCCATCCCTGGCATCTTCGTGCATGTCGATCAGCCGGCCGGCGCACCGAGATATTCCTATGCGCTGGTTGAAGACGGCGATGTCACCGCAGTCGCGCTCTTGGCACTGAATGAGCCGATCGAGGGCGTGCCGACTTTCCAGCTTGGCTACGCGGTGATGGAATCTCGGCGAGGTGGGGGGCGCGCGCAGCGTGTCGAAGGCGGCGATCAACGAGATATGTCGCGGGCTTCGCAGGAACGGGATTCCGAAGCTGTATTTCGAGGCGGTGGTCGACGCGAGAACATCGTGTCGCTCCACATCGCTGAGAAGGTGATCGGAGGTACGCGTACCGAGTGCCTTGACCACGATTCCGCCGTGCCCGCCATCCAGTTTCAATTTCTCGTAGGTTCTAGCGCGTGAGCGCCGCGATATGAACCAACGATTCCTGTCTTCAGCTTGGCTCATTGTGACCGACGGGTGTCGAAGCCAAGAGGGCGCAGAAATGTGCCGGGGCTTCAAGCCGAGCCGAAGCAGAAGGAGCGTAAGTGTCTGATAGATAGACGTAGCCGGGCAACGCGTCTCTCGTCTCAGAACCCTCCTGATTTGGTCCGATCGAACCGGATCGTCTTCTCCGCCGAAGCGATTGCCTGGCTCAGCGAAACCCGTTCTTTGAACGCCGCCTATGCAAATAACAACGTCGTTCAATTATCTGAGTTATAGAGCGACCTAGATGTTAGCGGTGCCCACAAGGAAAAGTTGCTTGAGGCGAACATCGCCGTTCAAAACCGTTCGACGATACTCCGGTCGATGAATCTGAGCACGCTAGTGGCCATGCCTGGTAGAGCAGCTCCAGTCGGCAAAATCCTTGCTCGCACGGGCGTCGCGATCGATGCGATAGACGCAGCCGAGGCGTAGGGGGCATCATCCATCTGCGCTACGATTTCTGCCTTTTCGCTAGGCTACCATGACTGCAACAAGCTATTGCGTCTAAGCATTCCAATGTCTCTTTGATCTGCCTCACGAGCGCAGCCGATGATCGGTTGCCTCGCCGATACGAGGCAATTCATGAGCGTCATCCCCATCCAGTCGCAGGCATCGTCGCGCGGAGCGCGCATGCTGCGCACCGCGCTCGGGCCGGAGATTGCCGCCTGGCTTGAAGATGCCGCGGTCATCGAGGTCATGCTCAATCCTGACGGGCGGCTCTGGATCGACCGGCTCGGAGCCGGGATCGCCGATACGGGGAGCGGGATGTGCGCTGCCGATGGCGAGCGGATCATCCGCTTGGTTGCGCATCATGTCGGAGCCGAGGTTCATGCCAAGGCGCCGCGCGTTTCGGCCGAGCTTCCCGATACCGGCGAGCGCTTCGAAGGTCTGCTGCCGCCGGTGGTGGCAGCGCCGAGTTTTGCGATCCGCAAGCCCGCCGTCGCCGTGTTCACCCTCAAGGATTATGTCGCGGCGAAGATCATGTCTGTATGGCAGGCCGACGCGCTGGTTCGCGCCGTTGCGGCCCGGAAGAACATCCTGGTCGCTGGCGGCACGTCGACCGGCAAGACCACCCTCACCAACGCGCTCCTGGCCGAAGTTGCCAAGACCGACGACCGCGTGATCCTGATCGAAGACACCCGCGAACTGCAATGTGCAGCGCCCAACCTCGTGTCGCTGCGCACCAAGGACGGCGTGGTCACGCTCTCTGACCTGGTCCGTTCCGCACTCCGCTTGCGGCCCGACCGCATCCCGATCGGCGAGGTGCGCGGTGCCGAAGCGCTCGACCTGCTCAAGGCCTGGGGCACCGGCCATCCCGGCGGCGTCGGCACGATCCACGCCGGATCCGCGCTTGGGGTCCTGCGGCGCATGGAGCAGCTGATCCAGGAAAGCGTGGTCACCGTGCCGCGCGCGCTGATCGCCGAGACCATTGATGTCATCGCCGTCCTTGTCCGCGACGGGACTGGGCGGCGGCTCGCCGAACTCGCCGAGGTCACCGGCCTCGATGCCCATGGCGACTACACCCTCCGCCCCATCACACCCCCAGCCACAGGAGTTTCATTGTGATCCAGACCCTATCGCGCGCCCGTGCCCGCCTCTCCGCTGCCATGCTCGGCGGCTTCGTTGCTCTTGCGATCGCCAACCCTGCCCATGCGGCGGGCTCATCGATGCCGTGGGAGGCGCCGCTCCAGTCGATCCTCGAATCCATCCAGGGACCGGTCGCCAAGATCGTTGCGGTGATGATCATCATCGCCACCGGGCTCGCGCTCGCGTTCGGCGACACCTCGGGCGGCGCGCGGCGGATGATCCAGATCGTGTTCGGCCTGTCGATCGCGTTTGCCGCCTCCTCCTTCTTCCTGTCGTTCTTCTCGTTCGGCGGCGGGGCCTTGGTGTGATGGGGGGTCTGATGGAGACCGCGGCGCCCGAAGCTGTGCCGGGCTTTGTCGTTCCGGTTCACCGCGCGCTGACCGAGCATATCCTGCTTGGCGGCGCGCCGCGCGGGCTGGCGATCGCCAATGCGACGCTGGCGGTCGCGATCGGGCTTGGCCTCCGGCTGTGGATCGCCGGGGTGGTGATCTTCGCGCTGGGCCACATGGTCTCCGTCTGGGCGGCGCGGCGCGATCCGCAATTTGTCGATGTCGCGCGGCGGCATCTGCGCTTCCCCACTTTCCTGAGGGTCTAAGCCCATGCTTTCGCTTCGCGAATATCGCAACAAGGCCGACCGGCTTGCTGACTTCCTGCCCTGGGCAGCGCTGGTCGCACCCGGCGTGGTGCTCAACAAGGACGGCAGCTTCCAGCGCTCGGCCCGCTTTCGCGGTCCCGATCTCGACAGCGCGACGCCCGCCGAGCTGATTGCGACGACCGCGCGCCTGAACAGCGCGCTGCGGCGACTGGGTTCAGGCTGGGCGATCTTCGTTGAGGCGGTGCGCCGCCCGGCGCTGGATTACCCCGACAGCGACTTTCCCGATCCGGCCTCGGCGCTGGTCGAGCGCGAGCGCGCCGCGCAGTTTGCCGAAGAAGGCGCCCATTTCGAAAGCCGCTATTTCCTGACCCTCCTGTGGATGCCGCCCGCCGAAGACGCCGCCCGCGCCGAAAGCTGGCTCTACGAGGGCAAGGCCGAAAAGGGCATCAATCCCAAAGAACTGCTCGACCTCTTCATCGACCGCACCGAGCGCCTGCTGCGTCTGATCGATGGCTTTGTGCCCGAGGTGGCATGGCTCGACGACGGCGAGACGCTGACCTATCTGCACAGCTGCGTTTCCACCCGCAGTCACCGTGTCCGCGTTCCCGAAGCCCCGATGCATCTCGACGCGCTGCTAGCCGATGAGCCGCTGACCGGCGGCCTCGAACCGCGGCTTGGCCGCGCGCATCTGCGCACGCTGACCGTGGTCGGCTTTCCCAGCAGCACCTTCCCGGGTCTGCTCGACGAACTCAACCGGCTCGCCTTCGCGTATCGCTGGTCGACCCGCGCCGTGATGCTCGACAAGACCGATGCCACCAAGCTGACCGCCAAAATCCGGCGGCAGTGGTTCGCCAAGCGCAAATCGGTCGCAAGCATCCTCAAGGAGGTGATGACCAACGAGGCTTCGACGCTGCTCGACAGCGACGCCTCGAACAAGGCCGCCGATGCCGATGCCGCGCTGCAGGAGCTCGGATCGGATTTTGTCGGCCAGGCCTATGTCACCGCGACGGTGACGGTGTGGGACGAGGATCCTGCGCTGGCTGCGGAGAAGCTGCGTCTGGTCGAGAAGGTCATCCAGGGCCGCGACTTTACCGTGATCGTCGAAGGCATGAACGCGGTCGAAGCCTGGCTCGGATCGCTTCCCGGCCATGTCTACGCCAATGTCCGGACACCCCCGATCTCCACATTGAACCTTGCCCACATGATCCCCCTGTCTGCCGTGTGGGCCGGGCCGGAACGGGACGATCACTTCAAAGCCGCCCCCTTATTCTATGCGCGGACCGAAGGTTCGACCCCGTTCCGGTTCTCTCTCCATGTCGGCGATGTCGGCCATACGCTGATCGTCGGGCCAACGGGGGCGGGCAAGTCGGTGCTGCTGGCGCTGATAGCGCTGCAGTTTCAGCGGTATACCCAAGCCCAGGTCTTTGCCTTCGACTTCGGCGGATCGATCCGGGCAGCGGCGCTGGCCTGCGGTGGGGACTGGCAGGATTTAGGAACGAGCCTTTCGGACGACAGCGCTGGCGCGGTGCTGTTGCAACCGCTGGCGCGGATCGACGTACCGGCGGAGCGCAATTGGGCGGCCGAATGGCTCCAGGCGATCCTCACTGCTGAAGGCGTAACGGTTGATCCAGCAACCAAGGAGCATCTCTGGTCGGCGCTGACCTCGCTCGCCACCGCACCCATGGCCGAGCGCACGCTCACCGGGCTCGCTGTGCTCCTCCAGTCGCAGGCCTTGAAGCAGGCGCTGGCACCCTATTGCATCGGCGGGCCGTTCGGGCGGCTGCTTGATGCCGAGAGCGAACATCTGGGCGAGGCCAGCTTTCAGGCCTTCGAGACCGAAGGACTGACGGGCTCGGCCGCAGCCCCTGCCGTGCTGTCCTATCTGTTCCACCGCATCGAAGGCCGGCTCGATGGCTCGCCAACCATGATCATCATCGACGAGGGCTGGCTTGTCCTCGACAGCCCGGCCTTTGCCGCACAACTGCGCGAATGGCTCAAGACGCTGCGCAAGAAGAATGCGAGCGTGGTTTTCGCAACGCAAAGCCTCGCCGACATCGAGACCAGCGCGATTGCGCCTGCGATCATCGAAAGCTGCCCCACCCGCATCTTCCTCCCCAACGAACGCGCGGTCGAACCGCAGATATTGGCGATCTATCGCCGCTTCGGCCTCAATGACCGGCAGATCGAGATCATCGCGCGGGCTACGCCCAAACGCGATTATTACTGTCAGTCGGCGCGCGGTAACCGATTGTTCGAACTTGGCCTCGGCGAAGTCGCGCTCGCCTTCACCGCCACATCATCAAAGACTGACCAGCTCGCCATCGATGCGATCACGGGCGCGCACGGCAGCGCTGACTTTGCGGCGCGCTGGCTGCGCCATCGCGGTCTTGCCTGGGCAGCCGAGCTGCTGCCCGCTCCGTCTCCCCTTCCCCAGCCCGGTCCGCGCTCGGACCCATCCCAGGAGTAGTGCCCATGAAAGCCCGTAAACTCGTCTCGACGCTTGTTGCCGGTGCCGCAGTCCTTTCGGTCAGCGTCGGCGCCATGCTGCCGACCGCTGCCAGCGCCCAGATCGGCGGCGTGGTGTTCGACCCGCGCAACTATGCCCAGAACATCCTGACCGCTGCGCGCACGCTTGAGCAGATCAACAACCAGATCCGGCAGCTTCAGAACCAGGCGACCTCGCTCGTCAACGAAGCGCGCAACCTGCAATCGCTGCCACTGACCGTGCTCGAACCGCTGCAGGCGCAGATCCGGCAGACGCAGGCCTTGCTCGGGCAGGCGCAGCGCGTGGCTTACGACGTCCGTCAGATCGAACGCGAGTTCCAGAACAACTATCGCGCGGGCGCGATGACGGGGCCGCAGCGCATGCTGGTCCAGGGCGCCGAAGCCCGGTGGCAGAACAGCGTCGGCGCGTTCGAGGATGCCCTGCGGGTTCAGGCCGGCGTGGTTGGCAATATCGACGGCACGCGCGGCGCCATCGACAGCCTCGTTGGCTCAAGCCAGTCGGCAACCGGCGCGCTTCAGGCCGCCCAGGCTGGCAATCAGCTGCTGGCCGTGCAGGCACAGCAACTCGCCGACCTCACCGCCACGGTCGCCTCGCTCGCGCGGGCGCAATCGCTCGATGCGGCAGCGCAAGCGGCTGCCAAGGCGCAGGCCCGCGAGCAGCTTCGCCGTTTCCTTGGCGATCGCCGGCCTTACGTCCCGGGCAATGCCCGGCTGTTCGGGAACTGAGGCGATGGACAGCAAGCTCTTTGCGCGGATTGGGGCCGGCGCCTTCGTCGCCATTGCCATCACCATGGCCGCGCTCGAATTGCGCGAAGAGCCTGCACCGCCGCCTAGCTCTGCGATAGCTGCGGCGGATGGTTCCGGAGACGGTGCAAAGACCACCCTTGGCTATTGCTCAAGACTGGGCCTTGAGGCGGCATCGGTCGATATCTGCACCGCAGCCTGGGCAGCGGAACGCCGCCGGTTCCTGGGGCAAACCGAGCGTGATGCGGCGGACGTGCCCCCTGTGGCTGACAACAGCGGTGATCCAGCCTTCGATATGCCGGGGGATCGCTGACATGGGTGGCACCGGCGTCGTCGACCGCTTCCTCGACATCTTCTCGCGCTACATCGACAGCGGGTTCGGTCTGCTGGGCGGCGAGGTCGCCTTCATCGCGACCACGCTGATCGTCATCGACGTCACGCTGGCAGCGCTGTTCTGGTCATGGGGCGAGCAGGACGACATTCTTGCCCGCCTGGTCAAGAAGACGCTCTTTGTCGGCATCTTCGCCTACATCATCGGCAACTGGAACAGCCTCGCCCGCATCGTCTTCGAAAGCTTTGCCGGGCTTGGCCTCAAGGCCAGTGGCACCGGGTTTACAGCGGCCGAACTGCTGCAGCCGGGCAGGGTCGCGCAGGTCGGGCTCGATGCCGCCTATCCCTTGCTGGAATCGATCTCCGACCTCCTCGGCTTTGTCAGCTTCTTCGAGAATTTCCTGCAGATCGTGATCCTGCTGGTCGCCTGGGCGATCGTCATCATCGCCTTCTTCATTCTATCGATTCAGCTGTTCATCACGCTCATCGAGTTCAAGCTGGCAACGCTCTGCGGCTTCGTGCTGATCCCGTTCGGTCTGTTCGGCAAGACCGCCTTCATGGCCGAGCGCGTGCTTGGCCATGTCGTCTCGTCGGGCATCAAGGTGCTGGTGCTCGCGGTGATCGTTGGCATCGGCTCGACCATCTTTTCCGAGTTCACCACCGCCATCGCGGGTGAGCCCACCATCGAGGACGCATTGTCGATCGTGCTGGCAAGCCTGGCGCTGCTCGGCCTTGGCATCTTCGGTCCCGGGATCGCCAATGGCATCGTGTCAGGCGGGCCGCAGCTTGGCGCAGGGGCCGCAGCCGGCACCGCGCTGCTCGCCGGCGGCGCTGCCGCAGGCGCTGTCGCCGGTGCCAAACTGGCGGGCGGCGCGGTCGCCAGCGCGGCCTCCAACGTCGCACAAGGGACGTCGCGCGCGGCAGGCGGCGCGACCATGGCCTACGCCCTCGGTTCTGCCGGCAAGTCGGGCGGCGCAGCAGTCGCAGGCGGCGCCCGCGCCGTCGGCGAATATGCCGCCAGCGCTGCCACATCGCCGCTGAGAAAGGCCGGTGACGGCGTGAAGCAATCCTTCCGCGAGGGCAGCCGCGACGCCATCACCAAGACCGGCGGCAGCATCACACCCGCACCGAATACGCCCCCGCCATCGCCGCCTGCTCCGTCAGATACCGGTGCCGACCAGCCAGCCTGGGCCAAGGCGATGAAGGACCGGCAGACGATCTCACATGGCGCGAGCATCGCTGCGCACACGCTCAAATCGGGCGACAGCCATGGCGGCGGCGCCTCGGTCGACACCTCAGAAAAGGACTGACACACATGTTCCGACGACCTTCGATCCGTTACGGCAAGACCCCCGAACCAGAAACGCCCTACCAGCGTGCAGCCCAGGTCTGGGACGAGCGCATCGGCTCGGCGCGGGTGCAGGCGCGAAGCTGGCGCTACGCCTTTTTCGGCGCGCTTGGCCTGTCCGCCTGTCTCACGGCCGGGATCGTCTGGCAGGGTTCGCAGGGCTCGATCATTCCCTGGGTGGTGCAGGTCGACAAGCTTGGCGAAGCCCAGGCCGTCGCCCCTGCGGTCAGCGACTTTGATCCGAGCGACCCGCAGATCGCGTTTCACCTGGCGCGGTTTATCGAGCAGGTGCGCAGCATTCCCGACGATCCGATCATCGTCCGTCAGAACTGGCTGCGCGCCTACGACTTTGTCACCGACCGCGGCGCATTGGTGCTCAACGACTATGCGCGGACTAACGATCCCTTCGCGGCTGTAGGCCGCGAGCAGGTCGGGATCGATGTCACCAGCGTCATTCGCGCCTCGCCGACCAGCTTCCGCGTTGCCTGGGTCGAACGCCGCTACCGCGATGGGAGCCTCGCCGAGACCAGTCGCTGGACCGCGATCCTGACGATCAGAGTCCAGACCCCGCGTACGCCCGATGCCCTGCGCAAGAACCCGCTCGGCATCTTCGTCAATGCCATCAACTGGTCAAAGGAACTTGGCTCATGATCTCGCCCATTCCCGGTCGCCTTGCGGTAACCCTCCTGCCCGTCCTGCTTGGAACAACCGCCTGTCCGGCTTCAGCTCAAGCGGTGGCACCAGAACCGGCACCAGTGGTCGTCGATGCGGCGTCCACCGCGACAATGCAGACGCAATCCGAACCGCGGCGAGCCCCCTCCCGCGCCGCGCGCCGCTCCCAGCCATCCGCCCCCCGGGATAGGGTGGGAGCGGCAAACGCCGCCGCGCGCGTGCAGCCTGAGGGCGAGCAGTTCATCAACGCGATCCAGAACTATGCCTGGGCGCCCGGCGCGCTCTATCAGGTCTATGCCGCGCCGGGACAGGTGACCGACATTGCGCTGCAGGAAGGCGAGCAGTTGGTTGGCGCCGGACCTGTTGCTGCCGGAGATACTGTGCGCTGGCTGATCGGTGACACCGTAAGTGGGCGCGGGGCCAGTGCCCGCGTCCACATTCTGGTGAAGCCGGTCCGCTCCGACATCACCACAAACCTTGTCATCAACACCGACCGGCGCACCTATCATATCGAGCTGCGCGCCAATCCGTCGGTCTACATGGCGTCGGTTTCCTGGACCTATCCGCAGGACGAGCTGATCGCCTTGCAACAGGCGCAGGAAGCCGAGGCGCGCGCCGCGCCGATTGCCGCCAGTATTCCGGTCGAGGCGCTCAATTTTGCCTACCGTCTGTCGGGCGATCGGGCTGCGTG
>FSSH01000169.1_pt3 | contig 33854 bp, 38 predicted proteins | sample 1166101 | NCBI WGS metagenome assembly FSSH01 (sample SAMEA32972668, study PRJEB13176) | freshwater metagenome | biome: Drinking water system; feature: Biomass in drinking water that filtered by 0.45 um membrane; material: drinking water | place: USA | collected 2012-12-20 | depth 0 m
TCTTTTTGTCATCTGATCCTCCCGGGTTCGACCAATGGGCGGAACGCCTTGGCCTGGTGGCAAATTCACTTGCCGAGCCCCGATGCGGCCCCGCGCGCAGCTTGGCACGAACGCAGGAGCAGATGGAGAAGCAGCGCTGACCTATCTGGCGCATGGCAGCGCTGCGCCGGTAACAATGAGGGAAGATCAGCAGCAGCGCGTCAGCGCACAGCCGCAACGGCATGAACCGGCTCCCGAGCAGAGCCAGGTCATGCCGCGGTTTTTCCTGCGACCTATTCGGCTGCGGTGGCGTGCAGCCGGTCGCGTTTCTGCATCAGCTTGTTGAGGGCGCCAAGATAGGCTTTCGCGGATGCTACCAGCGTGTCGGGGTGCGCGGCCTTCGCGGTTACCGCCTTGCCGGCCTCGGCAAGCCGTACCGACACCTCGGCTTGCGCGTCCGTTCCCTCCGTCACCGCATGCACCTGATAAAGCTCCAGCATCGCCTCATGCGGGACGATCGCCTTGATGGCGTTGAAACAGGCATCGACCGGACCATTGCCCTGCGACTGAACGGTTTTGTGGACCCCGTCAATTTCAAGCGTCAGCGTCGCTACCTGCGGCCCCAGCGTTCCAGCCACCACCAGCAGCGACAGCACCTTCATGCGGTCGGTGGCTGTCGCGATCTTCTCATCGACCAGCGCTTCGATATCCTCGTCGTAGACGTGCTTTTTCTGGTCAGCCAGCGCCTTGAAGCGGTTGAAGGCATCCTCGAACTCGTTGTCGGACAGCTCATAACCCAGCCCCTTGAGCTTGTCGCGGAAGGCGTTGCGGCCCGAATGCTTGCCCATCACCAGCGACGTCTTGGCCACACCCACCGTTTCCGGGGTCATGATCTCATAGGTCTGGGTGTGCTTCAGCATTCCGTCCTGATGGATACCGCTTTCATGGGCAAACGCATTACGGCCGACGATCGCCTTGTTGTACTGCACGGGAAACGACGTGACCGCAGACACCAATTTGGACGCGCGCGTCAACATCTCGCTCCTGATGCCTGTTTCAAAAGGGAAAATGTCGCCACGAACTTTCAACGCCATCACCACTTCTTCAAGCGCCGCATTACCTGCCCGCTCACCGATGCCATTGATGGTGCATTCAATCTGCCGCGCCCCTCCTTCGAGACCCGCTACCGAATTCGCTACCGCCATGCCCAGATCATTGTGGCAATGGACGGAGAAGACAGCCTTGTCGGCATTGGGCACGCGTTCGCGCACCATCCGGAAAAGCGCGCGGTATTCGTCCGGCGCCGTGTAGCCAACGGTATCGGGAATATTGATGGTCGTGGCGCCCGCTTTGATGGCAGCTTCCACGCACCGGCACAGGAAATCGTGCTCGGTACGGGTACCATCCTCTGCCGACCATTCAACATCGGCCACCAGATTGCGGGCGCGGGTAACGGATGCAATCACCATTTCCAGCACCTCGTCCGGCTCTTTCTGAAGTTTGTATTTCATATGCACCGGCGAGGTGGAGAGGAAGGTATGAATGCGCGGGCGCCTTGCCTTGCGCACCGCCTCGCCTGCCCGCTCGATATCCTTCACGCCGGCACGCGCGAGCCCCGCGACAACCGCGTTCTTGACCCGCGAGGCAATCATCGACACCGCTTCGAAATCACCGTTCGAGGCGATCGGAAATCCTGCTTCGATGATATCAACGCCCATTTCGTCAAGAAGATCAGCAACCTGCAGTTTTTCTTCCAATGTCATTGTAGCGCCGGGGCACTGCTCGCCGTCGCGCAAAGTGGTGTCGAAGATAACAACCCGGTCTTTGCTGTTCACAGATTTAGATGTGGACATGATCTGATCCTTCGCCATGGGCGCTGACCCTGTCGGTCGCGCCGCTTGTTCAATTGCATGGATGAAACTGACTACGCGGGGTCTGGCCAGGTGCTCCCCTGAGAGCCCAGGCAACAGCCCGGACGGCCCTCAGGGGCTGATAAGGCGAAGGAGGGCAAGAAGCGAGGGGCGCGCCGCGCGCGAGGCAATGCTGCGCTGTGGGGTGAATGCCCCTTCCCGCTGCGCTGTCTGGTATGTCGCCCAAATCAATCGACTGCTCCGTGCCCGGAAAAAAACCGGGGAACTCCAATGCTCGTTTCTTTTGGTAAACGAGACGTGAAGCGCTGGCAAGACAGCCCCAGGGCAAATTGCCGACACCTCCTCTTGCCTCACCCCATGGATTTTCGCATTCTCTCTGAGATGAGCGTTGTTATTCACGAGGAGCGGGGAGGTTTGTCATGCGTGTTTGCCTGATTGCAGCTTTACTTGCAGCCACCGTTTCTCTGTCGCCGCTTGGCGCGACGCGCGCATCTGCTGACAATTGCAGCGAACGGGCGGAGCGCATGCGAGCCGCGATCCAGATTGATGTGCGCAAGCGCCAGATCGCCGAGGGCGTGGCCAAAGACCTCCTGCCGCAGGTTGAAAAGGCCGAAGCCTTGTGCAAAGGCGGCAAGGTCAGCGATGGTGAGAAAGCGCTTGATATGATCACCAGAAAATTCGGCTATCGCTAGTCGCGACAGCGCACGACCAAGCATTGCGCTCGACGCCCTCTGTCGGCCCCGTGAACAGTCATTAAGCGCGATAAAACAGACATTCAGCTAAATGACACGTACACACCATTTTTATGTCATTCGAACAACCAGATCAGGGTCGAAGGTGATGGTTGAGGGGTTGGACATGACACTCCCGCTCCCGCCGCTCCCCCGGCACGGTTTCGCGGCAATCCCTGTCGGGCCATCAGGATCGACCATGACAACCAAAACAATTTTTCTTTCGGCCTTGATTGCGGCCAGCCTGTCGACTGCTCCGCTTGCCTTTGCGCAGGCTCCCTCTGTCCAGCCGCGTGTCACCACGCCAACCGCACCACCCGCTGCGACCACGCCCGCGACACCAGTCCAGCCCGCGCATCCCGCCAGCTCCCCAGGCGCAGAAGGTCAACCTCAATACCGGCGCGGCCAGCGATTTCGACAAACTGCCGCAAATCGGCGCGGCGTGGGCCAAGGTCATCATCGATGAGCGCGCCAAGGGCCGCTACAAGAACTGGAATGATTTCGTTGCGCGTATGAAGGGTACAACGGTCAATCAGGTGGCGATCGAGGCCATCACCGGCAAGGTCAGCTTCTGACGCCGGGCTGAAGCATTTTATATATAGCGGGCGCGCCTCACCTGCGGAGGGCGCGCCCGCCCCATTTTAAGGTAGCAGCGACGACGCCGTCCACGCCATCAGCACCATAGCGTCCCTTCGCTGAAGCGCACGGCGTAACCGCCGATACGCGCGCCCGTCAGGCGCCCCGCTGCAATCTCCACCTCAAGCGTGATGAGGCTTGCCCGCCCCATCTCGATTCCCTGTTCGATGGGCACAACATGACGGCCATCGGTGAGACCATCGAAACGCACCGCGACGCCGGCAAACGCCGCCGCAGCTGATCCTGTCGCGGGATCCTCGGCGATGCCGCCGAACGGGAAGAACATCCGCCCGCGATAGGCATGCTCGGTCGGCATGTCGAGCGGCGTATAGATATAGGCGCCGTCGCGGCCAAAAGCCTCCAGCCAGTTACCACTGACCGCATGCGCCCGATGCAGCGCGTCACGGTCGCGCACGGGAACAAAGGTATAGGGAACGCCCGCCGTGTAACAGGTCGGCTTATGATTGGCAGCGCCAATATCGGAGGGCAGGAGCCCAAGGGCAGCCGCCAGCTTCTCGCGCGAGGGCGGCTTGCCGTTTTCATGCGCCAGCGCCGGAACGTCGAATTCGCCATAGCTGGCCTTGCCCGGTTCAGTGCGTACCGCGCAGCGCACCGGGCCGACCTCTTCCTCAAGGACCAGGAGTGAATTATTGGCCTGGTCAGTCCCGAATTTGAGCTCGGCGAGGCAAATGGCGGTGCCAACCGTCGGATGACCGGCGAAAGGCAATTCGCGCACCGGGGTGAAAATGCGGATGCGCGCAGTATGCGTCGGGCTGCGCGCTGCCATGACGAAAACCGTTTCCGGCAGGCTGAACTCGCGGGCAATCGCCTGCATCTTTGCCGCATCGATGCCGTCAGCATCGTGGACAATCGCCAGCGGATTTCCCGTCAGGCCTTTTTGCGTAAAGACATCAAAAGTGTGAAAGGCATATCGTTTCATGAATGGTCCGTTGCGGCTTGCCACGCGGCTCGGTTCTGACACACCTTTCGGCTATAGCTGTCGACAGCGCAAGTGAACAGACGGAGCAGAACAGACCGAACACGATCAGGCGGCGATGACATCCTGTCTCAAGCCGGCAGAACCGCCTCAAGATAAGGCATCAGAAAGGGCGGCATGTCGAGCCCGACGCAGTCGCGTCTGGTCGAGACAAGGCGCACGGCGTCGAGCTCCGGCTTCTCCTGCATCGCCAAATGCGATTCGATACTCGCAAGCAGGGCTTCTGCCGAGCGGCGCAGAACGATCTCGCGAAACATGGCAAGCCGCCCGCGCGTAAAGACGAGGGTCCAGGTGGGCGCCACCATGCGACGCAGCACTTTAAGGCCGATCTCCTCAACCAGCTCGCGCGACATGTTGCCGGCAAGATCGATGCGTCCATCGTCAAGAACGTCGATATTGTCGATGGATCCGGCCGGCATGTACCAGCTGCCGGCATTCACCGTCCACGGCGCCATCCTCCCCAGCAGGATACCGCCGCCAACCGGCCGCACCACCGGCATGGCAAAGGCATTGTAGCCCGAACTGGAATAGCCGTGAGCGCGCCAGTGCAGATATGCGGCATACGTCGTTTCATGACAGGCGCCGTGCAAAATGCCGTCGGCGAGTTGCCATTTGTCGAGAATATAGAACGGGCCATTGAAAAGATCGGGATTCGCAGCCTGCTCCTGCGCGAAGAAGGCAGCAATCTCCTCCTCGTGGTCCTGCGCATGTTGCCATTCACCAGCGACCACAACGAGTTCGACCTGATGGGCAGGCGCTACAAGGTTATCTGTCAATAAGACACTTGCTCCTCAGGCGCCCGCCGCCCTCACAGTTTGACGATACCGGGCGCTTTTTCGATGAACGTGGAATCAAACGTACGCTTGAGATCGAAGCTCGCGGCCTTCAATTCTTTGTCGAACGGAACCAGCATATCACGCGCCGATGCCATTCCGGCATCGGACACTATGCCGCTGCGAGAATACATTGACAGCGATTTGCGCACGGCTTCGAGGTAAAGCTCCTTGTCACCCAGATAGAACTCTTCCGGTACTGTTGATGCAACTGCGTCCGGCGTCGCTTTCTCCAGCCATTTCAGCGTTTTATAAAACGCATTGACGATTGCCTGCGTGGTGTTGGGATTCTTCTGCGCAAAGTCCTGGCGAAGATAGACGACAGCTGCCGGATTGGCGCCACCGAAAATCGCGCGCGTTCCTTCTTCCGACCGGCTGTCGGCAAGGACGCTGATGGCCTTGTCAAGTTCAAGCCGGGTGATGACCGGCTCAAGGTGCGAGATCGCATCAATGCCGCCCTGCCGCATCGCAGCCACTGCGGAGGCTCCGCCGCCGACCCCGATAAAGGAGACGTCTTCCGGCTGGACGCCATCGCGGGCAAGCAGGAAATTGGCAAAGAAATTTGTTGACGATCCGGGCGCTGTGACGCCGATCTTCATCCCTTTGAGATCACCGGGCTTTTTCACCTTGTCGGCAAGACTGGCACGCACCGCCAGCACGATGCCCGGGAACCGCCCGAGTTCGGTGACAGCACGAATATCCTGCCCGCGCGCCTGCATGCGGATCGTGTGCTCATAAGCACCCGTCACGACATCGACCGATCCGCCGACAAGCGCTTGCAGCGATTGCGAGCCGCCGCCGAAATCGTTGATCTCGACGTTAAGCCCCTGTTCCTTGAAATATCCCCGCCGCTCGGCGATCGTCAGCGGCAGGTAATAGAGCAGCGCCTTGCCGCCGACGCCAAGTTTGACGTCCTTGCGCTCCAATGTGCCCTGCGCCCGCACGATAAACGGCGTGGCCAACGCTCCAATTCCACCCAGCATCACCGCACGACGATCAAACGACATAGTCATCTCCCTTTTCCAATGGTTCCGTTTGTTCGGAACTCCTGCAAAACGCGAATCATTCAGGCAGTCGTCGCCGCCTGCGGTCGCCAGACCAGCAGCCGCTCCTCAACCCATCCGACGAGAGCGTCGATGATGAGTACGACGATTGCAAGCACCACCATGCCGGCAAAAACACCTGTGACATCGAAAACCGATTCGGCCTGATGAATGCGGTAACCGAGCCCGGCGGCCGAACCGAGATATTCGCCAACCACGGCACCCACCAGCGCAAAGCCAACCGATGTGTGCAGGGATGAAAACATCCACGACAGCGCCGAGGGAAGATAGACGTGACGAAACAATTCGCGCTCCTTCATCCCTAGCATCCGCGCATTGGCAAGAATAGTCGGGCTGACTTCGCGCACCCCCTGATAAACATTGAAAAACACGATGAAAAACACCAGCGTCACGCCGAGCGCCACCTTCGACCAGATGCCAAGGCCAAGCCACAGCGCAAAGATCGGCGCCAGAACCACACGCGGCATGGCGTTGAACGCCTTGAGATAGGGGTCACACACGGCGGAGGCGAAGGGATGCCGTGCCAGTGCAAAGCCACACAAAATCCCGAGCACCGACCCGATGACGAAGGCGAGCGCCGTTTCAGTCAGCGTGATGGCAAGATCGCTCCAGAAGCGCGGCAGCTGGACATCACGCACGACGCGAAGGGCTACATCCAGCGGCTTGGAAAAAAAGAACGGCTGAAGCACACCGGTCGCCGTCAGAACATGCCAGCCACCGAGCACAAGGGCCAGCACTCCCAGACGCCAGGCGGTGAGACCCAGGCCAAGACGTCGTTCGCCGTTCTTCTTCATGCTTTCGCCTCGTTGGCCTGCGCGTATCCCTTCAACACTTCCTCCTTCAGCACCTGCCAGATCGCCCGGTGCGTCTCGACGAAGGCTGGTTGCAAACGCACGTCATGTGCGTCACGCGGGCGCGCCAAGTGTATCGGAAAATCGCCGATGATGCTGGCCTTCGGCCCGGCCGACATGATGACGACACGGTCGGCAAGAGAAATCGCCTCCTCCAGATCATGGGTAACGAACAACACGGCTTTACGATCAGCCTGCCACAGACCCAGCAGCAGATCGCCCATGATGGCGCGTGTCTGGGCATCAAGCGGCCCGAAGGGTTCATCCATCAGCAACATGCGCGGATCGCGCGCCAGCACCTGCGCCAGGCCGACGCGTTTTCTCTGTCCCCCCGACAATTGATGCGGATAGCGTTGGAGAAAGGCGCCAAGCCCCACTTTGCCGAGCCATGAGCGGGCGCGCTCCGTTGCCTCGTCCCTCGGCAGACCTTGAACTTCAAGGCCAACCGCAACATTGGCCAGCGCCGTCTTCCACGGCATCAAGGCTTCCGCCTGAAACAGATAGCCTGCCTGTCCATTGATACCGCTGAGCCGATCGCCATGGATGAGGCATGTGCCGGAAGACGGCGCGACGAGGCCCGCTACAACGTTAAGCAGGGTCGATTTTCCACAACCCGTCGGCCCGACAAGAGCAACAAATTCACCCTCCGCAATCGCCAGCGTGGTCGGCGCCACCGCCTCGTAAAACGAACCATCAGCAAGGTGATAGGTAATCGCGACCTCGTGCAGCGAGGCAGCGGCTCGCTCGCTCTGGCCTGCCGAACTCGTGGGAACATCACGAGCGCGCTCGAGCATGGTCATTTTGCGTCTCCCCGGGGCTTTGAATTTGCCCGAGAACGATGCCGGATACCAACCGTTTTTTTGACGACGCCTGCATGTCGATGTTGCTGCGCCTGGAATGAGCGATTTCGGCAGCATATCCGTGGAACTTCCGGTTGAACGGCGCGTTCCATTAGCCTCACACAAAGGGAGACTGACATGCGATATTTGAAATATTCTGTTCTTGTACTGGCTCTTTCGGCTGCGCCTGCAGCGTTCGCGGCAGGAACCTTGCCGGCAATTCCGTTAGAGAGCACGACCGTGACCATGTATTACAAGCAGACGGTTTACGATCTGGCTGACAAGAAGCTTGGTGATATCGATGACGTCCTCATCGACCGCAGCGGGAAGATCACCGGCTTCATCGTCGGTGTCGGCGGTTTCGTTGGCGTCGGCGAAAAAGACGTGGCTGTTCCCTTCTCCGCCATTTCCGTCACCACCAAGGACGGCAAGCACTATCTGTCTATGACGGAATCGAAGGAAAGCCTCACCAGCGCGGTCGGATACAAGTACGACCGCAATCTGATGACATGGGTTACCGCTAAGTAATCTGTAATCGACAGGGAGGAGCGCTCACAGGCGCTTCTCCCAATTTTCAACTCCGGCAATCTGCAAATTCCGACCACTCAGGAGCTTGTCATGGGTCTTGGTAAAGGCGCACTTCTCTGGCTTCTTGGTATCCCGCTGCCCATTATCGTTCTACTGGTCCTGTTCTGGCATAATTGACACCGCAGGCAGGTGCAGGATCAGGTGTGTTTGTCCTTCATCACCTGCGCTGCCATGGCATAGCCGCCATCCGCGCCGTCGATGAAATGGGCATGATCAGCCTCATCAATTGACGGTACAAGGCAGGTCATGATCGCCGCTGTCTGACGATGGCTGCCAAAGCGCACCACCCCTTCCGCCTCCGCTGTTGACAGCATGGCATCGAGTGCGTCGGCAACCGCCGGTGAACAATCGATCGTCATGCGCAGACCATCTTCAAATTTTGCCGTATCGGCATTGGCCACCAGTTCGCGGCGGTAGCGGGCGGGGTCGAACGAGCCCGCCACAATACCGGTGCGGAACAGCGCAAATGATATAAAATGCGCATAGACGCGCTCAATGACGCTTCGCCACAGGCTCATGCCGGGGCGCCGCAACGCGCGCGCTTCAAACATGAGGCCGCGCAGCGGCAGCGGCAGGTGCAACCGCTCGTTCGACAGCGGTTCTCCTGCATCGCCCTCGCCCCGCAGCAGCGCAAAAAGGCGCGATAGCAGGTGATTGAAAGCGCTGATCGTGCGGCCGGGCAGCACAATCAGCGACAGGACCACACCGTGCTCCGCCGGCATGGGATGCCAGCGGCACGTCAATCCCTCAAGATCAGGCTTGATGCCCGGCGGCGAGGCTGGAAGGCAGCCGATATCCGCCTTCATACGCTCGACTGCATAGGACACGCCGCCGCCGGCAAACATCGCATAATCGATATGGGCCGAACGGGCAAAGCGGGCGAGGCGGACATCATGGCCCGCCTCGCGGATCGCTGCCATTGTCATCACCGATACGCGCAATTGCAGGCCAAGCGCATCGCGGGCGAAAGCCGCCGTGTCGCTGAGCGCCTGCTCCAGCACGACACGCTGTTCGCCGGGAAGGGCGAGCGCCGCCCCATCGCCGCCGAACACATAGGGAAAGCGATAATTGCCAAGACGATTGGCAAGGGCCGGGATCATCGCCGCGCCCGCCAGATTGACGCTCTTGTATTGCCCGGCGGCAATCGCCCTGGTCGAGGAAACGACATCGCTCACCCCCACCACCCAATCATCTGGCAAAGGCCGATAAAGGCTGGCGTCGGTCACATCCTCGAAGCGCTCGAAGCGTGGCACGGTCGCATAGAATTCATCGACCGTGACCACGCTCAATGAACTCGCCGGACCTAGTTGCGCGCCTTGTCGACGAGGGCCTTCGCCTTGATCCATGGCATCATGCCGCGCAGCTTTTCGCCGACCTCTTCGATCGAGTGGGCGGCTGCCTTGGCGCGCATCGCCTTGAAGGAGGTCTGGTTGACCTTGTTCTCCAGCATCCAGTCACGGGTGAAACGACCGCCCTGGATGTCATCGAGCACGCGCTTCATCTCGGCCTTGGTTTCAGCCGTGATGATGCGCGGGCCGGTGACATATTCGCCATATTCGGCCGTGTTCGAAATCGAATAATTCATATTGGCGATACCACCCTCATAGATGAGATCGACAATGAGCTTCACCTCATGCAGGCATTCGAAATAGGCCATTTCTGGGGCATAACCGGCCTCAACCAGTGTCTCGAAACCGGCGCGGATGAGTTCGACAAGGCCGCCGCACAACACCACCTGCTCGCCGAAAAGGTCGGTTTCGCATTCCTCGCGGAAGCTCGTCTCGATGATGCCGGCGCGCCCGCCGCCAATCGCCGACGCGTAGGACAGGCCAAGATCATGCGCGTTGCCGGAGGCATCCTTGTGGATCGCCACCAGACACGGGACGCCGCCGCCGCGCTGATATTCCGAGCGTACCGTATGGCCCGGCCCCTTGGGGGCGATCATCAGCACGTCGAGATCAGCGCGCGGGTCGATCAGATTGAAGTGGATGTTGAGGCCATGGGCAAACAACAGCGCTGCGCCCTGCTTCATGTTGGCATGCAGATCGTTACGGTAGATGTCGGCCTGCAATTCATCAGGAGTGAGCATCATCATCACATCCGCCCATTTGGCGGCATCCGCCGGCGTCATCACCTTGAAGCCTTCGGCATCCGCCTTCTTGGCGCTGGCCGACCCGGCACGCAACGCCACCGCGACGTCCTTGACGCCTGAATCGCGCAGATTGAGCGCATGGGCATGGCCCTGGCTCCCGTAGCCGACGATGCAGACTTTCTTACCCTTGATGAGATTGAGATCGGCGTCGCGATCATAATAGACACGCATGGGACATTTCCTCTTGGCGCTTAGTTGAACCTGTGAAGCGGCATGGGGAATTCCCCCACTCGAACCGCAGCCGGTGCCGCTTCTAGAGCATGTTGGGCAAAAGTGGAAACCGGTTTTACGCAACCACGAACGATGAAACCTTGCCCCTGCCCGGTGATTGCCGCTGTGAAAAACGTAAAGGCACCCGATGTCATCTCCCTGATCAGATGGCGCTGCGGGCATAGAATTTGAGCGCAGCCGCAGTCAGCAGTAAAAGCACGGCGGCAACCGTCCACGGCTCGCGCACCCGCGTCGAGCTTTCGGTGAAGGCCGGACGACCGCTACTGCCCGGCCGCCAGCGCCGCCACAGACCGATGGCATAGGCAAGCGTACCTGCAATGCCACAGGCAATCGCAAGGCTTGTCATCTGGCGTGCATCCATCGTCGTGCCCTTCAGTGAAAAGCCGAGACGAATGTCGGAATGAGCGAGACGATCAGCAGCAGGGCCATTGCCACATTGAAGCCGCGCACCAGGCGCTCATTGCCAAGAAAGCGCTTCAATCCGACACCGCTGACCGTCCAGAACACCGAACTGGGCAGCCCGACCAGCCCATAGATCAGGGCGACCATGAAAACACTCGTCGTAAAGGCGTCCGGCACCGTGTAGGTCGCAATCGCCGCGACCGACATCGTCCACGCTTTGGGATTGACCCATTGAAAGGCCGCCGCCTGCAGGAAGCTCATCGGCCTGCCTTCACCGGCAATCGGCCCGACCGAACCACCAGCGGTGAAGAGCTTCCACGCCAGCCACAGGAGATAGGCCGTGCCCAGCCACTTCAAGACGACATAAAACAGCGGAAAGCGCTCGAACACCTGCCCGAAGCCAAGGCCTACCAGCACCACCATGATGATGAAACCGACCTTGATACCGAAAATATGCGGAAGCGTCGGCCTCCAGCCGTAATTGACGCCAGAGGCCAGCAGCATGATGTTGTTTGGACCCGGCGTGATCGAACTCACGAAGGCAAACAGAACAAAGGCTGCAAGCAGCGATCCGCTCATCATGTCGAGGCTGTCCCGCGCTGCATGGCGGCAACCCCGGTGCGTGCCACTTCAACCAGCCCGCAGGGCTGGATCATGTCGATGAAACGGTCGATATCTTCCGTTACTCCGGTGATCTCGAAGACAAAACTTTCGAGCGTCGCGTCAACCGCGCGCGCGCCGAAGGCCTGAGCCAGCCGCATCGCCTCAACCCGCAGCTCGCCCTTGCCCACCACTTTGACCATGGCAAGCTCGCGCTCGATCGATGGGCCGGCAACGGTCAGATCGATGACCCTGTGAACCGGCACGAGACGCGACAATTGCGCCTTGATCTGATCGATCTTCTGGGCCGTTCCCGAGGTGATCACCGTGATGCGCGAGACATGCGCCTCATGGCTCGTTTCCGAGACGGTGAGGCTGTCAATATTGTAGCCGCGCGCCGCAAACATCCCGACGATGCGCGCAAGAACGCCCGGCTCGTTGTCGACAAGCACGGAGAGGGTGTGGCGCTGGACCGGTTCATCGGGACGGGCGGCAGGGTAATGGCTGGTGGACATGGTCGCTTACCTTGGTTGAGAAGAATTGGCGCTGGCAAGAACCCAGCGCTGGAAGAGATCAAGATCAATGTTGCCGCCGCACAGGATGACAGCGATACGCTTTCCCCGATTGACGTCTTTTTCCTGCACAGCCGCAGCAAGCGGCGCAGCACCTGCCCCTTCCGCCAGATTATGTGTATCCGTCCAGAAGGCACGGACCGCCTGCGCGATCTCGTCATCGCTGACCAGAACGATATGCGAGGCGCCGCGCCGGATGATTTCCAGCGCCTCCGCGTCCGGCACCCGCGTTGCCATGCCATCGGCATGGGTGATGCTGGAATTGGTGCTCACCACATGGCCCGCCTCAAACGACAGCTTGTAGGCAGGCGCCTGCGTCGACTGAACGCCGATAATTTCCGTCTTCAACCCCAGAAGATCGCGCGCCAGAATGCAGCCGCAGATCCCCGAGCCAAGTCCGATGGGAACGTAGAGCCGTTCAAGCTCGGGATCAGCGCGCAACAGCTCAAGCGCGTATGTCGCGACCCCCATCACCAGATCGCGGTGGAAAGACGGAACCATCTCCAGCCCGCGCATCACCGCCAGGCTTTCAGCAATCTCCCGCGCCTCCTGGAAATCACTGCCCTCCTCGATGAGTTCGGCACCGAAGGCGCGCATCGCCGCGTTCTTTTCGCTCGAATTGCCATGCGGCACGACAATCGTCACCGCCACACCATGCTGGCGCCCGGCAAAAGCCAGGCTCTGGCCGTGATTGCCCCGCGTTGCCGAGATGATCCCGGCGACATGGCGCCGCTCGCGCTTCAGCCGCTCCAGATAGACGAGCCCGCCCCGCACCTTGAAAGCGCCCGTCGGCGTGTGGTTCTCGTGCTTGACGATCACTTGCGTCCCAAGTCGCTCCGCCAGCAAGGGCCAGGCAAGCACCGGCGTCGGCGCCATGGCTGCCTCGACGGTGCGATGAGCTTGCTCGAGTTCCGCAAGGGTGAACATGCCTATGCCTCTTCGATCGCGAGGGCTTCGATCTCAAGGAGCCAGGCCTCGTCGAAGATGCCGGTGATGATGCAGGTGAGCGCCGGTTCGTGGTCGCCGAGCATTTCCATGCGGATCGTGCGGTTCGGCACGGCATATTCGCGGCTCGACAGGAAGATCGTCACCTTCGCGATGTTGGCGATCGTCATGCCGGCCGCGTCGAGCTGCGCGAAGATGTTCCGCCAGACGAGGCGGCATTGCGCGTCGAAACCGGCCGGAACCGTGCCCTCGACATCGACCGGGATCTGCCCGGAAACGAGCAGCGTGCGCTTGGCCCGCCCGAACTCGATGGCCTGGGCATAGCCGGTCTTCACCGGCGGCGCCTTGTCGGATTGGATCCTTTGCATCCTCACACCAATTGCCGGCCCTTGGCATCAATGACGCCACCGATATCGCTGCCCGCCTCCTCGTTGAGGATCATCTCGTTATGTGCTTTGCCCGACGGGATCATCGGAAAGCAATTGGCCATCTTGTCCACCAGACAATCGAAGATGACAGGGCCGGGATGGGCGATCATCTCGCCGATCGCCGCGTCAAGCTTCTCCGGGTCCGAGCAGCGTATGCCCTTGGCATGGTAGGCTTCCGCCAGCTTGACGAAATCCGGCAACGCTTCGCTGTAGCTTTCCGAATAGCGCGACCCATGCAGCAATTCCTGCCATTGCCGCACCATGCCCATATACTGGTTGTTGAGGATGAAGATCTTGACCGGCAGACGGTACTGGGCAGCCGTCGACATCTCCTGCATATTCATCAGGATCGAGGCCTCTCCCGCAATGTCGATGACAAGCGCTTTCGGGTGCGCCATCTGCACCCCGATCGCCGCCGGCAAGCCATAGCCCATGGTGCCAAGCCCGCCCGAGGTCATCCAGCGGTTCGGCTCCTCGAAATGGAAATATTGCGCCGCCCACATCTGGTGCTGGCCAACTTCAGTGGTGATGTAGGTGTCATGCTTTCTGGTGAGCGCATAAAGCCGCTCAATGGCATATTGCGGCATGATGACATCGGCTTTGCGGCGATAGCTGAGGCAATCACGCTGGCGCCAGCCCTTGATCGCCGCCCACCAGTTTTTCAGAGCCGCCTTGTCCGCCTGCAGCTTGCGCTTCTTCCAGCCAGCCAGCAGCTTTTCCAGCACCACGCCGACATCGCCGATGATCGGCACATCCGCCTTCACGTTCTTGTTGATGGAGGCCGGATCGATATCGACATGGATCTTTTTCGAGCCGGGCGAAAACGCGTCGAGCCTACCGGTGATGCGGTCATCAAAGCGTGCACCAAGCGCGATCATGACATCGCAATCATGCATCGCCATATTGGCCTCATACGTCCCGTGCATGCCAAGCATGCCGAGATTTTGCGTATCCGAATGTGGATAGGCGCCAAGCCCCATCAGCGTCTGGGTGATCGGAAAGCCGGTGAGGCGCACGAGCTTGCGCAAATTCGCCGCTGCTTGCGGGCCGGCATTGATGATGCCGCCGCCGGTATAGAAGATCGGCCGCCTGGCGGCTGCCATGAGATCGAGCGCCCGCGCGATCGCCTGATCCTCGGGGTCGCGCTTGGGACGATAGGTCTTGTGCGGCACATCCTTGTAGTTTTTGTAAACGCCAAGCGCGAACTGCACATTCTTCGGGATGTCGATAACCACCGGCCCCGGCCGCCCGGTGGAAGCAACCGTGAAGGCTTCATGCAGGATGCGCGGCAGATCGGCGACATCCTTCACCAGATAATTGTGCTTGGTGGCCGGGCGCGTGATGCCGACCGTATCGCATTCCTGGAAAGCGTCGGTGCCGATGAGGTGGGTTGGCACCTGACCGGTGATGACAACGAGCGGGATTGAATCCATCAGCGCATCGACGAGCCCGGTCACCGCGTTCGTCGCCCCTGGCCCGGAGGTGACAAGCACGACGCCGACCTTGCCCGACGAGCGCGCATAGCCTTCCGCCGCATGCACCGCGCCCTGCTCGTGGCGCACCAGGATGTGGCGCACGCTGTTGTGCTGGAACAACGCGTCATAGATCGGCAGCACCGCGCCGCCGGGATAGCCGAAAATCTCGGTGACGCCCTGATCCTTCAGCGCCTCGATCACCATTTCGGCGCCGCTCATCTCCTTGGCCATCTCAATTTCCCTCATCAGCAGATCGGCAGAACGATTTAAGGCAACAAAAAAGGCCCCCGAGGGAGCCCTGATTTGCGCGCCAGCATTCGTAACGATTTCTCGTCACGTTGCAGCGCGCCACCTTACAATAAGTTGCATAGACATTTGGAAAGGTCCGTTGTTGACAGCGTGAGGCTAGACGAGAGGTTGGCGGGCGTCAAGCTGGATATGGCGTCCAAGCCTAGCTCAACCACCCCCAGTATACCCCCGCCAGCAGCAACGACCCCATGCCCGCCCGGTAGATGACGAAGGGCCACGAGGAAAAGCGCTCGACGATGGCCATCAGCAGATAGATCGCCGCATAGGCGGCGATGCTGGCGACGATGAGCCCAACCAGAAGCACCGACCAGCCTTCGATGCTCAGACCGGCACGAGCGAGAACCCATAATTCCTTCACCCCCGCCAGCGTGATCGCCGGCAGCCCAAGGAGGAAGGAGAAGCGCGCCGCTTCCTCGCGTTTGAAGCCGAGAAACATCGCCGCCGTGAGCGTCGAGCCCGAGCGCGAGACGCCGGGGATGAGCGCGCCTGCCTGCGCCAGGCCGATCAGCAGATGATCACGCAGCGTCGAGTTCTCGACGACACGGACATGCTTGGCGCCGATCTCGGCCGCCGCCAGCAGCAGCGCCATGACGATCGAGGCCGTACCAATCACCTCAAGGCTTCTCAACGGTGAATTGCACTGGTTGAGCACGCCCGACAACGCCAGTCCGAAGACCACAACGGGGACGGTGGCAAGCGTCACACCAAGAGCAAAGCGAAAATTGGGGTCCGTGAAATCACGTTTCGCCACGGCGAGCATGGCGCCTGCGCTCACCCCCACCACATCGCGCCAGAAATAGCTGATAACCGCGCCAAGGGCAGCAAGCTGCATGGCAGCCGAAAAGGCAGAACCCGGATCCTGCCAGCCAAGAAATGCCGGAACGATCCGCATATGGGCGGTGGAAGAAATCGGCAGCAATTCCGTGATGCCCTGCACCACGCCCAGCACCGCCACCTTGCCATAGCCAAGTGCGACAAATCCGGTATCGACGCCTGCGGTACAAGCTCCAGCCATGGTCTTGTCTTTCCAGAATCATGTCATCCGTGATGCTCCTTCCTGCCATGAGCATCAGGCCAAGGCTAGTACGGGTCACATCGCCGCAGCTGACCCCAGCACCCGCCAATCGACCATCTGGGTGCGCATCCAGGTCACTTGGCGCTTGGCATAGCGTCGGGTAGCAGCCATCATCCGCGCTTGCGCTTCATCAATCGTGCCCTCGCCCGCGAGATAGGCGCCAAGCTCATTGACACCGATCGCCTTCATCACCGGCAGCGCCCGATGGAGCTTGCGCGCCAGCAGCGCCTCGACTTCGCCAACGGCGCCATGAGCGATCATGGCGCGCACGCGTGCCGCGATCGCGCCATGCAGAACCTCGCGCTCCGGCAGCAGACACACCCGCTCCCACCCTGCCGGATCTTCAAGCCCGGTGGTCGCAGCCTCGTGATAGGCCGCGAGCGAACGCCCCGTCGTGTCAATCACCTCAAGCGCCCGCGTCACGCGCTGCGCATCGCTTGGCCGCAATCTCGCCGCCATCGCCGGATCGCGCCGGCGCAATTCCGCATGGAGCGCCATGCTTCCTTCGTCTGTTGCTCGTTCGCGCCATTTCCGACGGATGGCGTCGGGAATGTCCGGCAAATCGGCGAGCCCTTCGAAAAGGGCGCGGAAATAAAGCCCGGTGCCACCGACCAGCACCGGCAGGGCGCCTTGAGCTCGCGCCGCTGCAATTTCGGCGCAGGCCCGCTCCGCCCAGATTTGCGCCGAACCGGCCTGCGACCCGTCGACGATACCATAGAGCCGGTGCGGGACGATTGCCTCGTCGGCCTCACCGGGGCGCGCGGTAATGACCCGCAGATCGCTATAAACCTGCATGGCATCGGCATTGATGATGATGCCTTCATGGGCAGAAGCCCAATCAAGCGCCAGCCGCGACTTGCCGCTCGCGGTCGGACCTGCAATAGCAAGCCCGCGCCAATTCCGATCCGCCCGCAAACCCGTCAATCTCCAATCCCGATGACCCACGTTCTGATAGCTTTCTGTGACCCGGCGCGCCCCTGCCTGACGGCAGGTCATATCGCGGCCATGGCGTCTCATCTGCCGCAGGCCACCGCCCCGCGCCAGCTTGATGAAGGAATAGCCGCTGAAATCGCCTTCACGCCAACCAATGCACGTGCTGAAGCGATCACAGCGCTGAGCGATGATCTTCGTGCCCGTTTTTGCCATGAACCGATCGATATCGCCATTGTTCCCGCCATCCATCGGCGCAAGAAATTGTTTCTGGCCGATATGGATTCAACCATGATCCGCCAGGAATGTATCGACGAACTGGCAGCCGAGCTTGACCTCAAGCCCCGCGTCGCCGCCATCACCGAAAAGGCCATGCGCGGCGAAATTCCTTTTGAGGGAGCGCTGCGAGAGCGCGTCGCGCTGCTCGCCGGCCTTCCTGTCGCGACCATCGACAAGATCATCGCCGAGCGCATCGAGCTGATGCCGGGTGGACCCGTGCTGGTGGCCACCCTGCGGGCAAGCGGCGCCTATAGCGCCCTCGTCTCGGGCGGGTTCACCCACTTCACCGGACCGATCGCCGCGCGCCTTGGTTTCCACGAACACCGCTCAAATACCTTGATCGCCGCCGATGGCAAACTCACCGGCAAAATTGCCGACCCCATCCTCGGCGCTGAGGCCAAACGTCAGGCGCTTGCCGCGCTTGCACTGCGGCTGTCGCTTCAGCCAGACGAGACCCTGGCCGTCGGCGACGGAGCCAATGATCTGCTCATGCTGAATGCCGCCGGCCTCGGTGTCGCCTTCCACGCCAAGCCGAAAGTGGCTGAGGCCTGCGCCGTTCGTATCGAGCATGGAAATCTGACGGCACTTCTGTATCTGCAGGGTTTCACACGCGCGGAGTTTGCTTACTGATTGTCACGCTCCGTTGGCGCGGCTAACTTCTGATCTCTGATTCTTGTGCGGGGCATCAAATCAATGCGCGCGGTTTATGTGGTGATTTGCCTGGCGGTGTTGTGCGTGCAGGCAAGCGCGCAGGGCGCCGCCGACTGGATCGAGGGCCGGTGGAGCCATGATAATGGCTGCGCCAACTGGGTACAGTTTTCTCGCAATGGTTCGGCCTGGACCTATACCGAACAGCGCCTCAACAATGGCCGCCCGCAGCCCGTCTCGGTCAGCGCCAGCGCCAACCGGGTGACTGCCCTCATCACCAGTCGCGACGCGGTCTATGCCTATGAGGCGACCTTCCAGAGCCGCGATGTATTTCAATCTACCGAGCGCTTCGTGAAAGGCGGACCACCAAACAGCAACCCGCTTGCCTACACTTATCGGCGCTGCTGAAAACCGCTTATTCGCTATGCTTGCGCCTGATACGGCGCACGATCAGCCAGATGGTGCCAATCACCACAGGCACAGCGAGCGCCGACAGAATTCCCGGCTCTGCCGTGGTGAGACCGGCATCGCGCGCGCCCTCGAACAGCACCCCGATGAGCGCCACGACATAATAGCTGACAGCCGCGACCGAGAGGCCCTCAACTGTCTGCTGCAGCCTCAGTTGCAGCCGTGCCCGCTCATTCATCGCCTGCAGGACCGACCGGTTCTGTTGCTCGACCTCGATATCAACGCGCGTGCGCAAGAGGTTAGCCGCCCGCGATAATTTTCGCGCCAGTTCCGCCTGACGGTCGGCAACTGTCTGACACGTCCTCATCGCCGGCGCCATCCGCCGGTCGAGGAAGGCTTTCCATGTCAGATAGCCTTCAACCGGCTGTTCACCCACGACGTCAAGACGGCTGCGGACAATGGCGTCATAGGCCCGCGTCGCCCCGAAGCGATAGGCGCAGATCGCAGCCTCCGCCTCAAGCTCGGAAGCAAGCGCCATCAGACCATCGAGAAGCACTGAATTATCAGCCAGATCGGACGGCGCCCTCATCTGCCCCGTGACGCGCACCAATTCAGTCTCGATGCGCCCCACAACCGGCGCGCTGCGCATTGCCTCGGGCAGGCCGAGAAGGGCGAATGTCCGATACGTCTCGATCTCCAGAAGCCGCTGCACCAGCGCTCCCGCCACCTGCGGATGAAGCCCGCGATCAATCACCAGAATACGTGTCGACCCCCGCGCATCCTGACGAAAATCGGTGATGATCCGCGCCGCGCCGTCGTGGACGCTGGCAACACACAGCGACGTCTGGTCAAACAGCCCCGACAGATCATCAGGTGCGCCGTCAGCCCCGATAATGACCAGATCAACCGCTGCAAGCAAAGGCCCGGGAGCCGGCAAGGCTTCACCCACCGGGCTTGCCTCCGCGAGCGGCCAGCCGAACGGTTCATCAGCCGTGCACGCCGTATCCCAGGTATAGGTCGTGAATTCGGTATGACGCTCCCAGCGCAGCCGGGCGGAGGGGAAGGCGATCCGGTGAAAATTGGCGCCAGGCGCCGGGCGCTCGCCACCCGTCGTCGCGCACCAGTGATCGAGCGCCTGCACCGCAGCCTCACCGCCGGCCTGATCGATGGTGAAGGCTGCATGCAGGAAGCGACGCGGCGCCCGCGTCAGCTGGAAGGGGCGCGCATGCACCTCGTCCAGCACTTGCCGGCGCAATGGATGATAACAATCCTCGGTCATGACGCTCAATGGTTGCAGAATGCGTATCGGCCTTAGCCGTCGCCATCGTAGCGCGCAAGGCGATTGATGAACCGCCGTGATTGACGATGCGATCGCTCCCCGGCTATGAAACTCCCATGGATTGGATGGTGATGAGGCTACGCGTGGTCACAGGGCAGATGGCAGCAATGATGCTGGTGCTTGCCCTGACGATGCAGTCGATCCTGTCGCCGCTCGCGGCTACAATTCAGACCGCCGCCGATCCGCTTTCAGGGGCGGTCATCTGTCTGAGCAGCGCCGAACGCCAGAGCCCGGACAACGCGCCGCAGCCGCTTCATTACCAATGCGACATCATGTGTGTCGCCACCTGCCGCAGTGCCCTCGCGGCGCCGGTACTGGCAGTATCGCAATCAGCCTTTGCTCCGGCGGGCAATATTGTTCTCGTTGACAATAATGCGCTGACTGAGCCGCAAAGAGAGCCGCCCGGACGCGCCGGCCGGCCGCAGACCGCGCGCGCTCCACCCATCGTCTGACATTTTTGAAGGCCTGACGTGAGCGCCGGCGAGACCGGTCGTTTACTCATTCGCCAGTCCCGGTCAAGAGCCCGTCGGATCGCTCCGACGCCCCCCACCACATCCTCAATTTACCGCGCGGACCTTGTCGTCCGGAGGCCATCATGCTGATCAACCGCAGAACTCTGCTGCTCGCAGCCAGTATCCCTATACTTTCCTCTGCCTGTTGCCTGCCTGTACAGGCACACACACTGAATATTACCGACGCCATCGGACGCCAAGTGAACGTCGGACATCCGGTGTCCCGCGTGATTGTGACCTTCAATTACGAGGAATTCACCGCCATTGCCGGCGTCGAAGGGTGGAAAAAAGTTGTCGGCATATCACGCACGCCATGGGAAGGCTGGCGTCCGGCCATCTTCTCCAGATATGCGAAGGTCATCCCCAACCTTCAGGCCATGCCTGATGTCGGTGATATCGACAACAACACCTTCAGCGCCGAGAAAGTGATTGCCCTGAGGCCCGATGTCGTCTTCATGGCCGAATGGGGCTTCAAGGCAGCCCAGACCCAGGTCGAGCAGATCACGGCGGCCGGCATCCCGATCATCGTCATCGACTATAACGCGCAGGTGCTGGAGCGCCACCTCGCCTCCACCAGGGCTTATGGCAAGGTCATGCAGGCCGAACAGCGGGCCGAGGAGTTATCCTCACTCTACGAGCGGCAATATCGCGACATTCTTGACCGCATATCGCGGGTTCAGGGCGCAAAACCGAAAGTTTACGTCGAACTCGGCCAGGCTGGCCCGGAGACCATCGGCAACTCCTACAACGACACCATGTGGGGCAGAATCATCACCCTCCTTGGCGCCAGCAACATCGCGACTGGCAAGATTCCCGGCGCCTGGGGCCCGCTCAACCCGGAAGCGGTGCTGGCGGAAAATCCTGACGTTATCCTGATCGCCGGTTCCTCCTGGCTCAATCGCCCCAAGGCCGTGAGGACCGGTTACGATGCCGACGAGGCAACGACCCGCGCCAGCCTTGCGCCTTATGCAGCGCGACCGGGCTGGTCGGAGATCAACGCCATCAAGACCGGCAACATCAACGCCGTCGAACATGGGCTGGCGCGCACCCTGTTTGACTTCACCGCCATGCAATTCATCGCCAAACGACTCTATCCGCAGGACTTCGCCGATATCGATCCGGTGCAATCGCTACGCGACTACCATGAGCGCTTCCTTCCTGTGCCGTTCGCCGGTACGTGGATGCTGCCCCTTACGCCATGAGCAAGGTTCAGTCGATTTCAGGCGCCGCCCCGGTCACTGGCGCGGTCGGCGCCGCTTATCGCCATCACGCGCGCACCCGCCTCATCGTCGGCCTCGCGGCGACGGCGGCGGTAGCGCTGAGCCTGCTCGTCGATATCGCCACCGGCCCGGCGCTGCTGCCGCTGGCAGCGGTAGCGCGTTCTGCATTGGGCCTTGCCGCGGACCGGACGGTGGATGCCATCATCTGGTCGATCCGCCTGCCGGCTGCCCTCATGGCGCTTGCCGTCGGCGCGTCGCTGGGGCTCACCGGCGCCATGATGCAGACCATCCTCAACAACCCGCTCGCCTCAAGCTACACGCTCGGCATCTCGGCGGGTGCCGGCTTCGGTGCCGCGCTGGTGATCGTGATCGGGCCGCTTCTGCCGATATCGGAAGCAACCGCCATTCCCCTCTCCGCCTTCTTCTTCGCTGGCCTTGCCTCAGCCTGCGTCTATGCGATAGGGAGCTTGCGTGGCGCGACGCCGGAAATCCTCGTCCTGGCGGGCATAGCATTGCTGTTTTTATTCCAGGCGCTGCTGGCTCTGCTGCAATTCATCGCCTCGCCCGAAGCCTTGCAACAGATCGTCTTCTGGCTCTTCGGCAGCCTGCAGAAAGCAAGCTGGTCGAAGCTTTACCTTCTACTGCTTACCATTCTACTTTGCCTGCCCATGATCGCCGCCGATGTCTGGCGCCTCACGGCCTTGAAACTTGGCGACGAACGGGCAATCGGCCTTTGCGTCAACGTGCGCGCATTACGGCTTCGCGCCTTTGTGGTGATCTCGGCCCTGACCGGTATCGCCGTCGCCTTCGTCGGCACCATCGGCTTCATCGGCCTTGTCGCGCCCCATATGGCGCGCATGCTGGTTGGCGAGGATCAACGCGGCCTGCTGCCGCTCTCAGCGCTCTTTGGTGCACTCGTTCTGTCGCTTGCCTCGATTGCGAGCAAGACGCTGGTACCGGGTGCTCTCATCCCGATCGGCATCGTGACCGCGCTGATCGGCGTGCCGTTTCTAGTTTGGCTCATCATCGGTTCACGGCGGAGTTTCTGGTGATGCTGAAAGCTGAGGGGCTGGGCGTGCGCTATGGCAGGCTGATCGCCCTGAGCGATGTCGATCTTATCGCCCGTCCCGGTGAGATACTGGCCGTGATCGGCGCTAACGGCTCGGGAAAAAGCTCGCTGCTGAAAGCTCTTGCCGGATTTGTACCAAGCAGCGGATCAATTACGCTTGAAGCGTTGAACGGGACGGCGCCGCATATCGGCTATATGCCACAGGATATCGGCGCGCGCGCCGCACTCTCAGTGGTTGAAACCGTCCTTCTCGGCCGCCTGAAGCAGCTGCACTACCGCGTTGGCGAGGCGGATCTTGCGGCGGCAGGGAGCGCGCTGGAGCGCCTTGGCATCGCGCATCTGGCAACACGCCCTCTGGGCGCACTCAGTGGCGGCCAGCGCCAACTGGTTTTTCTGGCTCAGGTGATGGCCGGCGACCCTCGATTCCTCTTTCTTGACGAGCCGGTGAGCGCGCTCGACATCCGCAACCAGTTGCAGGTGATGGAAACCGTCCGCAGCCTCACCCGGGAACACAGGCTCACCACGCTCACCATTCTGCACGACCTCAATCTCGCGGCGCGCTTTGCTGATCGTATCGCCATCCTGAAGGAGGGACGGCTGCTTGCCTGCGCCGCGCCGCGCGAGGCTCTGTCGCAAAAAAACCTCGAACAGGCCTTTTCGATCGAGGCCGCGCTTGGCGAGGGTGTCGAGGGCCATATGCTGATCGAGGCGTTGCGCCCCGTGAGTTAACCAGCACTTGCACCCGGGCTCCTCAGCCGGCTTGCGGTAACTCCCGCTTTCAGCCACTCTCCGCCCGACTTAATTGGTTATGATGCCGACCAACCGGAGACAGGCCGTTCATGTCCGCTGCAAAGCACCCTCGCGTCGCCCTGTTCGCCACTTGTCTTGTCGATATGTTTCGCCCGAGCGTCGGCTTTGCGGCGGTGAAGCTGCTTGAAGAAGCAGGCTGCGTCGTCGACGTGCCCGCCGGCCAGACCTGCTGCGGCCAGCCTGCGTTCAATTCAGGTGACCGTGCCACCGCCCGGGCGATTGCCGCGCGCATTCTGGATACGTTTGAATCCTACGACTATGTCGTTGCTCCATCCGGCTCGTGCGGTGGCATGCTGAAAAGTCATGTTCCCGAGCTTTTTGCCGATGATCCTATGCAGGCTGCCCGCGCCAACGCCTTCGCCGCCAAGACCTTCGAACTGGTGAGCTTCCTCACCGATGTGCGCGGCATGCGCGAGGTCCACGCGAGCCTTTCTGCCACCGCTACCTACCATGACAGCTGTTCAGGCCTGCGCGAACTCGGCATCAAGCGCCAGCCACGCGCCTTGCTGAAAAGCGTCACCGGCCTCAGCCTCACGGAGATGGGCGACAGCGAGGTGTGTTGCGGCTTCGGCGGCACGTTCTGTGTCAAATATTCCGATATCTCCAACAAGATCGTTGGAAAGAAAGCCGAGGATATCGCCGCAACCGGCGCCGACCTGCTTCTTGCCGGCGACATGGGATGCTTGATGAACATGGCCGGAAAACTGCAACGCGAGGGTTATGGCGAGCGCATTAAAGTGCGTCACGTCGCCGAAGTGCTCGCCGGCATGACCGACGGCCCGTCCATCGGCGAAGCTGATCGCGGCGCGGGGAGCTGAGCCATGTTTCTCACCACCGAGACCTTCAAGGAAAATGCCGTCGAGGCGCTGGGTAACGAACAGCTCCAGCGTGCCCTGCACAATGTCGAAGCGGGCTTCATCGGGAAGCGCAAGGCTGCAGCCGACCGCCTGCCCGAATTCGACGAGCTCCGGGCCAATGCCCGCGACATCAAGAACCACACGCTCGCCCATCTCGATCTCTATCTTGAGGCTTATGAAGCCAATCTGACGGCTGCCGGCGGCATCCTGCATTTTGCCCGAAACAGTGAGGAGGCACGCTCTGTCGTCCTCGACATCTGCAAGCGCGTCGGCGCCCGCACCGTTACCAAGGGCAAGTCGATGATCTCGGAGGAGATCAACCTCAACGAGGCGCTGAGCGCAGCCGGCGTTGATCCGATTGAAACGGACCTTGGCGAGTACATCATCCAGCTCAGGGGCGAGCACCCCTCGCACATCATCGCCCCGGCAGTTCATGTCCTCAAAGAGCAGGTGGAGGCCGATTTCCGCCGCGTCCATACCCATCTGGCGCAAGATCGCAATCTCGACGAGCCGGAAAGCCTGCTGGGCGAAGCCCGCGCCGTGCTGCGCGACAAATTTCTCAAATCAGACATCGGCGTCACCGGCGCCAATTTCCTCATCGCCGAAACCGGCACCTCGATCATCGTCACCAACGAGGGCAATGGCGATCTGACACAGACGCTGCCGCGCATTCACATCGTCATCGCCTCCATTGAAAAGCTGGTGCCGACGCTGGACGACGTGTCGCAGATCCTGCGCGTGCTGGCGCGCTCGGCGACAGGGCAGGATTTTTCCGTCTACACGACGCTATCGACCGGCCCGCGCCGCCCCGGCGATCCCGACGGGCCAGAAGAATATCATGTGATCCTGCTTGATAATGGCCGCTCCTCGATGCTCGGGTCCGAATTCCAGGACATGCTGCGCTGCATCCGCTGCGGCGCCTGTATGAACCATTGCCCGGTCTATCACGCGGTCGGCGGCCACGCCTACGGCTCAGTCTACCCAGGCCCGATGGGGGCGGTGCTGACCCCCTCCCTCTACGGTGTCGACAAGGCCGGCCACCTGCCCAACGCCTCCACCTTCTGCGGGCGCTGCGAGAGCGTGTGCCCGATGATGATCCCGCTGCCCAAGATGATGCGCCATTGGCGCGAACGCGAATTCGAGCGCAATCTGTCGCCGGCCACCTTCCGCGCCGGGCTCAGCGTCTGGGCTTTCTTTGCCACAAGACCATGGCTTTATCACCTCGCCACCCGCATCGGCATGCTGGCGCTGGGATTTGCCGGCAAGGCCAGGGGCCGCTTCTCCTGGCTGCCGCTGGCCGGTGGCTGGACCAAATACCGCGATCTGCCGGCCCCTGCCGGAACGACCTTTCAGGCCGCATGGGCCAAGCGCCCACGCACATGAGACGGCGAGCTTTGAACCGATGAGCGCACGTGACGATATCCTTGCCACCATCCGCCGCTCGCTTGGCGTGACCGGGCGCGAGCCGACGCGCCGCGACGTCGTCGAGCAGCGCCTCATGCGCTCGCCGCGCGGCCTCATCCCCAAGCGTGCCGATCTGCCGCCGGCCGAGCAGGTGGTGCTCTTCATCAAGATGGCGGAAGCGGTGAGCGCCAGCATTGCCCGCGTCGCTAGCCTCGACGAGGTGCCCGACGCCCTCGCCGGCTTCCTGCGCGCGCACAATCTGCCCATGGCGTTGCGTCATGGCGAGGACGCGATCTTCACGGCGATCCCCTGGGACAAGCAGAAGACCCTTGAGCATCGCAGCGGGCGTTCGGATGGAAACGATCTCGTGGGGCTGTCGCATGCGCTGGCCGGTGTTGCCGAAACCGGGACGCTGGCGCTGGTGTCCGGCAACGACAATCCGACGACACTGAATTTCCTGCCCGACACCCACATCGTTCTTATCGACGCCAAGGATATCGTCGGCGATTACGAGAGTGTATGGGACCGCCTGCGCTCGCGTTACGGGCGCGGCAAGATGCCGCGCACCCTGAATTTCGTCACCGGACCCTCGCGTTCAGGGGATATCGAACAGAAAATTCTGCTTGGCGCCCATGGGCCACGACAATTACACATTGTTGTTGTTGGATAGCGACGTTGATACATGAGCGCTCCCCAGGCCGCCTGCATCATCAGGCGCTGTGGTAGCGCGTTAATTGGACAATGGTACCCCGTCAGGCGTGCTGCTGCTGTGTTGTGAAGAATGATACCTGGCTCTGCTTGGTCATTATAGTGCTCGACATATTTGGACTGTTTATTAGAACAGAATCATAGCGATACTCATATACGGACATGAGCAGCAGGGCTGCCTCACTGCCTTCATCACTGCCCTGATCAACGATCTCGAACAGGAGCCTTATGCCTCCTCCAGCCGACCTCGAACCAGCCCTGGCCCTGATTGTCGCTGTTGCCGAAAATGGCGTGATCGGCGCCGATAATCGCATGCCCTGGCGCCTGTCGACCGACCTCAAGCGCTTCAAGGCGGTCACCTGGGGCAAGCCGGTGATCATGGGCCGCAAGACATTCCAGTCGATTGGCCAGGCCTTGCCGGGGCGGACCAATATCATCATCACGCGGGACCAGAATTTCACCGCTGATAACGTCATCGTCGTTGACAGTATCGATCAGGCAATCAGCGAAGCCGAGACAGCGGCACGCCAGACGAATGTATCGGAAATCATCGTCGCCGGCGGCGCCGAGATCTATCGGCAGACCATTGATCTGGCGGACCGGCTCTACATGACCACCGTTCATGCCACCCCTGTCGGCGACGCGCTGTTTCCAGCCATCATCGAGAGCGAGTGGAAAACCATTCTGACCGACCGCCTGCGCTCAAGCGACCGCGATTCGGCTGCAACCACATATCGTGTGCTTGACCGTCTGGACGGTGATGAATGAGGACAACACACGACGACATGGCGCAATTTGAGTGATCTGGTGGTTGACATACCGCTATGGCATCCACATCTCTACGCCTAAAGTCGCAGAAGCGAGATTGACGCCCGTCGATCTGCCTTTATAACCGCTGCGCAACAGGATGAACGATTGAGCGGGGACACCCGCCGAAAGGGACATGAATGCCTTGGAGCAATCAGAGCGGCGGCAATGGCGGCGGGCCATGGGGCCAGGGGCCGCGTGGCCCGTGGGGTCAGGGCCCGCAAGGACCCAATAATGGTCCAACGCCTCCTAACCTCGATGACGTCATTCATCGCGCCCAGGCCCAGTTGAAGAAATTTCTTCCGGTTGGCAACAATGGCGGACGCGGGCTGATCGCGCTGATTATCGCCGGCCTCGGCGTGATCTGGCTGTTCAACTCTGCCTTCACTGTTCAACCTGACGAGGTGGGTATTGTCACCCGTTTCGGTGCCTACCAGGCGCCGCCGCGCCAGTCCGGCCTCAACTTTATCCTGTGGCCGGTCGAACAGGTGCAGACGGTGCGCGTCACCCGCGTCAACCAGGAGGAAATCGGCTTTCGTTCGCGTGGCAATGGCCGACAGGAACTGCCGGATGAAGCGCTGATGCTGACGAAGGATGAGAATATCGTTTCGGTCGGCTTCACCGTCTCGTGGTCGGTACGCCCTGACAGGCCGCAGGACTTCGTGTTCAGAATTGTCGCACCTCAGGATGCCGTCCGGGCGGTCGCCGAAAGCGCCATGCGCGAAGTCGTCGGGCGCAATAACGCCGAGGATATCATCACCAAGGGACAGGCGATCCTCCAGGGTGAAGTCACCCGCATCCTGCAGGAAACACTCGATTCCTACAGTGCCGGCATCCAGATCAATGCCGTATCGGTCTCGCGCCCCGAAGTTCCGCCGCAGGTGAGAGAAGCCTTCAACGACGTCCAGCAGGCCGCACAGGACGCCCAGACCTTCCAGAACCAGTCGCGCCGCGATGCCAATCAATTGCTCGCCAACGCACGCGCCGACGTGGTGCAGCAGTTCCAGGAAGCCGATTCCTATGCCAAGCGCATCGCAGCCGAGGCGGAAGGCGAGGCCTCGCGCTTTCTTGCCGTCTATGAGCAATACAAGAATGCCAAGGATGTGACCCGCCAGCGCATTTATCTCGAGACCATCGAGCGCGTGCTGTCAGGTGCCAGCAAGACGATCATCGACGGCGGCGCCGGCGGGAACAATGTTCAGCCCTATCTGCCCCTGCCCGAGGCACGCCGCCCCGCCTCCCCGCAACCAACCCAGGGGAGCCGGCCATGAACCAGGCCCGTTTGATTGGCGTTACGATTGCCCTTGGCGTGGCGGTCTTTCTGGGAACGCGTTGCGTTTATATCGTACGCGAGGCGCAGCAGGCGCTGCTCTTGCAGTTTGGCGAGATCCGCAAGGTTGACCAGAAACCTGGCCTCTTTCTGAAATTTCCCGAACCCTTCCAGAATGTCGTCTATATCGAGAATCGTCTGATTCCGCTGCAGACGCCGGAGCTGGAAATCACCGATTCCCTGCAGCGCCGCTTTGTCGTCGATGCTGTCGCCCGCTGGCGGGTGACCGATACCAAGCGCTTCTATCAGGCGGTGGGAGGAAATATTCCAGCTGCGGGCGCCCGCATCGAGCCGATCCTTTCAGCGTCCATCCGCCGTATCATCGGCCAGCGCCCCTTCAACGAAGTGCTTGCTGAACGGCGCGCCGAGATCATGAAGGAAATCGAGGATCAGGCGATCCCGCAGATCCGCGCCCTTGGCATCGAACTCGTTGATGTGCGCATCCGTCGTGCCGATCAGCCCGATGAAATCTCCAGTCGCACCTACGAGCGCATGCGCTCAGACCGCCAGCGCGAGGCGACCGATTTGCGCGCCCGCGGCCAGGAGGAGGCGCGTCGTATCAAGTCCGAAGCTGAGAACCAGGCGGTCGTCCTGCGTGCAGATGCGCAGCGCCAGTCGGAAATCCGCCGTGGCGAAGGCGAATCATTGCGCAACAAGACCTTCGCGGACGCCTTTTCAAAGGACCCCGACTTCTTCGTATTCTATCGCTCGATGCGTGCGTATGAAACTTCCCTGCAAGGCAAGGATACAAGCTATGTCCTGTCGCCCCGCTCGGATTTCTTCCGCTTCTTCGAAAACCCCGGGTTAAGCGAGAAGCCAGTCAATTGACGCAGGCCCCACGTTTCGCAGATGCAGAGTGAGCCATGCTGCAATATTTTGCGACGGCGCTGGGGCTGGTATTGGTGATTGAAGGCGTGATTTATGCCCTCTTCGCGCCGCAGATGAAGCGTCAGGTCGCGCGGATTCTCGAAACACCCGACGAGGCGTTGCGCATCATTGGCCTGCTGACAGCCTTGCTCGGACTGTTTATCGTCTGGCAAATGCTCGGATAGGCCAAATGCTCGGATAGGCAATATCGGGCGCATGAGCCGGTATGCGTGGTGACTTAGCAACGCCCGGGGGCCGCCACCTTTTGACCAACAAGACGTGATGCAAACGCGTCGAAATTTCAGCTATTCTCTGCCTCGTGAGCGAGGCCTTGATCAGGAGCGTGCGATGATATCGAAGTTTGGACTGCTGAGCCGCAAACGGGCAGGCCGTTTTGCCTGGCTCGCCGTGGCAGCGCTGCTCGCTGCCCCGACGCTGTGGTTACCAGCTCATGCCCAGCGCGCGCGCACTGCCGATTTTGCTGATCTTGTCGACGACACCATCGACACGGTCGTCAATATTTCGACCAGCGCCCGCGTCGAGGCCAATCGCTCCTCACCAACGCCGCAATTGCCACCCGGCATCCCTGGTCAGGAACTGCTGGAAGAATTCTTCAATCGCCGTTTCGGCGATCAGGACGGGCAGCGTCGAGGCGGCGGTGGCGGTGGCGGTGGCGGTCAAAACGAGCAACGCCGCGTCGCCTCGCAAGGGTCGGGCTTCGTGATCGATTCCTCGGGCATCATCGTCACCAACAACCACGTGATCGATGGCGCGGATGAAATCAACGCGATATTTCATGACGGCAAACGCCTGAAGGCAACCGTTCTTGGCCGCGACCCGCGCCTCGACATTGCTGTTTTGAAGGTGGAGCCAACCTCGCCGCTCAAGGCAACCCGTTTTGGCGATTCGGACAAGGCGCGTGTGGGCGAATGGGTGATGGCGATTGGCAACCCGCTGGGATTCGGCGGCACGGTAACGGCCGGCATTCTGTCGGCGCGTAATCGAGACATCAATTCCGGCCCCTATGATTCCTATTTGCAGACCGACGCACCGATCAATCGCGGCAATTCCGGTGGACCGCTGTTCAACACCAATGGCGAAGTGATCGGCATCAACACCGCCATTGTCTCGCCAAGCGGCGGTTCGATCGGTATCGGCTTTGCCATTCCCGCCAATCTCGCCATGCCTGTTGTCCAGCAATTGCGCGAATTCGGCGAGACGCGGCGCGGCTGGATCGGCGTGCGCCTGCAGGCCATCACGGATGAACTGGCAACCGATCTTGGTATCGGCAAGGCGCGTGGCGCACTGGTGGCGGGCCTCACCAAGGACGGCCCGGCCGCCAAGGCGGGCCTTAAAACCGGCGACGTGATCATCCGCTTCAACGGGCGCGATGTGGCCGAGATGCGGGAATTGCCAACCATTGTCGCTGGAACGCCCAATGGCACGACGGTTCCAATCGTTGTCATTCGCACCGGCAAGGAAACACCGCTCGACATTACCGTTGGTCGCCTTGAGGAGAACGATCCCGACCGCAAGGACAAGCCGGTGACGGGCGACAAGACCCCGCCGCCTGCCGACGTCGGCCGCAGCATTCTGGGCATGTCCCTGTCAGGGATCACGCAGGAATTGCGCAAGCGCTACCGCATCAATGACGAGCTCAAGGGCGTCGTCATCACCAAGGTTGATGGCGGTTCGCCGGCAGCCGAACGCGGGCTGCAAGCGGGCCTCGTCGTCACGGAAGTGGGACAGGAAACGGTCTCGTCCGCCGCCGACGTCCAGAAACGCCTCGACGCGCTTCGTGGTCAGGGGCGCAAGACCGCTCTCTTCCTCGTCGCCAACGCGCAGGGCGAGTTGCGCTTCGTCACCCTTAATATCGAGAGCAAGTGAGCGCGTTCACCAACGCCAGTTTCGGCATCGACCATCCGCTGCTGACCGTTGCCGATCTCGATATCGCAGCCGAGCGCCTCGCGGCGCTCGGCTTTGTCGTCACCCCGCTCGGGCGCCATCCCTGGGGTACGCATAACCGTCTGGCATTGTTCGCCGGCGGCCTTCTTGAGCTGATGACGATTGGTGATTCCGCCGCCGTCGACGATGGAACAGTCGACCAGTTTCTGTTTGGCCGCCCCGTGCGCGCCGCCCTCGCCGAGAGCGAGGGGATTGCCATGGTAGCCCTTCATTCAACCGACCTTGAACGCGACATCGCCGCAACTCATGTGCCGATGACCGGGATCATCGATTTTCACCGCCCGCTCACCCTGCCCGATGGCAGCCATGATGAAGCGATCGTCAAGCTCGCCATGCTGAACGACGCTGCCCACCCCCGCCTGTCGCATTTTCTCTGTCAGCAGATGAAGCGCGGCCTGGTCGAGGTGCCGGAATGGCGCCGCCATCCCAATGGAGCCGAGCGGCTTTTTGGTCTGACCTATCTTGATAACGACGCCGGCGACGCTGCCATCCGTTGTGCCGCCTTATGGGGCAAGCCGGTTGGTCAGGGGCGCTATGCAAGTGCTGGGGGGCATGTGGACGTCATCACTGCGGACGAGGCCGCCGCGCGGTTTCCCGGCCTGTCTCTGTCGCCGTCCCAACGCCAACGCCGCCCTGCGGCGATCGCTGTGACCGTGCTTGTCGGCGATCTCGCGCTGGCGCGTCACCACATCCTCGCCGCTGCGCCCGGCACGCATGATCTTGGTCACCGCCTGCTGGTCCCGGCTGATTATCTCGCTGACACCATCTTCGAATTCGTCGTGCCGTGAAACCCGGTTAAACGGCTACCGGCGCCTTGATATGCGGATGCGGCTCGTAATTCTCCAGCCGGACATGCTCAAAGCGGAAGGCGAAAACATCCTTCACATCCGGGTCAAGCACGAGCTGCGGCAGGGGGCGCGGCGCGCGCGACAATTGCAGATGCGCCTGTTCGAGATGATTGGAATAAAGATGCACATCGCCGAAGCTGTGGACGAAATCGCCTGGCTTTAGCCCGCACACCTGCGCCACCATCAGCGTCAGCAGGGCATAGGAAGCGATGTTGAAGGGGACGCCGAGAAAGACATCGGCCGAGCGCTGGTAGAGCTGGCAGGAAAGCCTGCCATCCGCCACATAGAACTGAAACAGGCAATGACACGGCGCCAGCGCCATCGCCGGAACATCCGCTGGGTTCCAGGCGCTGACGATGAGGCGGCGCGAATCGGGATTGGTCTTGATATCGTGGATCACCGTTGAAATCTGATCGAGGGTTCCGCCATCGCGCAGCGGCCATGAGCGCCATTGCTGGCCATAGACCGGGCCAAGCTCCCCCGCTTCATCGGCCCATTCATCCCAGATCCTCACGCCGTTCCCACGCAGATAGGCAACATTCGTGTCGCCAGCGAGAAACCACAGCAATTCATGGACAATGGATTTGAGGTGGAGTTTCTTTGTGGTGACGAGCGGAAAGCCATCCGTCAGATCAAACCGCATCTGATGGCCAAACACCGACAGCGTGCCCGTGCCGGTGCGATCGGCCTTGCTGACGCCCTCGCGCAGGACGCGCTCCATCAGCTCATGGTATTGACGCATGACGATTCCCCCCCGGCTGACAAAACTAGCCGAGGAGTCATGGCCGGGCAAACGGCAGAAGCAGCGTCGCCCCCGCCTTCCACCGTTTGTTATTGTGGTTTTGACGCCAAGGTTGGCCAGTTGCGGTCAGCGCTAGAAACCTCGCCAGGAATGTTTTTTTCCCAGATTTTTTTGATGCTCTGATCATAGTTGAGATAGAGCTTGCTATCGACGATCTTCCACGCCTGCGGATCACCGGACGCCTTGTAGTTGCGGGCTGCCGCATAGGCACAATGGCCGCCATATTGCGGCTCGTATTTCTGCGGATTGGCAATGAAGAGCGCGCGGTTCGCCTCGCTTGCGAAGCGCCACTCGCTATCCTTGTAGTTATGGGTGAATACGGCGCTGCCTTTCACCGGCTTGCCAGCGTTGAAATAGGCAACAACATCATAACCGCCTACCGCTACACCCTTGAGAATACCCGTGTAAATTGACACGTCTTTGGCGATGGCCGGACTAAAGGCGATACAGCTGGCAGCAATGAAAAGGCGGCG
>FSSH01000876.1_pt1 | contig 33776 bp, 24 predicted proteins | sample 1166101 | NCBI WGS metagenome assembly FSSH01 (sample SAMEA32972668, study PRJEB13176) | freshwater metagenome | biome: Drinking water system; feature: Biomass in drinking water that filtered by 0.45 um membrane; material: drinking water | place: USA | collected 2012-12-20 | depth 0 m
ATAATAACTTCAAATCGATGCGGCAAAATCTGATTAGGGCCTTAGAGTTAGAGCCTGGTTTGACTTCCGCAAAAATAAAGCTAGGTAAGCTCGATATTATTTTCGGAGATTTGGACAAAGCTTTGGAGCAAGCTGAATTAGTCTTGGCGAGCGATTCAAGCAACATTGATGCAAAATTGATCAAGGCATCCGTTTATATTAAACAGTCGAAAAAAGATCAAGCAGCAGAAGTAGTTAATTTGGTTTTAAAAGATAGCCCAGATAATGTAGAGGCTTTGTCATTACAGGCGGCTTTATTTGCTGAAAAAAGTGAAATAGATCAAGCATTGGTATTAGTGAGCAGGGCGTTGGAAAAAGAGCCTAAAAACCTTCCCTTGCGTTTATTTAAAATCAAGCTCGATGCTGGATTAAACAACATAGATAACGTGGTAAAGGGATATGAGGAGCTTATTCAACTATATCCAGATGCCAACAACTTTAAATTAAGCTTGGCCTCTATTTATTCGATGACTGGTAAGCTTGAGGAAGCGGAGGGATTGTTAAGAGAAATGGTCCAAAAATCAAACGATAAAGTCGAGCCTGAAATCGTTTTGATTGAATTTCTAAATGCTCGTGCTAAAGATCGAGTCATCGCAGAATACGAGTCCATGCTTAATCGTCATCAGAAGCAGCCTAAGATGTTGTTGGAGTTATCAAAATGGATGGTTGCATCAGGTTATGCTGAGAGTGCTAAAAAGGGTTTGGAGCAAGTCGTTGAGCTAGAGAAAAATAACGAAACAGGCTTATCAGCTCAGGTTATTCTCGCGGAAATTGCGCTGATGGAAAAGCAATATAGTACTGTAGAGAGCTCTTTGAGAGATATTCTTAGTGTTAATTCAGAATTGATTCAGGCAAACTTGCTTAAAGGCCGCTTTTTGCTGGCTCAAAATAAAACAGATGAAGCTATTGAGTTTCTTAACAAACTTGTATGGAACAAAGTTAATGTAGATAATGTTTATTCCTTGTTAGGTGAGGCCTATTTAATAAAACAAGATCGGAAACAGGCTGAAAAAAGTTTTAAGCAGGCGTTAGAAGTTAATCCAGCCAATTTAGCGGCCTTTTCTCGTATATATGGTAATTACTTACAGTCCGGTCAAAAGGAGAATGCTAGGCAATATCTTGAAAAGGCGTTATCGATAAAACAAAACGACGTTTTACTTCTTACTAGTAAAGCTGAGTTGGATATTTTGGAGAAAAAATGGGATGCTGCCCAAGAGGCCATTCAGCGGCTGGCGCTTTTTTCTAAAGATAAAGCTATGCCTACATATCTTCAAGCCAACATTTTGCAGGGTAAAGGTAAGTTTGCTGAGGCAATTAGCTTGTATGACAAGTTGATACAACAGCATCCTAATCATCTCAATTCATTGATTAATTTGGTCAGATCTTACGAGGCTCTTGGGCAAAGAGATAAGGCTGTTGCTTATTTAGAGAAGCATCATGCCGAGTATCCGGATGAATTAAATGCTGTCGGTGCTTTGAGTGATCTTTACGCGGCAAATAATGATTTTGCCAAAACTAAAAAGCTATTAACGGATCAGATTAAATATACTCCAAAAGCAACATCTATTTACCTTGCTCTAGCGAGGGTTGAAGCGGTGATGAATAAAAACATCGAATCAGCTAAAAAGGTTTATTTGCAAGGATTAGAAATTAATCAGGATGATCCTCAGTTATCTATGGCATTGGCTGGTTTGTACGAGCAATTGAACGAAAAGCAAAGTGCGATAGAAGTATATAAAAATTTGCTCGATAAGAATCCTGGTACTAGTTTGGCTATTAACAATTTGGCGTCATTGTTGATAGAGTCTAACAATCCTGACGAGATTAATCAGGGGGTAGAATTAGCAAAAGTATTTAAAGATTCTGAAAATCCGTATTTTCAAGACACGTATGCCTGGGCCTTGATTAAAACGGGTAGCAATTCGGAGGGGCTCAAACTATTACAGGCTTTAATTTTAAAAGAGCCTAAATTACCTGAGTTTAGATATCACTTAGGTGTCGCTCATCTTAACGCTGGCAATAAAGCCACTGCAATAAGCGAGCTTAAACAGTCGATTAGTCTGTCTGATAAACAAAAGCGCAATTTTGCAGGTAAAGATGATGCAAAAAAGATCTTAGAAGAGACAGAGAATTCAGCCGGTAATTGAGTAACTACGTAGATTATGATTATGCCGATATTTAGCAAAAAATTGTTGTGTTATATGAACGCATTTGTCCTTATGTTAAGTGTGACGGGCTGTTCGCAACCACTACTTGAGGATGTGCAGCAGGCGGCTGATTACACTTATCAGATTGGGCCGGGGGATAGTGTGAATATATTCGTTTGGGGTAATCCGGAGCTATCCACTTCAGCCCCGGTCCGGCCGGATGGCAAGATAACCGTTCCTTTGGTTGAGGAGTTATTGGCCAGCGGTAAAACACCGTTTGAATTAGCCCGTGACATTGAGAAGGTGCTTTCAACTTACATTAAGAGTCCGCAGGTAGTTGTTATGGTGAGCGGCTTTAAAGGGATTAGTACTCAGCAAATTAGGGTTATTGGCAGGATTGGTGGTGGCAGTGGTGGCAGTGGTGGCAGTGGTGGCAGTGGTGGCAGTGGTGGCGTCGGACGTTACCAAGGCAAGTCCATTCCATACGAAAGGGGAATGACTTTATTGGATGTTATTATACAGATCGGTTTGAATCAATATGCTGATGGCAATAGAGCCAGCGTAATCAGGGATGTGAATGGAGAGTTGAAGCCGTTTGGTGTTAGGATTGACGACTTGATTGATGATACAGATTTGTCAGCGAATGTGTTGATGATGCCTGGAGACATTTTAATTATTCCTGATGCATATTTTTAGGGTTTTGTAAAAAGGGTGACTTATTCTGTGGGTAGTATATTCATTAATTTTAGATTAAAAACAATGGCTAGTTAATATGCAACAAGATCTTTCTGAAGTTTATTTTTATTTGAAAGGGACTTTAAAGTATAAGCGCCTGGCGATTGTTTTTGCTTTGGTTGTTTGTTCAGGCGCTTGGGCGTATATTTTCATGATGCCTGACAAATTTGAGTCAAAAGCTAAAGTTCATATTGATTCAGCTACAGTTATCAGGCCACTTATGAGGGGGATGGTGATAGAGCCTGATATATCTGCACTAATTAGAATAATTCAGCAACTCATGTTTACAAGGCCTAATCTAGAAAAAATTATTTCGCTATCCCAGCTAAGCAGATCTCAGGATAATTCTGGATCTACAACCGAATTGATAGAAAAACTTAAAAAAGACATAACAATTGCTGGTGGCAGAGGAGATATTTTTGATATTGCCTATACGTCCCAAGACCCTGAAGTTGCCAAAAGCGTGGTTCAGGCTGTTCTAACTGTGTTTTCAGAGCAGACCGAGGGAAAAGCATTGGCTGATGCAAGTGATGCGCAGCGCTTCATTGAGCAGCAGATACGAGAGTATGAGATTAGATTGCAAGATGCTGAAAAAGCAAAGGAAGAATTCAAACGGGCAAATATAGATTTACTTAATGGTTCAGATCAATTTCAGAGTTTGCAGAAAATGAAGGAGCAGTATTTAGATGCCAATACTGCTCTAGATCAAGCTATTTCTCGAAGAAATGTTTTAGCGGAGCAGGTTGCTGAAATACAAGAGTCCGATGAGGACTGGGGACTACCTACATCTACTCAGGAAGTGTCTGCGGATAACGCAAGGATAGAATCGCTGAAAGATAAGCGGACCGAGTTGTTGCTGAAATACACCGAACGTCATCCAGAAATAATTGAAATTGATAAGTTAATTGAAACGCTGAAAACTCAAGAAAACCAATCAAAGCCTAATCAGTCAGAATCAAATGAAGATTTGGGTGCAGGTGTTTCGGAGAGTATTGGAGCTGAGAAAATGGCTAACCCCTATGTTCAAGCGTTAAAGATGGGGTTTGATAATGCTCAGGCAGAAGTTGCATCGAGCCAAACTTTAGTTGAGTCAATTCGAAACAGGATAGCAAAGCTCGAAGAAGGCTTGAATGAAAGATTGACCATTGAAACGGAAATGAAGAATCTTAACCGGGACTATGAAACGATAAGTGGAAAGTACTCAGAGTTGCTGGACCGGCGTGAACAGGCTCATATTACCGAGCGTGTGGACGACCAGACATCTCGCTTGAAATTCAAAATTGCTGATCCTCCTAGCAAGCCCAATAAGCCTAGTTCTCCTAATAGAAAGTTATTTTACTCGTTCGCGCTTTTAGTCGGGGTGGTTTTAGGGTTCGGTGTTGCGTTTTTAGTTTATTTTATACGGCCAGTATTTATGTCAACAAGACAAGTAAGAATTGTGACCGGGCTGCCATCCCTAGGTAGTGTGTCTCTTACTTCACAAGGTATAAGTCAGACCAATAATATCGACTGGTTACTTATTTCGACTTTTGCAATACTGCTAAGTGGCTATATTGGTATCATGATATTTGAGATACTCAAGTAAAGTCGTATTAAACAGGTAAACATATGAGCATTATAGAGAATGCGCTGAAAAAGGCAGGGAGCCAAGGGTTAGTTGTGGAAAATAATAGCCAAGACTCGGCTATCACAAGTAAACCTGATAGAGGTGCCAGCGAAAGCAATTTAGAATCGGTTGAGTTACGAGAGTCTTTTCACGCGTTTTCGCCAGAGCAGCAGGTTGTTGTTGATTGGGTTGGCTTAGCGGAAAATGGTTTTATAGACAATAACAATGCAAAATCTCAGTTGGCTGAAGAGTTTAGGGTTATTAAGAGACCTTTAGTCAACAATATACAGGGTGCGGAAAATAATGGTATTAATCGTTCTAATTTAATTCTTATCTGCAGCAGTTTGCCTGGAGAAGGGAAGACGTTCGTTTCAATTAACTTGGCTTTGAGCATTGCTAACGAAAGAGATAAAAAGGTTTTACTTATAGATGCCGATGTTGAAAAGCCGAGTATATCAAAGCAATTAGGGATTAATAGTCCTCGCGGCTTAATAGAGTATTTAGAAGATGATAAAGTAACTTTTTCAGATATTTTGTTAAAAACAGATCTTCCAAATCTTAGCTTGATTACAGCAGGTAAAAGACATAAATACTCGACAGAGTTGTTATCGAGTCAAAGGATGTATTTATTTGCGGAAGAAGTGAGCCGGCGATATAAAGACCGTATTGTGATTTTTGATTCCCCCCCGTTACTTGTTGCTACTCAGGCCCAAATACTTGCAGAACTTGTAGGTCAGGTAGTGCTGGTAATTGCGGCGGAAGTTACTCCGCAGAGCGTGGTTAATGAGTCGGTTGCGAAGCTTAGTAATTGCGATGTTGTTATGACCCTTTTGAACAAAACAAGAAAAGAGATAGATATATACGGTCACAATTATAGTTATGGGAAATATGGACATTTGTGACAGTAATCGTCTTTCCGGTTTATCTTTAGCCACCTTGCTTTCTAGTTTAAGTATAGGTATGGTTTTACATTCTAGCTCTGCAAAAGCGCTTGATTGGCGATTAAGTCCAAGTTTGTCCGCAAGCGAAATATTTTCAGATAATTTGACTCTTTCTGAAAATAATAAGAAAAGCGGTTTTGTAACTGAGGTTAGTCCTGGAGTTTCATTGTATGGAAACTCCCCGTGGAGTAGTTTCAATTTAAATTATCGTATGCAAGGTCTCTATAATGCGGGTGGTAGGGATGCTATAGATATAAGTCATCAGCTTAATATGAATTCTTTGTATCAAGCCGTTCGTAACACTCTTTTTTTGGAAACTGCAAGTTCAATAAGTCAGCAAAATATTAGTAATTCGTTTGTTACGACTGATAATATTTCTGGAAATGGTGGGCGGACTGAAGTTCAGACTTTTAGTATTTCACCTTATTGGACGCCTCGTTTTGGTCAGTTTGCAACGGGTTTAGCTAAAGTCGGTTATAGTAAATCCTCGTTCGAGAATTTAAATGGGTCATTAGTGACGCCGCAGTTGTCAAATTTGGTGTCCGATTCGGATACTATTACGCGCCAGGCTAGATTGTCCAGCGGCAGTTATTTTAATAGGGTCAACTGGGGATTAAACTATTCGTCCCAAGAGCAAAGCAGGGCTGTCGGACAAGATGTTCGATTTGAACAATACCAAGGTAATGCTCGATATTATATCAATAATAAATTCAATCTTTTCGGACAAGCAGGGTTTGAAAATAACGATTTTCAAACTTCGACGAACAGCATAAGTAATGGTTTTTTTTATACGGTTGGGGGGCAATGGACACCAAGCAAGTGGTATTCACTTGAGGTTGGTATCGGTAATAACAAGCATGCTACGTTGCAATTTAATCCTTCGGAAAATCTTAGTTCGACCATTACGTATCGTAATAAAGATGTAGGGTTAAACACTGGCGATTCTTGGGATGCAAACTTTAACTATCGCGCTAAGCAGGCGACCATTGCATTTAATTATTCCCAAGAGACAACGACGTTGCAACAATTGTTCGCTGAGCAGGGATTTTTTCTTCGGGATGCCTCGGGCAGCTTAACTCAGGTGGTAAATACTCAAGATTTAGTAGCGCAGGGGTTTCTCACCCCTGGCCCAACTGATCCTCTTACCGGAAGGTCGTCGCTGATTCCAGGCCCCAATTTTAACAATACCCAGTTAGTTTTGAATCCGTTTGATTTGGTCAATGACGTAATTATTAGAAAGCGTGGAAACCTTTCTTTTTCCTACCAAACCGGTAAGAGCACTTACAACGCTTCTGTGTTTAACGAACGTAGAACATATGAAACCCGTTCTGGAGAAGACATGTCATATGGTGTAACGGGTAGCTGGCAATGGCAATTTGCCTCGAGGATGGATCTCTATCTACGACCTTCTTGGCAACATACGGATGGAGAGTTATCCAGCAATTCTCGATATGATGTAGCTTTGGGTGTAAGCAGGGGGGTTCCTATTAATTTGGGGCGCCCTTTATTAATGGATACAAGACTCGAGTTTAGGCATATCAATCAAATATCCGATTCCACCCAATTTGGTGGTTATGTTGAGAACAGGGCTACAGCTAATTTTAACGTACGATTCTAAATAGAAAACACATGTACGACGGATTTTATAATCTCACCCAAAAGCCTTTTCAACTAAGCGCGGATCCGGATTTCTTTTTTCAGAGCTCAGTGCATAAACGTGCTCTAGCTTATATGCATTACGGCTTGACGCAAGGTGAGGGCTTTGTTCTGGTTATCGGCTCGCCTGGTACGGGTAAAACTATGCTGGTAAAGAGTTTGATAAAAAATTTGAATAAAGAGAAATTGTTAATCGGTGTGATGATGACTTCTCAAGTGGGGCCTGAAGACACTTTGCGGATGGCTGCATCGACATTTGGTTTTTCATTTTCTCTGACCGATAAGGCCAGTTTATTATCGGGGTTCGAAAAGTTTATCGCTGAAAAAGCCAGAGAAGGTAGGCGATTACTGTTGATCGTCGATGAAGCGCAGAATTTGCCAAAACAATCCTTAGAAGAATTGCGTATGCTTACCAATTTGGATGTTAATGGTAATCCTGTTTTTCAGGTGTTTTTGATTGGGCAACCCGAATTGAAACGCACCATTTACTCTGCGGATATGGAGCAGCTAAAGCAACGCATTGTATCTACATTTCAGCTTGATCCGTTGGATTTGGAAGAGACCAAAGAATATATACTTTTTAGGTTGCAAACTGCGGGTTGGTCTGGGACTCCTGCGTTTACGCCAAGTGTTTTTGAGGCTATTCATGAGTTTAGTGGAGGTATTCCTAGACGCATTAATTCCTTGTGCGATCGTCTACTATTGTTCGGTTATTTGGAAGAGTTGAAGCTATTGGACGAACAGGCAGTGACTAAAGTTATCGTCGAGGTTAAGGAAGAAATGTTGCTCGAGGTTGCTGACGAGGAGTATGAGAGTTCCATGCCGCCGTTACATCGTTTCAGTGGTGCTGATTCAGAATCTCTCGAACATAGGATTGCCAGACTCGAAGATGTTGTCTCCAATCTTCGAAACAGTCTGAATAAAGAAAAAGCTCTGCTTAGAAAAGCTATTCTGCTGCAATTGGATATGGATGCCGTTTACAGCGAAACAACCTCCCTGGATTAACAAAAATGTCCCCTAAAGTCTTGGTTTGCGTGGTTGGCGCGCGACCTAATTTCATGAAAATGGCACCAATTATCAGGCAGTTACAAGCTGTTCGGCATTTGATCACGCCTTATCTGGTGCATACCGGTCAGCATTACGACCAAGCTATGAAAGATACTTTTTTCCAACAGCTCGGTATTCCGGAGCCGGACAAGGATTTGGGTGTCGGATCGGGCAGTCATGCGGTGCAGACTGCAAATGTCATGTTGCGCTTTGAGCCGGTTTTGGATGAGGTTAAACCTTTTGCCGTGTTGGTAGTGGGGGATGTCAATTCAACAATCGCCTGCGGGTTGGTCGCAGTAAAAAAAAATATTCCATTGATCCATGTTGAAGCCGGTTTGAGAAGTTATGATCGGCAAATGCCGGAAGAGATTAACCGGATTTTGACTGACCAAATCTCAGACCTGTTATTCACCACGGAGCGTGCGGCGGCGGACAATTTGATTAAGGAAGGTATTTCCGAACAGCGGATATGCTTTACCGGGAATGTGATGATCGACACGCTTCTGGCTAACTGCCAACAAGCCTCTTCTTTGGCGGAAACATTGCAGCGATACGGTTCCAAACAGCTTGTTTCGGAAAAAGCTTATGCCTTGTTAACACTGCACAGACCTTCCAATGTTGACGAGCCCGAAACACTGGCGCGCTTGATTCGGGTGGTGGGGGATATCAGCGAAAAACTCCCTGTGATATTTCCGGTTCATCCGCGCACACAGCAAAAAATTGCAGAGGCGGGATTACTGAGCATGTTGCCGGAGAAAAGGGTGATTATGTTACCGCCGGTGGCATATTTGGAAATGCTCGGTTTGATGCAGTCCGCACAATTGGTTTTGACTGATTCCGGTGGCTTACAGGAAGAGACGACTGCATTGGGCGTACCTTGCGTGACCTTGCGGGAAAATACCGAAAGGCCTATCACGATCACCGAGGGTACCAATTCCATTGTGGGAACCGATCCCGCTAGAATTATGCAATGTGTAAATGATGTGTTGAGCACGGGCGGTAAGAGTGGTCGGGTTCCAGAGTATTGGGATGGTAACGCCGCTGGTCGTATCGTCGATGAAATCGTGCGTCGTTATCAGTTGGCGGGTTGAGACTGTATGAATGCCCCTGTATGCATTAATGCTATGACAGTTGATGTTGAGGATTATTTTCAGGTCTCGGCGTTTGAGGCTAATATCCAGCGTAGTCAGTGGGATGGTTTACCGCACCGGGTAGAACAGAATACCCAGAGGATTTTGGACTTATTTGCGCAACATCAGGTAAAAGCCACTTTTTTTACCTTGGGCTGGGTAGCCGAGCGTTATCCGCAGCTGGTACGGCGGATTGTCGATGAAGGGCACGAACTCGCTTCGCACGGTTATCAACACACCCGGGTAACTGAACAAACACCGGGGCAGTTCCGGGAAGATCTTAGAATTAGCCGGCAGATTCTCGAAGACATCGGCGGTCAGCCAATTTTGGGTTATCGCGCCGCTAGCTATTCGATATGTGCGAAGAATCTCTGGGCGCTTGAGGTATTGGAGGACGAGGGCTTTCAGTACAGTTCCAGTATTTATCCTGTAAAACACGATTTATATGGCATGCCGGAAGCTCCGCGCTTCGCTTATAGGCCGGATAACGCGCCTAAACTGTTGGAAATACCGATTACTACGTTGAAAATACTGGATCGTAATATCCCCTGCGGTGGCGGCGGGTTTTTTCGATTGTATCCGTATCAGTTTTCTAAGTGGGCTTACCGCCATCTCAATAAACACGAAAATCAGTCTGGAATTTTTTATTTTCACCCTTGGGAAATAGATCCCGAACAGCCGCGGCAGCATGATTTGTCATTTAAGACCCGTTTCAGACATTATTTGAATCTGGATAGAATGCAAAATCGCCTTAACAGCTTACTGACCGATTTTGCTTGGGATACCATGCAGAGCGTGTTTCTAACCAAGCAAACAGACAAATCATCATAGTTAGTCATGATCAAATTACTTGAGCCAGCCCAAAGAGAGCGTTGGGATCACTATGTCATGGCTGCGGCCGATGGCAGCTTCTTTCATTTATCAGCTTGGCAGCAGGTGATAAAGCAGGCTTTCGGACACAACACGTATTATTACTACACAGAGCAAGATGGCGAAATTACCGGCATTTTGCCCTTGACGCACGTCAATAGCTTATTGTTTGGCAATTCTCTGGTTTCAAACGCGTTTTGTGTCTACGGTGGAATTGTCGCTAGTAACAATGAGGCTTTTACTGCGTTACAAGCCCGAGCGCAACAACTGGCTAGGGAATTAGGCGTGGATAGTCTGGAGATGAGGAATCGGCAACAGCATCACCCGGATTGGCCACACAAGGAACTTTATGTGACGTTCAGAAAAGAACTTGATCCCGATGTCGAAAAAAACCTGAATGCGATTCCGCGTAAGCAGCGCGCGATGGTGCGGGCAGGAATCAAAGCCGGTTTGACTAGCGTGATAGACAACAACGTCGAGCGTTTATATCTCGCGTATTCCGAAAGTGTCAGAAACCTGGGAACACCGGTATTTCCGAAAAAATATTTTCAAATTTTGCAGGATGTATTCGGTGAAAATTGCGAAGTGCTGACAATAGAGCACGAAGGCAAATTAGTCGCCAGTGTGATGAGTTTTTATTTCAAGGATGAGGTTTTACCTTATTACGGCGGTGGTACCGACGCCGCCCGTGATTTGAAAGGCAACGATTTCATGTATTGGGAAGTGATGCGGCGTGCGGTGGAAAAGGGATGCCGGGTTTTCGATTATGGTCGCAGTAAAATTGGCACAGGCTCGTATCGCTTTAAAAAGCACTGGGGTTTCGAACCAGAGCCGCTTTATTACGAGGTCGATCTGGTCAAAGCCAAACAAATACCCGAAATCAATCCACTCAATCCTAAATACCGTTTGTTTATTGAAGCTTGGAAGCGCTTACCTCTGCCAGTTAGCCAGTTGGTCGGCCCTTGGCTTGCCAAGGATTTGGGTTGATGGCAAAGCCTAAATTACTTTATTTAGTCCATCGGATACCTTATCCGCCGAATAAAGGCGACAAGATTCGTTCCTTTCATTTTTTGCAGGCTTTAGCTGCTGAATACCAGATATTTCTCGGTACCTTTATTGATGATCCGGATGATAAGCAGCATATCGATGCCTTAAAGTCTTTCTGTGCAGATACTTGCTGTATCGAATTAAATACCAAGATCGGTAAAATTAAAAGTTTGACAGGCTTTCTGAGCGGAGAAGCCTTGAGTTTGCCGTATTACCGTAACCGCGAATTGCAGGAATGGGTGGATAAAACGATCAGCGAACAGGGTATTGAGAGGGTGATGATCTTCTCATCGCCGATGGCGCAATATGTTGATAAATATACCAACTTGCATTGGGTGGCCGATTTTGTAGATGTCGATTCCGACAAGTGGCGGCAATATGCGCAAAGTAAAGACTGGCCCGTCAGTTGGGTTTACCAGCGTGAAGCGGAAAAACTGCTGGCCTATGAGCAATGTATCGCTGCGCGGGCCGATGCCACAATATTTGTATCCGAACAAGAAGCAGGCTTGTTCAAAACTTTAGCACCGGAATCCGCAGTCAAGATCAGTTTTGTAAACAACGGGGTGGATACGGACAGGTTCGATCCAGACTTGTCGTATGAGACGCCATTTCCGGCCAAGCAGAGAACTGTTGTGTTCACCGGCGCGATGGATTATTGGGCCAATGTCGATGCAGTCAAGTGGTTTGCCGAGCAGGCATTTCCTGTTATCAAAAGCCGATTGCCGGGCGTACATTTTTATATAGTAGGTTCCAAACCCGCCAAAGAGGTGTTGCAATTGGCGGAAAACGAGCCTGCCGTAATTGTGACTGGGCGAGTTGACGATGTTAGGCCCTATGTTGCTCACGCGGACGTTGTCGTTGCGCCCTTACGGATCGCCAGGGGCATTCAAAACAAAGTGTTGGAAGCCATGGCAATGGCCAAGCCGATAGTAGCCACCTCGGCGGCTATGGAGGGCATACCGGGAGGAACGGATTTGCAGGTGGCGATAGCCGACGCTCCGGAAGATTTTGCCAGCCAAGTTTTACGGTTTTTGGAGCAGCCAGTTGAATCGGCTAACGTCAATCGCCGCTATGTAGAAAGCGATTTTAGTTGGGAGCAAAACGGCCAACGCTTGTGCCGATTCTTAGCAGGCGAGACTGCATAAATGTCCAGAGCGTTGCCGCCCTTAATCGTGCATATCATTTATAGGCTGGGCATTGGTGGGCTGGAGAACGGCCTGGTCAATATCATTAATAATTTACCGGAAGACAGCTATCGGCACGCCATTATCTGTTTGGCAGATAGCACTGAATTCAGCCAGCGCATTAAACGGCAAGATGTGGTTATCCATCAGTTACATAAGCGGCCAGGGCAGGATTGGGCGTCGTTTTATACAGTCTATCGCTTGTTGAAACAATGGCAGCCCGCTATCGTGCATACCCGTAATTTGGCGGCTATCGAATATCAGGTTTGCGCGTTGTTAGCCGGCGTGTCTTATCGGGTGCATGGCGAACATGGTTGGGATGTTTTCGATCCTGACGGCAGCAATGTCAAGTATCAATGGCTGCGACGGATTTTGGGTTCAATCATTCATCGCTTCATTCCGTTATCGCAGCATTTACAGGATTATTTGCTGAATCGAGTTGGCATTCCAGCTGCGAAAATCACGCGCATCTGTAACGGCGTCGATACCAAAACGTTTTATCCTCGTTCCGGAATTAGACAAATACCGGACGGTTGCTCGCTGAATTTGGATCAAAAGTTGGTGATTGGTACAGTTGGACGCATGCACGGTGTTAAAGATCAGTTGACGCTGGTTGGGGCTTTTATCAATGCTTGCGAAAACTCCCCCGAGTTTGCCCAAATTGCCCGTTTGTTTTTGATTGGTGATGGGCCTTTGCGAGCCGAAGCGATTGACTTGTTGAATGTCGCCAGCCTTACCGATAAAGCCTGGTTACCCGGCGAGCGTGACGACATACCCGAAATTTTGCGTAGCTTCGATATTTTCGTACTGCCGTCAAAGGCGGAAGGTATTTCCAATACTATATTAGAAGCGATGGCTAGCGGTTTGCCGGTTATCGCTACGCGAGTTGGCGGCAACCCCGAGCTGGTGCTGGACGGTACGACCGGGTGTCTGGTAGAGAAAGAGGATGTTACAGGTATGTCAGCGGCGATGCAGGAGTTGGTAATGGATGACGATAAACGGCGGCAATTGGGTAAAGCTGCGTTGCAGCGGATTCAGGCGGAATTTTCAATCGATAGCATGGTGAATCGCTATCGGCAGGTTTATGACAAACAGTAAATGATCCAGAGAGAACTCATATGTGCGGCATAGTCGGTATTTTCGATATTACGGGTGCTAGTGAAATAGACCGCAATTTGTTGTCGCGGATGAACGAGTCCCAATTTCACCGGGGGCCTGACGAAGGCGGTTTGCATACTGAGCCTGGTTTGGGCTTTGGACACCGCCGGTTGTCCATTATCGACTTGTCCAGCGGTCAGCAACCGATGCATAGTCAAGATGGCAATGTGGTACTGACCTACAATGGCGAGGTCTATAATTTTCCGGAATTGCGCGCAGAGCTGGAGGCATTGGGCTATAGCTTCAGGACTCATTGTGATACAGAAGTGATTCTTTATGCTTGGCAAGCTTGGGGTGAATCTTGCGTGGAGCGCTTACGTGGCATGTTTGCGTTTGGGATTTGGGATAGGCCACGGCAGACCTTATTTTTGGCCAGAGATCGTCTTGGTGTAAAGCCGCTGTTTTATGCCGAGTTAAGCAACGGCCAATTCATTTTCGGTTCTGAACTGAAAGCATTAAAACAGCATCCTCTACTACCTAAAAACGTTGATCCCACTGCGATAGAAGACTATTTCGGTTTTGGGTATATTCCCGACCCAAAGACTATTTATAAAGGTGTTTATAAGCTTGAACCCGGATATTCGCTAACGATTAAACGCGGGCAGAATGGTTTTCGACCCAAACAATATTGGGATGTTAAATTTCAGCCAGCTTCCGCGGGCAACGTAGCCGAAGCCGGCGAAGAGTTAATCGAGCGCTTGCGCGAGGCTGTGAAAATTCGAATGGTCGCTGATGTGCCGTTGGGGGCCTTTCTGTCTGGCGGTGTTGACTCCAGCGGTGTAGTGGCATTGATGGCGGGACTATCCAAAGATCCGGTTAATACTTGTTCGATTTCGTTCGGCGATCCTAAATTCAACGAAGCGCAATTTGCCTCTCAGGTTGCCGAACGTTACCACACCGCACACCGCGTCGAACAAGTCGATCCTGACGACTTTAGCCTGATTGATCACTTGTCCGGTTTGTATGACGAGCCATATGCGGACAGTTCTGCGTTACCGACTTACCGGGTTTGCGAATTGGCCAAGAAGCAAGTAACCGTTGTGTTATCTGGCGATGGCGGTGATGAGAATCTGGCTGGCTACCGGCGCTATCGCTGGCATACCTATGAAGAACGGATGAGGGCTTTATTGCCTGATGCATTGCGGATGCCCTTGTTTTCGACCTTAGGTAGGGTATATCCGAAGTTGGATTGGGCACCCAAGGTATTGAGGGCGAAAACCACGCTGGAGTCTATAGGCCGGGATTCGATGGCGGGTTATTTTCACAGCGTATCGGTGCTTTCCAACGGTATGCGCAGCCAGTTATTTAGCGATAGTTTAAAAAGTGAGTTACAGGGCTATCAGGCTATTGAAGTATTCCGTCGGTATAGTCAGCAAGCCCCGGATAATCCATTATCGATGGTGCAATATCTGGATTTAAAAACTTATTTAGCGGGCGACATTCTGACTAAAGTCGATCGGGCCAGCATGGCCCATGCCTTGGAAGTGCGGGTGCCATTATTGGATCATAAGTTAGTGGAATGGATGGCAACCTTGCCGCCCGATTTGAAATTACACGGACGGGAAGGCAAATATTTGTTTAAGAAAGCGTTGGAGCCTTATCTGCCCAATGATATTCTTTACCGGCCCAAAATGGGGTTTGCAGTGCCATTGAGCAGTTGGTTTAGAGGGCCGCTAAAGCAGCGTGTGCAGCAGGCCTTGCTGGGAGAAACCCTGAAAAGTACCGGTTGGTTTGATGAGGCTTATTTGCATCATTTGGTTACTCAACATCAGTCCGGTCTGCGCGATTACAGCGCGTCGATTTGGTCGCTATTGATGTTTGAAGCGTTTCTTCGAAATAACTCTAAATGATCGCCTTTGAGACTCTGAATCTGTACGTGTGTGCAATAGACATATATAAAGCATTTTGCTAGAGTGCGAACCAATTCAAAGTTTAATTGCGAGGTTTCAGATGAATAGAATAGAAGAACAAAAAGGCACTAGGGGAGAAACTCAGCATGTTGGTGCCCCACTTGATAAATCCAGGAGGACTTTCGCGAAAACTGGCGTGATTGCTCCGGTTTTAATGACTCTAACCAGTAAGACGGCTTTAGGTAGTGTTTATCAGTGTACGATATCTGGTGTACAGTCTGGCAATGTGTCAAATCACTCAGAGGATATGTCGGTTTGTAAGACGGGAAAGTCCCCCACTGATTGGTTAGCCAATGTAGACACTACTACCGCCCCCAATTATGTCCAGTGGATTGCTGCGGGTGTATGTCCAGTTAGGGTGGAAAAAAAAACCAGCGGAACGCTTTATTATAAAAGCGGAACGCTTTATTATAAAAAAGGTGCTTCGGGTTCTTGTATAACGGCCTCAACAACCACTGCTACTGCAATGTGCAATGCCATTCTAGGTGTTAGTACTTTTACAGGAGGGTCTGGAAGCAACGGTCAATGTGCGGGCGGTAGCTATATTTACAAAAATGCATCCACTTTCGCGTCGATATTTGATCCCACCAACTTAGCGGATACTTCTACTTTTTGGGATGCCCTGTCTGGAAGTGGACTCAAACGGGACGCATGTGTAGCTTATCTAAATGCTAGTGCGGGGTTTATTCAGGATGTAAGTCCTGCGGAAGTTGTAAAACTTTATCGGTTATGTGCGTTTCATGAAGCTTTCTATGACGGAAGCATAGCTGTGACCAATGAGGCTGGTGCGGCTGAGTTATTGGCCAATCTTCATCAATAATTTTAATGATGTGAAATGGAATATTTGTCAACACTTCCGTGTTCAGCTTTTGGTTTTTGATGACCAAGTTGTTCTTTTTCATCATGGAAGTGGAGAAACCCATCTTTTAGATAGGAAGGCCAGTTTTATTCTATCTATAATTTTGGACTCCAAAGTCCCGATCACTGAGTCGGTGTTGAGCATCAGGGCTATTGATGAAGGTCTAGAAAATTTTGATCAGCAATCGCTAATGGGTATATTAGATGCGTTGCAGAATCTGCAGATTATTGAAAAAATATAGAGACTTTGAGCGGATCTTTTCCCACATCAGACCTAATAGCGTCTGGGCAATTTGTTATCAGGATTGGCCCTTTTTCAATTAGAATTCGTTCTGCTATACCGTCAGTTCAGCAGGGTATCCTTGAGCTTTACTCTGCCTATTCGATATTACCCCCCGATACTTTTTGTGACTTTTATGTCCGCTTGATTCAGCCATCGGGCGTAAGACGTTTCTTTCGCAAACAGGTGCTGTTTGCCTATGATCAATTTATTCCTTTCAAGCCTTTGCCTTACGCGCAGGCGTTCCCATTTTTTGAATGGGGGTTGAACTGGTGCATTTCCGGCTATTCTCACCGGTTTCTAATTGTTCACGCCGCCGTGGTGGAACGAAACGGTAAAGCATTAATTTTACCTGGTGCGCCAGGGTCTGGTAAGAGTACCTTGTGCGCAGCTTTAATCAATAACGGTTGGCGCTTATTATCCGATGAACTAACATTGGTGGATCGCGCAACCGGGCATGTTGTTCCGGTCCCTCGCCCGGTTAGTTTGAAAAATGAATCAATAACGGTCATCGCTGATACTTTTCCATCTTGCCAATTCAGCCCTATCGTTCATGACACTTTGAAAGGGTCGGTTTGCTTGATGAAGCCTCCAGCCGATTCTGTAGTAAAAGCTGACCAAACCGCAATACCGTGCATGGTTGTGTTTCCGAAATATAAGGCAGAATCATCCTTGAGTCTAACCGCTGTGCCCAGGGCTGAGGCGTTTATGCGGCTGGCGGACCTTTCATTTAATTACAGTGTACTAGGCGCTCAGGGCTTTGAAACCATGGCGGGTCTGATAAAAAGCTGTGAGGCGTATGATTTTATTTACGATGGCGATTTTAACCAAGCATCTGATTTATTTGTGCAATTATTGGATGATGTACAGTAGTGAGTCGCATGATGCCTGATTTGTTAAATGAATACTTGACGATCAAGATCAAGGAGAGTGTTCACTCAAATTCGGATTGGGAACTGTTGTTAAGACAAGCAAGGGGTGTTGGCGTACTGGCTAGGCTGACATTCTTTTGGAAAGAATTCCGATTATTCAACCCGCCACAGCATTTCGCATATCATCTCGATTCAGCCGAGACCTATTGGTTGTCTCAAAAACGTATTGTCAACTGGGAGCTATATAACCTGTCACAAGTGTTCAAGCATCTGAATATTCGGTTGATTTTGTTGAAAGGCACCGCTTATTCGGCATCTGGATTGAACGCCGGATTGGGACGTGTCTTCAGCGACATAGATATACTGGTACCGAAGCACCAGTTGAAAGAAGTCAAAGATGCGTTGAAATGGCATGGATGGTTTCCTGAACCCATGGATGATTACGATCAGCGTTATTATGAGCGTTGGATGCATGAATTGCCGCCGTTAAGGCATATTAAGCGCGGGACTTCGCTGGATGTTCACCACAATATACTTCCGCAAACCTGCAAGTTATACCCTGATGCCGAGTTGTTGCTAAAAGCCGCTGTTAACGTAGCCAATACAGATTTTTGGGTGTTGTCTCCTGAAGATATGGTTCTGCACAGCGCTAGTCATTTGTTTTTGGGGGGGGAATTTGAAAATGGTTTGCGCGATTTGAGCGACATAGATCTGCTTCTACGCGAGTTTAGTTGTAATGATCGAAGTTTTTGGCAAAACCTGCATAATCGCGCAGAAATATTGGGATTGGGTAAGCCCTTGTTTTACGCCTTGCGCTACGCCACTAAAATACTGGGAACGCCGGTTCCTGATAGTGCCATTAAGGCTTCTACAGTCTCTGCGGGATGCGGTAAAAACAGAGTTATGGACTATCTTTTCTTACAGGCCCTAAAACCATACCATTCTAGCTGTACAGACACGCTGACCGGCTTTGCTCGATGGCTGTTGTTTCTTCGTTCGCATTGGTTAAAAATGCCCTTGAATATACTAGTGCCGCATTTGGTTAGAAAGGCTTGGCTGAGATTGGCTGACAATACTAAAAAAACATAAATTATGGCAATCATGTCGAACCCGGCAAGTTGTCAATAGGAACATTCCTTAATCCGTTGTCGACATGAAGATATTACACATATTGGATCACTCCATTCCTTTGCATAGCGGTTACACCTTCCGTACTCGTGCGATTCTCGAGCAACAACGCAAACTAGGCTGGGAGACGTTTCACGTGACGTCGGCTAAGCATCAAGTCGCGGAAGCTCCCGTCGAAACCATCGACGGGCTAACCTTTTATCGATCTACCATCCCTAGTGGTTTGGCGGCAAAATTACCTGTTTTAAATCAGTGGGCCATCGTGCAGTCTTTGGCGGAACGGTTGGATGAAATCACTCCGCAGATCAAACCGGACATTCTACATGCCCATTCGCCGGCGTTGAATGGATTTGCGGCATTAAAAATGGCCAAAAAATATGGGTTGCCCTTGGTCTACGAATGCCGGGCATTTTGGGAGGATGCGGCCGTCGATCACGGCACCACTCAAGAAGGCAGTTTACGTTACCGATTGACCAAGGCTTTGGAAACACATGTTTTTAAGCATGCCGATGCGGTTACGACTATTTGCGAAGGTTTGCGCCGAGATATTATCGGGCGGGGAGTCGCCGCAGAAAAAATTACCGTGATACCCAATGCCGTCGATATCGATAAGTTTACCTATGGCGAGGCCGCAGAGCCTGGTTTGCAAGCAGAATTAGGTTTGAGTGGCAAAATCGTGCTCGGCTTTATCGGGTCTTTTTATGCGTACGAGGGTTTATTGCTATTGCTGGATGCGTTGCCGGCGATTATCGAACAACAGCCAAATGTCCGCTTGTTGTTAGTGGGCGGTGGGCCGCAACAGCAGCAAATCTTGCAGAAAATTGAGGCGCTGGGCTTGCAGGATTGGGTCATCCTTCCCGGACGCGTCGCTCACGATCAAGTGCAGCGCTATTACAATCTAGTCGATATCTTTATTTATCCGCGCTTGGCGATGCGCTTAACTGATTTGGTGACGCCTTTAAAACCGCTGGAAGCGATGGCCCAAGGCCGCTTATTGGTGGCGTCGGATGTCGGCGGACATCACGAATTGATTCGCGACCGGGAAACCGGCTATCTGTTCAAGGCCGGAGATAAAACAGCTTTGGCGCAAACTGTGTTGGCGGCCCTCAATCAGCAAGATGAATGGGAGCAAGTTCGGCAAGCCGGCAGGCGCTATGTCGAGGAAGAGCGCAATTGGCGACGAAGCGTTAGTCATTATCAAGCTGTTTACGGCCGGATAATGGCGGGTAAAGATGGCAGATAACTCGCCGAGACTGATTGTATTCAGTTCTTTGTATCCTAGTCGGGTCAGGCCTAACGCCGGCGTTTTTATTCGCGAGCGTATGTCCAAAGTGGCTAGGCATTGCCCTTTGGTGGTCATTTCACCGATTCCATGGTTTCCTCTGCAAAGCCTGATTCAATGGTTTAAACCTAATTACCGGCCGCAACCTGATAAGTACGAAGATCAAGACGGTATCTCGGTCTATTTCCCACGCTTTTTATCCATGCCTGGAATAGGACGTTCATTGGACGGTCTTTTTATGGCACTGGGTAGCTTGGTCATTTTTTTTCGATTGAAAAAGCGCTTTGCATTTAATTTGATCGATGCCCACTTTGCTTACCCGGACGGCTATGCGGCCACCTTACTCGGCAAATGGTTTAAGGTGCCGGTCACCATCACTTTGCGCGGTACGGAAGTGCCGTTGTCTAAGATTCCCAGCCGCCGCCAACTGCTATTGAAAGCCCTTAACGATGCCGCCCGAGTATTTTCGGTATCGGATTCCATAAAACGGCATGTGGTTAATTTAGGGGCCGACGCGGAGAAAATCCGCGTGGTGGGTAACGGCATCGATACGGCAAAATTTTTTCCTATCGATAAGAAACAAGCGCGGCAACATTGGCAAATTCCTGAAGACATGCAGGTCTTGATTTCGGTCGGCGGATTGGTCGATAGAAAAGGCTTCCATCGGGTAATCGAGATTTTGCCGGGATTAATCGAAAACTATCCGCGATTGCTATACTTGATCGTCGGCGGCGCTAGTCCGGAAGGCAATATTCGTAGTCGCCTGGAGCAGCAGGTTGAAACGCTTAATCTCGGCCAGCATGTTCGTTTTCTTGGGGCGATGCCAGCCGAACAATTGCATGGTCCCTTATCGGCGGCCGACATATTCGTACTCGCAACCGCCAACGAAGGTTGGGCTAACGTGTTTCTGGAGGCCATGGCTTGCGGTTTGCCGGTGATTAGCACCGACGTTGGTGGCAATCGTGAGGTGGTTGCTGATGAAACATTGGGCACTATCGTGCCGTTTGGGGATGCTGACGCATTATTGCTAGCGCTTGAGAATGCTCTGCAACGGCAGTGGGATCGGCAGGCTATTATCAATTATGCGGCTGATAACTCTTGGGATAAACGGGTGGATATTTTGTTGGCGGAATTTAAAAAACTGGTGGAGTCATGAGCTTTTATACGTCTTTTTGTTCAACGGTGATTTTTCCGCTTCACGAGGCGTTAAAAAAACACACAACCGTCGAGGTGCGTCGGGGCATGGAGCGCAGTCAATGGCTAAAACCCGACGAAATCAGACAATTGCAATTGCAAAATTTACGCGCGTTTCTACAAGATGTACAAGTTCATGTGCCTTACTACAGGCAGCTGTTCGCTAAATTGGGGTTTGAGCCGGCGAACATTGATAGTGTGCAAAAATTAGCCGAGCTACCTTTGTTGAGCAAGCCGGAAATCAGGCAGTATCTTGATGAAATGAAAGCGGACGATGCCGCTAGGCTAGCGCGTTTCAATACAGGCGGCTCAAGTGGTGAGCCACTGATTTTTTACATTGGTAGTCGCCGCGTTAGTCACGATGTCGCGGCAAAATGGCGAGCCACCCGTTGGTGGGGTGTCGATATAGGCGATCCAGAAGCAGTAATCTGGGGGTCTCCAATTGAACTGGGCGCGCAGGATAAAATTCGCTTGTTACGCGATAAATTGTTGCGTACGCATCTGATTCCGGCTTTCGAAATGTCGTCGGAAAAGCTGGATGGCTTTATTCGGCAAATCCAGCAGATTCGCCCGAAAATGCTATTTGGTTATCCTTCCGCGTTGGCTCACATTGCCAGTCACGCCGAGAAGCGGGGGGTAGCATTGAATAATTTGGGGATTAAAGTTGCGTTCGTGACATCGGAACGGCTTTATGATCACCAGCGGGCTAAAATAGAAAGCGTGTTTGCTTGTCCGGTTGCGAATGGCTATGGTGGGCGCGATGCAGGGTTTATAGCGCATCAGTGTCCGGAAGGTAGTATGCATATTACTGCTGAAGACATTATCGTCGAGATTGTAGACAAGCAAGGCCAGCCTTTACCTAACGGAGAACTCGGCGAAATTGTGGTTACGCATATGGCGACCAGAGATTTTCCATTTATTCGCTATCGTACCGGTGACATGGGAATATTGTCGGATAAAGTCTGTGCTTGCGGACGCGGATTGCCATTGCTGGAGGAGATTCAAGGTCGGACCACCGATTTTGTGGTTGCTCAGGATGGAACTGTATTGCATGGGTTGGCGTTGATTTATGTGCTGCGTGATTTAGAAGGCGTTGATTCATTTAAAATCACCCAGGATAGTTTGGATAAAACGACCGTGCAAATTGTTAAAACCCTTAAATATCAAGCTGCTTACGAACAAAAAATCATCGACGAATTTAAAAAACGTTTGGGACAAGCAGTTGCTATCAAGATCGAATACACCGATTACATTCCCAAGGAGCGCTCAGGAAAGTTCCGTTATGTGATCAGTCACGTCAAGGCCTAATTACACCTACCACTATGACAAAATTTGCGGGATGGATGGGGAGCAGTCTCCAAAAAGATGAATCTATTGCCTTGCTGGGGCAAATGACGGCGGCAGATTCGACATTTAGTGTTCGGCATGGTCAGAACTACGCCTTTTCAACCACCGCGACCGATATTACGGACCGTAATGGGGCGTTGTTGCTCACCCCGCAATCCGGTTCGCGAACGGGGCGCTCGCAGAGTTTGTTGGAGGCCTATTTAAGTCGCGGCGTCGATTTTTTAGTCGGTTTGCCGGAAGCTGACACCTTGCTGCTCATCGATACCGATCAGCAACGGCTGATGTTGGCTACCGATCCGATCGGTCTCAGTAACATTTATTATGCAGAAATTGCCGGCGGCCTAATATTTGGCTCAAGTGCTGATTTTGTAGTACGCCATCCCCAGGTCAGTAACGCCATTGCGCCGCAAGCGGTGTTCGATTACATATATCTCAACCATTGTCCCAGTCCCAGTACGATTTATCGGCAAGTTAAAAAACTGGAAGGCGGGCAATGTCTGGTGTATCACGACGGACGAGTCAGCTTAAAGCGCTACTGGTTGCCCATATTTCATGAGCAATCGTGCGATTTACAACAAGCTGGACGGGAATTGCAGCAGGAATTGATCGATGCGGTCAGAAGTATGGCCGATACCGAAGGCAATACCGGTGCGTTTCTGAGTGGTGGGCTGGATAGTTCCAGTGTTGCGGGGGCATTAGCCAAGGTATTTCCAGGCAAGGCCAAAACCTTTTCGATGGGTTTCGACGCCGATGGCTATGATGAAATCGAGTATGCCAATATTGCAGTTCAGCGTTTCAACACACGGCAACACCAGTATTACGTGACTCCCGAGGATACCGTTAATGCCGTGCCGGCAATAGCGGCTTACTATGATGAACCGTTTGGGAATGCTTCGGCATTGGCAGCGTATTATTGCGCAAAATTAGCCAAGGATCATGGCGTTAATCGTTTGCTTGCCGGTGACGGTGGGGACGAGATTTTTGCCGGTAACGAGCGTTACGCTAAGCAAATGTTGTTTGAGAATTATCACCGCTTACCAAAATTTATCAGCGCCGGCCTCGAAGCGACATTAAACGCCTTGCCGGATGTAATAGCCAAGCAGAAGTTGCCGTTTAAGGCAAAGCGCTATATCGAGCAGGCGAACGCAGCGATGCCAGACCGCTTGCAGGACTACAATTTTTTGCACCGGCATGCTGCGGCAGATATTTTTCAAGCTGATTTTTTAGCGGAAATTGATGTCGCCGCGCCTTTACGCCAGTTTAGGGAAGATTATTGGCGGCCGGAATCCGCTAGTACCCTGAATCGCATGTTGTATTTGGATTGGAAAAATACGCTCCACGACAACGACTTGGTTAAGGTCAACCGAATGTGCGAAATGGCGGGCGTTGAAGTCTGCTACCCCTTGTTGAATCGACGTATTCTCGACTTATCTTGCCGGATTCCCTCGAATGAAAAGTTGCGTGGACAAAAACTGCGCTGGTTTTACAAGCAGGCCATGACGGATTTCCTCCCGGAACGGATTATCAATAAGCCCAAGCACGGCTTTGGACTGCCATTCGGTGTTTGGCTCAAGGATCATCAACCACTTAAGCAACTGGCTTATGGCGCCATAAATGATTTGAAGCGGCGCGAGTTTTTTAAATCGGACTTTTTGGATCACGCCATTGAGATGCATCAAAGCGTGCACGCAGCCTATTACGGTGATTTAGTATGGATGTTGATGATGCTGGAGTTCTGGTTTGTCGGGAAGGGTTTGTAATAAACCGATTTGTATTGTTTAGTGAATCATCGGCGGTGACAAAAAACGTCAGTTATGAACAAAAACTACTTGCTTTATAGGGTTGTGGCTACAGGCAAGTTTCTATATTGTTATGATTTTTGATCGCAAATATTTTAAGCAAGATATTGAAAAACATAGGAAATTTTATTTATTTTGTCGTTTAATCTTGTTGTGTAAGTAACTGGCATACTAATTGTTTACAACTTTAAGAGTTTCAAATCCCGTTCATCATAAAAAGAAGGTAGTTATGAATAAGCAAATGCAAAAAGTACAACAAGGTTTTACCTTGATCGAGTTAATGATCGTGGTCGCCATCATCGGTATCTTGGCCGCTATCGCGATTCCGGCGTATCAAGATTACACAGTCAAATCTAAAGTGTCCGAAGGTCCGAGTTTGGCTTCGCCAGCTTTAACTGCCGGTGGCGTGGGTTGTAGTGAAGTAACACTGGGTGTGAGTACAACTGGCAACGCCACTTTCGGTTTGGCTCAGCCAGCGTCAATCGTTGGTAAGTATGTTACGTCTGTTCAGATCACATCAGCTTCCACGAGTAGTGCCAGAGTTACAATCCTATACACTACAGGCGGTGCTTTGGGTACAGACGTGGTGAGCGGTGCCAATAAACTAGTTTATTCAGGTCAATGTGCTACAGGCGTCGGCATGCAGTGGACTGTTGACGGTACAAACAGTACCTTGCCTGCAAAATATCGTCCAAAAAGCTAGTAGTTAGATTTTTAACGGTATGCAAAAGGGGCTTACAGCCCCTTTTGTTTTTTAGTATGTCTTGTTCAGTATAAATTATGACGATCTGGTTGGGGTGTATGCTCAGAACAAGTTGGCAAAGTGATTGGGTCAAATTGGGTTTAATTGGCTTTCTGATTTTAATTGTCTATTTTCCTGGTCGGATGGGTCCGTTTATAGCCGATGATTACCCGAATATTCTGCAAAATAAGGGTGTGTTGCTGACTCATCTTAATGTCAGTGAGCTAATGTCAACATGGAGCTCGAATGCCAGCGGGGTTTTTAAACGACCTTTAGCCAATGTAAGTTTTGCGTTGAATTTCTATTTCGCGGGTCAGTACTTCGATCCTATCTCGTTTAAGTTGACGAATATTGCTATTCACGTTGTCAATAGTGTTCTAGTTTTTTTTATCAGTCGATTGCTGTTTAGCGCAACTGCTCAAAACTATCCTGCACAAAAATTGGCTTTAATGTCAGCATTGATATGGGGATTGCACCCGTTGCAGTTAACCTCTGTGCTTTACGTCGTGCAACGAATGAACAGTTTGTCCTGTTTTTTTATGCTGACAGGTTTTTTGATTTTTTTAAAGGGTAGGCTTCAACTAGAAAAGCCTTTCAGTATTTTGTTGATGCTGGTTGGTTCTCTGTTCGGCTCCGGGTTGGGTGTTTTGGCCAAGGAAAACGCTCTACTATTACCTCTGTTGATAGTTGTATCTGAGACTCTGCTGCCATCGATTCCCAATGATACTTCCCGTGTACGTGTGCAAGTGTTCTATGCAATAACTGTGGTCCTACCTGTTTTCGCGGCAATCATTTATTTATTTAGTCACCCGGAATACGTATTGGGCGGATATACGACACGCAACTTTACTCTTACTGAACGAGTAATGACTCAGACCAGAGTGTTGTTTTATTATTTGAGCTTACTGTTTTATCCGGACAATACCCAGCTCAGCTTCGACCATGATGATTTCTCCTTGAGCAAGAGTTTGTTTCAGCCGATCAGTACCTTTTATTCTGTCATGGGTATTCTTTGCTTACTGGTACTCAGTGTATTCAATTGCGTACGCAAAAAAACGCCATTTTTTAATTTTGGTATTCTTTGGTTTTTGGTTGGCCAAAGTATGGAGTCCAGTATTTTTGCGCTGGAATTGGTTTACGAGCATCGTAATTATGTACCCAGTATTGGGTTGGTCATCGCAACAGTTGCGTTGACCTATAATATTTTTTCTAAATTAATCAGTGAACAATTATTAAATCTTCTATTCGCTGTAGTCGTTTTTAGTTTGGGGCTAGCTACTTTTGCTCGTGCTTCAATTTGGTCAAGTTTGGACGCTTTAAGTTATTTTGAAGTGCGCAATCATCCGACGTCGATTAGGGCAAATAGTCTCTATGCCCATAGTCTTGAAGTAAAACTTGGGCCGAATCCCGAAAGTTACCGTTATTATTTATTGGCGGCACAAGGTAATGAATTAGAGGTTGCTACTTTGGTTCAAGTCTATATGGAGTTGAATAAGCTTCTTTATTTTCAAGATGCTAAAAATGATCAGCCAGGAATTGCCATGCCAAAACGTTATGACGATCCGCTCATACTGGATAGCCGTTATATGAAGGCGTTGAAATCGTTGGTGCATCAGGAGGTTGTGGCTCGTATCGCCAACAAGGCTTACTCGGTGCGAACATTGGTAACGTTGCGGCTGATGACAAGCTGCCTTCTCAATGCTGAATATCAGTGTAAGAATATTTCAGAGGATGTGATGGAATGGACGGACGCTGCCTTGGCGCAGCCCGATTTTTCCGATAGATTGGTGCTGTATATCATCAAAGCCAAAATATGTTTTTTTCAAGGCCGTATTGAAGAAGCTTTTGCAAATGTTGATAAAGCCATTGCGCAATCGCCTGACAGAATGTATTTCTACATTGAGAAAGCCGATTTGCTCATTCACCTAAAGGAATATGACAAAGCGGAACAGGTGATCAAAATGGCTGAAGGTCGAGGCGTTGCAAATGGCTTTGATAAGCAAGAGTTCAGCACTCTCCGCCAGAATATCGCAGTACTAAGCCGTTAGTCTTTTTATTAACAGGTCGCTTTGTCGGAAAGTTCAGATTAATCAGCGCGCCTGATTCAAATTCACTAAAATACCCGCATAGATTTTCAATCTGTTTTGCTGGGATTAGCTTGACGCTACTCGAGGTCGAGCAAATTGCCACCAACAGCCTTCAAAGCCTGGGATTATGCGGATACTCAATATAGTCTTTAAAAATATCAATTCACTGGAAGGCGAAGGGCGAGTCGATTTCGACCAGGGGCCGATTGCCGATAGCGGTGTGTTTGCCATCACCGGGCCAAACGGCTCCGGCAAGACAAGTATTCTCGATGTCATCACGCTGGGTTTATACGGTGAAACGTTTCGTTTTGATAAGCCTGCCGAGCATGTAATCACCAAGCAGGCTAACGATAGCTTCGCGCAGGTTGAATTTGCTTTGGATGGTGAGAAGTTTCGTTCTTCTTGGCATGTAAAACGGCCTACTGATGCCAATCAAGACCAGGTTTTACAGCCGGAAATGAGTTTGACTAGGCTAAGTGATGAGCCGGAGTTGCTGGCCAGAACGCCGAATACCGTGCGGACCAGAATCGCCGAACTGACGGGCATGGACTTCCATAAATTCAGCAAATCCATGGTCTTGCCGCAAGGCGACTTCGCGGCTTTTCTGAATGCACTTGATAGTGAGCGCATGGACATTCTGGAAAAGATCAGTGGTATTCATATCTACGCCGAGTACCGGCAGCAGACGGAGAATAATTTTCAAAATTCGCTAACTCGTTTGACGCAACTGCAACAGGATATCGAAGCGATTCCTTTACTTGGTCCGGAAGCCTTGCAAGCCGGTGAGCATGACTTACAGGATTTCAAGGATCAAGTTGCCGAATTTAAAAATCAACAGAATCAGTTGCAACAGCAATTACTAACGATTGAAAACATTCATGCGCTAGAAGGGCGCCAAAGACAGCTTCTCGAACAGTCAAAAAAAGTTGAAGCGCAAATTAAGCTCTTACAAGACGATCTACAGAAAATTGCCGATACTCAGCAAGCGACACAATTTCGCGAAGAAGTGATTTTATTGGATGGTAAGCAGGGACAAATTGTCCAAAGTCAGGCTACCCTGGGTGCTTATCGTCAGGAGCTGAACGCGCTACAGCGCCAACTTGGTGAAGATGTCAGTAACGCAATCGCCCCAAGTTTGGATGGTAAGACTATAGAGGAACAAAAACAGGCAATTGACGCGCTGAAGTTGACAGTGAGTGATCTGAAGCTGGAATTACCGCGTGAAACCGAACTACTACAATCGCTGCAATTGCAATTGGATGAAAGAAAGGCCAGCCTTGCGGAAATAGAAGGCTGGCTGCAACTTAATCAAGCCGATGCTAGCTTGCTGTCCGACTTTCCAGACGTTGTGCAGTTGCGCATTTTAAGGATCGAGTTGGCGGATTTGGTTGGTAAGCAGAAGGTACAGGCTAATTGGACTAAGAACACGTCTGCTGCGCTGAAAAAAAACCAGACAGCATTGCGAGATGCTAAAACAACGGTAGCGGACTTGAGTGAGCGCATCGACGCGGCACGGAAAACTCTGCTCGAGTTGGCGCAAGGCAAAAGCTTCGAGGAGTTGAAGGAGTTACTAGCCGAGCAGCAAGCACGGGTCAATGATTTTCGAGAGCTGCACTCATTAGCCGAGGTTAACGCCAAATTCACAAAAAAGAGTTTTTTTAGTTGGTTCTCTCGAAATAAAACGCCGGACCTGCCCGATGAAACCCGCTTGCAAGCCAGATTGGATGCGCTGCGAGAAGAGATGGACCGTGAAGAGAATATCGGTAAAGCATTGGAGCAAGCTGTCCTGAATGAGGCATTGCTGAAAAAATTTAGCGGTGATCGCGGCAAATTGGTTGATGGTAAACCTTGTTTTTTATGCGGCTCCTTAGATCACCCTTATGTCTCTAAACCGCCAATACAGACTAACTCCAAAAAGGCCTTAGTCGATCAACGTGGCAAGATGCAGGCTTTAAAAGCTGCGATTGATAGTGTCTCCGGCCAGTTGGCAGTAGCAAAAAAGCAAGGCACACAATTGTCGGCGCGGCAGCAAAGATTGCAGCAAATGCGCTCGCAATGGTTGGTTTTGAGCAATCGTTTAAACGTCGTCAGCGCTGAATTGAACATAGACAATTTGTCTTTGCAAAAACGCTTGTTGGAAGCAGAAAGCCAGGAACTGGAGAAAATCAAAAATCTGGTTAACGATCATGCGCAGTTGCAGCGTAATGTGGCTAAATGGAATGCCGAGGTAGAAGCCAAACAGGCCTTGGTGGAAAAATTAACGGCGTCGGTGGAGCAGCTTGATACGACTTGGCGTAATCGTCCTCAGGAATATATCGAATCCGAACAGCTGTTCGCTAGTCGTACGGCGGAACAAAAAGCGCTTGTCGATAAGCTTGAAAAGCAGTTAGCTTTGTTGGGTGAGAAGCTACCTGGAAAAGGCAAAGAAAATATACTCTTCGATAAGCTCAATACGCGGCGGCAGGATTATCAAATTAGAGAATTACGTCAGAAAGGCTTGCTGGAGGAAATTGTTAGTTTGCAAGATAGGCTGCACGCTAGCCAGGTAAAAATAGCCAGTTATCAGGAGCAGTTGGCAGACGGTTTGAGCCGCTTGCAAAGCGAAGAGTCGCTAGGTTTGCATCTGCTTATCTTGGAGAAGCAAAAACTAATCGTCGAACTGGAGCGGCAATTAGCTACCCAGCAACTCGAACTGGATGCGATGCGGCGAGTATTGACGAATAAAATTGCGGGCGGCGTTTTTGCTGATGTCGATAGCTTGCGGTCGGCTTTAGATTTGATTGATAGACGGTCGGAAATTGAGCAAATGCTGGAGCAGCAAAGTCGGCAATTGATGGCAATTGGCGAAGAAGTGGCTAAAGTGTCGGCGGATTTACAAAATGAGTTGGCAGTTACGCCGGCCAACTTAAACGAAGCCGATCTTTTGGCAATGCAACGCCAGTTATTACAGAAAATTGATATTGCCGAGCAAGAAGTGGCCACGTTGGATACTAAGCTGGATAAACAGTCTGCTTATCGAGAAAAATATCAAAACCTTCAGGGGCTATTGGCTGAGCAATTGGTGTTACATGCGCAAGCCGAAGCGGAAATGAAGTTGATTAATGACGAGCAGGGTGGTTTTCGGCGACGTATTCAACAGTTGTTGGTTGATAATTTGTTGTCGCAAGCCAATCGGATTTTGGAAAAACTGAGCGGGCGTTACTATATTCGCAGTTTAGCCAGTGATAACGGTTTGGCGCTAGAGATTGAAGATACCAAGCAAAAAAATCTGCGGCGCTTGCCGAAAACCTTGTCTGGCGGCGAGAGCTTTGTGGTGAGTTTGGCCTTGGCCTTGGCTTTATCTGAGATTGCCAACAACGGTAAGGCTATCGATTCGCTATTTCTGGATGAGGGCTTTGGTAATTTAGATGCGGAAGCCTTATATTTGGCAATGAGCGCCTTAGAGGGCTTAAAGATTCAAGGAAAAACGGTCGGTGTCATTTCTCATGTCGAAGCGGTAAAAAAGCGCATTAAAACGCAGATAGAATTGGTAAAAAAAGCCAACGGTATGAGCGAATTGAAAATGGTTGCTTGATGAAATGGTGGAGTCGGCGAACGCTCCACCACAAAATTATGTGACTAATTACTGGGTCGGAAGGCTTTGCCGTAGGTGGTTTCGGCGTTGAAATTGTCCCAAACGTATAAAGGATGGACGATAGGCTGCGTGGGAATTGGAGCCGAAACCAAATCCAACACGCCGACGCCGATCCTCCCGCCCATGTTCAATAATCCTTTAAACGTACCGCCGATAAAGCCGTAAATAACGTTGCTTTGGTTGTTGATTAAAATAATGTTCTTCGGTATTTCCAGAGAAGATGTGGCTATGTTCGCCAAGCCGGTGGTCAATTTTCGCCCGAAGGTTTCTCCATAACTTTCTGCTTCGTCTGCCCGGGTTGGCAAGCTGGTAAATAAGAAAGCTGCCAGTAAAACAGTGACCAGGGTGCGGGTATTTCGTTTCATGACTTATCCTGTATATGAGAACGGATGTAAGATCTGTTGGCCGAGCCGGATTAACCGGTCAGGCCAACATTCGCTCAAAAGTATAGCAGAGGCCTGAACTGTTTACTTTTTCAATGCCTTGGCAAATGCATTACTCATACTGTTCTGTAGTGCGGGTTGCGGTTTGGGTTTATGGACGGATTTTTGCGGTTTTTCTTTTGGAACAATATCGTCTGTGTCGACATTTTTCCGCATGCTCAGAGAAATACGCTGGCGTGCCACATCGACTTCCAATACGCGTACTTTTACCATATCGCCGGTTTTTACCACGCTGCGCGGATCCTTGACAAAGTCGTCCGCCAAATGCGAAATATGGACTAAGCCGTCTTGGTGCACGCCAATATCGACAAAAGCACCGAAATTGGCGACGTTGGTCACGACGCCATCTAGTGTCATGCCGGGTTCTAGGTCCGTAATTTTCTCCACGCCATCCTTGAATTGTACGCTTTTAAACTCCGGGCGCGGATCGCGGCCCGGTTTTTCCAGCTCTTGTAGAATGTCGGAAATGGTCGGTACCCCGAAATTGGCATTGGCATAGTTTGCCGGGTTTAGGCTGCGTAAAAACTGGCTTTGACCGATCAAGTCGCGGATTGACTTGCCGGTATCGTCGAGGATTGCGTTGACCACGGGGTAGGCTTCCGGATGCACGGACGAAGCGTCCAGAGGGTTGTCACCGGTCATGATTCTGAGAAAGCCGGCAGCTTGCTCGAACGCTTTTTCGCCAAGGCGTGGTACTTTTTTCAGTTGATTGCGGTTCGCAAACGGGCCATTGGCATCGCGAAACGCAACAATGTTTTCGCTGATGCTGCTGCTTAGTCCGGATACCTGTTTCAGCAAGGCAACTGAAGCGGTGTTCACGTCCACCCCGACCGCGTTCACGCAGTCTTCCACTACGGTATCCAGCATACGGGCCAACTGCACTTGGTTGACATCATGTTGATATTGGCCAACCCCTATTGATTTTGGATCGATTTTTACCAGCTCCGCTAAGGGGTCTTGTAGTCTGCGGGCTATCGATACCGCGCCGCGTAACGACACATCAAGGTCCGGAAACTCCTTGGAGGCCAGTTCCGAGGCAGAATAGACCGATGCGCCGGCTTCGGAAACGGTGATTTTCTGAAAATACAGGTCTTTATGTTGTTTCATCAAGTCCGCTACCAGTTGGTCAGTCTCCCGAGACGCTGTGCCGTTACCGATACTAACCAGCTGTACCTGGTGCTGCTGAATCAATTTAGCCAGAACCGCTATCGATTGATCCCACTGGTTTTTCGGTTGATGCGGGTAAATGGTTTCAGTGCCTAACAACTTGCCGGTAGGGTCAACAATCGCTACTTTGACGCCAGTACGAATGCCGGGATCCAGGCCCATGGTTGCTTTCGGGCCGGCGGGCGCCGCCAACATCAAGTCGCGCAAATTGCTGGCAAACACACGAATGGCTTCCTGTTCGGCTGCTTCGCGCAGTCGCAACTTTAGATCCATGTCGATACGGGTAAACAGCTTGATCTTCCAGGCAAAGCGGGCAGTTTCGGCTAGCCAGGCGTCTACGGGTTTGGCAGTGTCTTTCACTTGCAGGCGTTGGCTGACGAACTGGGCGCATAATTGATGTTCTTCCTGATCCAATTCTGCCGGTTTCAGGGTTAAAGACAGTAAATCTTCGTTGCGGCCGCGGAATAGGGCCAAGGCTCGATGTGATGGGATCTTGTTGATCGCTTCGCTGTAGTCGAAATAGTCTTTGAATTTTGCGGCCTCTGCTTCTTTGCCGGTCACAACGCTAGCGTGCAGGATACCTTTATTCCAAACACGTTCACGTAACTCTGTTAGTAGTTCGGCATCTTCGGAAATGCGCTCCATGATGATCTGTCGGGCGCCGTCCAGGGCGGCTGCGACATCCGCGACGCCTTTTTCAGCATCGATGTAGTTAACTGCGATTTGTTCTGGTATTGCGCCGCGATTATTAAGAATGGCGTCGGCTAATGGTTCCAGACCGGCTTCGCGAGCAATTTGTGCTTTGGTGCGGCGCTTAGGCTTATAGGGAAGATATAGATCTTCCAGTAGCGTTTTAGTATCGGCGTCGAGTATCGCTCTTTCCAGTTCCGGCGTGAGCTTTCCTTGCGAGCGAATAGTATCGAGAATTGAGGCGCGGCGGTCGTTAAGCTCCCGCAGATAAATCAACCTTTCCTCGAGGTTTCGCAATTGCGTGTCGTCTAAACCGCCAGTTGCTTCTTTGCGATAACGAGCAATAAACGGTACCGTGGCCCCATCGTCCAGCAGGGCGGCGGCGGCGGCGACTTGTTGAGGCTTAACTGAGAGTTCTTCGGCAATGCGTTGGATAACGTCCATCTGTAGGTGAAATAGAATTGGTAAAAGGCTCGATTCTACAGTAGGGTGAGGTGTTGAAAAAGCGAACTATCAGAAATGGAATGAGAAACTTACGGGCATAAAAAAGGCGCCAACCGAGTTATCAGCTGGCGCCCAAATTGCTAAGCAAAAATTATTTTGCTTGGCTTAACACGTCGTTATTAAAATCTTTGTGTTTTGCCAAAACTTGAGCTTCGGCAGCGGCAGAAGTTTCGCCGCCGTATTGAAGATGTTTGGTTTCGTCTGCTTTCAGCATAACGACGCCGGCAATAGCAATTGCAGTAACGACAGCAACTACAGTAAAGGTATTGTCTTTTTCTT